>Ga0308170_10004877_pt1 | contig 10433 bp, 8 predicted proteins | sample PhyBR2_2_FD_202136 | JGI IMG/M metagenome (GOLD analysis project Ga0308170, IMG submission 202136) | Phyllosphere microbial communities from UC Gill Tract Community Farm, Albany, California, United States - DLSLSB.R2 | ecosystem: Host-associated > Plants > Phyllosphere > Unclassified | place... | reverse complement strand
TCGCGGCGACCGTCTCGAACATCTTCTCGAGCCCGCGCCGGTTGTAGACCTTGGTCAGCGGGTCGTTGTTGGCCATGAAGCGCAGCTGTTCGGTGGCCTTGGTCTTTTCGGTGATGTCCTCGAGCACGCCTTCGATGCGGCCGTGCGCCAGGGTGGCGCGCACCAGGAAGCGGCGCTCGCCCTCGCGCGGGTCGATCTCGAGTTCGACGCTGAGCTGGGATTGCACCTGCTCGCGCAGGTAGCTCCAGCTGGCGTCGCTGAAGAACTGCTGCCAGCGGGTGCGGCCCACCACCACCGCCTCGCAGTCGAGCATGCGCAGCAGGGCCGGGTTGGCGGACAGGAAGCCGCCGTACTGGTCGAGCGTGAACAGGCCCACCGGCATCGCTTCGTACGCGTGTTCGAGTTCGGCCTGGACCGCGATCCGCTTCTTGGTCTCCAGGCGCATCTGCTCGGCGATGGCCAGCGCCGCCAGCAGGCTGGAAGCCAGCGCCGCCGTCACGCTGTTGACCAGGCCCAGCATCTCGCGCACCCCGAGCGCGGCGGCGACCACTTCGGCCAGGCCGGACAGGAAGGTCACGCCGAAGGACGCCGCGAACCACATCGCCACCCGCGCCCGGTCGCGCAGCATCAGGTTGATCAGGCCGGCCGTCATCAGGGTCAGGCCGGACGAGGCCACCACCCACATCGCCGGCAGGTAGTAAGCGAAAGGCAGCACCAGCGACAGCGGCAGCAGCGCCAGGGCCAGCCATTGCATCAGGCGCAGCGGCCTGGCGAAGCGGGACTTGGCGAGGTCCGCGCCGAACAGGGTCATGTACAGCGTCAGGGTCGAGATCGAGTACAGGGCGGTGGTCACCGCCTTGCTCGGCACCAGCCAGCTGGCCGGCAGCGCCTGGCCCAGCCACTGGATATCCCAGCCGGCCGAGATCGCGCCCACGCGCAGGTTCAGGATCAGCCAGGCCGCGAACTCGAGGTAGAGCAGCTGGCGGTTGATCAGCGCGGTGATCAGGATGAACAGGCTCAGCACGATCATGCCGCCGTCCAGCAGGCCGGACTTGCGGTGGAACTGCTGGATCGACAGGGTCATTTCGCTGGCGGGCCACTGCACGGCGCTCAGGCGCGCCGGTCCCGAAAAGCGGGCGCGGCACAGCACGTCGGCCGGCGTGAACGGCGTACGCAATACGAAGCCGGCCTTGGCGGCCGTCATCGCGCCGCTCGCCCCCTCGTGCGATGCGCTGCCGAGCGACACCAGGGTCGCCGCATCCCAGCAGCCGACGTCGACCGCGTGGCGCGACGGGAATTCGACCACATGCGGTCCGCCGGGTATGTCCCGGGTACGCAGGGAAAACCAGACCGGCGCTTCCGACAGGTGGGTTTCGTAGCGGTCGGTGGCCGGCGCATGCGCCAGTTCGCGCAGCGCGCTGGCCGGATCCAGCCGGGCGCCGGGATCGCTGAGCACGCGCAGCGGCAGGGCGACATCGCCGCCGGCGACGTAATGGTTATTCCAGGAAGCGTAGGCGACGACCGAGACCAGCAGCACGCCCAGCGGCACGAGGTAGACCGACAGCAGTCGCATCATGGCCCGCAGAAGACGGTCGAAGACTCCGGACACCGGTGTTCGTGCTGGACTGGAGGGCTGTGGCATAAATTGTATCGATCGGGCAAGCAGGCGCCGGCATGACGATGCAAGCGCATGAAATTTCCGTAAGGATACATCCTGCCGATGATACGGTCATGGAATATTTTGCTCAGGCCACCGCGAACTGGGGCATATGCATCGGCGCGGCAGCATGCTTTGCAGGCCGTGTGGTTGCAAAACCACGTTGCGGGGTGACGGCGCCGATGTCGATGTCCGGGTGATGGGTCTCGCGGAAGAACTTCAGCAGCGGGTGGCTGGCGGCGCGCCAGCGTTCCTCGGCGGTGGCGATCTCGAAGGCCATCACGCGGTGCGGGATGTTTCCGGTGTTACGCAGCGGGACCATTTCCTTGTCGCCGAAGACATCTTTGAACAACAGTTGTTCGTACTGGCGGTCGACCGGGCTGCGGCCGGCGACCACGGCAAATTCGGTGCCACTTAATTCCCAGTAATCGAAAAATGCTTTCATCAATGCAACTTTGACCATGTGGCCGATGCGGCCCTCGCCCACGCCCAGGCGCTCCACTTCGCACAAGGCGCGGCCCTGCAGCCAGTCGGGCAGCGCCACCGATTCCTCGAGGTGCAGCGGGCGGAAGATATTGGTCTGCAGGCGCGCGGTGCCGATCGGTGAGCCGTCCAGCTTGGACTCGGCCAGCAGCACCACGGTGTCCTCTTCGTAATCGCAGGCTTCCGGCGCGCTCAGGGTGCGGGCGAACTCGGGAACGTGGCGCGCATAGGCGGCGTGGCGAATGCGAACTGCCTTCCGGAGGCCGTCCTCGGTCTCGACACGGCGAACGGTGAACGGCAGGCGTTCGATCTTCATGCCTGCCCGTGGGTGCACGGCGGACACGGCGGCGGGGATGCGCATTTCCATGACAGGTTTCCTTGATTGGCTAGATAACGGTTTTTCGTTTTGACCATTATCAATCGTTCAAAAAAATCCTAAGCCTTGAGGAAAGGCGCTTTTTACCCCTTTTTCATGAATTCCCGCACAGCCGTTCGATTCATGGACAGGCTTGCATGAAGCGGGCCGTGCCCGCCACGCGGATCGAGCTGCCGGGCGCATCCCCGATATCGGCGTGCAGGCGCGAGCGCATGCCCATGTCCTCGCCCTGCACCACGTCGATCGCACCGCCGTGCGGCCAGCCGAGATCGCGCAGATAGCCGGCCAGGGCCGCGGTGCCGGCGCCGGTGGCCGGATCTTCGTAGACGCCGCCGACGGCGAAGGGGTTACGGGTATGGAACAGGCGCGCGCTCTCGGCCCATACCAGCACGATGGTGACCAGGCCGTGGGCCTGCATCAGCGCGCGGCCGGCCTCCAGCTCGTAGCGCATCGCGGACAGCAGGTCGCGGCTCGCCAGGCCCAGCACCAGGTGGTCGTTGCCGGCATGCGCCAGGCCGGGCGGGATGCGCGGGTCGAGATCGGCCTCGCTGTAGGCGAACAGGTCGAGCGCGGCGGCCACCAGCTGCGGGTCGGCCGGCTGGCTGCGGGTCGGCGGCGACTGCAGCGCCGCGGCCACCATCGCGCCCTCGCGCCGGCCCTCGACCGTGATCCTGGCCTGGTTCAGGGCCAGCGGATAGACGCCGTCGCCGAACTCGCGCGCCAGCGCGGCGCCGAGGGCGATGGTGGCGTGGCCGCAGAACGGCACCTCCGCCGCCGGCGAGAAGTAGCGCACACGGAAACCCTCACCACCCTCTTCCTTCACCGCGAACGCGGTTTCCGAGAAACCTACGTCATGCGCCAGGCGCTGCATCTCGGCATCCGGCGGCATGGTCGCGCCGATCCAGACGCCGGCCGGATTCCCGCCCTGCTCGCCGTCGGAAAAGGCGGAAATGCGCAGCACCTGGGTAGACGATTGGATCATGGGGCTCTCCTCTAACTGTTTGTAAGAAGAATAATGATAATGCCGGCTTGACGACGGCGCCGGGCCGGCCTATATTTAGACATCCATCTAATTAGAGAAGAGCCGAATATGACGGGCAAGCTCACCGCCGCGTTCAAGGCCATCGCCGATCCGACCAGGCGCGAAATCCTGCATCTGCTTCACAAGGAAGAGATGACGGCCGGCGACGTCGCCGCCCACTTCGACATGACCAAGCCGACCATGTCGCACCACTTCGCGGTGCTCAAGGACGCGGGCCTGGTCAGCAGCCGGCGCGAAGGCCAGACCATCTGGTACGCGTTGAACACGACCGTCCTGGAAGACGTGCTGGCCTGGACGATGGACATGGCGCGCGGCGGCGCGCGCGACAAACAATAAGGAGAAGAGCATGACGAAGCAGCGCTTTCTGTGGTGGTCGATTCCGGCGCTCGTGCTGGTGCTGGGGGCGACCGCGCTGGTCTATCGCGACCTGCCGGACATCATTCCCATCCACTGGAACGCGGCCGGCGAAGCCGATCGCTACGGCGCCCGCGTCACCATCTTCCTGCTGCCCCTCATCATGGGCATGATGCTGCTGCTGTGGCCGGTCCTGCCGACGGTCTCGCCGGACAAGTTCCGGGTCGAGGGCTTCAGCGACACCTGGTGGTTCAGCGGCATGGTGGTGGTCGCGCTGTTCGCCTATATCCAGGGCGTACAGCTGGCGGCGGTGACGCACGGCGCGCTGGACATCGGCCGCGCCCTGTTCGGCGGCATCGGCATCGCCTTTGTCCTGCTGGGGAATGTGCTGGGCAAGGTGAAGCGCAACTTCTGGCTCGGCGTGCGCACGCCGTGGACTCTTGCCAGCGACCGGGTCTGGTATTCGACCCACCGGCTGGCCGGCAAGACCATGGTGACGGGCGGCCTGGTGGTGCTGGCCGCCGCGCTGATCGGCCTGCCGCCGTATGTGTCCACCGCCGCGCTGCTGGCGGGGGCGCTGGTGCCGGTGATTTACTCGCTGGTGTATTACAAGCGGCTGGAGCGCGCCGGCGGCGCTTGAGCGTGGGCACGGGGTGCCCACGATCGCAAACGGATCAGAAACCCGGCGGGCGCTCGCCCGCCACACCCGCGGCCTTCTCCAGCGCCAATCCCACGCGGCCGATCGTGCCCTCGTCGAACAGGCGTCCGATCAGGGTCACGCCATGCGGCACGCGGCGCGGCGGCGAGAAGGTCGGCAGCGGTTGCGCCGGATCCGGCGCCCAGTCGCTGCGCGCCTGCGTCACCTCGACCTGCCCGGTACGCAGGGTCAGCGAGGGGTGGCCGGTGAAGTTCGAGATCGTCAGCATCTCGTCGCGCAACGAAGGGACGAGCAGCAGGTCGACCTGGCTGAAAATGCGTGCCATCTCCAGCGCCACCTTCCTGCGCATGCGGTCGGCCTGCACGAAGTCCACCGCCGACAGGAAGCGCGCCTCGCGGAACAGGTTCGGCCAGGCATCCGGCACCTGGGCTTTCAGCTGGTCGACGCGATGGTCCAGCGTGATCTCCTCGAAGGCCGCCGCCGCTTCGGCGAACAGCACCGCGTTCAGCGACTGATACGGCCAGTCCGGCAAGGTCACCGGCACCGGGTTCAAGCCCAGCTTCTTCAGGTCCTCCAGCGCGGCGCGGTCGGCATCAAGGGCCGGCGCCTCCTTCATCCAGTCGGCAAAATAGCCGACCTTCAGGCCCGCCACCTTCGCGTTCGCGTCGTAGTCCAGCTTCGCGGGCACGCCGGCGACGTCGCCGGGGTCGGTGCCGGAGATCGCCTTCAGCACCAGCATCGCATCCTCGACGCTGCGCGTCATCGGCCCGAGCTTGTCGAGCGACCAGCACAGGGTCATGGCCCCGGTGCGCGGCACCCGGCCATAGGTCGGGCGCAGGCCGGTGACGCCGCAGCGCATCGACGGGCTGACGATACTGCCGCCGGTCTCGCTGCCGATCGAGAACGCGACCAGGGCGGCGGCGGTGGCCGCGCCCGGGCCGGCGCTGGAGCCCGAAGCGCCCTCTTCCAGCAGCCATGGATTCATGGTCTGGCCGCCGAACCAGACGTCGTTCAGCGCCAGCGCGCCCAGGCTCAGCTTGGCGATCAGCACGGCGCCGGCGGCATCCAGCTTCGCCACCACGGCCGAGTCCTGGGCCGGCACGCGGTCGCGATTGAATTCCGCACCCCAGGTGGTGCGGATGCCTTTCGTATCCAGCAGGTCCTTCACGCCGTACGGAATGCCGTGCAGCGGACCGCGGTACCTGCCGGCGGCGATTTCCTTGTCCGCCAGGCGGGCGCGCGCCAGCGCATGCTCTTCGGTCAAGGTGATCACGCTGCGCAGCTTGCCGTCGTAGCGCTTGATGCGGTCCAGGTAGATGCGGGTCAGGCGCTCCGACGTCAGCGCACGCGTCTCGATCCAGCGCGAGAGTTTCGCGACCGGGGCGTAGGCGATGTCCTCGTCGTTCTTCGGCAGCGGGCCGGCATCGCTGCGGCTGCGCACGAAGCGTTCGCGCACGGGTCCGCCCGTTGCGCCCACGGCCGCCGCTTTCGCCCCGACTGTCGCCGGGGCCCAGACCGTGGCCGGGGCGATGCTGTCCTCGATCGCCAGCTTGCGCGGACCGCTGCGCCGCTCCATCGTCGAGGCCAGCGACACCCGCCAGCTGCCGGCCGCCATCTGGCGTTCGGCGGGCGTCATCGACACCTGCATCAGCTTTTCGGCTTCGGCAAAGGTGGCGGGCGTGACCGCCGGGCCGACCGCCGGGGTGGCGCCGAAGGTCGGCGGCGCACCGGGGGTATCGGCCACCTGCGGGACGGGTTCGGAACGGGCGGCGCCGGCGACGGCGAGCAGGCCGAGCGGTGCATTGATCAGGAACTGGCGGCGTTGGGTCATGACTCCTCTGCGGGTTGGGTGACGGACGTGTTTAATGATCCTAACCGATGCCCGTGAGTAGAACAACAAGCCGGCCGCAGCGGATCAGGGCCGCCCGAACACCAGGCTGGCGTTCACGCCGCCGAAGCCGAAGCCATTCGATATCGCGTACCCGGTCGCTATCCCGCGCGCCGCGCCGGCGACGATGTCGACCCCGTCGGCCGCCGGGTCGGGCCGGGCCAGGTTCAGCGTCGGCGGCGCCAGCTGGTCGCGCAGCGCGAGCACGGTGAAGATCGCCTCCACGCCGCCCGCCGCGCCCAGCAGGTGGCCGGTGGAAGACTTGGTGGCCGAGACGGCCGGGCCGCGGTCCGCGCCGAATACCGCCCTGATCGCGGCAAGCTCGCTGGCGTCGCCGGCCGGGGTCGAGGTCGCGTGGGCGTTCAGGTGTCCGATCATGGCCGGGGCGATGCCCGCCTGGCGGATCGCGGCCTGCATGGCGCGCCGTCCGCCGGCGCCGTCGTCCGGCGGCGAGGTCATGTGATGGGCGTCGGCGCTGGTGCCATAGCCGAGCAGTTCGGCGATCGGCACGGCGCCACGCCGCAAGGCATGCTCCAGTTCTTCGATCACCAGGATGCCCGCGCCCTCGCCCATGACGAAGCCGTCCCGCTCCAGGTCGAACGGGCGCGAGGCCGCCGACGGCTCGTCGTTGAAGCCGGTCGACAGCGCCCTGGCGGCGGCGAAGGCGCCCAGGCTGACGCGGTCGATACAGGCCTCGGTCCCGCCGCAGACGGCGATATCGGCCTCGCCGGCCCTGATCAGGCGCGCGGCGTCGCCGATGGCCTGGGCGCCGGCGGCGCAGGCGGTGACGGGCGCGCCGATGGGGCCGCGCAAGCCATGGCGGATCGAAATCTGCCCGGCCGCCATATTCGCCAGGAAGCTCGGCACGGTGAACGGAGACAGGCGCTTCGGCCCGCGTGCATCGAGCGTGCGCACCGCCTCCGTAATCGTGCCGAAGCCGCCGACGGCGGAAGCCACGATGGTGGCCGTCCGTTCGCGCTCCTCGTCCGTCCGCGGCTGCCAGCCGGCCTGCTCCAGCGCCTCGCCGGCCGCCGCCAGGGCGAACAGGCTGAAGCGGTCCATCTTCTTGAGGTCCCGGGCTTCGGCCACCATGCCGGCGTCGAATCCCCATGGCCGGTCCGGCGCCAATGCCGGCACGATCCCGCCAACCTTGCACGGCATCCCGTCCGCCAGCGCCTCGTCCAGGGGAACCAGTCCGGAACGGCCCTGCAGCAGGTGGGTCCAGGCGGTCCCGACTCCACATCCCAGGGGCGACACCATGCCCATGCCGGTCACGACGATGCGTCTCGTAGTCAAAGCGATGCTCCCATGTGTTGATGAACGATGCGGCCGGCGATGCGCAAGGCACGCCAATGAATACGCTGTCGAGCCTGCCTGAGGCCGCATCGTTTCGTTGAACTGACGGGAAGTATAGGCAAATGGTGCGGGAATAATTGCCCCGTCACGCCAACTTATATGCAAAATGCGCCATAATCACGGACCATGAACCTGTCCTCGCCAAGCGCCGTCACGGTGTCGGCCCGCGTCCTGCACGAGATGCTGCATGCCTTGCGCGGCAGCCGCGGCAAGGACGTGGCCGCGCAGGCGCTGGCAAGCGCCGCGATTCCGCGCTCGCTCCTGCACCGCCCCGGCGCGCGCATCACCCGGCAACAATACGGGGCGCTCTACCGCGCCATCGCGGCGACGCTCGACGATGAAATGCTCGGCCTGTGGTCACGGCCGATCCGGAGCGGCACCCTGAAATACCTGATGCTCGGCCTGCTCGACGCGCCGACCGTGCTGGTGGCGCTGAACCGCTTCGTCCGGTTCTGGAACCTGCTGCTCGACGATTACCGCCTGCACATCTCGACCAGGAACGGAACGGTCGGCATCGCCCTGCTGGAAAGGACGCCTGCTACCGAGGTCAAGCCGCTCGGCCATGCGCTGATGATGAAGCTCGTCCACGGCATCGTGTCGTGGCTGCTCGGCCGCGACCTCACGCTGCTGCGGGCCGGGTTCGGCTTTCCGCAGCCCAGGCATGTCGAGGATTATGTGTTCATGTTTCCCGGCGAAGTCGGCTTCGATGCGGCGGCCACCGGCATTTCCCTCGCCTACCTGGATTGCGCGTCCGCGTTCAAACGCGAAAAGCACGAGCTGTGGGCCTTCCTCAAACGCGCCCCCGAAGACTGGGTATTCCGCCAGGCGGAGGGCGGCACCATCGCCGCGAGAGCGCGCGCCCATCTCGCGCAGGCGCTCTCGCGGCCGGCCACGATCGACGGCCTTGCCTCGGCATTGCACATGTCGGTGCGTACCCTCAACCGCCGGTTCGCCGAAGAAGGAACGCACTTCCAGCAGGTGAAGGATGGACTGCGGCGCGACGTCGCGGTGCACCGGCTGACGCATTCGAACACGCCGGTGGCGGCGCTGGCCTTCGACCTCGGATTCGCCGATGCGACGGGCTTTTGCCGCGCCTTCAAGCACTGGACCGGCAGCAGCCCCCTCGAATACCGCAACGGCGCGCGCCAGGCGGACGTCATTCCCGGTCCTGATTTTCCAGTGCCGGATAGTGCCGGAAAATCCCCTCCTCATTGAACGGCAGCCGCCGCTTCGATTTCAGGTAGGCCGCGATCCGCGGCCGCTTCGCCACCCGGTCGCGCAGTGCGCCGAGCAGCGGATAAGCGGCGTCGATCCGCGCCATCGTCGCCGGGAAGGCGTAGCGCAGTCCCTCCACCAGCTGGAACAGCGACAGGTCGGCATAGGTGAGCGTGTCGCCCGTCAGGTAATCCTTGGGTTCGGGGCGGCCGAGGATGCCTTCGAAGTAGTCGAGGAATTTCGGGATGCGCGTCTCGATGAAATCGGCCGAACGGCGCTTCGCTTCCGGACGCTGGTCTTCGTAATACAGCGAGGTCGCGATCGGGTGATGGGTGTCATGGGCCTCGGCGACCAGGTCGGCGATCGTCAGCTGCAGCTGGTGCACCCATAAGCCACCGGCCTCGTCCGTGGGCGCCAGGCCATGGTGCTGGCCCAGGTAGAGCAGGATGTTCGCGGTCTGGCCGATGGTCAGCTTGCCCGCCTTCAGGAAGGGCGGCGCGAACGATGGATGATCGGGACCGTCCATCGCCGCCAGCATGCGCGCCATGCCGCCCGGCTCACGGGCCACGTCGACGTATTCGACGCCGGCTTCCTCCAGCGCCAGCCGCACGAATTCGCCGCGGCCCTGGATCGTCGGCCAGTAAAAAAGTTCGTACACCATGCGACGCTCCTCATCTTATTCGGGATGACTCAATTATTCATTAGGATTTCGATGTTCGGCGCGGCAATCGTGCTAGTCTTGCGACTGGCAACCTCTGCCTGACAAAAAATCAACAAGAGACATCGTGATCACGAATAAGAAAACCCCAGGGATGTGTTATCGAGCGTGGCGATCTTCATCTGCTTAGCATTTTATTTCCGTTGAGCAAGGTCACCGCGCCGCCAAGGCCGGTGAGCCAAGATAGAACCACCCGATAATGAATGCCCGGAGCGCACCATGATTTTCGCTCACCTCACCAAGCACTGGATGGCCCGCCGCAGCCAGTACAGCCTGACCTCCTGGATACTCTGCATCGCACGCAGCCTGCGCGTGCTGGCCTATATGCGCGACCATCGCGCCCTGTGCCAGCTCGGCGTCTACCGCAACCACGTGGCGCTGCCGCCGAACGACGACCCGTTCCACCACCTCAGTCACCGCGACTACCTGGTCAAGGGCCTGTCGGCGCGCCGCCGCGTGCAGGCGGTCCTGAGCCACTACCGCTTCGAGGAAACCACCTTCAACGACGCCTACAAGCAGGCCGTCTACGGCGCCCGCTGCCTGCCGCTGTGGCAGATCGACGCCGACGGCAGCAGCTTCATGATCCAGCTCGAAATGGCGTCGCGCAGCAATGCCGAGGGCGACCTGACCCTGGCCCTGGTCGCCGACGGCAAATGCCTGCACCGCCTGTCCTTCAGCTGGCTGGA
>Ga0308170_10004874_pt1 | contig 10436 bp, 5 predicted proteins | sample PhyBR2_2_FD_202136 | JGI IMG/M metagenome (GOLD analysis project Ga0308170, IMG submission 202136) | Phyllosphere microbial communities from UC Gill Tract Community Farm, Albany, California, United States - DLSLSB.R2 | ecosystem: Host-associated > Plants > Phyllosphere > Unclassified | place... | reverse complement strand
TTGGGCGGGAGTGTATGGCAGATGCCGGATCTCGATCCGCTCGACTTTTCCTTTCGTTCTTGCTCTTGCAAACCACTCTTCGTTGATGGCACGTGGGCAAACGTAGCGTCGCCCTTGAAAGTAAATCCCGTCGAGTCTGACTGACGCAGTTGCCTCTGGAAGAAGCTTTGTCCATACTTCTTGCTTCCCAATACCCTTACCTCCACCGGTAAGGTGTTCCATGCCCCAGTTCCATATTGATATAGGAGTGGCATCAGTCAAGTTGTCACCCAACATGGCTTCCGGTAGCGCATCTGCACGGTAAGACGACCAGTTGTACTTGATGAGTTTGCGAATCAGTATTGCAGTCAGTTCCGGGATTGTCAGGCAAGCATCGAGCTGACAATTCCGTCTTTTCATCTCGTCCAACCGGCGATTCAATGCCCCAGGTTCAAAATGAATTGTGTGATTGTTGATGAGATTAAACTGCTGCTCAACGTTCGGTTTCCAGTCAGGTCGCCGGACTGCTGCGTTCTGGACAATGATGCCAAGCCTGTCTGCCAACGCATCTGATGCGAGGCTCTTCATCTCTCCATTGTCGCAAAGCAGCTTGTGAGGTAGATGATGACACGGCCACATTTCCTGAGTGATCTCGACACCGAACTGTCGGCAGAAATCTACTTTGTTTGTAAATGCATTACACAATGCAAGCCGAGCGCCTTCCCAGCTTGGCCCTTCCAGGCCGAGGTAGAATCCGACCACCATACGAGAGAAAACATCGACGATTACGTACAGTACGGGACGCCCGATCAGCCAAGCACGGTTAAACACCGAAACCAGGTAGACATCAACGATAGTTGCATCAATCTCGAAGCGAGCAGCAGGACCAAACACGCGGCTCCGCGAACTTCCAAGTACTCCCCGATGCTTCAACGCCCATGTGGTGGTACTGATGTTCTGTTTAGTCAGCGAAAGATCGCGGTCCCTCACCTTTACGACCTGCTTGAACTGACAGAGCGAGGGGGCCTCATGCGCTTCAGGCAGTATGGGAACCAGCGTGCTTCCCTGCTCGATTGCTCCGGTGTTGAAGTACACTCGTTTTGTCTCCTCCCAAGCCATTTTTTCAGTGATACCGGGCTTTAGAAACTCCTTGATACCCTTGATGATCTTTTCTTTCACGTCGGCGGTGGAGGGGCCAAGGAGCGTTAGGTCGTTGTTGTTAGCCTTGACCCGACTAGGACGCGGCCCGCGTTTTCCGGTGCCAGGTTGTTGAGGCTGCCCCGCGGGACCACACAAGTCGTAGCATGCAATTAGTGCATCAGTGCAGCTGCCAAAAGCCAAGTATCTGTACAGTGGTCGATGGACCTGTTTAGGGAACAGTCCTAGTTCCTTGGCCCGTGCGGATATCAGATGGCCACGCGTTGCTGGCAGGTAGATCTCAGGGATGTTATCTTCTTGGACCAGTGGTTTGATGATCGACCATGCACGGTCCCTGATACGCAAACTCTTCTTCGGTATTGATTCCTCAGCTTGGAAAACATAGGGACGAAGCTTGACTTCGACTCGTTGCAGTATGCCGTCTCGCAGAAGGTCCATCACCTCCTTGAGGCGATGGACCTCGGGTTTCTTGAGGTTTTCTTGAATTCCGATCGTGACGAGTAGATCTTCGTCTGGCTCGACCCATAAAACACGCTGAGGGCATAGGAAGCCCGACTCTGCGGCGCCTGGTGTTTGCTCAAAGACCTCAACTGGCTGAAGAAGATCCATGGTTCTCGCCCCGGATGAGACCGGTCACTGCCGCCTTGCGTATAGCGAAGATGACAGGAATACGCTGCAGACCTATTGGTACCTTGAGATCGATATCGATAAGGTGATGCCACACACAAAAACGGAACATGTCAGTGATGAGATCTAGGTCAACTGTATTACCTAACGCTGCTGCACACGCTCGCAGTTGTCCTTTAAGTGGCAACGCTTGCGGTAACGTATCCTCGAACACGGAGAGAAATTTTGGGAGTTCCGCCACGAAATCCACTGGCTTTACTTCCCCTTCGACCATGAAATAGCTGATCCAATCCAAATTGTCGATAACGGTCTGATCGAAATCCTCGTTGGTAAACAAGTGCCACGGAACACCGCGCTGAAGCCAATACCTCCGCTCGATTTCTAACTTTGCCAAGACGGCTTTTCGATTACGCCCACGCAACTCATCTGCACTCTTGATACTCCAAGCAGCCAGTGATCGACAGCCAGACTTTTTGACAACGGTAAGAAGAAAATCCGTGGTCATTACAACCGGCGTTGTACTGTAGGGGTATTTGGGGTGCTGAATCCCCATGGACCGTGCTATCTCACGCGTAGCGTCTTCCGGGAACAAAGGAAATTGTTCACGAATGTCCAGCACTGCGACGGCATAGTCCGCCATCAGAAAAAAGTGGTCTTCGATATCGGAAAACAGATGATGTGTTCTGCCAGTCGTCACACCTGGCGGGCGGCTCATGCGTCCTTTCGATGAGAAGCATCGGACGTCGATCCAGGGCTTGTAGTGTGCGCCTTCCCCAAGGCCGAGTCCTTGCGCCTTCCATCTCGCGACGTCATCAGAAATGATCGGCACGCGTCTCATCATTTTGTGCAAAGCAAATACAGCATTGGCACGGCGCGCTGCACGCATAATTCAATCAGTCTATACCGGGATACGGTGCAATCAAGGCGACTGAGGAAAGAAGTGCAGACTCGGCTGACGATTCAGAAAAGCTAATCGCATCAGGGGCGACCACGGAAGAGCGGCAGGTTTTCTAGACTGGCCACCAGATGGACGAAGCAGAGCAGGACGTACTGGCATATATGGTTGCCCTTGTGCCCATTGTGCCTAGATTCACAGCACTAATCCACTCGAGCTCAATGCCGAGATCAAATGGCATACCAATGTAGTCGGGGCTTTTCCGAACGAGCGCGCTGTCATCCGCTTGATCGGCACAATGATGATCGAGCAGGATGACGAGTTGGCGCAGCAACTCCGCTACATGCAGCTTGAAGGACTGAAGACATTGAGCTATAGCCAGTCTGCACGGCTATCCGCAGTCATCAGCTGACAGAACAACAGCCCAGCCAGCGATTACAAAACTTATTGAGGTTATGCAAACCTAAGAAAATTGCTAGCTGGTGGAACGCCAGTCCTGTAGCACCGATGTGGTTGCCCGCAGTCCGTAATGTTGCCCCAATCAAATGAGTTGAAAACGATACCCTACTCCAGTCTCAGTGGTCATATACCGCGGTTGCGCGGGGTTATCTTCCAGTTTATGCCTCAGGTGGCCCATGTAGATGCGCAGGTAGTGCGCGTTGTCGGTCTGGGTCGGCCCCCAGACCATGCGTAATAACTGAGGGGTTGTCATGACCTTTCCGGCGTTCGCGACCAGTACCGCCAATAGTCGATGCTCTGTCGGTGTCAGCCGAATGGGGCGCCCGCCCTTCGTCACGCGCCGATTCTGGACGTCGACGACGACGTCGCCGAAGCGCACTTTGCCGTCGCCTTCGGTCGCCGGGCCGCGTTGACGGCGCTGCGAGGCGCGAACCCGGGCCAGCAGTTCGCCTACACCGAACGGCTTGGTAAGGTAGTCGTCGGCGCCCTTGTCGAGGGCGCGTATTTTCTCTTCCTCGCTTACGCGGGCCGAAAGCACAATGACGGGCACGGCCGACCACTTGCGCAGGTCACCGATGAAGTCGACGCCATCGCCGTCGGGCAAACCCAGGTCGAGGATGACAATGTCCGGCTTACGGGTGCCGGCCTCGGTCAATCCGCGTTGCACGGTCTCGGCCTCATGCACCTGCCATCCTTCTTGTTCCAACGCATTGCGTACAAAGCGCCGGATGTGCGGCTCGTCTTCGACGAGCAGTACGCTGCCAATGAATTCACTCATCTTGTTCCTCGATTTCGACGTCCTCGTCCAGCATCGGCGTGGTAGGAGGATTCCCCAGCGGAAGAGAGAAAATGAAAGCGGCGCCACTACCTGGTTGGTTGGCGGCCCTGATCGTGCCGCCATGGGCGCCGACGATCGCCCGGCAGATTGCCAGGCCTAGCCCGACACCAGGCTTGGCGGACTCGCGCTCTCCGCGAGCGAATTTTTCGAAGACCAACTCTTCCTGACCGGGCGGCAGACCCGGTCCGTTATCTCTCACGGCGACGTTCAGCCAGACGCCATAGCGCTCTGCCGAGATGGTCACCGTGCTGCCGGCAGGCGTATACTTCCCGGCATTTTCCAACAGATTGGACAGGACGCGTTCCATCAGCACGGCATCATACTGCACCAGCGGCAGGTCGGCCGGCACGTCGGTCAGCACGACGTGGTGAGCCAGGGCGGCGCGACTGGCCCGAAGCGCACTGCCGATCACTTCCTCGATCGGCTGCCATTGGAGCTTGAGCTTGACGTCCCCGCTCTCGATGCGCGCCATGTCGAGCAGGTTCGTCACCAACATGCTCATCCGCACCATTTCCTGGCGTAGAGATTCCGCCATGGCCTGCTGCACCGGCGCGAGCGGCGGTGCGGAGCGCGCGAGCGACTCGGCCTGCGCCATCAACGACGTAAGCGGGGTGCGCAAATCGTGCGACAGGGCCGCCAGCAGAGAATTGCGCAGGCGTTCGGATTCGATCTTTACCAGCGCATCTTGGGCGACCTCGATGTAGTGCACGCGCTCGAGCGCGATAGCGGCCAGGGTCGCAAAGGTTTCCAGTTGCTGGCGCTGTTCTGGGGCCAGCAACCAACGTGAAGCGGAAACGTCGATGGCCAGCACGCCGCGCGTGCGCATTGGCGCAACCAAGGGCATGTAAAAGACGGGGCTGCCCGGCAGTGTATCGGTGCCCATGCCGGCGCTGGCGCCGTGATCGAATGCCCATTGGGCGATGCTGGCATCGAGGCCTGCCATGTCCTCGCCATCGGCGTCGACCAGACGCACATGCCCATCCGCGTCCGGCAGGAGCAAAGCTGTGCGCGCAGCAAATGTGTGTCCGATTGCTTCACGTGTGGCGTCCTGGATCTGCTCCGTCTGCAATACACCGGACAGCGCGCGCGCGAACTCGTACAGCGCACGCGTCCGGCTTTCGCGCAGCGCTGCAACGCGCGCCTGGAAGCGTAGGCCGGCCGTAAGATGTCCGGTGATCAGGCCGACTGCGAGCATGACGCCGAAGGTCACCAGATACTGAAAATCGGAAATCGCGAACGTGAACCGCGGTGGCACGAAGAAGAAGTCGAAGCAGGCCACGCCGACGCAGGTCGCGGTCACCGACGCGCCTCGACCGAGCCGGACCGCGACCAGCAGCACGACCAGCAGGAATAGCATGGCAATATTGGCCAGGTCCAGGTAAGCAATGGTCGGCGTGGCCGCCAACGCCATGCTCAGGCTGGCCAAGGCAGCGACACCGTGCGCTACCATCGCGTTTCGGGCAGGAAAGCCGCTTGCTTGCGCATCCGCCCACTTCGCATGCCGCGTTGCAGAGGGCGCAACGCCCTGCGCAGTCACGACCTCGACAAGTTCAATGTCGGGCGCGAGACGTGCGATGCGCTGGCTGCACGGCTTGCGCCACGGAGCTTCATGCAGCCTGCGGCCGAGCGCAATGCGCGACAGGTTATGGCTGCGCGCATAATCGACCAACGCTGCTTCGACGCGGTCGCCGGACAGGGTCGCGATCTGGGCACCCAGATCGCGCGCCAGCTTGAGCGTCTGCAGGATCTGCTCGCGGCGCCCGGCATCCAGGCGCTGCAGCGCTGGCGTCTCGACATAGACCGCATGCCATTCGGCGCCGAGCTGGGCCGCCAGGCGCGCGGCGCTGCGCACCACGGCTTCGCCGCCAGGCCTGGGGCCGACACAGGCCAGCAACGCGCTGCCGGTACGCCAAACCTCATCGATCGATTTTTCGATCCGGTAGGCACGCACATCGTCGCCGATGCGCTCGGCGGTGCGGCGCAACGCCAGCTCGCGCAGCGCGATCAGGTTCCCCTTGCGGAAAAAGTTCTGGCCGGCCCGCTCGGCCTGCGCCGGCTGGTACACTTTGCCGAGCTTGAGCCTAGCCAGCAGCTCGTCCGCCGGCAAGTCGACCAGCACCACTTCATCGGCGTCGTCGAACACGGAATCCGGCACGGTTTCGCTGACACGCACTCCCGTGATGCCGCCAACCACGTCGTTCAGGCTCTCGAGGTGCTGCACGTTAACGGTGGTGAAGACATCAATGCCGGCGGCCAGCAGTTCTTGTATGTCCTGCCAGCGCTTGGGATGTCGCGATCCGGCCACGTTCGAATGCGCCAGCTCGTCGACCAGTATGAGTTGCGGGTGCCGTTCCTGCGCCGCGTCGATGTCGAATTCCGTCATGACCTTGCCGCGGTAGTCGATGCGTTTGCGCGGCAGAATTTCCAGTCCTGCCAGCAGGGCTTCGGTCTCGGCACGTCCATGGGTCTCGACGATTCCCACCAGGACTTTGCGATCGGCCGCCAGTTGACGCGCTGCCGACAACATCGCATACGTCTTGCCGACGCCGGCGGATGCGCCGAAGTAGATGCGCAGGCGGCCGCGCGCTGCGCGCCGTTCCTGTTCGTGTATGTCCGCCAGCAGCGCATCCGGATCGCGACGCGCATCCTTACCGGGAATGCTCATGCGATCGACCTCATTGTGGACGCGGGTTTTTCCCGTCCAGCGCCAGGTTCAGCGCCAGCACGTTTACTCTCGGCTCGCCGAGGAAGCCGAGCGCCGGGTCTTGGCGGTGCGCCTCGATGAGGGCGCGTACCTGCTGTTCCGGCAGCTTGCGCACCGCGGCGACGCGGGTCGCCTGGTACTCGGCGGCGGCCAGGCTGATTTCCGGGTCGACGCCGCTGGCCGAGGCGGTGACCAGGTCGACCGGCACCGGCGCGCGGTTGCCCGGATCGGCCTGCCTGAGAGCGTCGACGCGCGCCTTGACGGCGTCGACCAGCGCTGGATTGGTCGCTCCCAGGTTGGAACCTCCCGAACCGGCGGCGTTGTCGGGCATTGGCGCGGTGGCCGATGGACGGCCCCAGAAATACCCGGGCTTCGAGAACGGCTGGCCGATCAGCGCCGAGCCGAGGGTCTTGCCGCCGGCCTCGATCAGGCTGCCGTTCGCTTCATGGGCGAAGGCGACGCGGCCGAGACCGGTGACGGCGGCAGGGTACAGCGCACCGCACAGCAAGCTCAAGGCACCGAACAGGACCAATGCGGGACGAATGATGGAAGACATGGACTTTTCCTTGTTCAGATGAGATTGAGTGCCGCCAGCACCATGTCGATCAGCTTGATACCGATGAATGGCAGGATGATACCGCCAAGACCGTAAATCAGCAGGTTGCGGCGCAGCAGGGCGGTGGCGCCGATCGCGCGGTAGCGTACGCCGCGCAGTGCCAGCGGGATCAGGAACACGATGATCAGTGCATTGAAGATCAGCGCCGACATGATCGCCGAGGCCGGACTGGCCAGGTGCATGACGTCGAGCGCTTTCAGCTGCGGATAAGTGCCGACGAAAGCCGCCGGAATGATCGCGAAATACTTGGCGACGTCGTTGGCGATCGAGAAGGTGGTCAGCGAACCTCGCGTCATCAGCATCTGCTTGCCGATCTCGACGATTTCCAGCAGCTTGGTCGGATTCGAATCGAGATCGACCATGTTGCCGGCTTCCTTGGCGGCCTGGGTGCCGGAGTTCATCGCCACCGCCACGTCCGCCTGGGCCAGCGCCGGGGCATCGTTGGTGCCGTCGCCGGTCATCGCCACCAGGCGGCCTTCGGCCTGGTACTGGCGGATCAGCTTGAGCTTATCCTCGGGCGTGGCTTCGGCCAGGAAGTCGTCGACCCCGGCCTCGGCGGCGATCGCGGCGGCGGTCAGCCGATTGTCGCCGGTGATCATCACCGTCTTGATGCCCATGCGGCGCAGTTCAGCGAAGCGCTCCTTGATCCCGCCCTTGACGATATCCTTCAGCTCGACCACACCCATCACGCGGGCGCCATCGGCCACGACCAGCGGGGTGCTGCCGCGACGCGAGGCGTCTTCCACCGTGCGCACGACCTCGGCCGGGAATGGCTTGCCGAGCGCCTCGACGTGACGCCGCACCGCGTCCGCCGCGCCCTTGCGGATCTCGCGCTCGCCGCAATCGACGCCGCTCATGCGAGTATTGGCCGAGAACGGCAGGAACACGGCGTGCAGGCTTTCCAGCGCACGCTCGCGGATGTTGAATTTCTGCTTGGCCAGCACCACGATGCTGCGTCCCTCAGGGGTCTCGTCGGCCAGCGACGCCAGTTGCGCCACGTCAGCCAGCTCGCGCTCGGTGACACCCGGCGCCGGCAGGAAGGCTGCCGCCTGGCGGTTGCCGAGGGTGATGGTGCCGGTCTTGTCGAGCAGGAGCACGTCGACGTCGCCGGCGGCCTCCACCGCACGGCCGGACGTGGCGATCACATTGGCGCGCATCATGCGGCTCATGCCCGCCACGCCGATCGCCGACAGCAGGCCGCCGATGGTGGTGGGGATCAGGCACACCAGCAGGGCGATCAGGACCGTGATTGTCACCGGCGTGCCGGCCTTGGCCACGTCGACCGAATACAGCGAGAACGGCAGCAGGGTGACCGTCACGACCAGGAACACGATGGTCAGTGCCACCAGCAGGATGGTCAGGGCGATCTCGTTCGGGGTCTTCTTGCGCTTGGCGCCTTCCACCATCGAGATCATGCGGTCGAGGAAGGTCTCGCCCGGGTCCGCCGTCACCTTGACCACCAGCCAGTCCGACAGGATGCGGGTACCACCCGTGACGCTTGAAAAATCTCCACCCGATTCACGGATTACAGGGGCCGATTCGCCGGTGATCGCGCTCTCGTCGACGGAGGCCACTCCTTCAACAACCTCGCCGTCGATCGGCACCACGTCGCCGGCTTCGACCAGGATGTAGTTCCCCTTGCGCAGGTCGGTGGCCGGACACGGCAACCAGCCGGTGCCGTGCCTGGGTGTGGACATCTTTTTCCCGATCACGTGTTGCTTCAAGCCGCGCAGCGACGCCGCCTGGGCCTTACTCCGGCCTTCGGCCAGCGCTTCGGCGAAGTTCGCGAACAGCACCGTGAACCACAGCCAGATGGCGGCAGCGAGAATGAAGCCGCTGGGCGCCTCGCCGGTGCCGAATAGCGCCTGCACGTAAAGCAGCGAGGTGATGATGCTGCCGACGTAGACCACGAACATGACCGGACTGCGCAACTGGGTGCGCACGCCGAGCTTCCTGAAGGCGTCGAGCAGCGCCGGACCAAGCAGAGCGGTGTCGAACATGGTCAGGCGACGCGCGGGCATGTGAGCGCCGGCCGGTATCTGCGTCGACGGCGTTGATAGTTGAGTCATAGGGTACTCCAGATTATTTTGCAAACAGCTGCAGGTGCTCGACTACTGGCCCGAGGGCCAAAGCAGGCACGTAATTCAGCACGCCGACCAGGACCACCACGCCGACCAGCAAGCCGACGAACATCGGGCCGTGCGTGGGCATGGTGCCGCTTGTCACCTGTAGACGCTGCTTGGCCGCCAGCGAACCGGCGATCGCCAGCACCGGCACGATCACGCCGAAACGCCCGAACCACATCGCGATCGCCAGCATCCAGTTGTAGAACGGGGTGTTGGCGGACAGGCCCGCGAACGCGCTGCCGTTGTTGTTGGCGGCCGAGCTGAACGCGTACAGGATTTCCGAGAAGCCGTGCGCGCCCGGGTTGGCCACGCCCGCCTTGCCCGCGTCTGCCATCACGGCGATCGCGGTGCCGGCCAGGACCAGGACGGGTGTGACGAGGATGGCGATCGACGTCATCTTCATTTCGTAGGCCTGGATCTTCTTGCCAAGGTATTCGGGCGTTCGGCCAATCATCAGCCCGGAGATGAACACCGCCATGATCGCGAAGATCAGCATGCCGTACAGGCCGGAACCGACACCGCCGAAGACGACCTCGCCGAACTGGATCAGCAGCAGTGGCACCGCGCCGCCCAGCGGCGTGAACGAGTCGTGCATCGCGTTGACCGCGCCGCAGGAGGCGGCCGTGGTGACGGCGGCGAACAGCGCCGAGGCGTCGATGCCGAAACGGGTTTCCTTGCCCTCCATGTTGCCGCCCGATTGCAGGCTGCTTGTGTGCTGGTCGACGCCGATCGCCGCAAGCGCCGGATGCGCCTGGTGCTCGGCCGTCATCACGACTGCGGTCATCACGACGAACAGCACGGTCATGGCACCCAGGATGGCCCAGCCCTGGCGGCGGTCGCCGACCAGGCGCCCGAAGGCGAAGCACAGGCCGGCCGGGATCAGGAAGATCGATACCATCTCCAGGAGGTTCGACAGCGGCGTGGGATTCTCGTATGGATGGGCGGAATTGGCGTTGAAGAAGCCACCGCCGTTGGTGCCCAGCAGCTTGATGGCTTCCTGCGAGGCAACCGGGCCCATCGCAATCGTCTGGGTG
>Ga0308170_10004872_pt1 | contig 10437 bp, 9 predicted proteins | sample PhyBR2_2_FD_202136 | JGI IMG/M metagenome (GOLD analysis project Ga0308170, IMG submission 202136) | Phyllosphere microbial communities from UC Gill Tract Community Farm, Albany, California, United States - DLSLSB.R2 | ecosystem: Host-associated > Plants > Phyllosphere > Unclassified | place... | reverse complement strand
CGCGCCGTGCAGACCTCGCTCGTGTCCGTCTACCTGACCGACGACGGACGGGTCCTCGCTGGTGCCGTGCCGGTGTCGGCCCTGGTCGCCGCCGCGAAGTGAGCACGACGGAACCACCGGTGGTGGACCAGGCCGCCCCGTCGGCCGCAGCCGACCTCGCGATCCGCACCACGGGCCTCCAGAAGGTCTTCCGCAAGCAGCGCGCGGTGGACGGCATCGACCTCGCCGTCCCCCGCGGAGCCGTCTTCGGCTTCCTCGGGCCGAACGGCTCCGGCAAGACCACCACGATCCGCATGCTCCTCGGGCTGTCGAGCGCGACGGGCGGGACGATCGAGGTGCTCGGCGAGCCGATGCCGAAGGCGTTGCACGACGTGCTGCCCCGGGTCGGTGCGCTCGTCGAGGGCCCGGCGTTCTACCCGTACCTGTCCGGTCGGGCGAACCTGCTCCGGTTCGACGCCGCGGACCCGACGTCCGATCCGCGCAGCCGGAAGGCCCGGGTGGCGAGCGCCCTCGACCGCGTCGGGCTGGGCCACGCGGCGGACAAGAAAGCGCACGCGTACTCGCTCGGGATGAAGCAGCGGCTCGGGTTGGCGAACGCCCTGCTCTCGCCACGGGACCTCCTCGTGCTCGACGAACCGACGAACGGCCTCGACCCGCAGGGCACCCGCGAGGTCCGGAACCTGATCCGTTCCCTGGCGGACGACGGCACGACGGTGTTCGTGTCGAGCCACCTCCTGGCCGAGATCGAGCAGGTGTGCACGCACGCCGGGGTCATGCGGACGGGCAAGCTCGTCGCGCAGGGCACCCTCGAGGACCTCCGGTCCGCCGGGGCGCGCACGGTCACGGTCCGCACGCCGGACCTCGGACAGGCCGGGTCCGTGCTGACCCGGCTCGGACTGACCCCGCGGCACGACGGCGGCGCGGACGTGCTCGTCGCCGACCTGCCGCACGAGGTCATGCCGGAGACCATCACCGCCGAACTCGTCCGCGCCGACGTGCGGGTCCGCGGGCTGACCGTCGGCGGCGGGACCCTCGAGGACCTGTTCGTCGCCCTCACCGGAGAGGGCTTCGATGTCGCAGCCTGAGCTCCCCACCGCGCCGCAGCCTGACGCCGGCACCGCGCAGCCGGACGCAACGCCGACGCCCGAGGTCCGCGAGTTCGCACGGCGCCGCCCACGCCCGTTCGCCCTGCTCGGCTCCGAACTCGCGCTCGTGTTCCGCCGTCGCCGTACGTGGGCGATGCTCGGAGCACTCGCGCTGGTGCCGATCCTCATCGCCGTCGCGGTCCGGCTGACGACGGACGACGACAGCGGTGGCCCGGCGTTCCTCGGCGACATCACCAACAACGGCCTGTTCGTGTCGTTCACCGCGCTGACCGTGTCGATCCCGCTGTTCCTGCCGCTCACCGTCGGGGTGGTGGCCGGTGACACGGTCGCGGGCGAGGCGAGCCACGGCACGATCCGCTACCTGCTCGTCGCCCCGACCGGCCGGGTGCGGTTCATCCTCGTGAAGTTCGCGGGTGCGGTGGCGTTCTGCCTCGCCGCGACGCTGCTCATCGTGCTCGTGGGCGCGGCGATCGGCGCGGCGCTGTTCCCGATCGGACCGGTCACGCTGCTGTCCGGCACGCAGGTCGACGGCTGGTCGTACGCCGGCCGCGCGCTGCTCCTCGCGCTGTACGTCACCCTGTCGATGCTCGGACTGTCCGCGATCGGCTTGTTCGCGTCGACGCTGACGAGTGTGCCGGTCGGGGCGATGGCCGCGACGGTCGTGCTGGCCGGGGCATCGCAGGTGCTCGACCAGCTGCCGCAGCTGGACTGGCTGCACCCGTTCCTGTTCTCGCACCAGTGGCTCGGGTTCGGGGACCTGCTGCGCGACCCGATCGCGTTCGACTCGTTCGGCTCGAACGCCGTCCTGCAGCTCGGGTACGTCGTCGTGTTCGGCGCGCTGGCCTACAGCCGGTTCGCCAGCAAGGACATCCTCAGCTGACGGGGTCCCGCAGGTCGCGCGACTTCTCGGACTTGTACCAGTGCAGCCGCGCCCCGGTCTCGACGGGCTGCATCCCGACGACGACCTTGCCGCGGGAGTGCATCTCGGCGAGGTCCTCGTACGCGTCGACGATGTACTCGAACGGGTAGTACCCCGAGATGATGAACTGCACCTTGTGCCGCTGCACGAGGTCGCCGAGCGTGGTGAGCATCTCCGCCGCCTCGGTGTCGTCGCCGGGTGCTCGCAGGAACCGGATCTCCAGGTCGCGGCGGTCCTCGCTCGAGACGAAGCGCTTCGGGTCGACGCCGAGTCGGGACGCCAGGTCGACGTTCTCGCCGTGCTCCCGGTTGTCGATGAACGCCGTGATCGGACGATCCTCGGCGATGTCGCGGATCCGCTGCTCCTCGCCCTCGCCGTAGGCGACCGGACGGACCCCGATCTGCCGCAGGGCGTCGTGGTTGCGCGGACTGCCGAGGCCGATCACGGTCGCCCCGGCGTCGCGCGCGAGCTGGCACTCGATGTGCCCGACCCCGCCCGCGGCGGCGCTGATCACGACCGTGTCGTCGGGGCCGAGCTTCAGGGAGCGGACGACCGAGAGCGCGGTGCACCCCGCCAGGTACAGGCTGCCGGCCACCTCGAACGTCATCGTCGAGGGCTTCTTCACGACGGCACCACGCGGCACCGCCACCCAGGTCGCATGGGATCCGCCGTGCGGCGCGTGGCCCATGACCTCGTCGCCGACGTGCAGGTCGCGCACGTTCGACCCTCGGGACCGGACGACACCAGCGAAGTCGACGCCCTGGTGGGCGGGGAACTCGAGGTCGATGAACTCGCGGAGCCGCCCTTCGCGGAGGAACCGCTCGATGTGGTTCAGCCCGGCGACGGAGACCTCGACCACGACCTCGTCGGGGCCGGGGTCCGGCCGTTCCTGAGGGACGAGCTCGACGACGTCGAACCCGCCGTACCGGTCGTACTGCACTGCACTGCCGATCCGCATGGGGTGCTCCTTCGCTGGAGGTGTGGCCCCGGCCTACTCGGTGTTCCCGCATGCAACCCGTGCGTGCGGGGTACCAGCGTGCCGCGCACGACGCCGCGCCGCGCGAGAAACGCCGCGTCCTGCATGAGACGCCGCGTCGCGCACGAGACGACGCCGGATCCGGCGTTGTCTCGCACGGCGCCCGGTGTCTGACCAGTCCGGCGTCGTCTCGACCGAGCCGGACACCGCGCGTCGGCGGGCGTCTACTGCCCGGTGGACGCCTCGATGATGCGCGCAACCGTGTCCGCGTCGAACGCGAACGCGAGCGGATCGGCGTCCGGACGCGGCACGCGGACCGGCGTCGACCAGACCGAGCCGTCCTCGGCGACGTCGACGACGAGGGCTCCGGCGTCGACGTACGCGGCTTCCTCGTCGTACGGCCCCGTGACGTCCGTGTCGTTCGCGACGCCCGGCGCGACGAGGACGGGGACGCCTGCGAGCGCCCCGGCGAAGTGGTGGTGGTAGTGGCCGGCGAGGACGACCCGGACGTCCGACTCGCGGATCACGTCCGCCAGGGCCTCCGGGTTCCGCAGCTGCAGCGCCGCGTGCAGTGCGGTCGGGGCGGGCAACGGCGGGTGGTGCAGGACGACGACGGTGCCGTGTGGGGCGTGCTCGCCGTCGAGTGCTGCTCGGAGTCGCTCGAGCGATGCCGCGCTGATCTCGCCGTACCCGGCGCCGGGCACACTCGTGTCGACCGTCACGATGCGGCGACCGGCGACGAGGGACTGCCCCCAGACCGGGACCGTCGGCGGGTGGTACTCCATGGTGTGCATGAGCGGACGACCGCCCTCGCCGAGCACGTGCCCGTTGGTGAGGACCTGCCGGAAGCCCTCGCGCAGGTCGTGGTTCCCGGGCACGGCCACGAGCGCCGCACCGTGTCGTTCGGCCCAGCCGCCGACGCGCTCGACCAGTGCGGCGTAGGACTCCGGGCTGCCGTCCTCGGAGACGTCTCCGGACACCACGACGAGGCCGATCCCGGGGACGCCGTCGAAGCGGGCGAGCACGCTCTCGAGCGCTGCGGTGGTGTCGACCGCCCCCTGGTGCAGGGCGCCGTCACCCGTCAGGTGGGTGTCGGAGAGGTGGAGGATGCGGAGGGTCCCGGCGGCTGGCTGCTGCATGCGGCCCACGCTACCGAGCGTGCCTTGCGGGCCCCGGTGCCTTCGACCTGCGTTCCGTGAGCAGAACGCAGCACGCGCAGCGCGCGTCAGTCGGCGGCCGCCGCCAACTGGTCCTCGAGGTTGAACACCTCGGGCAACACCCGCGCGGTCTGGTCGGCCCGCCCGGTCGCACCGTCGAACAGGTCCTGCATGTGCGACTCCCACGCCGCAGCGACCTCCGAGGCGGCGAGCGACGCATCGGCATCGGCCACCGAGTCGGTCTCGTAGTACCCGATGAGCAGCCCGTCGTCGTCCAGGAACAGCGAGTAGTTCCGACGTCCGGCCGCCGCGATCGCCCGGAGCATCGCCGGCCAGACCGCCGCGTGCCGCTCGCGGTAGGCGTCCAGGTGTGTGCCCTGCACCTGCAGCCGGAAGCAGACGCGGGTCACCGGTCCGCCTCGGCGCGACGACGCTGCTCGGCCTCTCGGACGGCCCGCTCGTCGGCGGTGCGCACGGTGCCGGTGACGCTGGTCACGGTGCCGTACCGCTCGGCCTCGATCGCCTCGAGCGTCTTGCCCTGCGTCCGAGGCGCCCAGATCGTGCCGACGAGGAACGACAGTGCGAGCAGCCCGAGGATGAGGCCGCCGAGCGCACGCAGTCCGATGTCGGACAGGAGCAGCGGGAACCAGATGCTCAGCAGACCGACCATCACCCGGGCGGCCAGGAACAGCACGCCCTGGGCACTGGCGCGGTAGCGGGTGGCGAAGAGCTCCGACGTCCAGAGGCCGTAGAACGCCTGTGCACCGATGCCCGAGGACACACCCCACGCGATCGCGAAGAACAGCAGGGTGCCGAGGTTCGCCGGTGCGTAGATCAGGACGGCCCACGAGACGATGGCGAGCGCGGCGCCGATCGCGAACAGCATCCGGCGGCTCACCCGGTCGCCGTACCGCATGAACCCGAAGTAGGTCGCAGCGACGGTGCAGCCCCACACCAGGATCTGCAGCCCGTACTGCTCGGTGACGCTGGTCACCCCGGTGGCCGAGTAGACGCGCGGCTGGAAGATGCCGGCCTGTCCCGCGACGGTGTTCCAGAGCGCGTAGACGCCGAACAGGAACAGCATCGCGGTGAGGTTCTTCCGGCGGCTGAACAGCTGCGTGAACCCGTGGAAGAAGTTCGCCGAACCGGTGGCTGCGCGCTCGTCCTTCCAGATCGTCGACTCGGGCAGGCCGCGACGGAGCCACCACACGATCGCGGCGACGACGAACAGGTGCGCGAAGATCAGCCGGCTGCCGAGGAGCCCGAGGGGTGCGGCGGCGATGGCCAGGGCGAACCCGACCATCGGGCCGATCGACCACGCGAGCTGCGCGGTGCCGACGTGGGCGGCACGCTTGTCGGCGGGCGCCTGCTCGGCGATGTACGTCCAGCTCGCCGGGACGCCGGCGCCGACCGCGATGCCGGTGAAGATGAAGCCGACGAGCAGCATCCCGTAGCTGCCCGCGAACACGGCGAGCAGGATGCCGAGCATGTACAGCAGCAGGTCGTAGGTGTAGATGAACTTCCGGCCGTAGCGGTCGCAGAGCGGTCCGCCGATGATGGCGCCGGCGGCAGCGCCGAACGCGTTCGCGGACAGGCTCGCGAGGAGCCCGACCTGCAGGTCGCCGACGTGGAACTGGGCCTGCCAGAGGCTGAGACTGGTGGCGATCGCGATGATCGACCCGGACTCGATGTAGTTCGACATGGCGACCGAGATCGTCGCCTTCCAGCCCGTGGTGTTGCGGGCTCCGATACGGACCGCCATTGGTCCTCCGTTCGCGTGTTCTTCGATGAATCGTTTCAACGGTGCTGCGAGGACGTTACCCGTGGATCGACACGAGGGCAAGTCGCTCCGCCGAATCGCCGGGCCCGATGCCAGGATGACCCCATGGCAGTGAGCGTTCGTGACGTCGCAGCGCTCGCCGGCGTGTCGCTCGGCACGGTCTCGAACGTGCTGAACCGCCCGGACAAGGTCGCCCCCGGCACCGTCGAACGGGTGCAGTCCGCGATCGCCGAACTCGGCTTCGTCCGCAACGACTCGGCACGCCAACTCCGCGCCGGTCGCAGCTCCACCGTCGGGCTCATCGTGCTCGACGGCGGCAATCCGTTCTTCACCGACGTCGCCCGCGGCGCCGAGGACGCCGCGATGCGGAAGGGCCTCGCCGTCCTCGTCGGCAACTCCGACGAGTCCGTCGACCGCGAGCACACCTACGTCGACCTCTTCGAGGAGCGCCGCGTCGCCGGACTCCTCATCTCCCCCGCCGGCGACGACCTCACGCGGCTCGAGCGGCTCCGCGACCAGGGCACCGCCGTGGTGCTCGTCGACCGACGTGCCGATGACGAGCACTTCGCCTCGGTCTCGGTGGACGACGTCGCGGGCGGACACATCGCGGTGTCGCACCTCACGTCGATCGGGCGGACGCGCATCGCCTTCGTCGGCGGCCCGTTCGGCATCCGGCAGGTCGCCGACCGGCACGCCGGAGCGGTCGCCGCCGCAGCCGCCGCGGGGGCGTCGCTCGAGGTGCTCACCACCTCGTCGCTGTCCGTCCTCGAGGGCCGCCGCATCGGCGAAGCACTCCAGGCCCGCCCGGCCGCCGAGCGCCCGGACGCGGTGTTCGCGGCGAACGACCTCCTCGCCGTCGGCCTCGAACAGGCCTTCATCATGCGCGGATCGATCCGCGTTCCGGACGAGATCGCCATCGTCGGGTACGACGACATCGCGTTCGCCGAGGCCGCCGTCGTCCCACTCACCTCGGTGCGGCAGCCGGCGCAGGACCTCGGGCGGCGAGCGATCGAGCTGCTGCTGGCCCAGGTCGAGGAGGGCCAGGGGGTCGAGACCCTCCACGTGGAGTTCACCCCCGAGCTCGTCGTCCGGCAGTCCACGGTCGCCGAGCGCTGACGCGCGCGCCGCGCGTCGAGTTTCGTGCTGGGCGACCGTCCTCGCGCGGTGGAGCGCGAGAACGGTCGCTGAGCCCGAGACTCGGCGCGCGTCATGCGAGACTCGGCTCCGCCGTGTCGGACTGGAGGCGCGTGGCGGCGCCGCACCGTGCCTCCAGTCCGGTGGTGGGCCGGGACGGCACCCCGCTCCGCCTACGATCGGAGCATGGTGCATGTCCCACGGCGCGACGGACCGCCGAGCGTGCACCACGTCGCGGCTCGAGCGGGCGTCTCGCTCGCGACGGTCTCGAACGTCCTGAACCACCCCGAGCGCGTTGCCGACGGCACCGCGGCCCGCGTCCGCGCGGCGATCGCGGAGCTCGGGTACACGCCGAACCGCAACGCCCGCGCCCTGGTGTCGGGGAGCACGCGAGCGATCGGCCTGGTCGTCGCGTCGCTGCGGAACTCCCTGTTCACGGACGTGGTGAGCGGTGCCCAGACGGCCGCGCGCGACCGCGGGAACACCCTGCTGGTGGCGAGCAGCGAGAACGACCTGGTGGCGCAGGGGGAACACCTGGCGTTCCTCGAGAGCACGAGGGTCTCCGGCATCCTGCTCGCCTCGATGACGGAGTCGCGCGACCAGGTCGAGGCCGCGAAGCAGCACGGCCGGCCGATCGTGTACGTCAACTACGAACCGACCGAGGTCGACGCCTGCTCGGTCATCGTCGACAACGAGCAGGCCGGGTACGTCGCGACGAAGCACCTCGTCGAGCAGGGATGCCGACGGATCGGGTTCGTGAGCGCGCGACCGGACCTGCAGCCCGTGGCGCGACGCCGGGTCGGCATGCTCCGGGCGATCGCCGAGCACCCAGGGGTCGAGCTCGTGGACGTCGACGCCGGTGACATCGACCCTCCCGGCGGGACGGACGCGGGCGCACGCATCGCCGCCATGCCCGCCGAGGTCCGGCCGGACGGCGTGCTCGGCGTCACGGACCTGCTGGCGATGGCGGTCGTGACCGAACTGCGCGCAGCGGGCATCCGGGTACCGGAGGACATCCCGGTGTCGGGCTGCGACCACAACTCGGTGGCGTGGGGCGGCGCGGTGCCGCTGACCTCGGTGACGATGCACGGCGAGGAGATGGGCGCGGCGGCGGTGTCGCTCCTGCTCGACGAGTTGACGGACGACCCCGCGGAGCACGTGCACCGGACGGTGGTGCTCGGCAGCGAGCTCGTGCCGCGGGAGAGCACGCTCGGACGGGTGCGCGCCGCCGCGGTGGCCGCGGCGGGGAGGCCGAGCGACCCGAGGCGCACCGAGGCCTGAACGGGGGGCGCGGCCGGCGGCGGCCACTGCGGGCGCACGTGTCCGGCCAAAGCGACAGTCTCCGGCGGACACGCACCGTCCGTGTCGCCAGAGCGACTGTCTCCCGGAGATCTCCGGCGGCAGCCTGTCGCTTTCGCGAACCACCGCACCGCGCCTCCCGGCCCGCGGGCCGTGCGGGAGCACGCGCTTCCGTAACGAATCCGAATCAGTGATTGACACGCTTCAATCCGCATGGTTCCATTCCGATTGAAACGTTCTAAACAGCACCACCGGAACCCGCATCGGCGCGGGCCCGGGTCCGTTTCACCCGGGGTCACCCCGCCCCGGGCCTTACGAGGAGGTAAGGAATGTCAGCTCGTTCCCTGACCACCCGGCTGCTCGCCATCGGCGGCGCCACGGTCCTCATCGGCGGTCTCGCCGCCTGTTCGTCCGGCGGCTCCACCGACACCGGCAGCGGCGGCGGCAAGGTCACGATCACGTACCTCGCCGACAACGCCGAGGCCACCGCCGCCACCGCGAAGCCGCTCATCGCAGCCTTCGAGAAGGCGAACCCCGACATCACCGTCAAGTTCGACACGAAGCCGCAGGGCACCGACGGCGACAACCTGGTGAAGACCCGGCTGTCGACCGGCGAGATGGCCGACGTCTTCAACTACAACTCCGGCTCGCTCATGCAGGCCCTCAACCCGGACAACACCCTCGTCGACCTCTCGAAGGAGAGCTGGGCGAAGGACGTCGACCCGCAGTTCACGAAGGTCGTCAGCACCGACAAGGGCATGTACGGCGCACCGTTCGGCACCAGCTTCGGCGGCGCGGTCCTCTACAACAAGAAGGTCTACGAGAAGCTCGGCCTGAGCGTCCCGACCACGTGGTCGGAGTTCATCAGCAACAGCGAGAAGATCAAGGACGCCGGCATCGCGCCGATCATCCAGACCTACGGCGACACCTGGACCAGCCAGCTGTTCGTCCTCGGCGACTTCGCGAACATCACCGCGCAGCAGAAGAACTGGGCGACGCAGTACACGAAGCACAAGGAGTCCTACGCGGACCAGCCGGCACTCGCCGGGTTCCAGCACCTCCAGGAGGGCAAGGACAAGGACCTCTACAACGAGGACTACGCGTCGGCCACGCAGGCGAACGGCCTGAAGATGCTCGCCGACGGCACGGGCGCCCAGTACCCGATGCTGACCAACGCGATCTCGGCGATCCAGCAGGACTCGCCCGACGCGGTGGACGACATCGGCGCCTTCGCCCTACCGGCGGAGAACGCGGACGACACGAACCTCACCATCTGGGAGCCGAACGGCCTCTACATCCCGAAGACGACCACGGGCGACAAGCTCACGGCCGCGAAGAAGTTCATCGCCTTCGCGAACTCGTCCGAGGGCTGCAAGGTGCAGAACGACACCGGCACCCCGGGCGGCCCGTACGTCATCTCGACGTGCACCCTCCCCGACTCCGTGCCCCCGATGATCGGCGACCTGCAGAAGTACCTCGACGACGGCAAGGCGAGCCCGGCGCTCGAGTTCCTCTCCCCGATCAAGGGCCCGAACCTCGAGAAGATCTGCGTGCAGGTCGGCTCGGGCATCACCAACGCGGCCAAGGGCGCTGACCAGTACGACGACGACGTCGTCCAGCAGGCCCAGCAGCTCGGCATCAAGGGCTGGTGACCGGCGTGACCGCGACGCTCACGACGGCGGTTGCCCCGCCGCAGACAACGAAGGCGGGCCCCGGCCCGGCCCGGAAGCGGATGCGCTCGTTCTACCCGGCGTGGTTCTTCATCCCGGCGATCGCGCTGTACGTCGTGTTCTTCGCGGTCCCGACCTTCGCTGGGTTCTACTTCTCGCTCACCCGCTGGACGCTGTTCGACCAGACCTTCATCGGCTTCGACAACTTCGTCCGGTTCTTCCAGGACCCGCAGCTCGTCTCCGGGTTCGTGCACACGTTCGAGTACGGGTTCGTGACGAGCGCGGCGAAGGTGGTCCTCGGACTCGCCCTCGCGCTGCTCCTCACGAGCCCCGTGCTCGGGCGCGGGTACCTGCGAGCGGTGGTGTTCTTCCCCGTGCTGGTGTCGACCATCGGCA
>Ga0308170_10004867_pt1 | contig 10451 bp, 11 predicted proteins | sample PhyBR2_2_FD_202136 | JGI IMG/M metagenome (GOLD analysis project Ga0308170, IMG submission 202136) | Phyllosphere microbial communities from UC Gill Tract Community Farm, Albany, California, United States - DLSLSB.R2 | ecosystem: Host-associated > Plants > Phyllosphere > Unclassified | place... | reverse complement strand
CCAGGCACAGGGCGGTGGCAGTGGCGAGCAGTTTCATGGTGGGGTCCTCTCGAAGTCGGAGTCAAGGTGACAGGCTTGGTTGGAATGTTGCCTAATTGCATTGAGCACTGTACGCCGTGGGTGCATCCGGGAAATTGTTGTAACGCAAGCGAGAGCCGATGTGCCCGCGCAAACGCGGGAATGATCTGCCGCAGTGCATAAGCGTGTATCAGCAGGGCAGCGGAAAAGGACTTGATTCGTGGCAACTCAACGTCGCAGGGCACTCCCTACTATTAGTTCCCGCAGGCAATTTCGATTCCTTACGTCAACCTTTCTTCTCTTTGGAGAACGCCCGTGACCACGCCAGACGCCGTGCCAGCGAAGTTCAAGCCCTACACCCGACAGTCGATTGCCTCCAGCCGCCAATGGCAGTGGATGAGCCCGGACCTGCAGGAAGCGGTCCAGGTGGTGTCCCACGTGCTGCCGTTCCGCACCAACGAATATGTGATGGAGCAGCTGATCGACTGGAGCCGGATCCCGGACGACCCGATCTACCGGCTGACCTTCCCGCACCGGGACATGCTGCCGGCCCGCGAATACGAACAGCTGCGCGACCTGGTGCTGTATAAAAAGGACGATGCCGCGATCGCGAAGCTGGTGCGCGAGATCCGCATGCGCATGAACCCGCACCCGGCCGGCCAGATGACCCACAACGTGCCGCGCGTGAACGACGCTCCGCTGAAGGGCCTGCAGCACAAGTACAAGGAGACCGTGCTGTTCTTCCCCAGCGCGGGCCAGACCTGCCACGCCTATTGCACCTTCTGCTTTCGCTGGCCGCAGTTCGTCGGCATGGACGACATGAAGTTCGATGCCCGCGAATGCACCGAACTGGTGTCCTACCTGAGCACCCATCCGGACGTGACCGACGTCCTGATCACGGGTGGCGATCCGATGATCATGAATACGCGCTCGCTGTCCGAATTCATCGAGCCGCTGCTGGCGCCGGAGCTGGACCATATCCAGAACATCCGCATCGGCACCAAGTCGGTGGCCTACTGGCCGCAGCGCTTCGTGTCGGACAAGGACAGCGACGACCTGCTGCGCCTGTTCGAGAAGGTGGTCAAGGCCGGCAAGAACCTGGCCGTCATGGGTCACTACAATCATGCGGTCGAACTGCGCAGCAGCATCGCCCAGCAGGCGGTCAAGCGCATCGTCGGCACCGGCGCCACCTTGCGCATGCAGGGCCCGCTGATCCGCCACATCAACGAGGATCCGCACGGCTGGGCCGAGCTGTGGACCACCGGCGTGCGCCTCGGTGCGATCCCGTACTACATGTTCGTCGAGCGCGACACCGGCCCGCGCGAGTACTTCGCGCTGCCGCTGGCGCGCGCCCACGAGATCTTCCAGGCCGCCTACAGCATGGTCTCGGGCCTGTCGCGCACCGTGCGCGGACCGTCGATGAGCGCCTTCCCGGGCAAGGTCGTGATCGACGGCGTGGTCACGATCAACGGCGAGAAGCTGTTCGCGCTGCAGTTCCTGCAGGCCCGCAACCCGGAGTGGGTGCGCCGCCCCTTCTTTGCCAGATACGATCCGGACGCCACCTGGCTCGATCACCTGAAGCCCGCGTTCGGGCGCAGGAAGTTCTTCTTCGAAGGCGACGGGCTCGACGCCGGATCGGCCGAGCCGGCCGGCCGCGTGATCCCGATCGCCCAGGCGCCGCGCCAGGACCGGCGTGCCAGCGATTCCCAGCCCGACGCCGCCTGATTCCGGCCCGATCGCTCCGATCATGGACGCCGACCAGAGTACGCCACGCCTGTCCGGCGTGGCGGTTTTTTTCTACGTGTTCCTGCCGTTCGCGCTGGGACACTACCTGTCCTCCCTGCTGCGCAACGTGAACGCGGTGCTGGCCCCGCAGCTGGTCGGTGCGCTGGCGCTCACGCCGGGCCAGCTCGGCCTGCTCACCAGCGCCTTCTTCTTCGCCTTCGCCCTGGTCCAGCTGCCGGTCGGGATCGCGCTGGACCGCTACGGGCCGCGCAAGGTGCAGCCCTACCTGATGCTGATGGCGGCAAGCGGCGCGCTGATGTTCGCCCACGGCCACAGCTTCCTGCAGCTGGTGGCGGCGCGCGCCATCATCGGCTTCGGCCTGGGCGGCTGCTTCATGTCGGCGGTGAAGGCGATCTCGACCTGGATCTCGCCCAGGAAGCTGCCTTCGGTGCAGGGTTACCTGATCGCGATCGGCGGGCTGGGCGCGGCGTCCGCCACCATGCCGGTGCGCGCGCTGCTGCATCACACCGACTGGCGCGGGCTGTTCACGCTGCTGGCGCTGCTGTCGGCCTGTTCGGGCATCCTGATCTGGCTGGTGAGCCCGAAGTCCGAGCCGCCGGGCGGCAAGGCTCCGGGCGGCGCTCCGTCCACGGTGCGCTCGGTGCTCGACCTCTACCGCGCGCCGGCCTTCCGCACCACGATCTCGCTGGTGCTGCTGCCGCATGCGATCTTCTTCGGCATCCAGGGACTGTGGATCGGGCGCTGGCTGTCCGACGTCGCGCGCTTTTCGGATGCGGCCGTGGCCTACCTGCTGTACATGGGCATGGCCGCGGTGATCTTCGGCGCGATCGCGGTCGGCATGATCACCGAGTGGGCGGGGCGGCGCGGCATCCAGGCGCTGGACGTGGCGGCGGTCGGCGTTGCCCTGTTCGTGATCGTGCAGGGATTCATCGTCATCGGCTACCGTCCCAGCCTGCAGACGCTGTCGGTGCTGTTCACGCTGATCGGCACCATCACCGGCATCGAGTACGCGATCGTGGCCCAGAGCATGCCGCGCGAGCTGACCGGGCGCGCCGCCACCTGCCTGAACCTGCTGATCTTCGTCGGCGCCTTCCTGGTGCAGGCCGGATTCGGCCAGGTGGTCGGGCTCTGGCGGCCGGACCTGGCCGGCCATTATCCGGCGCAGGCCTACCGTGTGGCTTTCGGCGTGCTGGTGCTGCTGCAGCTGCCGGGCCTTGTCAGCTACTTCCTTCGCCGGGGTCCGGTAAAATGCGGGATCGCTATACTCGCCCAGAAGGAAGAATATGAGATTGGTTCGCTACGGTCGCCCCGGTAAGGAAAAACCGGGCCTGTTCGACGAAGAAGGCCGCCTGCGTTCGCTGGCCGGCGTCATCGACGATATCGACGCCTCGGTGCTGTCCGAAAAAGCGCTGCGCAAGCTGGCCAAGGTCGACTGGAAGACCCTGCCCATCGTACGCGGCGAGCCGCGCTTCGGCGTCCCGGTCAAGGGCGTCGGCAAATTCATCGGCATCGGCATGAACTACTCGGACCACGCGGCCGAGGTGGGCGCGCCGATCCCCAAGGAGCCGATCCTGTTCATGAAGGCGATCAGCTCCCTGTCCGGTCCGGACGACGTCATCCGCCTGCCGCAAGGTTCGAAGAAGACCGACTGGGAAGTCGAACTGGGCGTGGTCATCGGCGAGCGCGCGCAGTACGTCAGCGAAGAAGACGCGCTGAAGTACGTGGCCGGCTACTGCGTGGTCAACGACGTCTCCGAGCGCGCCTTCCAGTTCGAGATGGGCTCGCAGTGGGACAAGGGCAAGGGCTGCGACACCTTCGGCCCGGTCGGCCCCTTCCTGGTCACGAAGGACGAGATCTTCGACGTGCAGGACCTCGACCTCTACCTGGAGCTGAACGGCAAGCGCATGCAGAGCGGGAACACTTCGAACATGATCTTCACGGTGGCGCAAATCGTCAGCTACCTGTCGCGCTTCATGACCCTGGAACCGGGCGACATCATCAGCACCGGCACCCCGCCGGGCGTGGGCCTGGGCCGCACACCGCAGCGTTTCCTGAAGAAGGGAGACAAGCTGCGCCTCGGTATTGCGGGCTTGGGGGAGCAGCAGCAGGAAGTGGTGGCGTTTCCGAAGTAATGCACTTGTAGGGTGGGCACAGTGTGCCCACCCTACAGAACCTCTCGCACCGCGGCGTTGATCGCCTCCTCCAGCCGCGCCGCAATCTCCGACAACTGCGCCGCGCTGACGATGAAGGGCGGCGCCAGCAGCACGTGATCTCCGCTGCGGCCGTCGATGGTGCCGCCCATCGGATAGACCATCAGCCCGCGCCGCATCGCATGCTGCTTGATCGCCGCATGCAGTTTCCGCTCCGGCGCGAACGGTTCCTTGCTGGCGCGCTCGCGCACCAGCTCCAGCGCCAGGAACAGCCCGCGGCCGCGGATGTCGCCGACATGCGGATGGCTGGCGAATACCTCGCCCAGCATGCGGCGGAAGGTGGCGCCGCGCTTTTGTACCTGCGCCAGCAGATCGTCGCGCTCGATCACCTTCTGCACCGCCAGCGCGGCCGCCGCGGCGACCGGATGGCCGATATAGGTATGACCGTGCAGGAATACGCCGCTGCCGCCGCGCAGGCGCTCGATGATGGCGCCGTTGACCAGCACCGCGCCGATCGGCGCATAGCCCGCACCCAGTCCCTTCGCCACCGCAATCAAATCCGGCGCCACGCCATCCTGCTCGATCGCGAACATGGTCCCGGTGCGCCCCATGCCGCACATCACCTCGTCGGCGATGAACAGGATGCCGTACTTGTCGCACAGCGCGCGCACGCCGCGGAAGTAGTCCGGCGTCGGCGGGATCGCGCCGCCGGTCGCACCCACCACCGGCTCGGCGCAGAAGCCGATCACGCGTTCCGGCCCGACCATCAGGATCGTCGCTTCCAGTTCGTCCAGCAGCATGCCGGTGTACTGGGCGGTGGTCTGGCCCTCCAGGCGGTCGCGGTATTCGTAGCAGGGCGCGACCCGCGGCACGTCCATCAGCAGCGGCGCGAAGGGCTTGCGGCGCCACTCGTTGCCGCCCACCGCCAGCGCGCCCAGGGTGTTCCCGTGGTAGCTCTGGCGGCGCGCGATGAACATCGTGCGCTGCTCCTCGCCGCCCTCGACGAAATACTGGCGCGCCAGCTTGAGCGCGGTCTCCATCGCCTCCGAACCGCCCGACACCAGGTAGACCCCGCCAATGCCGGCCGGCGCCTGCGCCACCAGCCGGTCGGCCAGCTCCTCCGCCACCTCGGTGGTGAAGAAGCCCGTGTGCGCATAGGCGCAACGGTCGATCTGGGCGTGCATGGCGGCGATCACGTCCGGGTGGCCATGTCCGAGCGAGGACACGGCCGCGCCGCCGCTCGCGTCGATATAGGTCTTGCCCTGGCTGTCGCGCAGCCAGATGCCTTCGCCGCCGACGGCCACGGGCGGCGTCTGGCGCAGGCTGCGGTGAAGGATGCGGCTCATCGGAATCCCCTTCAAAAAGTTGACGATTGACAATAAATGCGAAGCGCCGGGATTCTTTTGATTTTTACGGGAAGGCATGCGAATATTTCCCGCATGACAGACCGCCTAAGCCCCATCCCTCCCGACGAATGGACCGACGCCCAGCGCGCGGCCGCGCAGGAAATCGTCAACGGCCCGCGCGGCGCCCTGTACGGGCCCTTCGTGCCGCTGCTGCGCAGTCCCGAACTGATGGGGCATGCGCAGCGCATGGGCGAGTATCTGCGCTACCGCAGCGCCATCGGTGTGCGGCTGTCCGAGCTGGCGATCCTGGTCACCGCGCGCGAATGGGACCAGCAGGTCGAGTGGGCGATCCATGCGCCGATCGCGCAGCAGGTCGGCATCACCGCCGACGTGATCGGCGCGATCGCGCGGCGCCAGCGCCCGGCCGCCATGCTGGTCGACGAGTCCGTAGTCTATGATTTTTGCCTCGAGCTGCACCGCGACAAGCGGGTCTCGGATCGCGTCTACAGCGACGCCCTGGCCTTGTTCGGCGAGCAGGGCGTGGTCGACCTGATGGGCGTGAACGGCTACTACACCTTCCTGGCGATGGTGATGAACACGGCGCAGACCGAGGCACCGGCATCGTCCGCCGATCCGCTGCCGGACTAGTGTGACGAGATAAACTCGACGCCGGGAAATGCTGGCGGGATGGCGAAGCTCTCCCGCATCCGCCTTGCCTCCGCTGCCGGCGGTAAGCTGAACAGGCGCCGGAACTCCCGACTGAACTGCGACGAACTCGTGTAACCCACCGCATGGCATGCCGCGTCCGCGGTAAGGTCTTTGCGCACCATGAGCAGGCGGGCCTGGTGAAGCCGCGTCGATTTCAGGTACTGCATCGGCGACGTCTGCGTAATCGCCTTGAAGTGGCTGTGGAAGGCCGGAACGCTCATGCCCGCTTCCCGCGCCAGCTGCGCCAGGTCGAGCGCTTCCGCGTAATCGGTATGGATGCGGCGCAAAGCCCGGCCGATCTTCCCGTACTGGCCTTTCAGCGCAAGCGCATCGCGTATCGAACGACCCTGCGCACCGGTCAGCACCCGGAAATAAAGTTCGCGCAGCAGGCCAGGTCCCAGTACCGCCGCTTCCAGCGGCCGGCTCAATGCTTGCAGAAACCGTAGTACCGAGGCACGCATGTCGGCATCGATGGGCGTCGACACCATGCTTTGCGGGGCCTCGGCGGCGTCGGACACGGCCTGGCAGTCGATCTGCAGCATCAGGTCGGCGGCGACGGCGAAATCGAGGTGCATGTATAGCGCGAGCAGCGGCTGTTCCGGCGTCGCATCGGTTTCCATCTCGAAGGGCACTGGAACAGACACGGCCAGGTAATGCTGCGCATCGTAGACGTACAGTTTATCGCCGAAGTAGCCACGTTTTCGGCCCTGGCAAACGATGACGATACCCGGATCGTAGAGCACCGGCGTGCGCGTCAGGGGGCGGTCGGAACGCAGGATCCGCACGCTGGGCAGCGCAGTAAGGTTGTAGCCCTCGTCGGGCGCCAACATGCGCAACAGCTCGATCATGCGCCGCTGCTGGGAGCGACTTTTCTGGGGCATAGTTTTAGGCAAGAAAAGCAGCTGATATGGGCTTATCGGAGCGAGTCTCGAAGAATAACATGCGGACTCAGTCAACTCAGGAAGGCAAACATGACATCCAAAAGACTCTTGCTGATCACCGGCGTCAGCAGCGGCTTCGGCCGCGCCCTTGCGCAACAAGCTCTGGCCGATGGTCACCGCGTGGTGGGCACGGTCAGGAACGTGCAGGCTGCGGAAGCTTTCGAGGCCTTGTGTCCGGCGCGTGCCCACGCACGCCTGCTCGACGTGACGCAGTTCGACGCGATCGACGGCGTCGTGGCCGATATCGAAGCGACCGTCGGCGCCATCGATGTCCTCGTCAACAACGCCGGCTATGGGCACGAGGGCATCCTGGAAGAATCGCCGCTGTCGGATATGCGCCGCCAGTTCGACGTCAACGTCTTCGGCCCGGTCGCAATGATGAAGGCCGTGCTGCCGTTCATGCGCGCACGCCGACGCGGTCATATCCTTAATATCACGTCGATGGGCGGCTACATCACGATGCCCGGCATCGCTTACTACTGCGGCAGCAAATTTGCACTGGAAGGTATCGCGGAAACGCTCGCCAAGGAAGTACAGGCGTTCGGCATCGCTGTCACCGCGGTCGCGCCAGGCTCCTTCCGCACCGATTGGGCCGGCCGCTCGATGCAGCGTACGGCGCGGTCGATTTCCGACTACGATGCGCTGTTCGATCCGGTTCGCAACGCGCGCGTGGAAAAGAGTGGTAAACAGCTGGGCGATCCAGCCAAGGCGGCGCGCGCAATGCTGGCGGTGATCGGGATGGAGGCGCCGCCACCGCATCTACTGCTGGGCAGCGATGCGCTGCGACTGGTGCGGGGCAAGCTCGCCGGCTTGATGCGCGATCTCGACGAATGGGAAGCGCTGACGCTGTCGACCGACGCGTGACGGCCGCTGGCGCTCAGGCCAGCGCTTCTTTCGCTGCCTGCTCGGGCGTCAGCTCATCGTAGAACATGTCGGTGAACCACTCGACATTCTCTTCGATATAGTCCTGCGCCTCCTTCTGGGTGGCGCCGCCGGCCACCAGGTGTTTTTCGACCTCGATGCACCAGTTGATCAGCGCCATCGTCTCTTCGTCGAGTTCTTCTTTCTTTGCCATCGCTTAGCCCAATACTTTTTTGAAGAAGGCCGAGATGGCCTGGACTTCCTCGAGGCACACCGAGTGCTGCATGGCGTACTCGTGCCACTCGACCTGGTAGCCCAGCGAGACCAGCAGGTCGCGCGACTGCTCGGCGCGGGCGAAGGGCACCACGTTGTCGTGGCGGCCGTGGGCCATGAAGATCGGCGTGGCCAGGCTTTCCTGGGTGCGCTCCGCCGCCAGCCTGGCGGACAGCGGCACATAGCCCGACAGGCAGATCATGCCGGCCAGCGGTTCCGGGTGGCGCAGGCCGGTCTGGATGGTCATCGCGCAGCCCTGCGAGAAGCCGGCCAGGACGATGCGCGAAGCCGGGATGCCGCGCGCCTTTTCGCGCGCGATGAAGGCTTCGACTTCCTTCTGCGAAGCGCGCAGGCCGTTCTCGTCTTCGCGGCGGGTCAGCTCGGCGCCGGTGATGTCGTACCAGGCGCGCATCACGTAGCCGCCGTTGACGGTGACCGGCATGGTGCGGGCATGCGGGAAGATGAAGCGGATGCCCGGCAGGCCGGCCAGGTCCAGCTCGCGCACGATGGGCACGAAGTCGTTGCCGTCCGCGCCCAGGCCGTGCAGCCAGATGACGGAGATTTCCGGGTTGTCGCTGGTGTCGATGGTGACGTGGTCGAGCAGCTCGCTCATGCGTTCATCCTTATTTTTTCTTGGGGCGCCAGGCGGCGCACACAGTCGGGTCGGTATCGATGAACGGACCGCCGATCAGGTCGATGCAGTAGGGCACCGCGGCGAAGATGCCGTTGACGATGGTCTTGCCGTCCGCGTCCTTCAGGCCCTCGAGGGTTTCCTTGATCGACTTCGGCTGGCCCGGCAGGTTCATGACCAGGGCCGCGTGATCAAGCGTCTCGCGGATCACGGCCACCTGGCGCGACAGGATCGCGGTCGGCACGAAGTGCAGGCTGACCTGGCGCATCTGCTCGCCGAAGCCCGGCATTTCCTTGGTGCCGATGGCGAGGGTCGCCTCGGGCGTGACGTCGCGCCGCGCCGGACCGGTGCCGCCGGTGGTCAGCACCAGGTGGCAGCGGACTTCGTCCACGAGTTCGATCAGCGCGCTCTCGATGTCGTCGCGGTTATCGGGGATCAGGCGGGTCTCGACGCGGAACGGGGTGGTCAGGGCCTTGCCCAGCCATTCCTGCAGGGCGGGGATGCCCTTGTCCTCGTACACGCCGCCGCTGGCGCGGTCCGAGACCGAGACCAGGCCGATCACGAGCTCACGCGCCAGTTCCTGCACCTTATTCTCCAGGCTCATCGTCAGCGTCCTCGCCTTCGTCCTCGCCTGGCGCGGCCGCTTTGGCCGGCTTGGCCAGGTCCTTCAGGATCTGGAAGATCTCGCGGTAGGCCTTGGGCGGCTTGTTCTCGGCCTGCTCCTTGCGCGCATTGCGGATCAGGGTGCGCAGGTGCTGCACGTCCAGGTGCGGATGTTCTTCCAGCAGCTGGGTGAGGGCCTTGTCGTCGGCCAGCAGCTTGTCGCGGCGGCGCTCCAGCGCGTGCAGGGAAGCGGTTTCGGCCTTCGATGCGCCTTTCCAGCTCTCGATGGTGCGCTGGATGACGGCGACTTCTTCCTCGTCCAGGGTGCGCATCATCTTGCCCACGTACTGCAGCTGGCGGCGGCGGCCTTCGTGGTTGGTGATGGTCTGGGCCATGAGGATCGCATCCTTGACCTCGTCCGGCATCGGCACGCGCTTGACGCGGTCGCGCGGCGCTTCGATGAGCTGTTCGCCGAGCTTCTGCAACTCGTTACTCTGCCGCTTCAGTTCGGACTTGGAGGGGCGGTCGTATTCCGGTTCGAACTCGTCGGAGCGGAAGCCGACAGCGCCGCGGTTTGCATTTGGCATGATGATCTAGATTCGTCAGACGCACGTCTGGACGGTAAAAACAGTAAACGGCTGCTATGATAACTGTTTTAGGGCTCGCTACGATAAACGCACATGAACGACTCCGTCTTTACCCATACCCAGGATCAGCTCAAGCAGCTCGCGCAGGACGTGCTGGCGATTGCAAAGGAAACCGGCGCCAGCGACGCGGCGGTCGAGATCAGCGAGGGTAGCGGTCTGGCGGTGACGGTGCGCAAGGGCCAGGTCGAGACCATCGAGCAGAACAAGGACAAGGGCATCGGCGTGACCGTCTACTGCGGCCAGCGCCGCGGCCATGCCAGCACCTCCGATTTCTCCAGCGCCTCGCTGCGCGCCACGGTGGAGGCGGCCTACAACATCGCCCGCTTCACCGCCGAAGACCCGGCCGCCGGCCTGCCGGACGCCGATCTGCTGGAAATGAACCCGCGCGACCTGCGCCTGTGCTACCCCTGGGACATCGATGCCGAGGAAGCCGTGCGCATCGCCCAGAAATGCGAAGCGGCCGCCTTCGGCGTCGACAAGCGCATCACCAACAGCGAAGGCGCCAGCGTCTACGTGCAGCAGTCGCA
>Ga0308170_10004864_pt1 | contig 10461 bp, 10 predicted proteins | sample PhyBR2_2_FD_202136 | JGI IMG/M metagenome (GOLD analysis project Ga0308170, IMG submission 202136) | Phyllosphere microbial communities from UC Gill Tract Community Farm, Albany, California, United States - DLSLSB.R2 | ecosystem: Host-associated > Plants > Phyllosphere > Unclassified | place... | reverse complement strand
GTGCTGACGGTCCCGTATGGCTACAACCACGGAAAACCTGTGCAAGAAATACATTCCGATGGTATAGTTAATTCGCTACTGGCAGCCGCCAACCTGATCAGCGCCCACAACGACGCTGCAAATTAAAACTCTTCTACTCCATGTTTTTCGCCAAAAAACACATCGTCAACCCAACCGGTGCCCTCGGGGCCTGGCTGTGGCGACGCTGGCAATCCTGGTCCTCGACCTAAGCTGATTGCTGCCGGTGCACGTCTCGCGTGCGCTTCATCTCCGGCAGGTTTTTTGAAGAAATCGCCGCCCCATCCCTTCCCCGGGGCGGCCAGGAGAAAAGCATGACCGAACTCGAATTCCGATCGCTGGCCACGCAAGGCTACAACCGTATTCCCCTGATCGCGGAAGCCTTCGCCGATCTCGAAACGCCGCTCACGTTGTACCTGAAGCTCGCGCAAGGCCAGGACGCCGGGAAGAACACCTTCCTGCTCGAATCCGTGGTCGGCGGCGAGCGCTTCGGGCGCTATTCGTTCATCGGCCTGCCGGCACGCACGCTCCTGAAGACCCGCGGCAACGTGACGACGGTCGAGAAGAACGGCGAAGTCATCGAGACGCACGAAGGCAATCCGCTCGACTTCATCGAGCAATACCAGGCCCGCTTCAAGGTCGCCGTGCGCCCCGGCATGCCGCGCTTCTGCGGGGGCCTGGCCGGCTACTTCGGCTACGACACCGTGCGTCACATCGAGAAGAAGCTGGCGCACAGCATGCCGAAGGACGATTTGGGCCTGCCGGAAATCCAGCTGCTGCTGACGGAGGAACTGGCCGTCATCGACAACCTGTCCGGCAAGCTGTACCTGATCGTGTACGCCGACCCGGCGCAGCCGGAAGCCTACAACAAGGCGCGCCAGCGCCTGCAGGACCTGCGCATGATGCTGCGCCGGAACGTCGATGCGCCCGTGACGTCCGGCTCCGTGCGCACCGAGTCGTACCGCGACTTCAGCAAGGAAGACTACCTGAAGGCCGTCGCCGTCGCGAAGGAATACGTGATGGCCGGGGACCTGATGCAGGTGCAGATCGGCCAGCGCATCCGCAAGCCGTACGTGGATTCGCCGCTGTCGCTGTACCGCTCGCTGCGTTCGTTGAACCCGTCGCCGTACATGTACTACTACAACTTCGGCGACATGCAGATCATCGGCTCGTCGCCCGAGATCCTGGTCCGCAACGAAGCCGACAAGGAAGGCGCCCGCACCGTGACGGTCCGCCCGATCGCCGGCACCCGCCCGCGCGGCGCGACGCCGGAAAAGGATGCGGACCTGGCGCACGAACTGCTGAACGACCCGAAGGAAGTGGCCGAACACGTGATGCTGATCGACCTGGCGCGCAACGACATCGGGCGCATCGCCAAGACGGGCAGCGTGAAGGTCACGGACCAGATGGTCATCGAAAAATACTCGCACGTGCAGCACATCGTCTCGAACGTCGAAGGCACCCTGAAGGATGGCATGTCGAACCTGGACGTGCTGCGCGCCACCTTCCCGGCCGGCACGCTGACGGGCGCGCCCAAAGTGCGCGCGATGGAAGTCATCGACGAGCTGGAGCCCGTGAAGCGCGGCATCTACGGCGGCGCCTGCGGCTACCTGTCATTCGGCGGCGAGATGGACGTCGCGATCGCGATCCGCACCGGTGTCCTGAAAGACGGCAACCTGTACGTGCAGGCGGCGGCCGGCATCGTCGCGGACTCGATCCCCGAGATGGAATGGCAGGAAACGGAAAACAAGGCGCGCGCCGTGCTGCGCGCGGCCGAGCAAGTGCAAGACGGACTGGATGGGGAGATCTGACATGCTGCTCATGATCGACAACTACGACTCGTTCACCTACAACATCGTCCAGTACTTCGGCGAATTGGGCGAGGATGTGCGCACCGTGCGCAACGACGAGATCACGCTGGGCGAGATCGCCGACCTCGACCCGGACCGCATCTGCATCTCGCCGGGCCCGAAGGCGCCGAAGGATGCCGGCGTGTCGGTCGACGTGCTGAAGCAGTTCGCGGGCAAGAAGCCGATCCTGGGCGTGTGCCTGGGCCACCAGGCGATCGGCGAAGCGTTCGGCGGCAGGATCATCCGCGCCAAGCAGGTCATGCACGGCAAGACCTCGAAGATCGCGCACACCGGCGAAGGCGTGTTCAAGGGGCTGCCCAGCCCCTTCACCGTGATCCGCTACCACTCGCTGGCGATCGAACGCGCGTCGCTGCCGGCCTGTCTGGAAGTGACGGCATGGACCGACGACGGCGAGATCATGGGCGTGCGCCACAAGGAATTCGACATCGAGGGCGTGCAGTTCCATCCGGAGTCGATTCTGTCCGAGCATGGGCATGCGATGTTGAAGAACTTTTTGGAGCGTTGAAACGCGCATGACACCGCGCACCTAAACCGTCATTCCCGCGTGCGCGGGAACGACGGCCTGGCAACTGATTATTCAATGACCCACGCCGCCATGATCACCCCCCAAGAAGCCCTGCTGCGCTGCATCGAACACCGCGAGATCTTCCACGACGAGATGCTGCACCTGTTCCGGCAAATCATGTCGGGCGAGATGTCGCCAACGATGATCGCCGCGCTGACGATGGGCCTGCGCGTGAAGAAGGAAACGATCGGCGAGATCACCGCCGCAGCCCAGGTCATGCGCGAGTTCTCGACCAAGGTGCCGATGGCGGACACCACGCACCTGCTCGACATCGTCGGCACGGGCGGCGACGGCGCCAACACCTTCAACATTTCCACCACCGCGATGTTCGTCGCCGCCGCCGCCGGAGCGCGTGTGGCGAAGCACGGCGGGCGCAGCGTCTCGTCCTCGTCCGGCAGCGCCGACGTGATCGAATCGCTGGGCGCGCACATCGACCTGAAGCCCGAGCAGATCGCGCAATCCATCGCGCAGACGGGCATCGGCTTCATGTTCGCCCCGAACCACCACGCGGCGATGAAGCACGTGGCGCCCGTGCGCCGCGAGCTGGGCGTGCGCAGCATCTTCAACATCCTGGGACCGCTGACGAATCCGGCCGGCGCGCCGAACGTGCTGATGGGCGTGTTCCACGCGGACCTGGTCGGCATCATGGTGCGCGTGCTGCAGCGCCTGGGCGCCCAGCATGCCGTCGTGGTCTGGGGCCGCGACAACATGGACGAGATCTCGCTGGGCGCGGCCACGATGGTGGGCGAACTGGTGAACGGCGAAATCCGCGAATACGACATCCATCCGGAAGACTATGGCCTTGCCATGATCGCCAGCCGCAACCTGAAAGTGGCCAACGCCGCCGAATCGAAAGCGAAGATGCTGGAAGCGCTGCGCGGCGAACCCGGCCCGGCGCACGACATCGTGGCGCTGAATGCCGGCACTGCGCTGTACGCGGCGGGCGTCGCGTCCTCGATCGAAGACGGCTTGCAACGCGCGCGCGCCGCGATCGCCTCGGGCGCGGCGCTGGCCAAGCTCGACCAGTTCGTCGGCGTCACGCGCACGCTCGGCGGCCAACCAATCTGCTGACGGAAGGAGCGACCATGCTCGGCATCCACGACCTGCCCTTGTTCGTCGTCTCGGGCCTGCTGCTGAACATCATGCCCGGTCCCGATTCGCTGCTGATCATGACGCGCAGCGCCACGCAGGGGCCGCGCGCCGGCTGCGCGGCGGCGTGGGGCATCGGTGCCGGCACGTTCGTCCACATCTTCGCGGCGGCGCTCGGCCTGTCGGCGATCCTGGCCACGTCGGCCGCCGCGTTCACGGTCGTCAAACTGGCGGGCGCCGCCTACATCCTGTACCTCGCGGTCGGCATGCTGCGCAGCCGCCGCGCCGATGGTGCCGGCCCGGCCGCGCCCCTGGCGGTGCCGCCCCTGCCCCACCGGAAGATTTTCGCGCAGGGCGTGCTGACCAATGTGCTGAACCCGAAGGTGGCGCTGTTCTTCCTCGCGTTCGTGCCGCAGTTCATCGACGCCGACGCGCCGCACAAGGCACTCGCCTTCATCGCGCTCGGCTGCATCTTCAACATCAACGGCATGTTGTGGGCCAACGGCCTGGCGCTGTTCACGGCCCGCGCGAGCGCCCTCGTCAAGCTCAATCCCACCGTGTCGCAGTGGCTCAACCGCGTCACGGGCGGACTGTTCGTCTGGCTCGGCGTCAAGCTGGCGCTGGCGAAGCAACAATAAAAGGTTCCCATGTCCGACATCCTGAACAAGATCCTGGCCGTCAAGGCCGACGAAGTGGCGGCCGCGAAGAAGCACCGCGATTTGCTCAGCCTGCGCCGCGACGTCGAGTCCGACGCCGAATTGCGCCGCGACGTGCGCGGCTTCGAAGCCAGCCTGCGCCGCAGCATCGACGCGGACCGCCCCGGCGTGATCGCCGAAATCAAGAAAGCCTCGCCGTCGAAAGGCGTCATCCGCGCCGACTTCCGCCCGGCCGAGATCGCCGTGAGCTATGCGGCCGGCGGCGCGTCCTGCCTGTCCGTGCTGACCGACGTGCAGTTCTTCCAGGGTGCGACCGACTACCTGAAACAGGCGCGCGCGGCGTGCGCGCTGCCCGTGATCCGCAAGGATTTCCTGGTCGACCTGTACCAGGTTTATGAAGCACGCGCGATGGGCGCCGATGCGATTTTGCTGATCGTCGCCGCGCTGGACCATGGCCTGATGGCGGAACTGGAAGCCTGCGCGCAGGAACTCGGCATGGACGTGCTGGTCGAAGTCCATGACGGCGACGAATTGAATGCGGCGCTGCGCCTGAACACGCGCCTGTTGGGCATCAACAACCGCAACCTGCGCACGTTCGAGGTCACGCTGGACACGACGCTGGGCCTGCTGCCGAACGTTCCGGCCGAGCGCCTGGTGGTCACCGAGTCCGGCATCCTGGCGCCGGCCGACGTCAAGCGCATGCGCGATGCCGACGTGCATGCGTTCCTGGTGGGCGAAGCGTTCATGCGCGCGTCCGATCCCGGCACCGAATTACGACGGCTCTTCGACTGACATGAACACGCTCATCCGCGCAGGCCTGTTACTCGTTCCGATGTTGGCAGGCCTGGGCGGATGCGCCAGCGTCCGGACGGCCACCGCCCGCATCGCCCATCCCTTCCCGCCCGCGGCCACCTCCGTTCCCCTGCCCGCCGGGCTCGACGACTACAAGACCCGCGTCGCCCGCCACGTGGCCGACCGCAACCCCGAACACCGCTACACGGGCACGCTGCCGCCGCTGCTGCCGGCCATCGTCGTGCTCGAGATTACCGTGGACGCGAACGGCCGCATGACGGACGTTCAAGTGCAGCGCTCGCGCGACCCGGCCGCGTCGCGCGTGGCGCTGGCGTCGATGCGGCGCAGCGAACCGCTGCCGCCGCCGCAACGGCTGGCGGGGCGGACGGGCAGGCTGAAATTTTCGGAGACGTTTTTGTTCGCGGACCGGGAGCGGTATCAGTTGCGCAGCCTGGCGGACGTGCAGGCGTCGGAATAGGTAGGGTGGACAGCGCAGCTGTCCACCCTACGACGCGCTCGGCCGCACCAACGCCGCCGCGCGGCGCCCGTTCGACACCGGCGTCAACACGACGTTCGGCACCCGGTCGCCCTGCAGCGTGACGTCGAACGTCATCAGCTCGTCGCGGCGGAACGCGTGCACCGTGACCCGGTCGCCCACGCGATAACGCGCAAACAATTGTTCCAAATTGCAGGGAGTGCCGTTCACGCGCAAGCCGTCGACGGCGATCAGGATGTCGCCCGCCGACAAGCCGGCCTGGTGCGCGGCGCCGCCCTCGTGCACCTGCGTCAGCTTGGCGCCGGCGGCGTCGCGGCCGATGCCGGCATCGAGCGACGGCTTGCCGTTCTTGCGCTCGTCGACGAGCTTGACGCCGAACGGCGCATACAGCTTGGCCAGCGGAATGTCTTCGGTGCCGCGGATGTAGCGGTCGAACATGGACTTCAGGCGCACGCCGCTGACTTCGTCGAACAGCGCCTCGACTTCCTCTTCGGTGACGCCGCGCGCGCCACCGCGGTAAAAGTCGCGGCCATAACGCTCCCACAACGCCAGCATCACGTCGTCCAGCGAGCGCGCCCCATTCGTCTTCGCACGGATCGTCAGGTCGAGCGCGAGGCCGACGAGCGAACCCTTCGTGTAGTAGCTGATGATCGCGTTGGGCGCGTTCTCGTCCTGGCGATAGTATTTGCTCCAGGCGTCGAAACTGGACTCGGCCACGCTCTGCTTGGTGCGGCCGCTGCCGCGCAGCACGCTGCCGACCGTCTTGCCCAGCAGCTTGAAGTACGTCGCTTCGCTGATCAAGCCGCTGCGCACGAGCATCAGGTCGTCGTAATAACTGGTGAAGCCCTCGAACAGCCACAACAGCGGCGTGTAGTTCTCGACCTGCAGGTCGTACGGCGCGAACGCGGCGGGCTTGATGCGCTTGACGTTCCAGGTATGGAAGTACTCGTGGCTGCACAGGCCCAGGAATTTCGTGTAGCCCTCGTTCGGCTCGGCCATCTTCGGGGCCGAGGTGGCGGGCAGGTCGGCGCGCGAGCAGATCAGCGCCGTCGAGGCGCGGTGCTCCAGGCCGCCGTAGCCGTCGCCGACGGCCAGCGTCAGGAACACGTAGCGCTCCATCGGCGCCCGTTTCGTCGCGGGCTCGAAGAACGCGATCTGGGTTTCGCAGATGGCCTTCAGGTCTTTCTCGAGACGCGCCATGTCCAGGTTCGGCACGCGGCCCGTGATCACGATGTCGTGCTGGACGCCGTGCGCCTTGAACGTGCCGAGCGCGAAATCGGCCATTTCGACGGGATGGTCGATCAATTCGTCGTAGTCGGCGGCAAGGTACGTGCCGAAGCCGTAGCGCGGGGCGCCCAGCTCGGGCAGCGACGTCGCGACGCGCCACGCGGCGGCGGCGGGATCGCCCGGCCGCTGGATGTCCACCTGGTGCGGCTCGCCTTCGCGGCCGGCGACGCGCAGGAACACGCTGGTGCCGTTGAAGAAGCCGTGCGTCTGGTCCAGGTGCGCGGCGCGCACCGACAGGTCCCACGCGTACACCTCGTAGTGCAGCGTCAGCGGCCCCGCCACCGGCGCGGCGCGCCACGTGTGCTTGTCGAGCTTGGCCAGCGGCACGGCGTTGCCGCCGGACTCGGCGCGGATGCGCACGATGTTGCGCGCGAATTCGCGGATCATGTAGCTGCCCGGGATCCACGCCGGCAGCGCGAACGTCTGCCCTGCCGGATCGGGGGCGTCCACGGTGACGGTCACGTCGAACAGGTGGGCGGCAAGGTCGCGCGGGACGATCGTGTAGCGCACGGCCGCCTGCGGCGCCGATCGGGGTTGCGCCTGCTTGCGCGGAAGTGGCCCGTTACTTGTTTTTTTCATGTCTCTCAACTCTGCAATGCGCTCTCTGCAATGCGCCCTAGTGTAAACGCAATTCCAGGGGGCGGGCCGTTCACAAGTCGGCGGGCGTGTCGATGTCGCGCAGGATCCCGGCATCCGGCACGGCCACCTCGGTGACGGGACAGGTTTGCAGCAGCCGGCGCGCGCCCTGGTCGCCCTGCAGCGCCAGCAGCGCGGGCAGGTGCACGCTGCCGAAGCCGACCGGGTTGCCGCGCCGGCCGTCCAGCACGGGCGCGGCGATGCCGGCCCCGGCAAGCAGCGCGTCGCGCAGCGCGATCAGCGTGGCGGGTAGCACGAACGGCATGTCGCCCAGCGCCACCAGCCAGGCGTCCGGCGGCGCGGCCAGGGTGGCGTCGTGCAGGGAATGGCGGATCGCGTGGGTCAGCGACGCGGCCATGCCGCTGTCGGCCTGCGGGCAGACGGTGACGCGGCAACCGAGCGCGGCCAGGTGCGCGGCGACGCCGCCATCGCCGGGCGGCACCACCGCCACCACGGCCGGCAGCGCGGCCAGCAGCTTGCGCGCGCTGGCGGCGACGACCGTGTCGCCGGTGTTACCAGCGCCGGGAAGATGCTGCAGCAGCTTGTTGCGCCGCCCGTCGGGGTCGAAGCGCCGTCCGCGGCCGGCGGCGAGCAGGATGCCGATCGGGGATGCCGTCATCGCGCCGCCGCCGGACCGGATTACTGCTTGATGCTGGACAGCTTGCTCTCGATCGTCTTCAGGTCGACGGCGCCCGGAATGCGCGAGCCGTCGGCAAAGAAGATCGCCGGCGTGCCGGTGACGCGCAGCTTCTGGCCCAGTTCGAGGACCTTGTCGTTCGGCGACTGGCAGGAGGCCGGCGCGGCGGCCGGCGGCTTGCCGTTGATCATCCAGTCGTCCCACGCCTTGACGCGGTCCGGCGAACACCAGACGCCCGCCGATTTCGTGAACGAATCCGGCGCCAGGATGTTGTACATGAACGTGTAGATCGTGACGTTGTCCAGGTCTTTCAGCGTGGTCTGGCGCAGGCGCTTGCAATAGCCGCAGTTCGGGTCCTCGAACACGGCGATCACGCGCTTGCCGTTGCCCTTCACCTGCTTGATCGCCGCGTCGAGCGGCAGGTCGGAAAACTTGATCTTGTTGATGTCCTCGATGCGTTCGCGCGTCAGGTCGCGCGTGCTCTTCGTGTCGTAGACGTGGCCGATGATCAGGTACTCGCCCTTCTTGTCGGTGTACAGGATGTCGCCGGCGACGCGCAGTTCGTACAGGCCGGCGTACGGGGTTTCCTTGATCGATTCGATCTTGGCGCCGCCCAGGCGCGGCTCGATCGCCTTCTTGATGTTGGCTTCGACCGAATTCTGCGCGCCGACGCACGATGTGATCAGGCCGGTCGCCAGCAGGAGGGCGAGCTTCAGGTTGCGCATGACTGCATTCCTCTAATGATGTCCGTGATGATGTGCTTCGGTGTTGCTTCGATGTGCTTTGGTGCGCATGCGCGGCGTTCAGCGGCCCAGCGCGTGGGCGATCAGCTGGCGCTTCACGAACGGCAGTTTGTCCAGCAGATTCAGGCCCAGGTTGCGCACGACGCGCACGGGCTCCAGGTTGGCGCCGAACAGGCGCTCGAGGCCGTCGGTGGCGAGCTGCATCAGCAGCACTTCTTCCTTGCGCGACCTGGCATAGCGGGCCAGCACGCGCTCGTCGCCGACGCCATGGTGGGCCTCGCGCCCCGCCAGCACGTCGAGCAGCGCCTTGACGTCGCCGAAACCGAGGTTCATGCCGTGGCCGGCCAGCGGATGCACGACGTGGGCGGCGTCGCCGATCAGTGCCACGCGCGGCGCGACCAGCGCATGCGGGCGCACCAGCGCCAGCGGCAGCGCCTTGACGGCTTCCGGCTGCAGTGGCTTGAGCAGGCCCAGCTTTTGTTCCGAATGCTCGCCCAGGCGGATCGCCAGTTCGCCGAGCGATTCGTTCATGATGGTGTCGGCCAGCGCATCCGGCGCCGACCAGACCAGCGATACCCGGTTGCCCGGCAGCGGCAGCAGCGCCACGATGCCGTCCTTGCAGGTGAACCACTGGTACGCCGTGCCGTGGTGCGGCTTTTCGCAGGAAAAATTGGCGACGATGGCGCGCTGGTGGTAAGCGCGGTAGTCGACGCCGATGTCGCACTGGCCGCGCACCCAGGAATCGCGGCCGTCGGCGCCGATCACGAGGGCCGCGTCGATCGTGCCGCCCTCTTCCAGCGCCAGCGTCGCGCGGTCCGGACCGGCGCTCAGGCGCTGCGCGCGGCCCGTCACGACCTCGACGTTCTGGGCGAAGCGCAGCGCCGCGTCGAGCGCCGCGTTCAGGTTGCGGTCCTCGACGATCCACGCGAGCGCGCCCGTGTGCGCGCCGAACGCGTCGAACCCGAGCCGGCCCCCTTCCGCGCCGTCGCCCTGCACGTCCATCGCGTCGACGGGCGCCACGCGCGCCATGTCGAGCGCGCCCCATACCTTCAGCGCGGACAGCAAGGCATGCGCCGTGTGGTTCAGCGCATACACGCGCACGTCCCATGGCTGCTCGCCGCCCGCGGCCGTCGCCGCGTCGTCCTGGCCGGGACGGGCGGGCGGCACCAGCAGCGTCACGCCGTGGCCCGCCTGGGACAGGCCCAGCGCGGCGGTCTTGGCGATCACGCCGTTGCCAACGATACAAATCGAGGAAGTATGTGTGCTCATGGCCCCATTATAGTCCGCGCGCAGGAAATCTTGGCAGCCGGGACTTGCGGCCTTGCAAAGCCCTGGCTATAATCATGCCTCCTTTGGCCTGGTAGCTCAGTTGGTAGAGCAGAGGATTGAAAATCCTTGTGTCGGTGGTTCGATTCCGCCCCGGGCCACCAAGATTCAACGAAACGCCGACCCATGGGTTGGCGTTTTTGTTTTTCCCTTCTCATTTTGCGACCACTGCCATGAACGCCCTCCCGTCCTGCCCTGCCTGCGGTTCCACGCTGACCTACGCAGACGGCTCGGGCAATTACATCTGCCCGGAATGCGCGCACGAATGGCCGGTCAAGGCCGACGCGCCGGCGGAAGCCGCCGTACGCGAATGGCGCGACGCGGCAGGCAACGTGCTGCAGGACG
>Ga0308170_10004863_pt1 | contig 10463 bp, 9 predicted proteins | sample PhyBR2_2_FD_202136 | JGI IMG/M metagenome (GOLD analysis project Ga0308170, IMG submission 202136) | Phyllosphere microbial communities from UC Gill Tract Community Farm, Albany, California, United States - DLSLSB.R2 | ecosystem: Host-associated > Plants > Phyllosphere > Unclassified | place... | reverse complement strand
GGCACGCCGGCGCGTGGCTTCGACGAGTACATCGCCTGGGTGCGCAACCGGCGCGGCGGACGCGACACCATCGGCGTGCCGGCGCCGGCGTCGATCCCGGAGTTCCTGGTGCGGCTGATCGCCGAGCGCACCCGCCTGGACATCCAGGCCGCGCCCTACCGCGGCAGCGCGCCTCTCATGGCCGACATGCTGGGCGACCAGATCGGCGCCGGCATCGCCTCGGTGCCCGACTTCATCGAGAACCACCGCGCCGGCAAGGTCCGCATCGTCGCGACCATCGGCGCCAGGCGCCAGCCGCTGCTGCCGCAGGTGCCGACCTTCGGCGAACTCGGTTTCGCCAACCTCGACGACCTGCCCTACTACGGCATCTTCGCGCCGGTGGGCACGCCGCAACCGGTGATCGACCGCTTCGGCGCGGCCCTGGCCAAGGTGCTGGCGATGCCCGACGTGCGCCAGCGACTGACCACGATGGGCCTGAGCGTGGGCTACGAGCCGCAGGGCCAGTTCGCCGGGCGGGTGCGCACCTATACGCAGTCGTGGCAGCGGATCATCCGCGCCAACGGCTTCCGGCCCGCCTGAGGCCGGCGCCGGGGCCCGCTCAGGCGTTGGAGGCCTCGATGCCCCAGCGCGCGAGCGCGGCATCGTCGGCGACGCGGGCGTCGACCCAGCGCGCGCCCTCGGGTGTCTGTTCCTTCTTCCAGAACGGCGCCTGGGTCTTGAGATAGTCCATCAGGAACTCGCAGGCCTGGAAGCTGACGCCGCGATGCGCCGACACCACGGCGACCATCATGATGCGCTCGAGCGGCTGCAGCAGGCCGACCCGGTGCACGACGCGGGCGCCGACGATGTCGAAGCGGGCGTGGGCCTGGTCGATCATGGCCTCGATCGCCCGCTCGGTCATGCCCGGGTAGTGCTCCAGCTCCATCGAGGCGACCTGGCTGCCGTCGTTGCGGTCGCGCACCGTGCCGACGAAGCTGCAGACGGCGCCCACGCGCGCGTCCGTGCCGTGCAGCGCCTCGATCTCGCGCTGCAGGTCGAAGTCCTGCGTCTGGATCGAGACGCGCGCTGGACGGGGGTCGATCTGCGCCATGCTCAACCGCCGGTGACCGGGGGGAAGAAGGCGATTTCGGCGCCGTCCTCCAGGATCGCGTCCTCCGGGCTCATGATCTGGTCGCGCGCCATGCGCACGGCCTTGCCGCGCGCCAGCGCCGTGGCATGGGCGCCGCCGCGTGCGATGAGTTCGTCGCGCAGGCCGGCCAGGGTCGCAGCCTCGGACCGGATCGTCTCGCCGCTGCCCAGTGCCTCCCGCACGGAAGCGAAGTAGCGGATGCGGATGGTTTTCATGGCGGGATCGGGAAATGTCTGGTCGGTCGTCGGACGAGGCGGGCCGTCAGGCCAGCAGGCCATCGAACGGGATGAACCGAACGATGTCGCCCCGCCGCAGGGGCTGGCCGGCCGGCGTGTCGATCACGCCATCGCCCCAGGCCATGGAGGTCAGCACGCCCGAACTCTGGTTGGGGAACAGGTCGAGCCCGCCCGCGGCATTGCGGCGCGCCCGCAGGAATTCGCGCCGCCGGTCGGGGCGCGGCCAGTCGGCGTCGATGCGCATCGACACGGCCTGCGGCTCGACCTGCTCGACGCCCTGCAGCCGCAGCACGAAGGGCCGTACCAGCAGCAGGAAGGTCATGAAGCTCGACACCGGATTGCCCGGCAGTCCGGTGACGTGCGCCGCGCCGATGCGGCCGTACGCGAAGGGCTTGCCGGGCTTGATCGCCAGCGACCACAGCGAGAGCCGGCCGAGCGATTCGATCGCGACCCGGATGTGGTCCTCCTCGCCGACCGAGACGCCGCCGGTGGTGACGATCAGGTCGTTCGAGACCGCCGCCGTGCGCAGGGCGTCGATGGTGGCGTCGAGCCGGTCCGCCACCAGGCCCAGGTCGGTGACCTCGCACCCCAGTCGCGCGAGCAGGGCCCGCATGAAGAAGCGGTTGGAGTTGTAGATGGTGCCGGGCTTCATCGCCTCGGGCGCGACCTCGCCCGGCATCACCAGCTCGTCGCCGGTGGACAGCAGCGCGACGCGCGGACGGCGCGCCACCTGAAGACGGTCGAGGCCCACGCTGGCGGCCAGTCCCAGGGCGGCGGGCGTCAGGCGCCGGCCACGGACGAGCACGACGTCGCCCCGGGCCACGTCCTCGCCGGCGCGGCGGATCCACTGGCCGGCGCTCGGCGTGCTGCCGATGCGGACCTGATCGGGACCATTGCCGGGGACGACGTCCTCCTGCATCACGACCGCGTCGGCGCCCGCCGGGATCGGCGCGCCGGTGAAGATGCGCGCGACGCTGCCGATGGCCAGCGGCGCGCCCACGCTGCCAGCCGGGATGCGCTGGGACACCGGCAGCTCGACCCCGGGCACGGCGCAATCGGCGCTGCGCACGGCATAGCCGTCCATCGAGCTGTTGTCGTGCGGCGGCACGGTCAGGCCGGAGACGACATCGAGCGCCAGCACGCGGCCGTCGGCCTCGAAGGTCGAGACGCTCTCGGTCGCCGGCTCCGGCGCGGCCTGCGACAGCAGGGTCGCCAGCGCGGTCTCCAGCGGCATCAGGGCAGGCCGTGGGGCGGGAGCGGCCGGAGTGGCGGAGACGATCGGTTCAGGCATGGGCAGGGAGCTTGTAGTCGAAGCGGTCGGACTGTGCGAGCAGCCAGGCCACGACCGCGTCGGCGTCATTGATATCGAGCACCGGCAAGGCGGTCGGATGCGGCAGGCGTCCTGGCGCGTCGGTGGCGACGGCCACCACGTGGGGATCCTCGGCATAGTGCGGCGGCCGCGGCGCGGCTTCGGGGGCGGCCTCGCGCCAGACTTCGATCTTGGGCAGATCGGCATGCCGGAAGCCTTCGACCAGCACCCAGTCGACCCCGTGATCGAGCTCGGCGATGAGCTGGTGCACGGAGGGCTGCGCCGGCTGCTCGAACTCGCGGATCAGCGCCAGGCGGCGGTCGGAGGCCACCACCACCTCGAAGGCGCCGGCCTCGCGATGGCGATAGGTGTCCTTGCCGGGGTGATCGATGTCGAAGCGATGGTGCGCGTGCTTGACCACCGACACGCGCTGGCCCCGGGCCTTGAGCAACGGGATCAGGCGCTCGACCAGGGTCGTCTTGCCCGCGCCCGAATAGCCGGCGAAGCCGATGGCTTTCATGCGGTGGAGCCGCCGGACCGGCCGCTCACGCGGTCGCCGGTTCGCAGTGCTGCGCGATGAAGGCCTTGACGGCCCGGGCATCGGCGGCCAGCTTGTGCACCCGCTTGGGCAAGGCCTCGATGCCCTCGAACCTCGCCGGCCGATCCGGCTCGTGACCGAGCGCCTCGACGATGGTGGAGGCGAACTTGATCGGCAGGGCCGTCTCCAGCACGATCATCGGCACGCCGGGCGTCAGGTGCTCGCGCGCGGCCTTCAGGCCATCGGCGGTGTGAGTGTCGATCAGGGTGGCGAAGCGCCGGTCGGTGTCGCGGATGGTGGCCAGGCGATCGGCATGCGTGCTGCGGCTGCTGGCGAAGCCGAAGCGCGTCGCGGCCTCGGCGAAGCGCGGGTCGGCGCTCAGGTCGAAGCGGCCATGACGGCCGATCTCGCCCTCGAACAGATTGCGCGTGAGTGCGCCGTCGCGGCCGAGCAGGTCGAAGACGAAACGCTCGAAGTTGCTGGCCTTGCTGATGTCCATCGAGGGACTGGAGGTCTCGTGCGTGTCGGCGGCCGAACGCACGCGATAGACGCCGGTGCGGAAGAACTCGTCGAGCACGTCGTTCTCGTTGGTGGCCACCACCAAGGTGCGGATCGGCAGGCCCATCATGCGCGCCACGTGGCCGGCGCAGACGTTGCCGAAGTTGCCCGAGGGCACCGAGAAGCTGACCTGCCGGTCGTTCGAGGGCGTGGCCTGGAAATAGCCGGCGAAGTAGTAGACCACCTGCGCCAGCAGGCGCGCCCAGTTGATCGAGTTGACCGTGCCGATGCGGTACTGGCGCTTGAAAGGCAGGTCGTTGGAGACCGCCTTGACGATGTCCTGGCAGTCGTCGAACACGCCGTCGATGGCGATGTTGTGGATGTTGGCGTCCTGCAGGCTGAACATCTGCGCCTGCTGGAACGGGCTCATGCGCCCGTCCGGCGAGGTCATGAAGACCCGGATGCCGCGCTTGCCGCGCATCGCGTATTCCGCCGCGCTGCCGGTGTCGCCGCTGGTGGCGCCGAGGATGTTGAGCGTCTCGCCGCGGCGCGCCAGTTCGTATTCGAACAGGTTGCCCAGCAGCTGCATCGCCATGTCCTTGAAGGCCAGCGTCGGGCCGTTGGACAGGGCCTCGAGGTAGGTGGCGTCCTCCAGCTCGCGCAGCGGCACGATCTCGGCGCTGCCGAAGACCTCGGCCGTGTACGTCTTCGCGCACAGCGCGCGCAGGTCCTCGGCCGGGATGTCGTCAATGTAGAGCGAGAGGATCTCGAAGGCCAGCTCGGCATAGGGCAGCGCGCGCCAGCGCCCGAGCGTGGCGGCGTCGACCTGCGGATAGTGCGCCGGCAGGTACAGGCCGCCATCGGGCGCCAGGCCCTCGAGCAGGATGTCGCAGAAGCGGCGCGGCGTGGCGTCGCCGCGGGTGGAGAGGTAGTGCATCAGCTCAGCTCCTCCTTGCGCAGGCGCACGATCGGCGCCAGCACGGTGGGCAGGGCCTGCAGCTGGGCGATGGCGTCGTCGAGCGTGCCTTCGCGCGTGTCGTGGGTCAGGATGATGACGTCGGTCTGGGTCGAGCCCTCGCCGCCGATCTCGTCGGCTTCGCGCTGCAGCACGGCGTCGATGCTGATGCCGGCCTCGGCCAGCAGCCCGGTCACCTTGGCCAGCACGCCGGCCTCGTCGGCCACGCGCAGGCGCAGGTAGTAGCTGGTGACGACCTCGCGCATGGGCACGACGTCGAGGTGGTCGTTCATGGCGTCGGGGTGGAAGGCGAGGGGCGGCACGCGCTGCGCGGCGTCGGCCTCGTGCAGGCGCGTGATGTCGACCAGGTCGGCGATCACGGCGCTCGCCGTCGGTTCGCTGCCGGCGCCCTTGCCGTAGTAGAGCGTGGTGCCGACGGCATCGCCGTGCACCACCACCGCGTTCATGGCGCCCTCGACGTTGGCCAGCAGCCGCTTGGCCGGCACCAGCGCCGGATGCACGCGCAGCTCGATGCCGCCGGCGGCGCGGCGCGTGATGCCCAGGAGCTTGATGCGGTAGCCCAGCTGCTCGGCGTACTTGATGTCCTGGGCGGCGAGCTGGGTGATGCCCTCGACGTGCGCCTTGTCGAACTGCACCGGCATGCCGAAGGCGATGGCGCTCATCAGCGTGATCTTGTGGGCGGCGTCGACGCCCTCGATGTCGAAGGTCGGATCGGCCTCGGCATAGCCCAGGCGCTGCGCCTCCTTGAGCACGGTCGCGAAGTCGAGCCCCTTGTCCCGCATCTCCGAGAGGATGAAGTTGGTGGTGCCGTTGATGATGCCGGCGATCCACTGGATGCTGTTGGCCGTGAGGCCCTCGCGCAGCGCCTTGATGATCGGGATGCCACCGGCCACGGCGGCCTCGAAGGCCACCATCACGCCGCGCTGCTGCGCCGCCGCGAAGATCTCGGTGCCGTGCACGGCCAGCAGCGCCTTGTTGGCCGTCACCACGTGCTTGCCCGCGGCGATGGCCTCGAGCACCAGCTGCCGGGCGATGCCATAGCCGCCGATCAGCTCGACGACGATGTCGATGTCGGGGTTCGCGATGACCTCGCGCGCATCGGCGACGACGCGCGCGCCCTCGCCCACGACGGCGCGGGCGCGCTCGACGTCGAGGTCGGCCACCATCGCGATCTCGATGCCGCGGCCGGCGCGGCGCTTGATCTCTTCCTGGTTGCGGCGCAGCACGTTGAACGTGCCGCTGCCGACGGTGCCGATGCCCAGCAGGCCGACTTGGATGGGTTTCATGGATACAGCAGTCATGTCAAAGGAACGGGCGGAACGGAACGGATTGCCAGACGCTCCGGCTCGCGCATCGCAGGCAAGGGCGCGCGGCCGCGGCGTCGGGAGGGGTCAGACCGTGGCGGTCGTGCGCAGGCGGCTGCGATAGCGCTCGAGGAACTTCGCGATGCGCCCGATGGCCTCGCGCAGGTCTTCCTCGTGCGGCAGGAAAACGATGCGGAAGTGGTCGGGCGTGGCCCAGTTGAAGCCGGTCCCCTGCACCAGCATCACCTTGGTCTCCTTGAGCAGTTCGAGGAAGAACTGGCGGTCGTCCTCGATCGGATAGACCCGGGGATCGAGCTTCGGGAACATGTAGAGCGCCGCCACGGGCTTGACGCAGGTCACGCCGGGGATCGCGGTGATGAGTTCGTAGGCCAGGTCGCGCTGGCGGCGCAGGCGCCCACCGGTGCCCACCAGGTCCTTGATGCTCTGGTAGCCACCCAGCGCGGTCTGGATCGCCCACTGGCCCGGCACGTTGGCGCACAGGCGCATGTTCGAGAGCATGTTGAGCCCCTCGATGTAGTCACCCGCCAGCTTCTTGTCGCCCGAGACCACCATCCAGCCGGCGCGATAGCCGCAGGAGCGGTAGCTCTTGGACAGCGAATTGAAGGTCAGCGTCAGCACGTCGTTCGACAGGCTGGCGATGGCCGTGTGGCGCACGCCGTCGTAGAGGACCTTGTCGTAGACCTCGTCGGCGAAGATCACCAGGCCATGCTCGCGCGCGATGTCGATGATGCCGCGCAGCAGCCCTTCGGAATACAGCGCACCGGTCGGGTTGTTGGGGTTGATGACGACGATGCCCTTGGTGCGCGGCGTGATCTTGGCGCGGATGTCGGCCAGGTCGGGCATCCAGCCATTGTCCTCGTCGCACAGGTAGTGCACCGGACGGCCGCCCGACAGGCTGGTCGAGGCGGTCCACAGCGGATAGTCGGGCGTCGGCACCAGCAGTTCGTCGCCGTCGTCGAGCAGCGCGTTGGTGGACATGGCGATCAACTCGCTGGCACCGTTGCCCAGGTAGATGTCGTCGAGCGTCACGCCCGCGATGCCCTGCTTCTGGGTCTCGTGCATCACGGCCTTGCGCGCGGCGAAGATGCCCTTGCTGTCCGAATAGCCCGCCGAGGCCGGCAGGTTGCGGATCATGTCCTGCTGGACTTCCTCGGGTGCATCGAAGCCGAACACGGCGAGGTTGCCGATGTTGAGCTTGATGATCTTCTGGCCCTCTTCCTCCATCTGCTTGGCGGCGTCCATGATGGGGCCGCGGATGTCGTAGAGCACGTTGGCCAGCTTGGCCGATTTCTTGAGCTGCTTCAAAGTCCCTCCGGGGGCCGCCTGCATAGGGGAAAACCTATAATTTGACCACAGTTCCACCCTGCCCCCATGAAGCTCCAGCCCGACAAATCCGAGGTCCAGACCATCACCGCCTATGGCCCGGGCTGGATCGCGATCAATCACGAACGCCTCGAAACCAGCATGGTCGTCGGCTCCGGCGGCGAACGTTTCGCCTGGGACTGCACGAGCTTCGAGAGCCTCGGCGCCGCGCATTTCGCTCCATTGGCGGCGCTCGACGCGGAGATGGTGATCTTCGGCAGCGGCACTCGGCTGCGCTTCCCGCACCCCTCCTGGCTGCAGCCCCTCATGGCACGCCGCGTGGGGGTCGAAACCATGGATACGGCGGCGGCCTGCCGTACCTACAACATCCTGGCCGCCGAGGGACGGCGCGTGCTGGCGGCCCTTCTGATAGAGCATCCCCCGGGTGGAATCTGAGAACCATTTCGCGTTAAAATCGCAGGCTTGCGACTTGGCGATCCGCCTTCCCGATCCGCCCTCAAAGTGAGCAACGACCAATCCCCCATCGTCACGACGGCGCGGCCCGCGATGGAACCCAACGGAGAAAACAAGTTTCATGGCGATCGTTGTCAACAAACCCATTCCCGAATTCGAATCCACCGCCACCGGCGGCCTGAAGGTTTCGAACACCTCGCATCTCGGGCACGTTCTGGTGATGTACTTCTATCCCAAGGACAACACGCCGGGCTGCACCACCGAGGCCATGCAGTTCCGCGACCGCTACAAGGATTTCGTCAAGGCCGGTGCCACCGTCTTCGGCGTGTCGCGCGACAACATGAAGTCGCATGAGGAGTTCAAGGCCAAGCTCGAACTGCCCTTCGAACTCATCGCCGACACCGAGGAAAAGATGTGTCACATGTTCGGCGTGGTCAAGAACAAGATCATGTATGGCAAGAAGGTCAAGGGCATCGAGCGCAGCACCTTCCTGGTCGGCGCCGACGGCATCCTCAAGGCCGAATGGCGTGGTCTCAAGGTTCCGGGCCACGTGGACGACGTGCTCAAGGCTGTCAAGGCATTGAAGAAACCCGCCTGATCCCACGCCTCACGCGGGCCAAGCGCGATGTGCATAATGAATCTATGCCTTTGAGCGCTTCGACCGCATTCTCCGAACAAAGCCGCGCTGGTTTCCAGGCGGCTTTTTCGCTTTCTGGCCCCTTTCCCTTCGCGAGCAGAACGCCACATGCCCTTGCCTCCCGCACCCACGAAACGCGCAGCCCTTCTTTCACCGGACGTTCTCGAAGCACCCGTGCGTTCCTCCTCCAAGTCCTCGCGCCGCGGCGGCAGCACGCGGATCGGTGACACGGCCCGCGACGATGCGTCGCAGGATCTCGCCTTGCTCGACCGCCCCCAGTCCGGTCGACTCGACCCCGAGAAGACCACCAGTCCCGTCACGACGGCCGTGCCGCGCGCGTTCGGCCATGTGAGTGGCGCCGAGCCGGCGCAGCAGGTCGAGACCCGGCCCCGCCCGATGGCCACGCCGCAAGAGAAGGCGGCGACGGAAGTGGTCTCGTCCGACGTCCCGACCCGTGGTCAGGAAACCGTCGAGTCGCAGGAACGTTCCAGTGCGCGCGGCACGTCCCGCAGACGTGGCAGCCGCACGGTGGTGGCGACGGAAGCGTCGGCGATCCCGACCGACGAACTCGTCGCGCGCGACCCGTCGCCGACCGCTCCGACGCCATCGCCATCGGCAATGCCCTCGTCCGTGCCCGCGTCCCCATCGGCGCGCCCACGCGTCGAACGGGTGGCGCAGGAAGGCACGCGCTCGCGACGCACGGCACGCCAGAGCGGCCCGGCCAAGCTCTTCGTGCTCGATACCAATGTGCTCCTGCACGACCCGATGTGCCTGTTCCGCTTCGAGGAGCACGACGTCTTCCTGCCGATGATCGTGCTGGAGGAACTCGACGGCCACAAGAAGGGCACGACCGAGGTCGCACGCAACGGGCGCCAGACCAGCCGCACGCTCGACGCCCTCGCCGGTGCGCAGGGTGCGGACATCGCCAAGGGCCTGAAGCTCGACACGACCGGTCATCGCGAGGCTGGCGGCAAGTTGTTCTTCCAGACCTCTCCGCTGGATTACTCGCTTCCCACCAGCCTGCCCCAGGGCAAGGCCGACAACCAGATCCTGGGCGTGGTGCAGGCCTTGAGCGAGTTGCATGCCGAGGACCGCCCGGGCCATCCGAAGCGCGACGTGGTCCTGGTGTCCAAGGACATCAACATGCGTGTCAAGGCACGGGCCCTGGGCCTGGCGACCGACGACTACCAGAACGACAAGACGCTCGAGGACGGTGATCTGCTCTATGCCGGTTCACTCGCACTGCCTGCGGACTTCTGGACGAGGCAGAGCAAGACGGTGGAGAGCTGGCAGAGCGGCAGCAGCACGTTCTACCGCATCAGCGGACCGATCGTGCCGAGCCTGCACATCAACCAGTTCGTCTTCTTCGAGGCGCCGGGCGAACCGAGCATGTATGCGCGCGTGACCGAGATCCGCGACAAGACCGCGGTGCTCAAGACGCTCAAGGACTATGGCTCGGCAAAGAACGCCGTCTGGGGTGTTGCGACCAAGAACCGGGAGCAGAACTTCGCCATGAACGTGCTGATGGACCCGGACATCGATTTCGTCACCCTCGCCGGCACGGCCGGCACCGGCAAGACGCTGATGGCACTGGCCTCCGGCCTCACCCAGGTGCTCGACGATCGGCGCTACACCGAGATCATCATGACGCGCGCGACCGTGAGCGTGGGAGAGGACATCGGCTTCCTGCCAGGCACCGAGGAAGAGAAGATGGGTCCCTGGATGGGCGCGCTCGACGACAACCTCGAGTTCCTCGCCAAGGGCGACGGAGGCGGCGCCGGCGAATGGGGACGCGCCGCCACCAACGAGCTGATCCGCAGCCGCATCAAGATCAAGAGCATGAATTTCATGCGCGGACGCACTTTCCTCAACAAGTACGTGATCATCGACGAGGCCCAGAACCTCACGCCCAAGCAGATGAAGACCCTCATCACGCGCGCAGGGCCCGGCACCAAGATCATCTGCATGGGCAACCTCGCGCAGATCGACACACCCTATCTGACCGAGGGTTCGTCGGGTCTCACCTTCGCCGTCGACAA
>Ga0308170_10004859_pt1 | contig 10471 bp, 12 predicted proteins | sample PhyBR2_2_FD_202136 | JGI IMG/M metagenome (GOLD analysis project Ga0308170, IMG submission 202136) | Phyllosphere microbial communities from UC Gill Tract Community Farm, Albany, California, United States - DLSLSB.R2 | ecosystem: Host-associated > Plants > Phyllosphere > Unclassified | place... | reverse complement strand
GTGAGGTTGAGCAGGAGCGAGGTCCACCGAGCGATGAGGCTCTCCTCGCTCGCGCTCTCGCACAGACTGGATCGCAGAGCTGCTGAGGCCGGATTTGAAAGCTTCAGAGAGCTTGCAAGTGCAGCGAACGGCCCTATGAGCCCAAGTGCGCAAAGGCCTCCTCCTCAGCCAGAGGCGGTTCGCTCTCAAGCTCGCCTCCACGGCTCTCGCTCGACGAGGACCACAGGTCGCGGACACTGCGATAGATTGCACCCTCGGCGAGGGCTTTTGCCTCGAGACAGAGACGCCGAGCGTCCACGTCTAGCGAGCGCGCTTGACCTGCTTCTGCATCATCTTCTTCCGCTCCTTCTCCTCCTCCTTCTTCTGGAACTTGACGCGCTCGGCCGGCGTCATCTTGGCGAGCTTGGCCTCGGCTGCCTCGCGCTCGAGCTTGCGCTTGAGGGCCGCCGCGTCCTCCTTGGCCTCGAGCGCCAGCGCCGCCGCCTCGTCGCGCTGCGCCTTCTGGAGCGTGTAGAGCGCGTCGGCGCGGCGCTTCTTCTGCGAGCGAGTTCGAGTTTGGGGAAAATGTCAGTCTCGTGCTCGTGAAAGAGAGGACGGAGACGAGAGGGAGCGGCGACGGCGACGCACCAGCTTGCCGATCGCCGCCTCGGGAATGAGCTTCTGCTTGGTGTAGATGACGTCGGCGATGTTGCAGGCGAGCGTGACCCAGTCCTTGGTCGCGGCGGCCTGCGACGACGGCGGGAGGCGCAGGGTGACGACGAGGTGAAAGTCGTTGTCGGGCAGGGACGGGCTCCTGCAGGACGTAACGGGCAGGGAGGGTCAGGTCTTGATCGTTGGCACGGAGACGCGCAGCCGTGCGTCGCTGAGTGTGAGAGCGAGAGGACGTACTCGTCGTCGGGCGTCTGGGCGGGCATGTCGCTGACGACGATGCTCTCGAGGTACTCGAGCCCGGGCGCGCCGTCGCGCAGCGCGTCGAGCAGGCCCGTGTCGGTGTCCTTGAGGAGCGCGTTGGTGACGTCGCCGGACTCAGTCATGACGATGAGAGAGGGCGAGACGCCGGCCGTCTCGGACACGTTCGTGAAGGTACGCTGCGAGCGAGGCCAAGAGGTAGGGGTCAGTGCGCGCCGACGAGGGGAGGAGAAAGCGGAACAGGACGTACGAGGTCCCACCTCGAATCGCGAGCCTGGCGGAGCACCTCGCGGCGCACGGCGGCGAAGCAAAACTTGGCGCCGGGCGTGCCCTTGGGCAGCGCGAGCTTGAAGTCGAGGGTCTGCGGGGCGAGCACATCGTCAGTGTCACCTCGGGGACGCCGTTGGAGCAAGCACCTCCTCGCCCTTAAACGTGACGAGGAGCGCGAGCGGGTAGGACGAAGGAGGACGAGCGACGCACGACCTTGTCCTTGCCCGAGTCGTAGCTGTAGTCGTACACGCCGCGTGCGAGGTCGTACAGGCGCGCGAGGACGTCCTGGCCGCCCGTCTTGACCTTGGCCCACATGTACTCGACGGCCCTGCGGCCCGACGCGTACGACGAGAACTCGTCGCCGCCGTCGCTCGCGAAGAGCTTGTCGCCGCCGAGGCCGACGCCGGCGAACTCGGCGCGGAGGACCTCCTCGTGGGCGCGGAACCAGGCCGATGCGCGACTCGAGTTGGAGCGGCGGATGGCGAGGGTCGACAGGCCGTACAGGGCGAGGACGGCGAGCATGGCGGCCTCGAGGCGGAGCTCGGCGGGGCGGACACGGAAGGGGCCGAGCGAGTGCTCGACGCCGAGGCGTGGCGGCAAGGTCGGGATGGCGGTGGCGGGGCTGGCCGAGATGGGCGTCGCGCCGGCAACGGCGGGCACGACCTCGGGGAAGAGGGGAGCGACCTCGGGGTGGGGCGGTGCGGCGGGTGCAGGGTCGGGCGTGTCGACGGGCGAGGGGTCGTCTGCGGGGCACGGCGAGGAGTCAGCACTACTGACGCGCTTGGCTAGGGGCGAGGGAAGGGAGCACGAGGACGACGAGGTGGGGAGGAGGGGAGCGACGAGCGAGACCACGCACGCTTGCCCCACGCCGCGTGGGCCGACGTTGCGCCCAGCACACACACTGCGGCAGTTCCTGGCACAAAGACACTCGAGCGAGCCATCTGGTCTAGTCGAGGAGCGGCCGAGGCGATGAGGAGGAGGGAGCGAGCGAACGGCGCGGGGGCTGGGCCGCTCGCTCGGAAAAGGCGAGTCTCGTACACCCTGGCGCAGGCCTTGCAGCGCTCAGAGTAGCCTGGATTGCTCTGCATCACAGCCATGTCGCCGGTAGTAGGAAGCGCAACCCCGACCCCGAGAGGCTCGAGCGCAGAGAACTCTCGGACGAGGCAGGGACGGTAGCGACGACGGATGCGATGTATTGAAAGGCGACAACGGTAGGACGGCTCTGTACGACGGGTGCGAGCTAGCGAACGAAGGGAGCGAGGATCCAACAGGAGGATGAGAAAGAACAGGGAGGAGCGCCTCGACTCAGGAAACGGCGAGCGCCTCGATGCCTCGCCGTGCCTCCTCCTCCGCCCTGTCCCCGGGCCCTCCAGCTCGAGGGCTCCCCCTCCCGCCCGCACCAGGCGGCGGCGGCGCCCGGCGCCTCGTGCCCGTGCTCGCGCCGAGGTGCGCATGCCCCGAGCTGGGCGACGGCGGCGCCTCGTGCGGCGTCTGCGGCCGGCTCGGGTGCGCGCTGCCCGGCCCCTCGCCGTCGAGGCAGTGAGCGTGGTGCCCGGGCGGCGGTGGTGGCCGCCGGCGTCGAGCCGCTGCGGTTGCCGACGAGGACGTGGGCGACGAGCCGGCGACGGGCGCGTGCGAGTGGTGGTGCCCGGGGTGGTAGCTCGGGAGGTGCGCATGGTGCTCGTGCGCGTGGTGCGAGGGGTGCGACGAGTGGAGCGACGAGCGCGACGAGTGCGACGAGAACGAGCCGTCGCGGCGGCGGTGCGGGTCGGGCGAGTCGCTCGGCGGCGGCGGCGCCGGGCGAAAGTGCCCGTGCGAGGCGACGGGCTCGTGCAAAACGTGCGAGGCGTGGAGCGAGTGCGACCGCGGGCGAGGCGTGACGAGGGTCGGAGCGCTCGAGGCGGGAAGGGGGTGGGTCGGCGACGACGAGCCATGATGCCGAGCCGCGATCGGGTGCAGGAGGTCGTGCCCGGTCGCGATGACCGACGAGGAGGTAGGGACGTCGTCGTCGGGCAAGGGGAAGCCGCGCGGCGGATGCTCGTCCTCGGGCGAGCGCGTCCAGCTGCGCTGCCGATCGCCCTCCTCGGCCGCCCACTCGGCCGCCGCCGTGCTCTCGCGCACGAGCTTGGGCGCATGGCCGTTCGCCGTGCGCTCGGCGACCGGGCCGAGCAGGTCGTGCCCCAGCGCGACGATGCTCGGCGGCGACCCGCCGTACGACACGCCCGAGTCGTCGACGCTCGCGTGCCGGCGCGAGCCCTTGCTCTTCCTGCGCCGAGGACGGTCGACGGCGCCGTCCTCGTCGCACGTCGTCGCGACGGCGTCGACGCTGAGCGTGCTGCCCGTCGCGCTCTTGGACCCGCCGATCAGGCCCGACAGCGCGGCGTCGGCCGACCGCAGCGTCTGGCACCAGCTCGCGCGCAGGTTGCGCTCAACGAGCCGGCGCGTCGTCGGGTCGCACGCGCGGTAGTGCGTCTGGGCGACGAGCGACTCGAGGCAGCGGCGCAGCTCGGGCCGCTTGTACGGGTGGTGGCGGAGCTGGGTGTTGGTGAGGAGCGGGTGCAGGACGCGCAGGTACGTGTGCTTGAGCTGCAGACGTTCGTGAAAGAGAGTTAGCGTGACTGAGGGAAAGCGGGTCGAGCACAGAGGGGAGGGAGAGTGGGACGCACGCCTTCCGACTCCTCGTCGAGGTTGTAGAGCTCGCGGATGAAGACGTCGACGAGGACGCAGAGGTCATTGGTGTAGAAGTACTCTTGCGTGCCCGAGGTCGTGAAGAGGAGGTACAGGATCTTGAGGATGAGGAGCGAGACGCAGAGCGAGTCGGGCGTGCCATCTGCGAGAGGCGCGAGCGTCAGCTGCGGTTCTGGCTCGAGGAGAACGGCCGCCGACACGAGCGAGAGAGGCACGCACCGGCTCGGTTGAGGATAAAGATGATGTTCTCGCCGAACGTCTTGCTCTCGTGCTCCTTCTCCTTGAGGACCTCGAGGACCGTGTTGGGCCCGCGCTCGCGCTTCTTGCCGCCCGAGTTGACGACGGTCGGCAGGATCGGCGGCGGGAGCTTGGCGGCGCCGTTGTCGCGCTCGGCGGGCACGGTCGAGATCATGAACTGCTCGTTGAGCGCGATGAGGAGCTTGATGAGCGAGTAGTTGAACGTCTCGTCCTCGACGTCGCGCGTGCGCTCGACGAGGGCAAACAGGCGTGAGACGAACTCGAACGAGAAGTCGGCTGCGAGCGAGCGCGAGGGTCAGGAACGAAGCGCAGGAACAGGGGGCGAGGAGGCGAGACTAGAAGAAGAGGGACGCACCGAGCTCCTCGGGCCCAAGCTTCTGCACGCGGCACAGCTCGTACAAGACGGCCGTCGCTGCCGTCCCGACTCGCTCTTCCCAGCCGTCGGCGGGCATGGCGACGAGTGCCTCGCCCTTGGCGGCCGCCTCGGGCTCGGCGCCCTCCTCGCGCACCTCGTGGACGACGCCGGCGTGCCAGACACGGGTCATGAGGACCGGGACGACCTCTTTCCACCGTCGGCGCATGAGGCGGAACACTTTCGAGCTGCCGACGGTGACGCCTGCGCCGGGCTTGCGGGCGTCGGCCCACACGCCGGCGGTCGTGAGCGGGTTGGCGCCCTCGCCGAGGTGGAGGACGAGCATGAGCGAGATGAAGAGGGTCGACGACGAGGCCTCGGGGTGCGAGATCGAGCTGATGATGTTGTCGGTCATGCGGTCGACGTGCGAGGTGAAGAGCGGGGACGAGAGGAGGGCGAGGAGGGCGTGGTCGAGGGCGCCTGGCGCGGCGAGAAAGTGGTCTGCGACGCAGGGGGTCAGCGCGCGGCACAGCACAGCGAGGACAAGCAAGGGGACGGACCCATGAAGGTGGAAGCGAAGAGGATGTAGTTGCGGAACGCATAGTCGAGTTCATCGAGGCTCGAGTTGGGCGGAACGCTGATCAGGTCGTCGAGTTCGGCTGCGCGGGTCGGTGCGGTCGGCGAGTCAGCTCGAGCGAGGTTAGGAAGAGGGCGTGAGAGGGACAGGACGGACCCCAGAACTGGTCGGGCGACGAGAAGTGCCACTCTTGCTGAGCCTCCATGACGAGCGAGGGCGGGTCGGCCGAAACGAGCTCGTCGTCGGGCTGCGAGTCGTGCGGCCGCCTCGAGGTAGTCGTGCCGTGATCTTGGTGCGCGTTGAAGTAGGGTAGACCTTGCTGGGCGGGGCGGTGAGACGAGGGAGCGGAGCCAGCGGCGAGGGTGGGGGGAGGAGGGCGAGGACGAGCGTGGGCGGTGCCGGCGAGTCGCAGGCGGGCTGGTGGTGGATCGAGCAAGCTGGTCGAGTCGGTCTTGGCAGCTGCAGAGGAGCGAGAGGTGGGAGCGGGCGAGAGACGGGCGAGCGAGATGAGAGCGGAGAGCCGACCCGGCTCGCCTCGTCTCCCTCTCGACCCAACGCAGCTCGTACGCACTCGGTCGACCCGACAGAGCCCCTCACACAGCTCCTGCACGCCACCCTCGAGTCAGTCCTGCGTCTTGCCGTCCCCTCCCTCCCTCTCCTCCTCGACTTTCTTCCACCTCGTCCGCCCGCACCGCGCTCTCTCGCCCTCTTGCCCGCGCAGGGCAGCCGCACGCCCCAGACAGGAGCCACCACGCTGACCATACTGCGTGCACACAGCCCACTCCGTCCATCCGCACCGCCGTGGCCGCCCTCGCCCGCCTCCGCACCTTCGCACCTCGCTCTCGCTTCCCTCGCCTCGCCTCCTTCGCCATGTCCGACCTCGCCTCCAGCAAGAAGCAGCGCACCGCCCAGATCCTCTGCACCCACGCCGGCACCTTCCACTGCGACGACGCCCTCGCCCACGCCCTCCTCCGCCAGCTCCCGCGCTTCGCCGACGCACAGCTGCGCCGCTCGCGCGACGCCGCCGTCTGGGACCAGTCCGACATCGTCTTTGACGTCAGCGGCGAGTACGACCCGGCCCGCGGCCGCTTCGACCACCACCAGCGCGGCTTCAGCGAGGTGTTCGGCCACGGCTTCAACACCAAGCTGAGCTCTGCCGGCCTCATCTTCAAGTGCGTCGTCGGTCCCGCTCTTGCGCGCACCGCCTCCTCACGATGCCGTGCTGACTCGAGGTACCTCCCTCCCCGCCCGCAGGCACTACGGCCAGGAGATCGTCTCGACCGTGCTCGGCGAGCCCGTCGAGTCGCCCGTCGTCGAGCAGCTGTGGCTCAAGATGTACGGCGACTTTGTCGAGGCCCTCGACGGCATCGACAACGGCGTCGCCCAGTACGTCACGTCCGAGCCGCCCCGGTACCGCTCGCGCACCGACCTCTCGTCGCGCGTCGGCAACCTCAACCCGCGCTGGAACGAGCCCATGACGGACGACATCCTCATCGACGGCTTCAACAAGGCGACCGAGCTGTGCGGCTCCGAGTTTCTCGCCCGCCTCGACTACCTCCACAAGGCGTGGCTCCCCGCGCGCGACATCGTCGTGCGCGCCGTCGAGTCGAGGAAGGACGTCCACCCGAGCGGCAAGGTCATCGTCTTTACCGAGTTCTGCCCGTGGAAGGTGCGTCTCTCTCTCACACTCTCTCGCAGTACCTGGAGGCGCCCCAGAGATCGAGCACTGACCCGCTCCTCGCCCGCCCGCAGGAGCACCTTCACGTCCTCGAGGACGAGCTCTCGATCCCCAAGGACGAGCTCCCGCTCTACGTCCTGTACCCGGAGAGCGAGAAGCCCGACGCAAAGTGGCGCATCCAGGCCGTCGCCGTCTCGCCCGAGTCGTTCGACAGCCGCAAGGCGCTTCCCGAGGCGTGCGTCGTCACATTGTGCCTCCTCGAGCGGGCGCCTCATTTGTGGGCGTCAGCTTGTCGAAGGCGTGAGTTGACGATGAACCCTCTCCCTCTGCAGGTGGCGCGGCGTCCGTGACGACGCTCTCTCGACCCTGACGGGCATCCCCGGCTGCGTCTTCGTGCACAACGCCGGCTTCATCGGAGGTGCGCTCGTCTTTCCTCTACGTGTGCTCTGTGCGCTCGTTCGTGTGCACATGTGCAGCAGGAGCAGGCTGCGCACCGTGACTGACCCTCTCGTCGTCGCGCGCGCAGGCAACGTCACCAAGGAGGGCGCCATGCAGATGGCCATCAAGGCGCTCGACCTCTAGGTGAGCGAGCTGGCCGTCGCGCATCGGTGAGCGAGGAGGAGGCGGCGTCGAGTCGATGTAGACCGCGAGCCGGGCGTGAAGGGCTCGTCGCGACCTTGCACTGCAGCTCGTGCAGCCTCTTCGCTCTCGCTTTCTCGCTCTCAAGCTCTCGTGCGCTCGTAAGACAAAGGTGGAACTGCTAGACTGCGGTATGATTGTGCGCGAGCTGTACAAGGTGGAGAGTCGAGAGAGGCCCGTGCGAGGCAGAGCTCAGCCGCGCATGCTCACCTTCGGCTTCGAACCGGCCGGCTGCGCGCAGGTGTTCAACGTCAGCGTGCTGTTCGAGCTTGTACGACGACAAGCGCTCGGCGCTCGGCGGTGCAGTGCCGACGAGCGAGGAGGAGGAGGAGGAGGAGGAGGGAGACGCACGACGTTCTCGCTCTGCTGGTCGTGCTTGGCGTCCTTCTTCTCCTCGTGGGCCTGCTGACGAGAGCTCTGTGAAGCCGTGGAAGGACGCAGGGGGCGAGGAGGTCAGCTTGTAGGCGCAGGAGAGGCGCGATCGTCCGGGTCGAGGGCGGTGCGAGTGCTTGAGCGGCTCGAGAGGGGGTCGCGACGCACCATCTGCGAGTAGGCGACGTAGCTGCAGGAGAGTAAGATGTCGAGCGAGGAGGAGCAGGCAGTCAGCTCATGCCGCGCGAGCATCGCAGAGAGAGAGGAGGAAGGCGAGCGCACCCAGCGATTCCTGCTCCGGCGGCGATGAACATGGGCACGGCCGCGTTCTTCCTCGACGTGTCGGCCGCGTCCTCGCCGACGCTCTGCCCTCCGCCCTGGAAGAGGCCCGGTGCGCGACGAGCCGGCGACGAGTGCAGCGCGCGAGCGGCGGCGGTGCGGCTTGCGGAGGTCGAGGCGAGGCGGAAAGTCGGGCGGGCGATCGAGGCAAGCATGTTGAGCTGCTTGAGTACAGGTGTGTGATGGTGGATCGGGAGGAAAGCGGCGAGCTGGCGAGGCGGACGAGCACGATGCGGTAGATCGTGACGTTGAGAAGGTCGCGCCGGTCGCGCATCGAGCGTGGGGAAGAGGGTCCGGCCGCCGCGGACTTTGGCTTACTGCGCGCACGCCCAGCTTGGAGAAGTGCAAGGGCGTTGCAGCCAGACTATCGTACACGTCTCGAGGTGTGCAGGAGCGAGAGCGCCGAGGCAGGGACGGCGCGGAGACACCGTGTCGTCCACCGGCTCCTCGCTCGGACCGCCTCCTCGGTCGGCTGCCGCAGCCCGCTACGACCTCGCGAAGTGCCAGCCGAGTTCGAGGTGCGGTGAAGGGGGCAGAGCTGGCGGCCGCGGTGGCGGCGACGCGCACCGACCGTTCGAAGGCTCGCACGCTCGAGCTAGAAAGCGTCGAGCGTTGCCGATTCAACAGCGCGCCGCCTTGGAGAGCGCAGCAAGGAGGAGCAAGTACAACCTGTACGGCACGCTGCTCTGCATTGGCCTTTGGCCCAGCTGTCAAAGCCAGGACGAGAGGCTCGAGGCAAGCCCGGCACCGTGAGCAGCGACGCCGTCGGGCTCGAGGCTCTCCCTCCGCCGGTCGGTCCGCAAAGGAGATCAGCCGCCTCGCGACAGCTACCGGGCTTGCGTCGAGGCGAGAGAGCCTGCCTGCCGAAGCTGAGCCCGCTTCGTCCCGCCGTGCCTCAGTGGTCGGGACGAGGACGAGGACGAACGTGCAAGCTGAGCACAGCGACAGCGAGTCGACAGGAGCACAGAGCGACCGTGGACTGCAGCACACGGCGCAAGAGCGAGCCCTGCGCATGAGACGACGAGGAGTGGCCGGCAGAGGGAGGGCCGGCGAGCGAGCGAGGCGGGGTGGGTGACGAGGCGCCGCCCGGGCGTGAGAGCTGGCGACAGCGCGTCATGGCAGCTGTGCATGCTGCTCGAGTGGCTGGCAGCTGTCCAGAGCGCGAGGGAGAGTTGAGAGGGAGAGCGAGCGGCGCGTCTTTGCTCGCCGCGACGCGTGTCGTCCTCCTCTCCTTCCATCTCGCTCCTCGCTCTCTCCACCGACGCACCAGGCAGCATGAACGGCTTCGACAGAGGGGTGCGTCCATTCTCTGCACCCGCTCAAGCCAAGCACCGCTGACCCATGCACTCTCCTCGCCCCTCCTCCGCCTCCGCCTCCCTCCCTCCTCCTCCTCCGCAGTCCGTCTTCTCGGTGCCCGTGTACGGCAGCGACCTGTCGGCGCGCAGCAATGCTACCAACACGCACTCGGCCAACACGCAGACCATCGCCGACTTCCAGCAGTTCGTCACCGAGTTCCGCGAGAACGAGTCGTTCATCTACCGCGACCGCCTGCGCGCCAACTGCCTCCGCAAGGAGTGGACCCTCGAGGTCGAGATGGGCCACCTCATCGGCTGGAGGGAGGACCTCGCGAGCAGGGCCAGGAGCGAGCCGGGCGAGGTGCTGCCTCTCGTGCGTCCCTCTCCCCCCGCTGAGCCTCTTCGCGCGCTCTGAAGCTGACCCTCGCACGCCTCGCACGCAGTTCGAGATCGGCCTTCGCAATGTCGCGCGCAACCTCCTCTTCCCGACCGCAAGCACGCCCGAGGAGCGCGCCGAGAAGCAGCAGGCCGTCCCCGAGATCCAGCTCCAGCTCCAGTCCGGCAGCCGCTTGATGCAGTTCAGGGAGCTCGGCGTGCGTCCCTCTCCCCCTCGTTCCGCTCTCGAGCTCGCAGTCGCTGACTCGGACCCTTGCAGGCCACCAACATCTCGCGCCTCGTCCGCCTCCCCGGCATCGTCATCAGCGCCTCGGTCCTCTCGTCTCGCGCCATCCGCCTGCACCTCACCTGCAAGTCGTGCCGCCACGTGACGACTCAGGACGTCCAGGGCGGCTTTTCGGGCTTCCAGCTGCCCCGCAAATGCGCTGCGTGGGTCCTTCGTCTCTTTCGCCCGCTCAAGCTGCCGTTCAGCGCTGACTCGGTTCTCTCGCGCCCGCAGACCTGCACCGCCCGGCGAGCCCAAGGACTGCCCGCTCGACCCATACGTTATCGTGCACGACAAGTGCACCTTTGTCGACCAGCAGACGATCAAGCTCCAGGAGGCGCCCGACATGGTCCCCGTCGGCGAGCTCCCTCGGCACCTCATCCTCAGCTGCGACCGCTACCTCACCGGCCAAGTCGTCCCCGGCTCTCGGGTC
>Ga0308170_10004857_pt1 | contig 10474 bp, 8 predicted proteins | sample PhyBR2_2_FD_202136 | JGI IMG/M metagenome (GOLD analysis project Ga0308170, IMG submission 202136) | Phyllosphere microbial communities from UC Gill Tract Community Farm, Albany, California, United States - DLSLSB.R2 | ecosystem: Host-associated > Plants > Phyllosphere > Unclassified | place... | reverse complement strand
GAACTGGCTTAATCAGTCATACGCGATCCTAGGCGCATGCCGCTTCTTTGCCCCAGTCAACCGTGACATATGGAGTAAGCGGCGTACCCTCACGGAACGCATGTGATGAGTGGGAAGCATTGTTGCCGCTCTGCGCAACGGCTGAGCTCGAAGCTGGGAAATCAGGCGCGCGGTGGTCGTTAGGCGCGCCATGACCACCGCCTTCCTCGCAGACCCTCTGACAGGCTTGCCAGTGGCGGGTTCAAGCTTCCGGCTCACAGCTGTTTCTCGGTCCTGCCAGCTCTCATCTCGACGGTTCGACATACCATAACACCAAGCCTTCCCATCATCGCCTCTCGAGGCAGAGCACAGCCGTGTCCAATATGGCCGACCTGAAGCAGTACATCAGCGACAACGTCGTCAGGGTGTTTGACTCATCCGATGCAGCCACGGTCGACTACGTCCACTCGCTGGCCATGTCGTCGAAAACACCAGGCGACCTGTACGCCTCGCTCCTGCAATTCGGTCTGTCCGACTCGCCCGACTTGCAGAACTTCGCGGCGACAATACATTCGCTGGTCCCCCGCAAGACCAAGACCAAGGCGTCAAAGACAGCGGCCGCTGCGTCCTCGGCCAAGTACGCCTTTGTGCTTGAGGACGAGGCCGAGTCGAGCTCGTCTGCGCGGAAAGAGAAGCGGAAGAAGGCGAAGAAGAGCGAAGGGGTCGAGGTGGTCAAGGGGAACGTCAGATCGAACGCACGGCGCAGAGAGACGGAGGGGAATTGGGACGACGAGCCCGAACCGGAGGAGCCGAGCCCGAAGCGATCACGCCTGGATGGACCGGATGGAGGGGAAGGTGACGGTGTTGGCGCGGACGAAGGGCCGCAGGAGACGGAGGAGGAGCGGCTGGAACGAGAGCGGCTGGAGGATCTGGCGGATAGAGATGCCTTTGCTGCTCGGATGCGAGAAAAGGACAGCGATCGCACAAAGAAGCTCGTCACGGACCGCTCGACACGGACAGAGGGCGGCCTCGAGGCGGACAAGCGGGCGGCGCTCGCTGAAGATGCGGCCGCGCGGATGGCAGCGATGGAGGATCTCCGACTGCACTCTCGACAGGAGTATCTCAACAAACGAGAGCAACAGCGGCTGGACCTGCTGAAGCTCGAGATAGAGGACGAGAAGATCCTGTTCCGCAACCAGAAGATGTCGCGCAAGGAGCAAGCCGAGTACGAGCGCAAGATCCAGCTCATCAAGATTATGGAGGCGCGGCAGAAGATCGACGACGGCACGGGCGGATACATGCTTCCGGACGATTACCTCACGGAGCAGGGGCGCATCGATGCGAAGAAACGGAAGAACGCCCTGTATGCGCGGTACGAGGAGTCCAAGCCCGTCGAGGGGCAATTCGTCACGGACGTGGATCAATGGGAGGACGCGCAGCGGTACAAGACGGATCTGAGGACCGGCGCGATGGACAAGGAGATCATCGAGGATGCGTACGACTACGTCTTCGACGAGAGCCAGGGCATTCAATTCTTACAGGAGGGCAAGCTGGATGGGACGTTGACGAAGGAGGCGCAGGAGGTCATGGACTCGATCGCGCAGGCCGAGAAGAAGGGTGAGTCGAGCAGAGTCCCGGGGATGGAACACCGCGCTGACACCGCAGCTATGACGATCGAGCAGACTCGAAAGTCGCTGCCGATCTTCGAGTTCCGGGACGAGCTGCTCGAGGCCATCGCGGAGCACCAGGTGCTGGTCGTTGTTGCCGAAACGGGGTCAGGCAAGACGACACAGCTGCCGCAGTACCTGCACGAAGCGGGCTACACAAAGGGCGGGCTCAAGGTCGGATGCACGCAACCTCGACGTGTCGCGGCCATGTCGGTCGCGGCGCGTGTGGCAGAGGAGGTGGGAACGAGGTTGGGACAAGAGGTCGGGTACTCGATTCGATTCGAGGACATGACGTCGGATAAGACGGTCCTCAAGTATATGACGGACGGTATGCTGCTTCGAGAGTTCTTGACCGACCCAGAGCTGTCGACGTACTCGGCGCTCATCATCGACGAGGCGCACGAGCGGACGCTCAGTACCGATATCCTCTTCGGCTTGATCAAAGACATTGCGCGTTTCCGACCCGAACTCCGAATCCTCATCTCGTCCGCGACGCTCAATGCTCAGAAGTTTGCTGCCTTCTTCGACAATGCGCCGATCTTCGATGTCCCCGGTCGTCGATTCCCGGTCGACATGTTCTACACGCAGCAGCCGGAAGCCAACTACATCCATGCCGCGGTGACGACGATCCTGCAGATCCACACGACGCAACCGCCCGGCGATATTCTGCTGTTCTTGACCGGTCAAGACGAGATCGAGGCGACCGAGGAGAACCTCAAGGAGACGATGTACACGCTTGGAGACAAAGTGCCCGAGCTGATCATCGCGCCGATCTACGCCAATCTGCCGAGCGAGATGCAATCCAAGATCTTCGAGCCGACCCCGCCTGGAGCGCGCAAGGTCGTCTTGGCCACGAACATTGCCGAGACCTCGATCACCATCGACGGGGTCGTATACGTCATCGACCCGGGTTTCGTCAAGCAGAACAATTACAACCCGAAGACGGGTATGTCTTCCCTGGTCGTCGAGCCGATCTCTCGCGCGTCCGCCCAACAGCGCGCGGGGCGAGCGGGACGTGTCGGCGCGGGCAAGGCCTTCCGACTGTACACGAAATGGGCGTTCAAGAACGAGTTGCTGGAGGACACGATCCCGGAGATCCAGCGGACGAATCTGGGCATGGTCGTTCTGATGCTCAAGTCGCTGGGCATCAACGACGTGCTCAACTTTGATTTCCTCGACAAACCCCCAGCGGAGACGATCATCCGTAGCTTCGAGCTGCTCTATGCTCTGGGCGCGCTCAACCACAAAGGCGAGCTCACGCGACTTGGACGGCGAATGGCCGAGTTCCCGGTGGACCCGATGTTGAGCAAGGCGATCATCAACTCCGAGAACTTCAAGTGCACGCACGAGGTCTTGACGATCATATCGATGTTGCAGGAGTCGGGCTCGCTGCTCTACCGACCAAAGGACAAGCGTGTGCACGCTGACCAGGCGCACAAGACGTTCATCAAGCCCGGCGGCGACCACTTCACCCTGCTCAACATCTTCAACCAGTGGGCCGAGGCGAACTACTCGCAGCAGTGGTGCTACGAGAACTTTGTGCAGTTCAAATCCCTCACCCGCGTCCGGGACATCCGGGACCAGCTCGCGGCGCTGTGCGAGCGCGTCGAGGTGGTCATCGAGTCGAACCCCAACGACGTGGTGCCGGTCCAGAAGGCGCTCACCGCCGGATACTTTTACAACACGGCGCGCATCGACCGAGGCGGCGGATACAGGACGACCAAGAACAACCACACGGTCTACGTCCACCCCTCGTCGGGCCTCGTGGGCGTACAGCCCGCGCCGCGCTTCATACTCTACTACGAGCTCGTGCTCACCTCGAAGGAGTACATGCGGCAGTGCATGCCCATCGATGGCGCGTGGCTGTCCGAGCTCGCGCCGCATTACTTCAACAAACAGGAGATCGACAACATGCTCGGGAGCAGCAGCAAGGTCAAGCTGCCCAAGCAGAGGGAGATGCCCAAGGTCGGGCCGGTGTTGGCATAGGCGCGTCAGGCGGGACGGCCCGCATTGTTGTACAGTACGAAGGCGAGCTCGTCGGGCGCGATCTTCAAAGGATGGATGTCTGTCAAGCTACGAGTGGATCACGTCGAGGCCCGTGGGTCTGCACATGCATGCATCTCCATCGCGAGACCTATGCGTGACTGGCTGTGCCGCTTCGACACGTCCCGAGGCTGGTCGGCCGGGCGGGGAAGTGCTTGTGGAACCATGTCGCCGTGACGCAGCGAGCACACCATCGTCCGTCCGCGCTTGCGGTGGCAGCGCGCTGCGCTCTAGCCCGCCGTGTCCACAGCGATCCGTGTCGGTACGCAGCAATGCATTCCGAACGTGATTAGGTATTGTACTCGCATCGAAGCCGGGGTGGGTAAGATAATCAGCGGGGCGGGTCCCCGTGTGTATTACCGATGCTTTGGGACCGAACCGAACCAGACACTGCTACTGACATTCTCTATTCCGTGCCGTCGGCTTTCCTTCTCGTCGCGCTCGTCGCTCGTGTGTACGTCTATTCCTCGTCTTGTCTTGTTATGTCTTGTCTTGGATCTACAACTCGTCCTCCACGTCTCCATCACGTGCCCTCCCCTGTCGTCCGCCTCGTGCTCGCACTCATGCCCTCGGCTCTACGCCGACGCCCACGGTGCAATCCACGAGAACCCAGCAAACTCCTGCTGGTCGGCCGCGCTCAATTGCGTGTGCACCGGCGTAAGCGTCGGCTGCTCGCGCGTGAACTCTTGGTCAAAGTTGCTCGTGTCCGTCGCGTTGCCGATCGTCGGGAAGTACGGCGGCGGGATGCGTTTGTGGAACACGTCGTCAAAGTTGACGTCCTTGAAGAAAAGGTGGCGCTTGATGTCTTCCGCGTCGGCTTCGCCCGCGCCAAGTCGTCGCAACGGGTCTCGCGTGAGGAGCTGGCGTCAGCGTTGCTCACCATGCGCCCATGTGTCTCCGACTCACCCGCTGCAGGAGGGAGACGGCGTCCCGTGGCATCGTGATAGGATACAACGGCTCGTCCTCCAGGATCGCGTCGAAGATCTCATCTTCATCCTCTCCTCGGAACGGCGACTGTCCAAGCAACATCTCGTACGTCAACACGCCGAACGCCCACCAGTCGACCGCTCGGCCGTATCGCTGTTCGAGCAGAATCTGCACGTCAGTTTTGCGCTCGAGACATGTCCAGTCGCTCACCTCGGGCGCCATGAACTCGGGTGTACCACAGAACGTGCTCGTCGTCTTTCCGTGCCACATGTCCTCCTTGCATAGACCATAGTCAGCCACCTTGACGTGCCCGTCGAGCGTCAACAAGATGTTGTCCAGCTTCAAGTCCCGGTAGATGATTCCCTTTGAGTGGAAGTACTGCAGTGCGAGCAACACCTCGCAGGCGTAAAACTTGGCCTGGCGGAGGGTGAACTGCTTCTTCTGGATGTGCAGCATGAGATCTCCGCCAGAGACATACTCCATGACGAAGTAGACTCGAGTCTCGGTCTGGAAGCACGAGTGCAGGCCGAGGAGGAATGGGTGTCGCTCTTGTGCGGCAGCGAGGAAGACTCGCTTTTCCGACTGAGTGCTGCCTGTCAGCGCGAACGTCGGCCAAGACCTATCATTGACTCACCTCTCCACCTCGTCGTTTTCAATGATGAACTCCTTCTTCAGCACCTTGATGGCATAGAGGTTGCTGCTCGTCTTCTCCTCCGCAAGCATGACTTTACCGAAGTTTCCTTTTCCGAGCACAGCCAAAAAGTTAAAGTCGTCCAAACCAATCTTGCGCTTACGGACAGCGTGAGGGGGCGAAGGTCGTTGGGCGACCTGGGTCTGACTAGGAGGAGCCGGAGTATACTGCGGTTGCTGCATTTGCTGAGGTGGCTGTGGCTGCTGGCGCGGTGGCGGTTGAGGGGAGGCCGGGGGCGGAGCCGATACCGGTGGCATGGTCGCATAGTGTTCCTGGGGGCGTCCGCCTTCGTAACTGACGCGATGCTGAGGAGGAGCGGGCTGCTGAGGCATAGGCCGCTGCCCACCCGGTCGAGCGCCATCGTACTGCTGCATTGGCGGCGGAGCCGGCCGAAGCGTTTGCTGCGGTGCTCCATAGCGGGGATCGTAGGCGCCAGGAGGGGGTCTTGGCGGCTGCTGTTGCGATTGTATCGGGGGTAGCTGGGGCGGCTGCGAGGGAGTCTGTTGAGGCTGCGGCGGCGATGGTCTCTCGGGGGTGGTTTGGTATGGCGGCAGGGTTGAAACCGAAGACGTAGAAGACGAAGCGGGGGTGGCCTTTCGCGTGACCTGTGTCGTCTTGATGTCTCGCAGGTTCTTTAGCAAGATATTCGCCATCTCCATCGTCATACCGCAGAAATCGGGTACAAGATGCGAGCATGTTTGGTGGCAAGAGAGCGAGCATTCTGGACGTCAGGCATCGGGCGCAGACTTCGAAACCGCGTTCCAGCTCACCTGAACACCTGACCGAGTTCTTCCGTCCGAACGGCAGCATATAACCACAGTGGCAACACCAGTTGGCCGACATGTTGGTATAAGGCGCGAATCGATGCGGGATCCGGTGGTTGATCTTCTCCTCGTCCCCTTCCTAGATTGTCAGCTAGAAATCGACGAAGCGCGAGGTGTACCTACCCCGTCGCCCTTGGCCTTGCTGATACATTTCGTGACCACCTTTGGGTAACACTTCTTGTGACACGCGTAGCGACAGTCCTCGCACTGGTATCCTTCGCCCGTGAGGAGGAACTCTTGGCAAAGCGCGCACATGATCGGCTGGTAGAACTGTCGCTGAACGAACTGGTGTCCGTTCATCTCGAACACATCCCCCTTCCTCTTTCGCAGCGCTCCTTGTCGTCCAATACCATCATAAGGTCGACGCGCGCCAGCAACAGTGTCCTTGACTAACGACGTCAGCGCTGATCAATTCTGCTACATTGTGCTCTGGAGACCCACCGAAGTCGAGACGAAGCTGGATAGCTCCGTACGGCTCGACAGACCACCATCCGTCGATTCCCTCCGAGACTTTTCCATCGAGACCAGCTGCACCTGGCGGTGCACGCAGCGTGCCCGACGAATGCAGCGTGACCGAGTCTGGCGCACTGCCTTGCCTCGGGCCCATTGTAGCGGCTGTAGCAGCAGTGACCCATCCGGCACCTTGTCCTTCCAAGCCGACCTTTTGTCGACGAATGGCCTCCATCAGGTCGCTGACTCGAAGCCAAAGCATACCGATGGGAGCAGAGTCACCAGGAGACACCGTATCGTATATCGTGATTTCCACCTCGTTGGCCCGCTCGACTGGGATGTCGAACGTCTCGTTCCATTTGTCCGTGCGCGAGGGGTGGGACACCGCCGTAGTCGTTCCCTCGATCTTGACGGCGACAGTAGTCTCGTTGTACACCTTGGACGACTTGCGAGGCAAGGGTCGATGTACGAGGTCCCGAGCCGATCGAAGCGTGATGATGAGTTTTCCGGAGATGGGTTTGCGCAGCGCCTCTTTGCGCTTGCCGTCAGGTTGCAGGTCTGTGAGTCAGCATCGCCCACCTGGACACGCTGCGGCATTGTCTCACCTTCGTCATCCTCCACGGCTCCACCAAACATGGCCAGCGTCTCGTACCGCTTCTTTGCCTTTCGCAGCAATTGAATCTTGGTATCACTCTCAATCCTCTTCGCGTCCGTCTCATTCCGCAACCGCTTGTCTCCCTCCGCGCGGTACGCCTGCGCCATCTTTTCTATACCAAGCTTGTACTGTTCTTCTACCTGCAGCTTGAACTGGAGCTGGTTGAGCATGCGAGTAATTTTGGCGCCGGTGAGCGGCGCATCGTACCGTAGCAGATCTCGCCGTCAGCTCGGGTTCGGGGGCCGGGATTGATTGTACTCACCGAGCTGTGTGTAGTTCTTCTGTCCCGGTTTGGCAGGCTCTGCGCCCGGTTGAGCGGTCTCTCCGGGGGGCGGAGGCGGCAGAGGCCTCTCTTCCCCTCCTACTCGGGGGCGCGGACTGGGGCTCACCATCCCATTCCCAGTGCGAAAAGTGTCTTGACCCGTGCTCGGCGCCTGCGGCCCGCCATACCCCCCCGTCCCTGGTCCCCCAGGCGCCCCAAGCCCTGGTGCTCCCGATCCGCTTCCTGGTCGCCCATCGCCATACGGTGATCTCTGGCCTGCCGGACTGCCCACCTGGAGCTTGGCCAGCTCATCTTCGAGGAACTTGATCGAAGCCTGTGCGGCCCGTACCTCGTTCCGAGCTTGTTGAATCACCGCTTCGTTCCGTGATGAGGCTTCGACGGCGCGGACGACAGCCTTGGCACCCTCGAGGTTGCGCCGCTCCGACTGGATCTTCGCGAGGAGGGTGTTGATTTTGGGATCGGCGGAAGGAGGCGGCTGTTCGATGAGTATAAATCTCGATGTCGTACGAGCAGGGGATGTGGACCTCACCATGATGAACGTTGCCCCGGCGCCTTGGCCTCACTCTACTCAGATGTGGCGTAACGTATCGGCTCGTCGAGCTTGAGAGGGCGCGAAGGTCGTGGACGTGATGTGCGAAAAAGCGTGATGAGAAGGGTATTCAGATCGCCAAGCGATGGATGAATCGCGCGTCTCGTGGCCGTCGTGTCGGTAGCGTCGTTTCGGTAGAGAAGGCTCGTCAAGTCGAGGTATGGATCCAAATGTGTAGGTTCGCGTCAAGCAATGCTAGGTATATCCTCGTGCCCGACGTGCAAGCCTGCTCGGGTTCGATTGATGCGATGGGGAGGAAGTTGTTGATGCAATGCTAGTGTAGCTGCGGGCTGTTTGTGACGGACGACGACGACGACGACACCATTCATTCCATTTCACTCGCTCAACCCCCCGGCGCATCACCGGCACAGACACGCCCGCATAGAGAGGGCCGCACCAGTCACAAACTTATTCACCCCACCCCTTTTGTATCACCTGACACCCAGTGGCGGTGCATTTCATCGCCCCTCCCTCTCTCCTCGTCCGTAAGGTTACACATGGCTCAATTCCGCCCGCACTGCATGTGAAGCATCTAGATATCATGTGAGAGCTGCAAAAAGGTCGACTGCTGGGTCGAATCAGAGAAGGGGAACAATTATCCAACGGCAGGTTAGACCCTGACTCATCACGCAGCGCCGAACCGCCACTGAGGACTGCTTCTGCATCGTATCACTTCACGGCTCCTGAGGAATCCCTGTTGGCGACATGCCTTGGACATTGTACTTGACCACCCTCTATGTGTAGCTAGGCTGCGTCTCGATCTTTCCGATCACAACGTCCTCGCGCTCCGATTCGTGCCGCGGCCGTCGCCATCAAGCCAGACCTCAGTGTAATAACGTCAACGAGAAATCATCAGCCGAAGCACGTAGCTTCCTAAGACTGGCCCGCCCGCCCATTGTTCGTCTGCATACCTGTCATAACTTGTTCGTGGAGTCATATGAGCCAAGCATGCTCGAAGGGTTTCGTGAAACAGCCTTTTGCGCCACCTGATGCTCGTTGTACATGTGGGGAGAAGATCGCTTTCAAGCTATATCGTCAGGAAGCTCGCCATTCGGTCGAGCTCCGCACATCTCTGTGAGTCAGCTTACCAACCTTGCGACCGATGGGGGCTGCCCACCACATCGACCTTGTCCCATCGCATTCGCGTAGGTGCAGAGCTTGCACGACCAGCAGGTAGGACTCTGCCCGTTGCTCCCCTCCTGCGGCTCGGGCAATCGGACCGCTGTCCCCAGCATCCGCTCCTCCCTTTGCCCAGAAGACCGGCCGAGTCCCAGCGCCTTCTTTCGCTCCTCCTCGACTAAGCCATGACCAAACATCGATCTTCCGCCGCCGGACGCCTTCTTTGCTGCCGGGCCAGCGATGTTCCTGGCCTCTTCCGGCAGCTCCCTCTTCTTTGAGCTTCCGGCTGCTCCAACACGCACTGATGGGAAGATATCTTCCCAACCTCCTCGCAGACAAGTCTTCTCTGCCTCGGACATCTCCTGCTCCATTTGCCGTTTCCGGTCATGTGGGTCAATGTGCGGATCCGGCACATCCTCATCGTCCGATTGCAGATCGTCATCGTCAGAGTCCAGGACAGGCTTGCGGCCATCGTCGATGGGGGCAACGCTTTCCGCTTGCGGCTTCAACCCAGCCAGCCGTCTCTCAGCGGCTTCAGCTCGCAGCTCTGCTGCGCTGGGGATGATCAGCTCAATCATCGTTTTCGCTGGATCTGCATACGATTTCGACTTCGCCCTGTCGTCAGCCATGGGCCAAAACGTCCCGCCATACGTACACTTTTCCCCGAGTATTCCCCTCCGTGTACCAAGGGTTGTCCCTCTTCCACTCCCGTGCAGCTTTGGCTTTAGCCTTCTTCACGTCCATCCCTTCCGCGACATAGACGTCGGCTTGGGCATCGATCTCGGCTCTTCGCGCTGCCTCCTCGTCCTTCGTAATGTCTGGTCATGAGCACCCCGAGCGGGACCCCCAAACCTACCCTGCTTGCCGTCCAACCTTCCCAAGCTTGCGCCCATGTCGACATTGTTCCTCCTGCCAGCTTTGCGCTTGTACTCGGTCTGACGCCCCGAACGATGGGAGGCTTCTCCTTTGACCATTCCAGGAGTCGCGCTGGAGGTCGGACCGCCGCGTCGAGGACGTCGAGCCTTCCTGGCGTCGCTGGATGTCAGGACTGACTTTCACGTGATGTAGGCGCTCCTCACCCAGCGGTAACACCGCACACGTATTCCGGGAAGTCGGCTGGCTCTGAACGCTCAGCTAGTGGAAACGACACTCCCGCTCGAAAATTTACGCAGGCCCTCCCCTCCCATCTTGACGCTGTCCTTGAGCCGCCGGCCATCGGACCAAAAACCTAGCACGTCAGCTTTCCA
>Ga0308170_10004856_pt1 | contig 10475 bp, 10 predicted proteins | sample PhyBR2_2_FD_202136 | JGI IMG/M metagenome (GOLD analysis project Ga0308170, IMG submission 202136) | Phyllosphere microbial communities from UC Gill Tract Community Farm, Albany, California, United States - DLSLSB.R2 | ecosystem: Host-associated > Plants > Phyllosphere > Unclassified | place... | reverse complement strand
CCTGCCTCCCTTCCCCGACCGCTCGTCGTCTGTGCGGCGACGGTCATCCGCTCTCTCTCTCTCTCCCTTCCCGTCGATCTTTTTCTATGTTGCTGCAACCCTGAAGCTCGCAGTCCTCCTCTCTGTCTGCGCCTTTTCTGGGTCGAGAGTGCGCGAGCGAGCGAGATGGGAGCGAGCGAGCAAGCGGCCGACGCGCGACGAGGACCTTCTCAAAGTCGGGGCCGTCCTTCCGAGCGCGTCGTGCATAGCCGAGCTCAGCGCACAGCTCGCCTGGCACTCTCGCTGTCGTTCTTGTCTCTCTGCGAGCGAGGAGCAGCGATGACCGCTTTCGAGATCCAGCTTCCGGCTCTCGCTCGCGGTCTGTGCACGCTCGTCGATTGAGAACTCGCGCACATTGCACTCCCTTGCGCTCGTACCGCTCACCCGCCGCCGTCGAGGTCGTCGTCGTCGATCGACCACTTGTTGTCCTGCGTCGTGCGGAAGAGGCTGCGCGTCAGACGAGGGCCTTGGGCGAATGAGACGAAGTGGGAGAGCGAGCGCACCTTGTAGATCTTGCCCTGCAGCGCGAGGACGGGGCGTCAGAGCTCGCGAACGTCGGGCTACGAGCCACGCACGCGTAGTACACGCAGTGCGCTCTCGAGAGATGCGAGGCGAGCGCCGAGACGCACCTTTTCGAGGATGCACTTGTCCTCCTTGTACTTCTGGCTCGAGTCGGGCGCGACAAACTGCATGGCACGGGCTCTGGTTCAATGGGCAGCTCCTCTGTTAGCTCTAGCAGAGGGACGCACGTATTTCCAGCCGATCTCGGTCGAGCAGCCGCGGCAGAAGAGCGCTGCGGGCGGGTTCGAGGTCGAGGTCAGCGGTGCGACGAGAGCGAGGCGCAGGAGCGAGCGAGGACGCACGTGCGATGAGGTGCGTGCCGGACATGAGCTGCTTCTTGGCCTTTGGGCCGACGTCGGCGTTGATGCTGCGGCGCGGGAGGAGGTGCGTCAGCTTCGACGAGGCGGCGAGTCGACGAGGCGAAGGAGGAGAGACGGCGACGCACACGGTGCGCCAGAGGAAGGCCGGGCCCGACGCGCCCTGGAACGAGCGCGAGACGAGCTCGTCCTGCAGTGCGAGCTCGAGCGTGCAGGTGGCGCAGCGCCAGGAAGGGACGTGAGCGGGGAGGAAGGTGTGCGACAGCGAGGACTGCGGCGGGGAGGGTTCTGTCGCGGTGGGCATGTCCAGAGAGTGCTACAAGATGGTATGGCTGAAGCTGGCGCCCCTCCTGAGCCTGCTGAGGGCGAGCGGTCGAACGCGAGATGAGGACCGCCGAGCCGAAGGTGGGGCCGACGCCGCGGCGCCGACTCCGCCCAAGGCGCTCGCACGACGAAGCGCACGAGGACGAGAATAAGAGCAACTGGATGACAACAAGGCACTACAGCACGGCCGTCTCTAAGCCCCTCGACCTCACAGCTCCTCCTCATCGACCGCCTCGCCCGCCGCTCCCCCGCCCTCGAGGCTCATGCGCCCGAGCCCGTCCGGGTCGAGCTTGTGCGCCAGCGCCCTTTCGCGCTCCTCGAGCCCGCTCAACGACCGGTGCCGCGGCTCGCCCGCGCCCATGCCCATCGAAAAGGCCGAGAGGCCCCGCCCGGTCGAGCTGCTGAGCGAGCTCGCCGCCGAGCGCGTGCCTGCGCCGCCGATGCCAGCCGGCGCCGCGCCCGACACGGCGTGGAAGAAGTGGTGGTGCTGCGACGCCGACGTCGACGGCGAGGGGATGGCGACGGGCTGGGTGGTCCCGAGCGCGCTGAGCGGGAGCGGCGGCGGCGTCGGGCGCGACGAGGTCGAGGCCGACGACGAGGCGTGCGACGCGGCCGATGCGGCGGCGGCGAACCCGGGCGAGAGCGAGAGCGACGCGGCGGGCGAGACGGCGCGGCGCTTGAAGGCTTGGTGCGCGTACGGCTCGAACCGGTCGTCGTTGCCCACTGCGCGCGGGGCGGGTCGTCAGAGAGTGCGCGAGCGCTGCGCGAGCGAGGGGAGAGAGGGGGACGCACTCTTGCGCTTGCCGGGTCTCGTAGCGGCGAAGGTCGTGCTCGGCGTCTGAGGCGCGGCAAAGGGATTCTGCGAGCGCACGAGGGGGAGGAGTCAGTCAAAGGCGAGGGCGAAGGAGCGAGAGGAAGGGGATCGAGCGCACCTCGTAGTCGAGCAGTCTCCTCTCGCCGTGCGGGCTCCTCGCCATCGACCCGGCCGACAGCGGCGTCGCGACCGTGACGGCGCTCCCACCAGGCCCGCTCCTGATCCCGTTCCACACGACGTTGCTCCTCCTCTCCTCGTCGTCCTCGGTCGCGTACCCGCCCACGCTCATCGCGCCCCAGTCGCTCCCGACCTCGATCGCCTCGTCGCCGCCCTCGTCGTTCGAGCTGCTCGACGAGCCGCCGCCCATGCGGTGCGACAAGAGGTCCTCGTCCTCGGTCCCCGCCTGCTCGGGGAACCGGTTCGGCGTCGGGCGCGCGTGCTGCTGCTGCGCTGCGCGCGAAGCAAACGACGCCGGGTGCGTCGACGAGGCGGCGGGCGCGGAGGACGAGGTCGGCGCGGCGCGGGCGTCGAACGGCGGCGGGCCCGTGCGGCCGGGAGGGACGGCCGAGGCGCCGGCGCGCGAGAGGCGGTGGAGCGTCGCCTCGCTGACGATCTCCTGGTCGCCCGACGACTCGGAACGCAGCTCGGACAGGATGCGCAGGTGCGACTTGGGCTTGGGCTGTAGCGAGGGAGGGAGCGCGGGAGGGGGAGGCCGTCAGGCTCGGTCTCGGAGAGAGCGAGAGAGAGAGAGAGGAAGGTGGACGCACGAGGAGGTTGGGCTTTCTGCTGACCGGCCTGCGCACGACGCGTTCGAACGGGTCCTCGGGCCCGGCGCTCGCGCTGCGACTGAGCACGGCGCTGAGCTCGTCGATCTCGTCGTCGTCGTCGCCGGGCGGGAGCGCGCTCGTCATGGCGGCGATGCGCATCGCGCGCGTCTTGCCGCCGACGCCCGACATGCCGACGTCGCTCGAGCTCCCGCTGCGGCTGCTGCGCCCGCTGCCCGACGCCGTCTCGTCGACGCCCATGGCGCCGCCGTCCTCCTTGAAGAGGCGGCGCTGGAGGAACGGCGGGGGCGTCTTGGCGCCGTGCTGGAGGGCGCGGGCGAGCGTGACGGGCGAGGGCGGGATGGCCGTGAGCGGCAAGAGCTGCGACGACGACGAGGGCGGGTTGGCGCCGAGGAGCATGGCCGACGAGGCGCTCCCGCTGCGGCTGCGCGTCGAGCGGAACATGCTCGCCGAGTGCGGCGGCGGGAGGAGGTCGGCGTCGCCGGCTGCGGGCGACATGCTCATCATGTCGTCGCCGCTGGGCGTCGCCGTGCCGCCGCCTCGGTGCTGGTGCTGATGCTGGTGCTGGTGGTGCCCGGCGTCGCCCTCGTCGTCCCAGGTCATCGTCATGGGCACGTCCTGGCCGAGCGTCGACATCCTGCGCCCGAATGCCGCGCCGCCCTGACCGTAGCTGGACGAGGGAGGCGGAGCTGGAGGCGGGAGGGTCGAGGTCGAGGTCGAGGGGATGGGGGACGCGCCGAAGCCGCGCTCGAGGGCGAGAGTGAGGTTGGACGGCTGCGATCTTGGCTGGGCGAGGTTGAACGCGCCCCACGAGGACGAGAAGGGCGGGTGGGCGGCCGCGGTGGTCGGAGGCGTGAGGGGCTGAGGCGGTGCACTGGTCGAGGACGAGGGAGGGCCGGACGCGGCGGGCCAGGGCGTAGTGTTGGGTGCTCGGGACATGCTTGCGCAGCAGATGCAGCTAGCAGCGCATCCGAGTCGAGCGGTGGAGAGCGAGAGGACGAGAGCGCGTCCACCTCGCCGCCTCTCGCGACGCTCCGCTGCGACCTAGAAACGCTGCGACACGCTCTCTCAAACCTCGCCTGCAGAGTTCAGATGAAGGCAAGGATGAATGCATAAGGTATCAAAGACACGCAGCCGCAATACAAGGCACAGACGGACAACCTCGACCCTTCCTCCTCGCGCGGCGCCCAGCTCAAGCCCTCACGCCCGCCCCGCCCGCGTCACCCGCACTCGATGAGTTGTGCAGCAGCCCCTGCCCGAACGCCGCCGCGAACCGCGACAGCGACGCCGTCGCCGTCGAGAGGCGGCGCTTGTTCGTCGGGCGCACGGGCGCCGAGTCGGGCGGCGCGGCGACGCTCGAACCGGTGGTGGGGCTCGACGTGCGCGAGAGGGAGGGGAGGGTGGGCGCGTCGGTGCGGGTGGGGAGGGCGGCGGGCGCCGAGGTGGTCGAGTCGAGGGGAGGGCGAGGAGGTGCCGAGGCGGCGGCGGGCGAAGCTGCTTGAGGACGCTCGTCGGACGCCGCACGATGCGGTGCCGCGAGCGGGACGACAGCCGTCGAGAGACGCTCAGCATCTGCTCGAGGCGGCATGTCGCTCACCGCTGCGGCAGCGCTCGTCGTCGGCGAGTCCAGCCTCGGCTCGGGCTCGCGCGCCTCGACAGGCGTCGCCGGCTCGTCCTCGTCGCCCTCGACGACCTCAGCGGGCGCGTCGGGCGTCCCTCGTCGCCCACGCTCGCGCGCGAGCTCGTCGACGCCGCCCTTGGCTGCGAGCTGGCCCAACCTGCTCGCCCTCGCCTCCTCCTCGGCCTCCTCGGCCTCCTTCTCCTCCTCCCGCTCGTCCTTCCCGCCCTTCTCCGCCGCCCGTCGCGCAACCGCAGCGGCGAGCTTGTCCGCCGTCGTCGCCGTCGCCGCTGCGGCCGACGCCTCGCCCTTCTCGCGCGCCTCGCGCTCGCGGCGCTCCTCGGCGCGCTTCTTCTTCGCGCCGGCCGTCCACCGCTCGCGGTACGTCGCGCCGCAGGCCGTGCCCGCGCCTGGGCCGTCGGGGAGGAGGCCGTAGTGCGTCGCACGCTCGCACGAGGCGCAGCACGGCGCGAGGGGGACGAGCGCCGAGAGCGCGGCGGGGTCGTCGGCGTGCGTCGAGGCGATGGGCGGCGGGGCCGAGCTCGCTGGGGAGAGGGGCGGGAAGGGTGCCGAGGGGTCGTCGCCGAGGAGGGCGAGGGCGGCGGCGGAGGGCGAGGTGGGCGAGCGACAGGCGGCGTCGAGCGAGACGTTGGCGGCGCAGCGGCGCAGGATCGAGCGCGTCGGCGAGGTCGACAGGGAGCGGAGGCATTGTCGGCGGAGGGCGGGGAGCTTGAGCGTGAGGCGCGTCGTCGGGTTGGGCGTGAAGAACGGGTCGTCGTCGTCGTCGCCGCCGGAAGAGGAGGATCGGCCTGGCGAGGCCGAGCGGAGCGACCCGAGCGACGACGCCCTGCGCCGACCGCCGCTCAGTCGCTCGGGCGAGTGCTCGCGCGCCCTCCCGCCGGACCGACTGCACGCGCCGCCGCCGCCGCCACCGCCGCCGGCGAGGAACGGCTCGAGCGACGCCTGGAAGCCGTTGAGGACGCTGTGCCAGGCCTTGCCCGCGACGTCGCCGATCTGAGGGGCGTCAAAGCTGTAGCGGGGAGAAAGATCAGCGCTGCGCCGAGCAGCACGAAGAGCCGAAAGCCGGAGTGGGAGAGCGAGACGCACTTGTAGGCGCGGAGGGCGACTTTGCGCTTGCCCTGCTGCTCCTGGGCGGCCTTGACGAGTGCGGGCTCGGGCTCGCCCTCTGCGGCGACGTCGATGAGGAGGGCGAGCGGGCAGAACGAGACGCGGCGGCGCCGGGTCGAGGTGGGAGGCGGCGGCGAGGTGGCCTGCGGGTGGTGGAGCGAAGGAGCGATGGACGTGGGCGGGCTCGAGGCGGAGGGAGTGGTCGCCAGTGAGGACGTCGAGAGGTTGGTGTCGAGTGGTGGCAGCTGCAGCGGCTTCATCGTGAGCGAGTGGTGCAAGGGAAGCGAAGGGGGAGCCACCTCTCGTCCAAAGTGCGGGGGCCGGCCGCGGACACAACGACGTCGCGCTCTTGCCTCGGCTCCCTCGATCAGCTGATCCTCCGCAAAGCGCCAGCTGATCCCCTCTGCTCTCCTGCTCCTTCGGGCTCAGTAAAGTGCGCAAGTGGTCAGGGAGGAGGAGGACCGAGTCGGAGGCGAACCGTACGACGGCCGACCTCCTCGTCTCGCGCTTTCTGCCGCTCATGAAGCTGCACTACCACTCCAGCTCGCGAACGAGAGGCTGCAGAAGCTGCTCACGAGGAGGAGCACGACCCTGCGAACGAGAGAGAGCGGCGAGGAGGTCCGAGCGACGGTGCCCGCTGCTGTTCGAGCGCAGGAGAGATGCTCGATACAAGACGCTGCAGCTACACGGCTCGCACATAGACGAGCTCTAGTCAAACCTGAGCACCCTGACCGTCTCCTCGCCGTGCCCGTCCCTCGCCCGCTCGGCGACGACGATCTTGTCCTCCTCGACCCAGACCCGCCTCACCCTCTGCGGCGCGCCGGCCGCCTCTCGCCGCTGCACCTGCGTCTGCGACGCCGACTCCTGCGCACGCACGCCGGCGCCCCGCCGCCGTTTCATGCGCTGCCACGCCGTCGGCGGCGCGCTCCCCTCCTGCCCTTCCTCCCCTCCCTCGCGCTCGTCCTCCTCGAGCGGCGCCGCCCGCACGTCAATGACCGCCTCCTCGCGCACGGCTCCCTCGCGCACCCGCTTGCTCGAGCTGGGCGTCGGCACGAGCGACCACACCTTGACGGCGCCGTCGTCGCCCGCGCTGATGCACCTCACGCCGGCGCCGCCGCCCGGCGCTGCGCTCGCGCTCGAGCCGCCGAGGGCAGAAGGGCGCAGCGCGACGCTCGCGACGCGCGCCGTGTGGCCGAAGAGCGTGCGGCGGTGCGCGATGCGGAGGGGCGGGAGCGCGGCGGACGCGCTGCGCGTGTCGAGGGTGAGGTGCGGGGCGCGCGAGGTCGATGTGCGCGACGGTGGAGCTCGTGCGGGTGCGGGGAGGGGCGCCGAGAGGACCTCGTACACGTCGAGCGTGTTGTCGGCGCGGCTCGTGACGATGAAGGGGTGCGAGTGCTCGATGCTCGTGACCGGGTTGCGCGGTGCGGGCGGCGGCGAGGACGAGGACGGGGACGAGGCGAGGAGGGGCGCGGTGCGGCGAGGGGTGGAGGGGAGGGCGGCGTGCGCGGGGAGAGCGGTTGTGTTGCGGGCGGTGATGCGCATCTTGGGCGTGCGGAGGAGCGAGGGGAGGGCGGAAGGTGGAGGGAGGGCGACGACGAACTCTTGAAGACCGACGGTCCAGGCGGCGGGGAAGACCGGCGCCGAGTAGGCGAGCGAGACGGTGAAGCGCTCGTCGCCGGCGAGCTCGTCGTCCTTGCGCCCTCGGCCTCGCCGAGGCGCATCGCGCGTGAGGGAGAGGACGACCGGCGACCAGCTCTCCCTCGTCTGCAGCGGCGTCTCTGCCTCCTCGAGTTGCACCTCGTCGTCGTCCTCATCGCCCTCATCCTCGGCCGAGGCCTGCCCGACGCGCCAGAACCGCATCGTCATCTCCCTCGAGAGCGTGACGAGGAGCGGTCCGTGCAGCCGCGCGAGCGCGACCGGGTCGAACGGCGAGCTCGGCGCCGTCGCAGCCGCGAACGGGTACGCGGGCGGTGCGCCGAGCGCGAGCGAGGCGTAGACCTCGTGCGCTGAGAAGGGGCGGGACGGGTCGGTCGGCGAGGGGAGGGCGAGGCGGAAGAGGGAGAACTGGCCCGTCGAGAAGAAGACGGCGAGGAGCGGGCCTCGGTCGTGCCGGGTCGAGTTCGTCGACGACGTGTTCTCGTCGAGCCGCATCTCGGTGATGGAGAGCGGCGGGCGAAAGTCGGGGCGAGCGGCAAAGTAGGCTTGAAGCCGGGTCGAGGTGACGGTGCCGACGACGGCCGAGTCGCCTGCGGGGAGTGTGCGGTGCACCGTGACCGACGGGATGTCGTCGCAGGCAATGGGCGTGCGCGAGGCCGAAAGGATGTAGTTGAGGTGGAACTGGAGGAGCGTGTCGGCGTCCTCCTCGACAGGGCTTGCGGCGGCGGCGGACGGCGACGACAGAACCGACGTCGTCGGCGGCTCGGCCGCACGAATCGACAAGTCCCGAGGCGCCTCGGGCAGGACGGCCTTGCGGATGCCCTTGGCGAGCGTGCTCGTCCTCGCGCTGCCCGTGCGCCAGTTGGTCGACACCTTGTACAGCTCGCGCCAGGGCCGCGTCTTGGCGACGTTCACGCCTGCGAGGGCACGTCGTCGGACGGACGGCGAGGCGTAGGTGCGCAGGTAGAGCGAGCGCCAGAGCTGCGAGCGCCGGGGAAGAGCGTCAGCGGACTGCGACGACGAGGGGGAACGAGGAAGAGGGCTGGGACGCACTTGAGGATCTTGCGACAAGCGCCACCATGCGCTCGAGACCCTCGAGACGGTGACGAGGTCGTGCGCGCCGAGGAACGAGAGGCAGCGCAGGAGGATCTCCTCAGAGAGCGAGCCCTCGAGCGAGAGGAGGGGGAGCGCGGTCGTGCGCGCGCGCTTGGCGGGCGGCGGGCGGGTGCTGCGAGCGGGTAAGAGAGTCAGTGCCTGCGCTGCTGAACTGCACGACCTGAAGGAGTGCCGCCGCCGTGCGAGACGGACAACGCCACCGCCGTCCGGCATCGAGGGAGGGCCACAAGCGGGCGAGAGCTGCGAGACGCACCTGTTCTTGCCGCCCTTGAATCGTAGCTGTGCTCTTGACGGTCCCGCCGTGCGCACAGCAGTCTGACGGCCCGCGTCGCTGTCGATGGGGCCCGCTCCACCTGCGAGCCGAGGAGGAGGGTGCGGCCCTGCCGCGTCGTCGGGGCGAGCTCGCTTCGGCATGGCGGGATGGCGAAGGCTGCGGTTGACTGCTGTAGCTTTGCGTCTGACCCGCCTGGCGGTGAGGCGGGGAGCGAGGTGGAGCTGATGAGAAGCGAGGTGGACGCGCCGACGTTGGTCTCGCTGTCGCTCGCCGTCCAGCAATGTCGGCAAGCTACCAGGCCCTGCTCGTGAGCCTGCTCTCCTGCTTCTCAGCTCCCTGTCAAGCTGACCCACGCCCCGCCACAGGACGAGCACGCCTCCCTCCCCGCCTTCGCCCCCTTCGTCTCGCGCTCTGCTCTCCCCGCCCTCGCGACCCAGTGCCTCGTCGCAGCATTCGTCCTCACCTTCTACTTCTCGACGTGCGTCCCCTCCCGCTCCCCGCTGTCCCGAAGACGCGCGCTGACGAGAGTCCGCCCGCGCACAGCCTCCGCAACTCGCTCGTCAAGGAGCTCGGCGTCGCAGCAACCGCCAGCGTGGCCGGCGGCTTCGGCATCGTGTTTGCGTTCTGTCTCGTCGGCGCCAACGTCTGAGCGGCGAGGCACTCGGCGGGCGGGACGGCCAAGGTGCGTCTCCTCTCCCTCTCTCTCTCTCGCTCTCGCAGGATACAGAGGGCTGACGATCCACTCGTGCGCGCAGCTGAATACCCGGAGGAGCAGCAGTACCACGTCGGGGAGCGCAGTCTGTAACACGCCTTCCCTGTAACCACGTTCGCGCCGACCCTGCCTCGCTCTCGAGAGTCGCCCTCGCTCGTCGCGCTCAGCTCGTTTCCTACTGCTCGATTCCAGATGTCACGGCGAGGGGTCAAGATAGAGAGAAGAGAGAGGGAGAGAGAGACTAAGGGCGAGGGGTAAGTACGGTAGGGGAAGGGAGAGGACGAGAGCGGCGAGTTGTACAGCGAGGTGGCTCGGCGAGCCGGAAGAAGGGCGCCGTCGAGAGAGGGAGAGGTCGAACACAGAGCCGAGAGAGACATCTAGACGTTCGCGGCCGGCTGCTCCGAGCTCGCGGCCGGCGCGTCGTAGAACGGCGTCGACGGCTCGTCCGACGACGACGAGGGGCCTGCGCCGGCGGCGATGGTCGGCGCCGACGTGTCGAGGGGCGACGTCGCAGTGCTGGCCGGCGTCGACGAGGGCCGCGAGCCGGGCGTGGGCGGCTCGGGGTCCGAGCCGTAGATCCATGCGCGGACGGCCTCGCGCTGGCTCGCCTTGTCGCCCTGCGAGAGACTGCGAGCGCCGCATCGTGTCCGTCCATCAGCTTGGCTCGACGCACACGAGGCTCGAGAGAGAGCCGAGGAGCAGCGAAGCGCGAGCACGCACCTGAACGCCGGCCTCCACTCGCCGCCCTTGCCCGTCGGCTTGAAGAACCTCGGCGCCCACTGCTCGCCCTTGGCCTCGCGCTCCCTCGCCGCCTCGCGCTGCGCGTCCTCGATCTCGGTCTTGGCGTCGGTCGCGGCGTCGAGGTCCTTGGCCTTGATGGCGGCCGTCACCTTGGTCCACAGCCGGCGCGACTCGTTGGGCGCCTGCTGGTGCTCGGGCGAGACCGACTTCTGCACGACGTCGGCCTTGGTCGCGTCGAAGAGGACCTCCTTGCCCTTGCCCTGTGAGCGAGCGTCGGAAGAGAGTCAGCTTCAGAAGGACGAGCCGAGCCGAGGAGGAGAGGGTAGGGAGGGAGGGGACGCACACCCTTGCGGTGGAGCTCCATGAGCTCGTTCCAGTGGCCCGAGATCT
>Ga0308170_10004855_pt1 | contig 10478 bp, 8 predicted proteins | sample PhyBR2_2_FD_202136 | JGI IMG/M metagenome (GOLD analysis project Ga0308170, IMG submission 202136) | Phyllosphere microbial communities from UC Gill Tract Community Farm, Albany, California, United States - DLSLSB.R2 | ecosystem: Host-associated > Plants > Phyllosphere > Unclassified | place... | reverse complement strand
CGAGGTGGCGCTCACGCGCGAGCAGGGCGAGGCGGTGATCCGCGTCAGCGATTCCGGGATCGGCATCGCGCCCGACTTCCTGCCCCATGTGTTCGACCGCTTCCGCCAGCAGGACGCCTCGATCACACGCAAGCACGGCGGCCTGGGCCTGGGCCTGTCGATCGTCAAGCAGCTGGTCGAGCTGCATGGCGGCACCATCTCGGTCGACAGTGGCGGGGAGGGCGCGGGCGCCACCTTCATCGTGCGCCTGCCGCTGGCCTCGGCGCCATCCGCGCCGTCGTCGTTGTGTGCGGCGCCGCAGAACGGCACAGCCGACCTGAGCGGCGTGAAGGTGCTGGTGGTGGACGATGCGGCCGACACGCTCGACGTGCTGGAGCAGATCCTGCGCCACAGCGGCGCTGCGATCGTCAGCGCAAGCACGGCTGCGCAGGCCCTGGAATGCGTCGACAGGGAGCGGCCGGACGTGATCGTGAGCGACATCGGCATGCCCGAGACGGACGGGCTGGAATTGATGCGGCGCATCCGCCGCCGCGCCGCGCATCAGGGCGGCGCCACGCCGGCCATCGCGCTGACGGCGCTGACGCGCCAGGACGACCGCGACAAGGCATTCCGCGCCGGCTTTACCGATTACCTGGCCAAGCCGGTCGAACCCGCTACGCTGGTCGCGAGCATCATGCACGCGGCCAGGCAGCGCCAGGCGATTACGTAGCCGTCGCCCGCCTCCGCGGGAACGACACTGAGTGGCGATTACTGGAACGTAGTTTCTCGCTCCGGCGTCGCACTGATGCGGTGGATCGACAGGTCGGCGCCGTCGAACTCCTGTTCCGCGTCCAGGCGCAGGCCGACCGTCGCTTTCAGGATGCCGTAGACGACCCAGCCGCCCAATCCGGCGATCGCGATGCCGAGCAGGGTGCCGATCAGCTGCGACACGAAGGAGACCCCGCCCAGGCCGCCCAGCGCGCGGGTCCCGAAAATGCCGGCCGCGATCCCGCCCCAGGCGCCGCACAGGCCGTGCAGCGGCCATACGCCGAGCACGTCGTCGATCTTCCAGCGGTTCTGGGCCAGCGTGAACAGGGTCACGAAGATCGCGCCGGCCACCACGCCGGTGACCAGCGCGCCCAGCGGGTGCATCAGGTCCGAGCCGGCGCACACCGCGACCAGGCCGGCCAGCGGACCGTTGTAGGCGAAGCCGGGGTCGTTCTTGCCCATCACGAAGGCGGTCAGGGTGCCGCCCACCAGCGCCATCAGCGAGTTCACCGCCACCAGGCCGTTCATCTTGTCCAGGGTCTGGGCGCTCATCACGTTGAAGCCGAACCAGCCCACGGTCAGGATCCAGGCGCCCAGCGCCAGGAAGGGAATGTTCGAGGGCGGGTGGGCCGAGATGCGGCCGTCCTTGGTGTAGCGCCCGCGGCGCGCGCCGAGCAGCAGCACGGCCGGCAGCGCCGCCCAGCCGCCCACCGCATGCACCACGACGGAGCCGGCAAAGTCATGGAACTGCGCGCCGAAGCTCGACTGCAGCCAGGCCTGCACACCGAAGCGGCCGTTCCAGGCGATCCCTTCGAAGAGCGGATAGACCAGGCCGACCAGCAACGCGGTGGCGGCCATCTGCGGATAGAACTTCGCGCGCTCGGCGATGCCGCCCGAGATGATCGCGGGGATGGCGGCGGCAAAGGTCAGCAGGAAGAAGAACTTGACCAGCTCGTAGCCGTTCTTCGCGACCAGGGTCTCGGTCGGGCCGAAGAAGTGGATGCCGTAAGCCAACCCATAGCCGATGAAGAAGTAGGCGATGGTCGACACGGCGAAGTCGATCAGGATCTTCACCAGCGCGTTGACCTGGTTCTTGCGGCGTACGGTGCCCAGTTCGAGGAAGGCGAAGCCGGCGTGCATCGCCAGGATCATGATCCCGCCAAGCAGAATGAAGAGCGCGTCGGCTCCGCTTTTGTATGCATCCATGCGGTAAACTCCAAAAAAGTGCGGATCGGTCCGGTAAGCACTTCTTGGTAGCAATAACCGGGCCAATTTGGTGAGGGGGTGCACCCCAGGAGAGCATGCTGCTTGGGTTGCCCGGTTTGTGTGCATTTGCCAGCCTAAGCACCAGCAAGGTGCAAGCATGCGCCAAATTGGGGATGGATGGTGTTCGGGCAGGCAGCTGATGTATCCTTTTATAAATATCTTATGAAGGATCAGCATGAAGCTTCCCGTCCGTTCTTTTTCCGCTGTCGCCGCCGTCCTGGCGCTCGCCGGCGTGGCTGCCATGCCGCCGGCCGGCGCCGCCACGCCGGCAGCAAGGCCTGGGCCCAACGCTTCCGCCTCCACCGCCGAACGCCAGGTCGACCAGATCGCCGCGCGCTTCTACGATGCCCGAGCCCGCTTCGACCCGCTGCTGTACGCCACCGCCAACGGTGACAGCCGCTACGACGACCAGCTCGGCATGGCGATCGCGCCGAAGGTGAGGACGCGCTACTTCGCGCTCAACCACGGCCTGCTGGCCGAACTTGCAAAGATCGACCGCACGCAGCTGACTCCCAAGGCGCGGCTGAACTACGACATCCTGGTCTCGGAGATCCGCAGCCAGCTCGACCTCGAACCCTTCCCCGAGCACCTGCTGCCGCTGAACCAGTTCGACAACGTGCCGAGCACCCTGGCCAACTATGCCGGCGGCACCGGCTCGCAGCCCCTCACCACGCCGGCGCAATACCGCGCCTACCTGAGCCGCCTGAACCAGTTGCCGGCCTGGATCGACCAGGCGATCGCCAACATGAAAGAGGGTATCCGCACCAGGGTCGTGCAACCGAAGCCGGTCACGGTCAAGATGCTGGCCCAGTTCCGCCAGATGCGTAGCGAAACGCCGGAGGCGAGCGTGTTCTACTCCCCGGCCAAGAACATGCCGGACGGCTTTTCGGACGCCGACCGCCGCGCGCTGAGCGAAGGCTACCGCACGGCGGCCAACAACATCGACGCCGCGCTGGATCGCCTGAACGCCTTCCTCGAGAAGAGCTACCTGCCGGCCAGCCGCGCCACGGCGGGCTATGGCGCACTGCCCAACGGCCAGGCCTGGTACCGCGCGCGCATCCGCAACAACACCAACCTCGACCTCGCACCCGGCGACATCCACGCGCTGGGCCTGAAGGAAGTCACACGGATCCAGGGCGAGATCGCCAAGCTCGCGCCCAAGCTCGGCTACGAGGGGCCGCTGAACCGCTTCCCCCAATGGGTGGCCGGGCAGCGCACCTTCAAGCCCTTCCAGACCGAGCAGCAGGTGCTGGAGCGCTACCGCCAGATCTACGCGACGGTCGAGACCAAGCTGCCCGACTACTTTACGCTGCTCCCCAAAGCGAAGCTCGACATCCAGCTCGAGCCCGAGCTCACGCGCGCGACCGCGTCCGACCACTACACGCCGGTCGCCGCCGACGGCTCGCACCCAGGCGTGTTCTGGGCCGTGGTGAATGATCCGAAGGACTACGACACGGTCGGCATGACCACGTTGTTCCTGCACGAGGGCGTGCCCGGCCACCACCTGCACGCGGCGCTGCTGAAGGAATTGCCGCTGCCGGACTTCCGCAAGTTCTTCACCGAGCACCCGAGCGCCGCCGCCTACACCGAAGGCTGGGCGCTGTACTGCGAGACCCTGGGCCGCGAGTTCGGCTTCTACGAGGACCCGGCCGCCTACTACGGCCACCTGAACGACGAGCTGCTGCGCGCCGTGCGCCTGGTGGTCGACACCGGCATGCACGCCCAGGGCTGGTCGCGCGAAAAGGCGGTCGCCTACGCGATGGACGTCCTCGGCTACAGCGAGGCGCGCGCCGCCAACCAGATCGAGCGCTACATGGTGTGGCCGGGCCAGGCGCTGGCCTACAAGACCGGGGCGCTGAAGATCCTGGAACTGCGCGCCAAGGCGCAGCAGGCGCTCGGACCGAAGTTCAGCTACGCGAAGTTCCACGCGGTCGTCCTGGGCGACGGCACGCTGCCGCTGCCCATCCTGCAGGCCCAGGTCGAGCGCTGGATCGCGGACGCGAGAAAGGACGGCGCGTAAGCGATCCGGCTTGCGCGCTTACTGCGGATCGATACGCCCATACCGGCCGTGCGTCTCGTCGGCCGGCCCGGCCGCATAGAACAGCGTGTTGGTGGGCTGGCCGTTGATGCCATTGCCGAAGGCGATGCCCCACACGCCGTCGATCACGATCGGCGTCTTGTCCGCCTTGCTGAGGGTGCCGACCTGGGCGCCCGAGGACGGATCGTAGACGTTGATCTTGCCGTCGCCAAAATTCCCGACCAGCAGCATGTTGCCGAAGCTGCCGAAATTCGCCGGGGCCTGCGCGACGCCCCAGGGCGCGTTCAGCGGGCCGCCGGTGGCGAAGCGGTTCAGCATGGCGCCGCTCGTGTCGAAGACGTCGATGATGCCCAGGCCCGGCCCGCGGTTCGCGCGCGGACCGCTGGGCGCATGCTGGGCATAGGTGACGTAGATGCGGTTGCCGATCGCCTGAATGCCGTACGGCCCGTAGCCGGCCGGCAGGTTGGGGTCGGTGAAGCTGCCGCCCGGCAGGGTGACTTTTTTCCAGGACGGGTCGTAGACATCCACGCGGTTGTTGCGGAAGTCGGCCGCGTACAGGTAGTTCACGCTGGCGTAGCTGGACTGGGCCAGGCCGGTGTAGGCCGACGGCGCGCCACTGGCGGCGGTGTCGACCATCGTGATCGCCTGGGTGCCGTTGACGCTCGGCGACCAGCCCGACACCGTGCCGCCGGTGCCCACGAAAATGAAGGCGGCGACGCCGCTGGCGCCGTTCTGGGTCACCTTGAAATCCTGTGTGCCGTTGAAGACGATGCCGGTCGGCCCGGCATTGCCGCCGCCCGCGGGCGCAGGCACCGTCACCACCAGGCTTTGCGGCACGCCCTGGCCGTCGTACAGGGTCGAGGTCGAGGTACCCTGGTCCGCCACCCACACGAAGCCTTTCGGATTGAAGGCGATGCCCCAGCCGTTGATCAGGTGCGGGTCGACGTGGGCCGCGGCGCTGCCGCTGTCGGTGACCAGGTCGGTGGCGCTGAAGACGGAGCTCACGGCCGGCGGCGGCGTGGTGGACGTGGGTGGCGGTGTTGTCGACATCGGGTTGTACGGATTGCCGCTCCCGTTGCCGCCGCCCCCGCCGCAAGCGGAGATGGCGGCGGCGATGCCGGCGCCGAGCAGGATGGATGTGATCAGCCGGACGTGTGTGTGCATGGCGTGCTCCTGTCAGTAGGGTCGGGTCGGGATGAATGACCGTTAATCCCCGGGAGCGCGGGCAAGGTTCAATCCGCCTGCCGCATCGTCAGAAATGCAGGCTGGCGCTGGCGCTCAAGGCGCGCGGGCGCGCGGCGCCGCGCAGGTCGGCGTGCGATTGGGTTTGCCATCCGAGCTGCAGGCTGCAGTCGCCGACTTCCATCGCCAGCGCGAGGCGCAGGTCGAGCCGGTCGCGCGCCGCGCCGTAGACCTTGCCGAAGGGGTGGAGCAGGCCGGCATGGGCCGCAAGGCGCAGGCGCTCGCCGAGCGGCCAGGCCTGGTTCAGGTCGAGGTAGGCGCTGCGGCCGGCGCCGTAGTAAGCGGGCGAATAGAACAGGCGCGCGCTGGCGCGGCCCAGCACCAGGCCCGCGTAGAACTCGTGGTAGTCGTACCAGCCGTCGCGCAGGAACATCGTGCGGCTGATGCCCGCATCCCAGGACAGCGTCGACGTGAGCCGCTGCGCGCGGCCGCCATAGGCGATCAGCTGGCCCTGGTCGCGGCCGTCCAGCGTGACGGGCGATGCGAAGCCGCCGGCATACCAGCCACCGTCGGCGTCGTGGTCGACGCGCAGTTGCGGCGCCGGCCGGGTCGTCAGCGCGACCCCGCGCGCCGTGTATGCGGACACGAACGTCAGGTCGGCGCTGGTCTGGCCCCGGGCCGGCGCGGCGCAGGACAGCAGCAATAGCAGGGGCAGCAGCCGCGTGGCTGCTAGCGGGGACGGGCGGCTGTCGTGGCGGCGGTCGAGGAGCATAGGCAAACGCAGGCGTCGGCGGCGCGTGCGAGTGCCGCGCATGCGTCTATGCTACCAGTCGGTGCGGGCGCAAGGGTAGAGGAGGTTTGCAGCGCGGCGCTTTGCAGCACGGGTGATGCGCCGCCGTCCAGGTCACGTCTCAGCTCGCGCGGCCCGGCGCGCGGCTTGAGTTCGGCCAGCAATGCGGCCAGGCCGGCGACGTGGGCGGCGGCATACGAGGCGCCGGACACCAGCCCCCAGCGCGCGCCCGGCACGCAGGTCGGGACGTCGCTGCCCGGCGCATACAGGATGGCGGCCGTGGACGGATGGCGGTCGCCGCTGCGCGCCACCGCGATCACGCCGGGATACGATGCCGGAAAGCCGCCGTCGGGCTGCTGCGGATCGGCCGCGCCGACGACGGTCACGCCGCGCGCCAGCGCCGCGCCGAGCAGCGCCTGCAGCAGGCGGTCGGGCGGCCCGGCCAGGCTCAGGTTGATGATGCGCGCGTCGTGCTCCAGCGCGAAATTGATGGCCTTGCCCAGCGTGAGCGTGTTGCAGCGGGTCGCCTGCCGCCCGGTTTCCCAGCAGGCACGCAGGGCCATCACGCGCGCACCGGGCGCGATGCCGGCGATGCCTTTGCCGTTGCCGGCGCGCGCGGCGATGATGCCGGCCACCGCGGTACCGTGCGCTTCGGCCGCATCGGGGACATCGTCGACGAAGTTGCGCTGCAAGCCGACCTGGCCGGCCAGGTCGGGGTGGGCCGCGTCGACGCCGCTGTCGACCACGGCCACCGTCACGTCGCGCCCGCTGCTGATGCGGTGCAGCTCCGCCAGATGCCACTCGCGCGCGGCCGGCTGCACCGGGTAGAGCGGATCGCCGCCATCCAGGCCGCGGTAGTCGCCGAGCGGCTGGGCCCAGGCCACGCGCGGGTCGTGCGCCAATTCGTCGAGCACGCGCTCGAGCGGCGCATCGCGCAGCGCCTCCATCAGGAAACAGTCGACGCCGATGGCCGGCATCGGCCAGTTGTCGCGCAGGCGCAGGCCGTGGGCGGCGGCAAGTTCACTGGCCACGCGGCGGCGCGCGGCGCGGGCGCCGTCATCCATATAGCCGCCGGCGTAGGCCCCGTCGGGTCGGAAGTGCTGGGGCGGCAGGCGCAGCATGACCAGGAGCTGGCGCTGCGCTATTTCCGGCAACTGCGCGGGCGACTGCGCGGCGACGGGCGCGGGCGTGCGCGCGGCCGCCTGCGCCTGCGCCTGCGCGCACGGCGCAAGGGCCAGGATGAGGCCCAGGACAGGGGCAGGCAGGGCGTTCAAGGCCGGCCTTCCGCGCCGAGCGGCTCGGCCAGCGTCACGGCCGGTTCGGCGCGCAGGCCGTCGAGGGCGGCCGCGCCGTCGCCGGTATCCACCAGCCAGGCGCCGGTGACGGTCGGGCCGCCGACGATGCGCGCATGGTGGGCGCCGGCGATGCGGCGCAGTTCGTGTTCCGGGGTGTCCGGCCTGAAGGTCACGATCAGCGTTGCCTGTGCGCCTGGCCCGGCGCCGAGCGCATGGTAGGCGCCGGCTTGCGCATCGGGCGTGCCGGCGGGACGCGCCAGCAGCCCGGCCAGGATGGCGATCGCGCCAAACTGCAGGGCGACGGCGGCGCGCAGCCAGCTGCGGTCATTGGCGGCCAGGCGTGCGCGCCAGCCTGCCGGCACTGCGGCCGGCTGGTCCGGCAGCGCCGCCGGGGCGTCGAGCCGCGGCAGCAAACGCGCCAGGGCGCGCTCCGGATCGCAGTCCGGGGCCGGCCCGGGACCGGCCGCGCGCAGCGTGTGCAGCACGGCGAGGTCGGCGCGGCACAGCGCACAGCTCTGCAGGTGCGCCTGCACGCGTTCCAGCTCGTCGCCGGACAGGCTGCCGTTGGCCAGCCAGGGCAGGGCTTGCTGGGCTTCATGGTGGGCCGTGGCGTGGCGCGTCGTCATGGCCGGTCCTCCAGCTGGTCGTCGAGCAGCAGGGCCAGGCGCTTGCGCGCGTGGAACAGCCGGGTCTTGATCGTGTTCACGGGGCATTCCATGATCTCTGCGATTTCCGTGTAAGCCATGTCGTGATAAAAGGTCAGCTGGAAAGCCATTCTTTGCGCCAGCGGCAGCGTCGCGACGGCCGCATCGACCGCCTGGGCCAGGCGCAGCCGTTCGAACTGCCATTCCGGGCGCTCTTCCTGCGGGCCTTCGCGCTCATCCAGGTCGGCGTCGACCGCTTCGTCGAGCGCATGCAGCGCCTTGCAGGCGCGCCGGTAGGCGATGGCGAAGATCCAGGTCGACGCCTTGCTGCTGCCGTCGAAGCGCGCGGCTTTTTGCCAGACGACCAGCAGGGTGTCGTTGACGATTTCCTCGATCAGCAGGCTGTTGCGCGTCATGCGGTTGAGGAAGCGCGCCAGGCGCGGAAAATAGGCACGGTAGAGCGCCTCGAAGGCGCGCCGGTCTCCGCCCGCGATGCGGCCGAGCAGGCGCACTTCCCCCTCGGGCGTACGGGCCAGTATTGCCGTGTCGTCGGTTCGGCTGTCCACGCGTGTCCTCTCCACTGTTGCCAGTGAATACCCTGGCGGCGCGCAAAGGTTCAATATCTCGAACGATGCCGTGCCTGTGCCGGATTGTCACACGAACGGCGGCCGCGTGGCGTCAGTGGAAGCTGCGTAAGAAGTCGAGCAAGACGCAGGCCGCGATGTCGGCGTCGTCGGCGCTCATGGTCTCGAGCGGGTTATGGCTGATGCCGCCGTTGCCGCAGCGGGTGAACAGCATCGCAATGTCCGTCAGCGGCGCCAGCGCCATCGCGTCATGGCCGGCGCCGGACAGCAGGTCGAAGCGCGGCAGGCCGGCGCGCTGGAGCGCCGCGCCCAGCTGGTCCATCAGGCGCGGCGCGCAGGGCGCGGCCTTTGCTTCCAGCAGCGTTTCCACCTTGAACTCGATGCCGCGGCGCGCGCAGATCGCCGCGATGCCGTCCATGACGTCGCGCACGGCGGCCTGGCGCTCGGCGTCGTCAGCCGCGCGGATGTCGAGCGACAGGCGGCAGCGTCCGGGCACCACGTTCACCGAGCCGTCCGGCACGCTCAGCTGGCCGACGGTGCCGACCAGCGATCCGCCGCCTTGCGATCCGCCGCAGCGCTGCTCGACCAGCAGCACGATCTCGGCCGCGGCTGCGGCGGCATCGCGCCGCATCGTCATCGGCGTGGTGCCGGCATGGCTGGCCAGTCCTTCCAGTTCGACCAGGTAGCGCGAGCTGCCGGCAATCGCGGTCACGACGCCCAGCGGCAGGCCGCGTTCCAGCAGCACCGGTCCCTGTTCGATGTGGACTTCGACGTAGGCCAGGACGTCCTCGGGCCGGTGCGCGATCGACGGAATGGCCGCCGGATCGTGGCCGGCGTTTTCCAGCGCCGCGCGCATCGTGACGCCGTCGGCATCCAGGCGGTCCAGCAGCGCCATATCGAAGGTGCCCGCGACCGCGCTGCTGCCCAGGAAGGTCGAGCGGAAGCGCACGCCTTCTTCTTCCGCGAAGCCGATGATCTCGAGGTGGCAGGGCAGGCGCTCCCCGCGCGCATGCATGGCGCGCACGAGCGCGAGCGGCAGCAGGATGCCGAGGCGGCCGTCGTACTTGCCGCCGTTGCGCACGGTGTCGTAGTGCGAGCCGGTGATCAGGGTGTTGGCGTCCGCTCGGCCAGACAGGTAGCGCCCGACCACGTTGCCGACCGCGTCGATGCGCACGTCGTCCATGCCGGCCTGCAGCATCCAGGCGGCCAGCAGCTCGGCGGTCCGCCGATGCGCGGGCGTCATGTAGGCGCAGGTCAGGCCGTGCTCGTCGTCGCTGATGCTGCCCAGCTGCTCGGCCCAGTCCATGATCGCCGGGCCATATTCCAGCTCCACTTTGAACAGCGCGTTCAGGCGGATCTCGGCGATGCGGTGCACCTGGCGCAGGGCTTCCGCCAGCTCGTCCTGGCGCCGGTGCTTCAGGCGCCGCTCGAAGGTCGAGATGATGGCCTGGCGCGTCAGCCCCTTGCCGGTCGGGCCCTTGACCGCAAGGATGAAAGGGAAGCCGAACTTGGCGTTGTAGGCCGCGTTCAGGCGATGCAGGGTGGCGTATTCCTCCGGGCTGCAGAGATTCAGGCCCGAGGCGGCCTGCTCGCCGGTCGACTCCTGTGTCAGTTCGCCCGCGATCGCCGCCTTGCCGGCCAGCTCGGGGTGGGCGCGCAGCAGGGACAGTTGCTCATCCTCGCTGGCCTGCCCGACCGCGTCCTGCAACGCCAGCTTGAGTGCGGCCAGGCTGGCGAAGGGACGGCGCGCGCTGGCCCGCTCGGGGATCCAGGGCGAGTGCTCGTAGATACCGCGCAGCGCATCGACGAAAGCGGCGGACTCCAGCGTATTCAGTTCCGGTAATAGCATGGCAGGGTTTCCCGATCAGAGCAGCCGATGATAAATGCTGCAACACCCTACGATATATGCGAAGGCTGATGTCCGGCGTCAGG
>Ga0308170_10004854_pt1 | contig 10478 bp, 10 predicted proteins | sample PhyBR2_2_FD_202136 | JGI IMG/M metagenome (GOLD analysis project Ga0308170, IMG submission 202136) | Phyllosphere microbial communities from UC Gill Tract Community Farm, Albany, California, United States - DLSLSB.R2 | ecosystem: Host-associated > Plants > Phyllosphere > Unclassified | place... | reverse complement strand
ATCTGGAATTCAACCAGTTCCACCCCACCTGCCTTTACCACCCCCAGGCCAAGAGTTTCCTGATCACCGAGGCGCTGCGCGGTGAAGGCGCCCTGCTCACGCTGGCCAATGGCGAACGCTTCATGCCACGCTTCGATCCGCGCGCAGAGCTGGCACCACGCGACATAGTCGCGCGTGCCATTGACCACGAGATGAAGCGCACGGGCGCCGAATGCGTGTACCTGGACATCAGCCACAAGCCGGCGGACTTCGTGCGCAGTCACTTCCCGACGGTGCACCAGCGTTGCCTGGCATTCGGCATCGATATCACCTGCCAGCGCATTCCCGTGGTGCCCGCAGCGCACTACACCTGCGGCGGCGTGCTGGTCGATGAGCATGGCTGCACCGACGTCCCCCGCCTGTACGCCATTGGCGAGACCAGCTCCACCGGCCTGCACGGCGCCAATCGCATGGCCAGCAATTCATTGCTCGAGTGCATCGTCTATGCGCGCTCAGCCGCCGAGCACATCGTCGCGCAACTGGACCAGACCCAAGCGCCTGGGCCGTTGCCGCAGTGGGACGCGAGCCAGGTGACCGATTCGGACGAAGACGTGATCATCGCCCACAACTGGGACGAGTTGCGGCGCTTCATGTGGGACTACGTGGGCATCGTGCGTACCACCAAGCGCTTGCAGCGGGCCCAGCATCGAGTGCGCCTGCTGCTCGACGAGATCGACGAGTTCTACAGCAACTACAAGGTCAGCCGCGACCTGATCGAACTGCGCAATCTGGCACAGGTGGCCGAGCTGATGATCGCGTCGGCCATGCAGCGCAAGGAAAGCCGCGGCCTGCATTACACGCTGGACTATCCGGACCTGCTGCCGCAGGCACAGGACACTATCCTGCAGCCGCCCACCTTCGTCGGCTGAACTTGAGGCGCAGACGCAGGCGACGGTGAGTGTCTGCGTCCAGGCCGTCGGGCAGCACGCAGGCGCTGCGCACGCGGCGCTGGCCTGCCAGGCGGAAGCGCAGAATGACCACCTGCGGCAGTGCCATGCTGTCCGGACGCAGTTGCACCGCCTGCCAGCCATCGGCCTCGCTCCACACCGACCAGCCACTGCGATCGCGACGCAGACCGGTGACGGCCTGGGGGTGGGCGAGTAACACCTCTCGCGGCAGCACATGAAGCCCATGCGCAATGCACAGCACCCCGGCTGCCAGGTGCACGAGCACCGGCGCCTCCATCAAGCCGTTCGCCAGCCAGGCGGCGGCCTGCGCCAGTGCGTAGAGCGCCAGCAGCCGTCGTGAAGGCTGCCAGTGGCATTCGAAGCGGTTACTTGGGCTGGACACGGTCCAGGATCATCCGGACCATGCGCTGCAGCTCGGGGTCCTGCGACTCGTTGCGCTCCATGAACCAGCCGAACATGTCCTGATCTTCACATTCGAGCAGGCGCACATAGAGGTCGCGATCCACCTGATTCAAGTGGGGATAGACTTCCTTGACGAAAGGCACCAGCAACACGTCCAGCTCCAGCATGCCGCGGCGGCTGTGCCAGTAAAGCCGGTTGAGTTCAACGTTTTCGACCATGGGGGGCTCCTTGAATAGGCGCGCAGTATACAGAGGCGCCGGTGGGGTGTCAGGGCGGCGGGGATAGCATTCCCCCGGTGCGGGGCTCTATGATGATGTCCATTCTTTTCAACTCAGCGATGACCCATGTCCGATACCGCTATGTTCTGCACCCTGGCCCACGAGGGCGTCCTGGCCGTTCGCGGCTCGGACGCCAGCAAGTTCCTCCAGGGCCAGCTGACCTGCAACCTCAACTACCTGGACGAGCACACCGCCAGCCTCGGTGCGCGCTGCACCCAGAAAGGCCGCATGCAGTCCAGCTTCCGCATCCTGTTGCAAGGCGATGGCTGCGTGCTGGCCATGGCCCGCGGCCTGCTCGAAGCGCAGTTGGCCGACCTGAAAAAGTACGCCGTGTTCTCCAAGTCCAAGTTGACCGACGAAAGCGACGCCTGGGTGCGTTTCGGCGTACAGCATGGCGATGGCGCGCTGACTGCCCTGGGCCTGCAACTGCCCCTGGAAACCGACGCGGTGGTGCGACACGGCGCGCTGATCGCGGTACGGGTATCGCCCGCCCGGGCCGAGCTGTGGGCGCCTGCCGAGCAAGCGGAAAATCTGGCCATTCGGCTGGGTGAACAATTGGCTCAGGGCTCGCTCGACGAGTGGCTGCTGGGGCAGATCCGCGCCGGTATCGGTCAGGTACTGGAACCGACCCGCGAGCTGTTCATCCCGCAGATGCTCAACTTGCAGGCCGTGGGCGGTGTGAGCTTCAAGAAGGGTTGCTACACCGGCCAGGAAATCGTCGCGCGCATGCAGTACCTGGGCAAGCTCAAGCGCCGTCTCTACCACGTCCGACTGGCTGGCTCGACACGACCGGAGCCTGGGACCGGATTGTTCTCGCCGGTGCACGGCAGCGCCATCGGCGAGATTGCCCTGGCCGCACCGACGGCCGACGGCTACGAGGCCCTGGCGGTCCTTCAAGACAACGCCGTCGAAGATGGTCGCATCCACCTGGGTAGCCTGGAAGGTCCGGCGCTGGAACTTCTCACCCTGCCCTATACACTTGATCGAGACCGAGAAATCCAGCGCTAGCAGCGCCTTACGTAGGTCCTGCGCACCCTTCCCCGCTATGCCGAGGCGCCGAATGAACCAACTGGCAGACACAGTACAACGCGATTTGCTGGCCGCCATCGAGCGTGACGACCTGGTTCTGCCGACCATGCCGGAAGTGGCTCTGAAAATTCGCGAAGCGGCGGAAGACGACAACGTCAGCGTCAATCAGCTCAGCCAGGTCATCGCCCAGGATGCGGCGCTTTCGGCGCGCCTGCTCAAGGTGGTCAACAGCCCGCTGCTGCGGGCCAGCTTCGAAGTGACCGACGTGAACACGGCGATCAAGCGACTGGGTGTGAACTACAGCAGCAACCTCGCCATCGGCCTGGTCATCGAGCAGATTTTCCACGCCCGCGCCCGTGCCGTGCAGGGCCGCATGCGCGAGGCCTGGCGAACCAGCCTGGAAGTGGCCGGCATGTGCACCGAACTGGCGCGGCGCTTCACTTCGCTCAAGCCCGACCGCGCCGCCCTCGCCGGCCTGGTTCACCAGATCGGCGTACTGCCGATCCTGACCTACGCCCAGGAGCACAACGAGCTGCTCTCGGACCCTGTCTGCCTCAACCACGTCATCGAGCACATCCATCCACAGATTGGCGACCGGATCCTGCACAAATGGGATTTCCCGGCGATGCTGGCGCAGGTGCCCGGCCAATTCCTGGATCTGAACCGGGACAACACGGAAACCGATTACGGCGACCTGGTGATGATCGCCACCCTGCTGCGCCTGCCGCACAACACCGGCCTGCCGACCCTGGTCGAACATCCGGCGTATCGACGCCTGGAGATCAAGCAGAGCCCGGTACTGCTGGCCAGCGACTTGATGCACGCGCAGACGCTGCTCAGCTAGAGCGGAAAGTCCACGCGCACTTTCAAACCGCCTCGGGCGCCATCGTGCAGGCTGATCCGCGCCATGTGGGCGCGACAGATCTCGCCGACGATCGCCAGGCCCAGCCCGGTACCGGCGCTGTGCGGGTTGCGCCGATAGAAACGCTCGAACACGCGATCGCGTTCATCTGCCGGAATACCCGGCCCGTCGTCCTCCACTTCGAGGATGCCGGGGGCCAGCACGCGCAGGATGACGTTGCCGCCAGCCGGGGTATGGGCCAGGGCGTTGTCCACCAGGTTGCTGAGCAATTCGTTGAGCAACGTCGGCTCGCCGCGCAGCCAGATCGGCTGATCGGCCTCCAATGCCAGAGCCACCCCCCGGCCATGGGCCAGGGGCGCCATGGCCATGCCCAGTTCGCGCGCCAGCTGGCTCAGGTCCAGACGCTGGGCGCCACCTTCGGCAATGGCCCGGGCGCCGTTCTCGACCCTGGCCAGAGACAGCAACTGGTTGGCCAAGTGGGTCAGCTTGTCGGTGCCCTGCACCGCTTCCTGCAATGTGGTCCGCCAGACCTCCGGCTGTTCGGCACGCAGGCCCAGTTCGACGCGCGCCTTGAGTGCCGCCAGCGGCGTGCGCAACTCATGGGCGGCATCGGCGATGAACTGCGCTTGCCGCTCGAACTGAACGCGCAGGCGTTCGGTGAAATGGTTGAGCGCCTGCACCAGAGGCCACAGCTCGCGCTGCACCTCCACCAGCGGCAAGGGGCGCAGGTCATCGGGCTGACGGTCCTCGACTTCGTCGCGCAGGCGCTCCAATGGCCGCAACGCCGCGCTGACCGTGATCCACACCAGCAGCAACGCGCCGATCCCCAACATGCCCAGGCGCAACAGGGTGTCGGCCATCAGGCTGCGGGCCATGGAGACACGCGCCTCTTCGGTCTCGGCCACGCGAATTTCCGCCATGCCGATCATGTTTGGCTCGCTGACGGCCTTGAGCAGGCTGACCACGCGCACGTCCTGGCCCAGGTAGCGACCGCTGTAGAAGGTGGCCAGGGCCGGGTAATCGTCCGTGCGTGGCGTGCCCTTGGGCGGCGCGGGCAGGTTTTCGTAGCCGGAGATCAGTTTGTGGTCGATGTCGTTGACCTGGTAATAGATACGCCCGGCACTGTCGTAGGCGAAGGTATCCAGCGCCACGTAGGGCACGTCTGCGCTGAGTGTGCCATCGCGCTGGGACAGCCCGGCGGCGATGGTACGCGCCGACGCCAGCAGGGTTCGGTCATAGGCCGTATCGGCCGCCTCCCGACCGTTCCAATAGGCACTCAGGCCGCTGGCCAACATGAGGAAGACCAGCAGCATCGCGAGGTTCCACAGCAACCGCCAACGCAGGCTGCTGACCTCACGCATCGCGGCTTTCCAACAGATAGCCCAGACCCCGGAAGGTGACGATGGCGATCGGCTGCTTGTCGAGCTTCTTGCGCAGGCGATGCACGTAGATCTCGATGGCATCGGCACTGGCTTCTTCGTCCAGCCCGAACACCTGGGCCGCCAACTGCTCCTTGCTCATCACCCGTCCTGGCCGGGCGATCAGCGCTTCGAGCACCGCCTGCTCGCGGGAGGTGAGGGTCAGCAACTCCTTGCCCAGGGTGAAGCGGCGCGTGTCCAGGTCGTAGGCCAGCGGACCGCAGCGCTGCTGCCGCTCTCCTCCAAGCACGGTGCGCCGCAGCAGCGCCTTGACCCGGGCTTCGAGTTCGGTGAGCTCGAAAGGCTTGGCCAGGTAGTCGTCGGCGCCCAGGTTCAGACCATGGACGCGGTCCTTGACGTCGCTGCGCGCGGTGAGCATCAGCACCGGCAGGTTCTTGCCCCGCGCCCGCAGGCGCGCCAGCACCTCGAAACCATCGAGCCTGGGCAGGCCGACGTCCAATATGGCGGCGGCGTATTCCTCGCTGGCCAGGGCCAGGTCCGCGGCCACGCCGTCGTGCAGCACATCGACGGTCAGGCCCGTGGCCTTCAGCGCCTGGGCGACACTTTCGGCCAACTGCAGGTGATCTTCTACAAGCAGGACACGCATCGGTATTCCTCACGGCCAATCTTTTTCAGGTCGAGATGATGTCGCCGCAGTACGATGTTGGCTGCCACCGAAACCTTGCGCGAACGACTCATCAAGCGCTTTATGGGCCCGAGTTTACAGGGCCGCGCGGCGCTGTGAAGCAGTCTTGGCAGATTGGCAGCCACTGAAAGCTTGGTGAAAGGTTCGCAACATATGGTTTCAGCAAGGCGGGTACCCAGAGACCTGCCACGCAAACGTCACCGTACGTTTTCGATAACAAGAACAACAATGGAGAAACACCCATGATCCGCGCCATGCGTCCGCTTGCCCTGGCTGTCAGCTGCCTGTTCATCAGTGCCCCGCTGCTCGCCCAGGAAGAACCCAAACGTCCTGAATGCATTGCCCCAGCCTCGCCCGGCGGTGGCTTCGACCTGACCTGCAAGCTTGCCCAGAGCGCGCTGGTCAACGAGAAACTGCTGTCCAAGCCCATGCGTGTGACCTACATGCCAGGGGGCGTCGGCGCCGTGGCCTACAACGCCGTGGTGGCCCAGCGCCCAGCCGATGCCGGGACCCTCGTGGCCTGGTCCAGCGGCTCGCTGCTCAACCTGGCCCAGGGCAAGTTCGGCCGTTTCGACGAAAACGCGGTACGTTGGCTGGCGGCAGTCGGCACCAGCTATGGCGCCATCGCGGTCAAGAGCGATTCGCCCTACAAGACTCTGGATGACCTGGTCAAGGCGCTCAAGGCCGACCCGAGCAAGGTCGTGATCGGCTCCGGCGGCACCGTCGGCAGCCAGGACTGGATGCAGACCGCACTGATCGCCAAGGCCGCCGGGATCAACCCGCGCGACCTGCGCTACGTGGCCCTGGAAGGTGGCGGCGAAATCGCCACGGCCCTGCTCGGCGGCCACATCCAGGTCGGCAGCACCGACATCTCCGACTCCATGCCGCACATCCTCAGCGGCGACATGCGGCTGCTCGCGGTGTTCTCCGACAAGCGCCTGGACGAGCCGGAAATGAAGGACATCCCGACCGCCAAGGAACAGGGCTACGACATTGTCTGGCCGGTGGTGCGCGGCTTCTACCTCGGGCCGAAAGTGACCGACGCGGAATACGAGTGGTGGAAAGCGGCGTTCGACAAGCTGCTGGCATCCGAAGAGTTCGCCAAGCTGCGTGACCAGCGCGAGCTGTTCCCGTTCGCCATGACCGGACCGGAGCTGGATACCTACGTGAAGAAACAGGTGGCCGAGTACAAGACCCTGGCCAAGGAATTCGGGCTGGTTCAGTAATCGGGCTGGGGCTGTGTGATGCCCATTCGCGGGCAGAGACCCGCTCCCACAGGCGTGCACATTCTGACCCCCTGTGGGAGCGGGTCTCTGCCCGCGAAAGCTTCAGCTCAGCCCCCACCACCTTCACTCTTCACGAAGGAACATGACCATGATCATGATCGTTCAACGGCTTTTCGCCCTGCTGTTGCTGCTCGTCTGTGCCGGTCTGGCGCTGATGGCCTGGCCGTATCAGGCACCCTTTTCCTATGAGCCGGTCGGCCCGCGTGCCTACCCGCTGCTGATGCTCGGCCTGATGAGCCTGGCGCTGCTCTACCTGGTGTTTCGTCCTACCCCGATCGTGCACAGCGAGGAAGAACCGCCGCTGGATCGCCCGACCTTGAAGAAAATCGCCATGTGCATCGGTCTGCTGCTGGTGTTCGCCGGGCTGTTCGAGCCGCTGGGTTTCATTCTCAGCAGCGTGCTGATCGGCATCCCGATGGCCCTGCTGTATGGCGGCCGTGCGGTGCCCAGCGTGATCATCATCACCCTGATGAGCATCGGCCTGTACGTGCTTTTCGACAAAGTCATGGACGTGCCGCTGCCCCTGGGTCTGCTCAGCGTTCTGGAGAACTGACATGGATACTCTTGGCTACCTGGGTCAGGGCTTCGGCGTTGCACTGACCCCCTACAACCTCGTCACCGCCCTGTCGGGCACCCTGATCGGCACCGTGGTCGGCCTGCTGCCGGGCCTGGGGCCGATCAACGGCGTGGCCCTGCTGATCCCCATCGCCTTCGCCCTGGGCCTGCCGCCGGAATCGGCGCTGATCCTGCTGGCGGCGGTGTACCTGGGCTGCGAATACGGCGGCCGCATCAGTTCGATCCTGCTCAACATTCCCGGCGAAGCCTCGACCGTGATGACCACCCTGGACGGCTACCCGATGGCCCGTCAGGGCCTGGCCGGCGTGGCGCTCTCGCTGTCCGCCTGGAGCTCGTTCATCGGTGCGTTCATCGCCACCTGCGGCATGGTCATGTTTGCCCCGATCCTGGCCAAATGGGCAATCGCCTTCGGCCCGGCGGAGTATTTCGTGCTGATGGTGTTCGCCATCGTCTGCCTGGGCGGCATGGCCGGTGACCGGCCGCTGAAGACGTTCATCGCGGCGTTGATCGGCCTGTTCCTGTCCAGTGTCGGCATCGACGCCAACAGCGGCGTGTACCGCTTCACCGGCGACAACATCCACCTGGCCGACGGCATTCAGTTCGTCGTGCTGGTGCTGGGCCTGTTCTCGATCAGCGAGATCCTCCTGCTGCTGGAAAAGACTCACCATGGCAGCGTGGCCGTCACCGCCACCGGGCGCATGATGTTCAACCTCAAGGAGGCCGCTTCGGTGTTCTGGGTGAACATCCGCTGCGGCGTGCTGGGCTTCATCATGGGCGTACTGCCCGGTGCCGGTGCGACCCTGGCCAGCGCCGTGGCCTACACCACCGAGAAACGCCTGGCCGGTGCCAACGGCAAGTTCGGCCAAGGTGACAAGCGCGGCCTGGCCGCCCCGGAAACCGCCATCGGCGCCACCGCCTGTGGCGCTCTGGTGCCGATGCTGACCCTGGGCGTACCGGGTTCGGGCACCACCGCGGTGATGATCGGCGCGCTGTCGCTGTACAACATCACGCCGGGCCCACTGCTGTTCCAACAGCAGCCGGACATCGTCTGGGGCCTGATCGCTTCGCTGTTCATCGCCAACATCATGCTGGTGATTCTGAACATCCCGATGATCCGCATCTTCACCAAGATCCTCGCCGTGCCGAACTGGGCACTGGTGCCGGTGATCGCCATCATCACCGGGATCGGCGTCTACGCCGTGCACGCGACGACCTTCGACCTGTTCCTGATGATCGGCATCGGCATCTTCGGCTACATCCTGCGCAAGCTGGACTTTCCGCTGTCGCCGGTCCTGCTCGGGTTCATCCTGGGTGGCCTGATGGAGCAGAACCTGCGCCGCGCACTGTCGATCTCCAACGGTGAACTGCAGATTCTCTGGGGCAGCCCGATCACCGCCGGTGTCTGGGTCCTGACCGTTCTGATGCTGCTGTTGCCCGTGGTTCGCATCTGGCGCAAACGTGCCGCGCTGCGTCGTGCCGCTGCCGATGCTTGATCGGTTTCTGCACAGCTGGTGGGGTACACCCTTCGTCGGTCTGGCTGGCGGTTACCTCGCCAGCCTGATCGGTTGGCCATTGCCGTGGATGATCGGCTCGTTGCTGGCGATCATCCTGGTGCGCTGCCTGACACCCTGGCAACTGGCGGAAATACCCAACGGCCGCAAGCTCGGCCAATGGATCGTCGGCATAGGGATTGGCCTGCACTTCACCCCATTGGTGATGGAACAGGTAGCGGGCCATTTCGGCCCGATTTTTTTTGGTGCGCTGATCACCAGCGTGTCCAGTGCCGTAGGCGTGTGGCTGATGCTGCGCACCGGTGAAGACCGGCCTACGGCTTTCTTTTCAAGCATGCCGGGCGGTTCCGGCGAGATGGTCAACCTGGGCGCGCGCAACGGCGCCGACCTCAGCCGCGTCGCGGCCGGGCAGAGCCTGCGGGTTCTGGCGGTGGTGCTGTGCGTGCCGGCGCTGTTCAAGTTCCTGCTCGGCGAAGGCACGCCGATCAGCCACGAGGGCGCCGTCGACTGGGCCTGGCTGGCGCTGATTTTCCCGCTCGCAGGCCTGGCCGCCTGGATCTGGCAACGCCTGGACCAGCCCAACCCCTGGCTGTTCGGCCCCCTGCTGGTGAGTGCCGCCATGAGCGTGAGTTTCGACTTGCACATCGGCCTGCCCGACGGCGGCAGCCAGATCGGCCAGTGGCTGATCGGCAGCGGCCTGGGCTGCCACTTCAACCGAGCGTTCTTCCGTCGAGCACCATCGTTCCTGGCTCGCACGCTGATCAGCACCGCCCTGACCATGGCCATTGCTGCGGGCTGCGCGCTGGCCTTGAGCGCCCTGACCCATCTGGACCTGCGCTCGCTGACGTTGGGCATGATGCCCGGCGGCATCGCCGAAATGAGCCTGACCGCCGAGGTGCTGCAACTGTCGGTCCCGCTGGTCACGGCGATGCAGGTGATGCGTCTGCTGTTCGTGCTGTTTCTGGCCGAGCCGCTGTTTCGCCAGTGGCAGAAACGTCGACCGGTGCCCTAGGGCAGGCGCCAGTCGATGGGGGTAAGGCCGTTCTGCTCCAGGAACTTGTTGGCGCGGCTGAAATGGCCGTTGCCGATGAAGCCCTTGTGCGCCGACAACGGCGAAGGGTGCACGGACGTCAGCACCAGGTGCTTGCTGTTGTCGATCAGCTTCTGCTTGCTCTGCGCATGGGCGCCCCAGAGCATGAAGACCACGCTGGACTGATGCTCGCTGACCACTTCGATGATGCGGTCGGTGAACGGCTGCCAGCCTTTCTTGGCGTGAGAGGCGGCATTCGCCCGCTCCACCGTCATGGTGGTGTTGAGCAGCAAGACACCCTGCTCCGCCCAGCTTTGCAGATAGCCGTGCTTGGGGATGTCGATATTCAGGTCGCGCTTGAGCTCCTTGTAGATGTTCACCAGCGACGGCGGCGTGGGAATGCCCGGCTGCACCGAAAAGCACAGGCCATGGGCCTGGCCAGGACCGTGGTAGGGATCCTGACCGAGGATGACGACTTTCACCTGATCCAGCG
>Ga0308170_10004852_pt1 | contig 10479 bp, 10 predicted proteins | sample PhyBR2_2_FD_202136 | JGI IMG/M metagenome (GOLD analysis project Ga0308170, IMG submission 202136) | Phyllosphere microbial communities from UC Gill Tract Community Farm, Albany, California, United States - DLSLSB.R2 | ecosystem: Host-associated > Plants > Phyllosphere > Unclassified | place... | reverse complement strand
CTGCTGGGCGTGCTCGGCGCCCTGATCGCCATCCCCACCGCGGCCGCCGTCCTGCTCCTTGTCCGCGAGATTTACATCGTGCGGCAGGACCAGCACTAGGAGCTTCCCGGTGGCATGGCCTAAAGATCGGTCCCGCGCGGGCCGCCCTTTAAGCGGAGGCGGTCGCCGTCGGGCCGTCCCATTCCTGCGGCAGCTCCGCGCCTGGTTGCCCGGGGCTGACCTGCGCAACGATGTCATTCAGGACCCGCGCGGCATACTTCTCCCCCACCCACAAGTGTTTCGCCCCGGCCACGCCCACCACGCGGGCCTGGGGAACCAGGCTGAAGCGTTGCGCCGCCTCGGCGGGCTGCAGGAAATCATCGTGCTCCGGAACCAGGACCAGAAGCGGCTTGCCCGATTCGGCCCACAGCTGCAGGTGCTTGTCCGTGGCACGGTGCAGCGGCGGGGACAGCAACACGGCGCCCTCAATTTGGGGGGCGACCGGTTCAACAGCGCCATACATCAGGGCCAGCTCGGTTCCGAACGACCAGCCGACCAGCCAGCGGTTGGGCAGGCCCCGTTCCACGGCGAAGCGGACAGCAGCCTCTACGTCCTGGCGTTCGCCAATGCCTTCCTCGAAGCCGCCGCTGCTGGTGCCGCGGGAGGAAGCCGTGCCACGGGTGTTGAAGCGCAGTACCGCGATCCCCGCCAGCGCCGGCAGCCGGTAGGACGCCTTGCGGTAGACGTGGGAATCCATGAAGCCGCCGTGCGTCGGCAGTGGATGCAGCGTGATCAGCGTGGCCCGGACCGGCCCGGACTCCGGAAGGGCCAACTCCCCCACCAGCGTGTGGCCGTCCTCCGTGTGCAGCTCGATGTTCTCGCGCCTGGCGGGCAGGACTGTGGAGGCACGGATGGGAGCGGGGCCCGCGGATTGGGTGAACTGGTACGACGCCGGATCAAAAGTCATGCCTGCCAGCTTAGCGACAGCGGAGGTTCTTCTGCCCGCGCGGGTCAGCGGTAGCGGTAGCTGCGCGTCAACCAGCAGTTGGTATGCCAGTGCCGGCGTTCGGCCAGGCCGGCGGCTGCGCCAAAGAGGTGGTCGTCCTTCCACACCACCAGGTGCGCGACGCCCGGCAGCACGGCCGTGGAGCACTCGGGGCAGATGTAGGTCTTTTCGGCGTTCCTGGCAGTCATGGTCCGGACCATCCATTCGCCGTCCGGGGCGCTTTCGCGGCGGGCGATGCCCGCCCGCGCACGCTCGAGGTCCAGCTCTGGCACGTCCCCGCTTCCCTTGCGTCCCGCACCCCTGCCGGAAACAGGTCCCTTTCCGGAGACTGGACGGCGGGGACGGTTGGAACGCGGCATGTAACCATTCTGCCCCAGCCGGGTGACTGCCCGCCCCGGTCCCTGGTGTTCCTTGCCGCCCGCCGCCGTGCCGCCGTCGGACACTCCCGGCCGGCCCACGCGGTAGTCTGTACGGCGTGCGACTTGTCATAGCCCATTGCTCCGTTGATTACGTTGGCCGGCTCAAAGCCCATCTCCCCCTCGCCACCCGGCTGCTGCTGGTCAAGGCGGACGGCTCCGTGCTGGTCCACTCCGACGGCGGTTCCTACAAACCCCTCAACTGGATGAGCCCGCCGGCCACCCTCAGGGTGTCGTCCCCCGACGAGGTGGACCTGGAGCTTGGCGTGGTGGAGCAGTGGACGGTGCAGTCCGCCAAGACAGATGACCGGCTCATCATCAACATCCACGACAAGATCAGCGAATCCTCCCACGACCTCGGCGTGGACCCCGGGCTGATCAAGGACGGCGTGGAGGCGGACCTGCAGCGGCTGCTCGCCGAGCAGATTGAGACCCTGGGCCAGGGCTATTCCCTGATCAGGCGCGAGTACTTCACCGCCATCGGCCCCGTTGACATCCTGGCCCGGGACGCCGACGGTGCCACGGTGGCCATCGAACTCAAGCGCAGGGGCGACATTGACGGCGTGGAGCAGCTCACGCGGTACCTGGAACTGCTCAACCGCGATCCCCTGCTGGCACCGGTCCGCGGCATTTTTGCGGCCCAGCAGATCAAGCCGCAGGCAAAGGTCCTGGCCAATGATCGCGGAATCGACTGCGTCACGCTGGACTACGACGCCATGCGCGGGGTGGACGACAGCGAATCGCGGCTCTTCTAGATTTCAACTGTTGCTCCAGGCACCAAATTACCCCTTTCACCGGAGCCGTCCGGTCACCTGTTTTTTACCTAATTTTTATCCTTTTTGTTGTGCGGGCCGTTGACCTGCGGGAACGGGCATGAAATTCTTATCTCAGTCTTTGTGTAGGTGTTTTTCATGCTCGCAAGACATGTTGCGAGCGCGAAGCTCCTGCAGCGCCGGCCTCTTAAGGGACAGGGCAAACCAGGATTCTTCTCGCGGAGTGACCAAGGGCGGCACGAGGTGTGCCGGTCTTAAAAAGTTCCACAATGAGGAGAAATAAATGGCACAGGGAACTGTGAAGTGGTTCAACGCTGAAAAGGGCTTCGGCTTCATCACCCCGGACGACTCCGATGGCGATGTCTTCGTTCACTACTCCGAGATCCAGACCGGCGGCTTCAAGACCCTCGACGAGAACCAGCGCGTTCAGTTCGAAATCGGCCAGGGCGCAAAGGGCCCGCAGGCCACCGGCGTCACTCTGGTCTAGTTACCCGCCGGCCGCTTTAGGCGGCCGTCACAACAAATGGTCCCCGGGCAGTTTTGCCGGGGACCATTTGTTTATGCTCAATTTCGCAAATGGAATGCGACTTTATTGATTCCCCGGCTTTAGCACCCGCGGTTCACAGCCGCTGTTGAGGTGGTCAGGTGACCAATTTTCCCACCAGCCGGGCACCCTGCGCCAGGGACAGCCCGGGCAGGTAGGCCCGGGTAAGTGCCCTGCCGATGGCCGGCAGATGCAGCGGGTCCTGGTAGTAGAGGTAGAGGGCGCGGTATTCGGGTTTGAACCGCGACTTGAAAGCCGCCAGGGAGCGGAAGCCGTACACCGGCTCAAGTGCGCGGCCCACCAGGTCCAGGATCCGCACCAGGTTCTGGGCGCCCTCATCGGTGGCGCCGGCATCTTCGTTTGCGTCGCTTTCGGCCACCCCGTCCTGGGCACCCGGCTGCCCGGCGTCTCCCGGCTGGCCGCCGGCTGCCGGCTCTGCTGAGCCTGCAGGTTTCTCCTGGCCGGTGTCAGGACGGGTAGCCAGCGGAGAGCCCGACAGCGAGATCACGTCAACCGAATCCCGCAACTCCAGCACGGCCGACGCGATCAGGAACTCCATCACGCCCGGAAACCCCTCGCTGCCGCGACGCATGACGTCCAGCGTCCTGCTCACCAGCCGGCCGTCGTCGTACACCGGCAGCCAGCTGGTTACTCCGTGGACAGCGCCGTTCCCGTCGACGGCGAGGCAGCAAAGGACTTCCTCGTCGTCGAGCTCATCCACCCCGCCCAGCGTAAAGCCCATTTCCGGAACAGACTTGCCGGCCGCCCATTCCTCGGACACTTCGTTGAGCCGCAACCGGAGCCCCGCGGGCAGCGAGTGGTACGAGCCCCAGACGGCGTGCACCCCCAGCTTCGCGGCACGGTTCAGGGCGGTCCGGACGTTCTGCCATTCCTTTCCCTTGAACTCCAGCTCGTTCAGCGCCAGGCGCGTCTCCTGCGCAACGGCCACCCGGGAAAAGCCGCGTTCCCGCAGCATTGGCCACATGGTGTCGTCACAGGAGTACAGCGCCGGTATCAGGGCCTGGCCGCGGCAGTAGTCCAGGAAACCTTCCGTGACCTGCTGCTCCGCTTTTCGGTCGCCGATGGCGCCGCCCAGGGTCAGGGCCACCGTCCCGTGCTGCTGGAAAGGCATGGCACCGGTGCCGTCGGGGCTGAACCAGTAGGTGTTCGGCTCCCACAGCGCCATCCAGGACAGCGGGCCGCCGCCCCGGTGGAGCAGGTCGCGTGCGCGGTCCCTGTCCTGCCGGCCGAAGTTCAGGCCGTGGTTCCGGCCCACCAGCACCCACCACACCGCCACCAGGGCCACAAGCCAGAACACCGGACCGGAGTAGGCGAACAGTATCGCCTCGGCGCTGTCCTGGTCCGGAAAGACCCTGCGGAATTGCTGTGGAATCGGCACCGGAACGTACTGCCGCGCCAATTCGGCGAACAGGCCCAGCAACCCGCCGTCGCGGGCCAGTCCCCCGGACAAGAACCAGGCCGCGGTATAGGAACCGGCCAGGACCAGCCACGTCCCGCAGACCACGGCGACCAGTACGCGGCGCGCACCCGGGCGGGTCTGTACGCGGAACTGCCGGCGGTTGAGCCACAGGATGACTGCCAGCAGCAGCGGGACCACCACCAGCGGAAGCACGTGGGCGAAAGCAGAGGACAGCGGGGTTGAATGCGTGCCCTGTAGCCGTGATGGGACGAGGGCGAACAGTGTAAGGTACACGGCCGCCAATGCCGTGACTGCCAACTGGATGGTCAAGGCGATGTTGAGTGCGAGCCGGCGGCCGCGGCGCATGCCGTCCGCGCAGATCAGCAGCAGGATGACCGGTACCACCGCCAGGGCCAGGCCAAAGGGTCCTGCGAAACCTGCCCTTCCCGTTTCCAGGCAGGAGGCGTCAACAGTTGCCCCGCAGTTGAACACCAGCTGGCTGAGCGTGGGCATTGGGCTCAGCACGACGTCCCGCAGCAGCGCCAGCGGACCGGTTGGCGCGCGGGTGATGCCGGTCAGGATGGGACCAACGGCGAACACGGCAACGGTGAGCGCCAGCAGGTTCCTGGTCTCCCGGCCAGTGGACCGGTGGCGGTGCAGCCGCCCCTGGTCTCCCTGGATCCACCAGCCCGCAAGGAGACCCAGCAGGGCGCCGATGAGGCCAATGACCGTTTCGGCATGCCCCACGTACAGAACGAGGAGGAGCGAGATGGTGAGCACCGCGGTGCGCAGGCGGCGCTGCCACAGCAGGGTGATCCGCGCGCTCGCGGCAAGGCCCGCCGTCAGCACCGGGGCGTACGGGCCGATCAGGTTGTCGTCAGCCATGGTGTCCAGCCAGCCGTCTCCCACATAGGCGGCCAGCTGGGTCACCAGCAGGAACACAGTGACGGATGCGAACTGGCCGCCGAAGAACAGCCCGATGGCGGCGCGGCGCCCCAGCTTGCGCTCCGCAAGCCCCAGCAGCAGGACCATCATCAGCGACGCCGTGATGTAGGCGAGCGGGTTGGTGGCGAAGAAGAGACTGGTGAACAAAGACCACCACTGGCCCCCGCGCAGCCCCGGGCCGCTGACGGACGCCAGCCCGAGCAGGTGCTCAGGCGGTCCGTCAAGGAAGCTTCCGGTCAGGGCGGCGGCGCCGAGGAAGGTGGCAACCACACTCAAGGTGAAGGGCATGGCCGTCAACGTGCGAAGTACCCGGAGAACTGCGGGGCGTCCGACGGCGTTCCACATCAGGGCAACGGTACGGTCCGGATTTTTAGTGGTCACCACGTGAGCCCCCATTGGGTGCCAAGGAACTGCAGTGCATCGGTAAAGCGCTTGGAGGAGGTATCCCAGGAGTGCCCCGTATGCTCCACAACGTGTGCCTGCACCGTGAACCCGGCGTCCTGGGCGGCAGCGGCAAGCGTCCGGAGGTTCGCCACGAACTCCGGATCGTTCTGGCCTGCGGTCAGGTACATGCCGTGGGACTCGAAGCGTTGGTGTTTCATGATCTCCAGCGGAGTCTGCTTGATGAATTCGTCGGGGTGTCCGGGAAAGGCTGCGTCAATGGTTTTCTGCCGCTCCTTGGCAATGGCTGGCTCCGCCTCGCTGGAAAATGCCAGGACGTCGGCGTAGATGTGCGGATGCCTGGTCCCCATTTGCACGGCGCAGGTGCCGCCAAAGGAGAACCCGCCGATGGCCCAGTGGCTGTGGTTGGTGTCCACTGCCAGTGTTGAACTGATCCAGTGCGGCACGTCCTGCGACAGGTAAGTATCCGCTTTGGCAATGCGGCTGTCCATGCACATGGTGTTGGCGGACTGGGAGCCGTTGGGGTCGGGGATGACCACGACCGGGGATACTCCGCCATGGGTGGCGGCAAAGGAATCCATGTGTCCGCGGAGTGCGCCGCCGGTGAGCCAGTCGGCCGGACCGCCGGGCTGCCCGGCCACCAGCACCAGCACCGGCAGTGCGGGCCGGTTCGCCGCAAAATACGCCGGCGGAAGATAGATGTAGGCATCCCGCACGTTCATGCCGGACGCCGTGCCGGGAATCGCGGTCTTCCGCAGGGCGCCCCCGGCAGGCAACTCCCCCTGCGCCTTCCAGCCCTGGAGCGGAACGCCGTCGGGTTGCCCGGGGTGGCGCATGAGCTGCTGCTCAAGTGCCGGTATCCGGGCCAAGGCCGTACCGAGCAGATCGCTGACGGTCCTGTTGAGCCCAAAGTAGGCGTTGATCTGGATGGTTGAGAGCAGTATCACCAGGATTACGGCGAGGAAGCCTGCCCCGTAGTGGATCCAGCTGGACCTGGGCACCCTGAGGATGCCCAGGATGACGGCGGCGACGGCAGGCACGAACCACAGCAAAACAGGGTCGGGGATGTCCGCCGGAAAGACGGCGAGCACGTTGATCATCACCCAGTGGACTGTCGCCACCAGGACGAAGGCTGCCGCCACAGCGATGAATACCCGGATTGCCCAGGCCCGGATGCGCAAAAGCGCGCCTTCGGAGGCACGCATGGGTGGAACCAGGAGGTAGGCCGCACCGCCCACTCCCAGTACCAGGACGGCTGCATACAGCGGACCGTCCGTAAGCCGGATGTCTAGTAACCAATCCACGTGGCTAGCGCCACGTCCCTACGCCAATGACGGGTCCCGCTTCCAGCCAGGAGGACAGGCCCGTGTAGGCATCGAACTTCATGGCGAGGCGCACATCCTGCCCTTCGTATCTTAGTTCGACGATGACGACGTCGGGCTGGACTTTCACGGCTTCTGCTTCAGTAGGCTTCCGGCGGCCCAGGAGTTCCAGGGAGCTCCGCTTGAACGTGTACTTGGGGCGCACGCTCAGGGAAATCAGCCTGAACCATTCGAGATCATTGTCCTGATAACGACAAACCCCCATCTGCCAGCTGTTGTCAGCCATGCAAATGGAGGCGTCCACCGTGCCGAGGGCACGCCGCAGGTTGAAGCGGCGCACCCCCGAAAGGCACAGTGCAAAAATCAGCAATCCGAAAGCGACTGCCAGTGCGATGAACGAAATACCCGGTGCGTCCATCAAGGTCGTGCTAGCGGATCCCAGCGGTAGCCGAGCCGCCCAGCTGGGCGTTGTCAGCAACGATCACCACGCGGTTGTTGTCAACGGAGAAGAACCCGCCGTCAACATCCACCGCGATGCGGTCCCCGGACACCGGCTGGATGGCCAGTTCACCTTCGGCCAGGATCGCCAGCAGGGGCGAGTGGCCGGGCAGGATTCCGATTTCACCATCGCTGGTGCGGGCCTTGACCATCTTGGCCGCTCCGGACCACACGAAGTGGTCCGCTGCGACAATCTCAACCTCAAGCTCAGCCATATTACTTGGTCTGTTCCTGGATCTTGGCCCACTGGCGCTCAACGTCATCGAGGCCACCGACGTTGAAGAACGCCTGCTCCGCGATGTGGTCGAGGTCGCCGTCGCAGATGGCGGCGAAGCCTTCCACGGTGTCCTTGATGGAAACCGTTGAACCCTCCACGCCCGTGAACTGCTTGGCGGTGTAGGTGTTCTGCGACAGGAACTGCTGGATGCGGCGCGCACGCGACACCACGATCTTGTCTTCCTCGGAGAGCTCATCGACACCAAGGATGGCGATGATGTCCTGGAGTTCCTTGTTCTTCTGCAGGATCTGCTTCACACGGACAGCCGTGTTGTAGTGGTCCTTGCCGATGTACTGGGGATCCAGGATTCGGGACGTGGACGTCAGCGGGTCCACGGCCGGGTACAGGCCACGGGAAGCAATTTCACGGGAAAGTTCCGTGGTTGCATCCAGGTGCGCGAAGGTGGTGGCCGGCGCCGGGTCGGTGTAGTCATCTGCGGGAACGTAGATTGCCTGCATCGAGGTGATGGAGTGGCCCTTGGTGGAGGTGATGCGCTCCTGCAGGAGACCCATTTCATCCGCCAGGTTGGGCTGGTAGCCCACTGCCGAAGGCATGCGGCCCAGAAGGGTGGATACCTCGGAGCCGGCCTGGGTAAAGCGGAAGATGTTGTCGATGAAGAGCAGCACGTCCTGGTTCTGCACATCGCGGAAGTACTCCGCCATGGTCAGTGCGGACAGTGCCACGCGCAGACGCGTTCCCGGCGGCTCATCCATCTGGCCGAATACAAGGGCGGTGTCCTTGAGGACCCCAGCCTCTTCCATTTCAACCCAGAGGTCGTTGCCCTCACGGGTACGCTCGCCAACACCGGCGAAGACGGAAGTACCACCGAAGTTGCGGGCAACACGGGTGATCATTTCCTGGATCAGAACGGTCTTGCCCACGCCGGCGCCGCCGAAGAGGCCGATCTTTCCACCCTTGATGTACGGGGTGAGGAGGTCGATGACCTTGATGCCGGTTTCCAGCATCTCGGTGGAGCCTTCGAGCGAGGCGAAGTTGGGCGCCTTGCGGTGGATCGGCCAGCGTTCGCTGATCTGCAGTTCCGACTCGGCAACATCCAGGGGCTGGCCCAGGACGTTGAAGATGTGGCCCTTGACGCCGTCACCTACGGGCACGGAGATGGGGGCCCCGGTGTCCACCACGGAGGTGCCGCGGACCAGGCCGTCGGTCGCCTGCAGCGAAATGGCGCGGATGAGGTTGTCGCCGAGGTGCAGCGCAACTTCAAAGGTAATGGTCTTGGTCTCACCGTTGAGAGTGATCTCGGTGGTGAGGGCGTTGTAGATTGACGGGATTGCGTCAGCCGGGAATTCGACGTCGACAACCGGGCCGATTACGCGCGCAATACGGCCGGTTGCACCGGACGTTGCGGCTACGTGTTCGGTAGCAGTGGCAGTCATCTCTCTCACTTCATTCAGTAGATGGCGTGGGGTTAAGTCTATCTGTGGTGGTGCTGGTTCCGCGGAACCGAGGGTCGGGAGGCTACGACGCGAGGGCGTCGGCACCTGCAACAATCTCGGAGAGCTCCTGCGTGATTTCGGCCTGGCGGGCCGTGTTGCGCAGGCGCGTGTACTTCTTGATCAGGTCCGTTGCGTTGTCGCCTGCGGACTTCATCGCCCGCTGGCGGGCTGCAAGCTCGGAAGCTGCCGCCTGCAGCATAGCTGCGAAGATCCGGGATTCGATGTAGCGCGGCAGCAGGGCGTCAAGGACACGCTCCGTTTCCGGCTCGAACTCGTACAGCGGCAGGAGCTCCGATTCCGAAGCAGCCTGTTCTTCCACTACTTCCAGCGGGAGCAGGCGGATGACCGTCGGCTCCTGGGTAACCATGGACTTGAAGCGGGTGTAGACAACGTGGATTTCGTCCACGCCGCCCTCCTCGAAGTCAGTTGCGAAATCTGACAGCAGCGCCTCGCCGATTTCACGGGCGGTGGCGAACTCTGGAGCGTCGGTTCCTCCGGTCCAGACCCGTGCATATTCACGGTTCCGGAATTCGAAGTACGCCTGGGCCTTGCGGCCCACGAGGTAGGTCTTGACTTCCTTGCCTTCGTCGTGGAGCAGCTCGAAGAGACCTTCCGCCTGCTTGAGCACACTGGCGGAGTAGGAACCTGCCAGGCCGCGGTCCGAGGTAATTACCAGGACGGCGGCACGGCGGATCTGCTCCGGCTCAGTGGTCAGCGGGTGGTCGATTTCGCTTTGGCTGGCGACAGCAGAAACGGCGCGCGTGATCGCGTTCGCGTAAGGCAGTGAAGCTGCTACGCGCGCACGGGCCTTCCCGATGCGCGAGGTAGCGATCAGTTCCATCGCCTTGAAGATCTTGCGCATCGACGTGGTCGAGCTGATCTTCTGGCGGTAGACCCGGATCTGGGCTCCCATACTTATCCTTTCCTAACATTCCGTAGCCGGGTGTGCCGGACCCTGGGGCCCGGCACACCCGGCGATGCGGAACTAGCGCTTCTGCTTGACGATCTTTTCCTGGTCGACTTCGCCCTCGGAGATAGCGTCATGCTCCTCGTGGCCGGCGCCTACCAGGTGGTTGTCACCCTCGCCGAAGAAGCCCTTCTTGAAGTCCACGATCGAGGACTTCAGAGCGGCAACCGTGTCATCGTCCAGTACGTTGGTCTGGGCCAGCGTGGTCAGGATCGAGGACCTGTGGCGGAGGTGCTCCAGGAACTCGGCTTCAAAGCGGCTGATGTCCTCGACGGGGACGTCATCCAGGTAACCGTTGGTGCCGGCCCAGATGGACACAACCTGGTCCTCGACCGGGAACGGCGAGTATTGGCCCTGCTTGAGCAGTTCCATCAGGCGGGCGCCACGGGTCAGCTGCTGGCGGGACGCTGCATCCAGGTCGGATGCGAACATCGCAAACGCCTGCATGTCGCGGTACTGGGCAAGGTCCAGCTTCA
>Ga0308170_10004847_pt1 | contig 10482 bp, 4 predicted proteins | sample PhyBR2_2_FD_202136 | JGI IMG/M metagenome (GOLD analysis project Ga0308170, IMG submission 202136) | Phyllosphere microbial communities from UC Gill Tract Community Farm, Albany, California, United States - DLSLSB.R2 | ecosystem: Host-associated > Plants > Phyllosphere > Unclassified | place... | reverse complement strand
CCGAAGGCCCCGTGCTTGCGGATCACGCAGCTGACCGCCGGCGTGGACAGGATGCCGCCGCGGCCGACCAGCACGCGCGCCACGCCATGGGCGGCGGCCATGCGCAGGATGGTCTGGACAGCTTGCCGGTTGAAGAAGCGGCCGTCGCCCCCGAGCACGAGGGTGCGGCCCTGGCAATCGCCGAGGGTCAGGAAGATCGCCTCGACGAAGTTCTCGAGGTAGCCGGGCTGCTGGAACTCGGTCACCTTCTTGCGCAGGCCCGAAGTGCCGGGCCGCTGCCCCGCGAAGGGCTTGGTCGCAATGGTCTGGATCGTCATGTCGCGCTCCTGTATCGATACGTGGTTTGTTGACAAACCATTACGATACGACAGGCGCGCGAATCATGTCGCAGGCTTATTTTTCGGCTTTATCGGTGACGAAGAGCGTCAATACCGCGGCGAGCAACATACAGCAGCCGCCCAGCACCAGCGTGCGCACGGCGTGGCCCTCGAACATGTGGGTGGTGAAGAAGCCCAGCACCAGGCCGCTGACGATCTGCGGGATCACGACGAAGAAGTTGAACAGGCCCATGTAGTAACCCATGCGGCTGGGCGGCAGCGCGCCGGCCAGGATCGCGTAGGGCATGGTCAGGATGCTGGCCCAGGCCAGGCCGACGCCGATCATCGGCACCATCAGCATCCTGGTTTCATGGATGAAGAACAGGCTGGCCAGCGACAGGCCGCCGATGGCCAGGCACACCGTGTGGCACAGCTTGCGGCTGGTTGCGCGGGCGAGGATCGGCAGCACGAAGGCGGCCAGCGCCGACACGCCGTTGTAGACCGCGAACATGATGCCGACATGGTTGGCGGCCTCCTGGTAGGCGACCGACTGGGGGTCGATGGTGCCGTAGACATTGTCGGCGACCGCGGTGCCGGTGTAGATCCACAGGGCGAACAGGCCGATCCAGGTGAAGAACTGCACGAAGGCCAGCTGCACCATGGTTTTCGGCATCTGGCCGAAGCCGCCGAGGATCTCCCGGAAGGCGACGCCAAAGCTGCGCGCATGCTTGCGCTGGGCCTGGAAGCGGTCGAGGTCGGGCGGCGGCAGCTCAGAGGCGGAGAACACGGTCCAGCTGACGGCGGCCAGGAACACGGCGCCGCCGATGTAGAAGGAGTAGCGCACCGAATCCGGAATCGCGCCGTTCACGGGCACGTTCGAGACGTGCATCACATCCGAGAAGAAGGTCGGCAGCAGGGACGCGATCACGGCGCCGCAGCCGATGAAGAAGGTCTGCATCGCGTAGCCGGCGGTCTGCTGGCTGGTGTCCAGCTTGTCGCCGACGAAGGCGCGGAAGGGCTCCATCGAGATGTTGATCGACGCGTCCAGCAGCCACAGCACGGCCACGGCCATCCAGACCGCGGCGGAATTCGGCATCAGGAACAGGCCGAGCGCGGCCAGGATGGCGCCGAGGAAGAAGAAGGGACGGCGACGGCCCCAGGTCGGGTGCCAGGTGTTGTCGCTCAGGTAGCCGATGATCGGCTGCACCAGCAGTCCGGTCACGGGTGCGGCGAGCCAGAACAGGGCCAGGTCGTCCGGCTTGGCGCCGAGGGTGGCGAAGATCCGGCTGGTGTTGGCGTTCTGCAGCGCGAAGCCGAACTGGATGCCGAAGAAGCCGAAGCTCATGTTCCACAGCTGCCAGAACGACAGGCGCGGCTTGAGCGTGTTGGTTTGCATTTCCATCTATGTCCCCTAACGGTGCCCGGACTCGCGCCAGACTACCTCCATGTAGCAAAGTAACATGGTGGTTGTTGAGTGTCAATCCAGACAACCCCTAGGGAGAACGAACGCCGATGTAGTCAAACAACAGAAATTCGGGGTCAGAGCGCATATTTCTGGCACAAGCCTGAAGCGGCGCTCCTATCCCAAATTTTTATAAGGGCTCTGACCCCGAATTTATTTGCGGTAGGGCTTCTTGTCGGCGAAGGTCTTCTTGTCCGCAAACTTGCGCTTGGCCGGTTTCTTCTCGGGCAGCGGTTCGCCGTCGCGCGTGATCTGCAGCTGCTGGCCGGCCACCCAGACCTTCTTCAGGTGGTCGAGCAGGTCCTGCGGCAGGTCGACCGGCATGTCGAGCGTCGAGTAGTCGTCGTAGATCTCGATGCGGCCGATGTCGCGCGCCGCGATGCCGCCTTCGTTGGCGATGGCGCCGACGATGTTGCCCGGCTTGGCGCCGTGGGCGTGGCCGACCTCGATGCGGTAGGTGCCCATGCCGGCTTCCGGCGCGCGCTCGACGCGCTCCTTCTTGGCGAAGCCTTCACGCGCGGGCCGCGCCGGGCGCTCCTCGCTACGCACGTTGCCAAAGCCCTCGCGTCCCGCGCGCGCAGGACGCTCTTCGCGTTCACGGAACTCCGGTACCGGCTTCGCCTCGCGGTCCGGCTTGTCGAGCAGCAGCGGCTCGTCGCCGCGATGCAGCTTGGCCAGCGCAGCGGCGATGTCGATCGCCGGCACGTTCTGTTCGCGCTCGTAGTCCTCGACCAGCTGGCGGAAGATCTCCAGCCCGCCGCCGGCCAGGGCCTCGCCGATCTGGTCCTTGAACCTGGCGATGCGCACCTCGTTGACCGCCTTGATGGTCGGCAGGGTCAACTGCTCGACCGGCTGGCGCGTGGCGCGCTCGATCGCCTTGAGCATGCCGCGCTCGCGCGGGGTGATGAACAGGATCGCCTGGCCGCTGCGCCCTGCCCGGCCGGTGCGGCCGATGCGGTGGGTGTAGCTTTCCGGGTCGGACGGCACGTCGTAGTTGATCACGTGGCTGATGCGCTCGACGTCCAGACCGCGCGCGGCGACGTCGGTGGCGACCAGGATGTCGATCTTGCCCTTCTTGAGCTGCTCGATGGTGCGCTCGCGCTGCTGCTGGGCCAGGTCGCCGTTGATTGCGGCGGCCGCGAAACCGCGCGCCTGCAGCTTGGCGGCCAGCTCTTCGGTGCCGAGCTTGGTGCGCGCGAAGATGATCATGCCGTCGAACGGCTCCGCCTCCAGGATGCGCGTCAGCGCCTCGAGCTTCTGCAGGCCGGCCACGAGCCAGTAGCGCTGGGTGATGTTGGCGGCGGTGGTGGTCTTGGCCGCGACCGTCACTTCCTTCGGATCGTTCAGGTAGGTGTTCGCGATCCGCTTGATCTGCGGCGGCATGGTGGCCGAGAACAGCGCGGTCTGGCGTCCCTCGGGCGTCTCCTGCAGGATGCGCTCGACGTCGTCGATGAAGCCCATGCGCAGCATCTCGTCGGCTTCGTCCAGCACCAGGGTCTTCAGCTGCGAGATGTCGAGCGAGCCCTTGTCGAGGTGGTCGATCACGCGGCCCGGGGTGCCGACGACGACCTGCACGCCGCGGCGCAGCGCCGACAGTTGCGGGCCGTAGGCCTGGCCGCCGTAGATCGGCAGCACGTGGAAGTTCTTCAGGTGCGCGGCGTAGCTCTGGAAGGCCTCGGCCACCTGGATCGCCAGCTCGCGCGTGGGCGCCAGCACCAGCGCCTGCACGGCCGGGTTCTTGACGTCGATATTGGCGAGCACCGGCAGCGCGAAGGCCGCGGTCTTGCCGGTGCCGGTCTGCGCCTGCCCCAGCACGTCGCGGCCCTCCATCAACAGCGGGATGGTGGCCGCCTGGATCGGCGATGGCGTTTCGTAGCCGACGTCTTTGAGCGCCTTGAGGATGGGCGCGGGGAGGTTGAGGTCGGCGAACGTTTGGAGCGGGGTTTCAAGCATGAAAGAAAATCTCGTAAAAAATCGGAAGCAAACCGATAGTTTACTCGTTCACGCGCGAACAGCCCGGATTATTTAACGCGCACGATGCGAATGCGACGGCGCGGCGCAGTATCCGGCGACGAAGGCGGCATGGTCCGGCATCACATCCACGCACTGCGCGATCACCCCGGCCACGCTCTGCAGGTAGGCGTCGATCCTGGCCTCGTCCTGCAGATCGGCCAGCGGATGGTAGCCTTGCGGCAGCAGGTTCTGGCCCACCATCACCTGCTGCCAGGCGACTTCGCTGAACAATTCGCTGCTGCTCCTGCGCACCCGTCCGTGGGTCGCGAACAGTTCCATCTTCTGGCGCAGCGGCTCGGGAATCTCCATGTGCGCGCAATCGCGCCAGAACGCGGCATCGTCGCGCTGGTTCAGCTTGTAGTGCAGGATGATGAAGTCGCGGATGCCCTCGTAGTAGGCGCGCGAGCGGGCGTTGAAGGTGTCGATGTCGGGCTGGCTGAATCCCTGGTCCGGGAAAAAGTCGAGCAGCATCTGGATCGCGTTCTGGATCGTGTCGATGCTGGTCGATTCGATCGGCTCCATGAAGCCGCTGGACAGGCCGATCGCCACCACGTTCTTGTTCCAGGCTTTCTTGCGCATGCCGGTGGTGAAGCGGACCGGGCGCGGATCGGCCAGCGCCTTGCCGTCCAGGTTGGCCAGCAGCACGGAAGTAGCCTCGTCGTCGCTGATGTAGTCGCTGCAGTAGACGTGGCCGTTGCCGATGCGGTTCTGCAGCGGAATGCGCCATTGCCAGCCCGACTGGTGCGCGGTGGCGCGGGTGTAGGGGGTAAGCACCGGCGCCGGCTCGCACGGCACCGCCAGCGCGCGGTTGCACGGCAGCCAGTGGCTCCAGTCCTCGAAGCCGGTCTCGAGGGTCTGTTCGATCAGCAGGCCGCGAAAGCCCGTGCAATCGATGAACAAGTCGCCTTCGATGCGCTGCCCGCTTGCCAGCACCACCGCATCCACGTGGCCGTCGTGCGCGCGCCGCGAGACCTGCACGATCTTGCCTTCGATGCGCTCGACGCCGCGGCTCTCGGACACGGTGCGCAGGTAGCGCGCGTACAGGCCGGCATCGAAGTGGTAGGCGTAGCGGATGTCGGCCAGCGGCGAGTCCCCCAGGTCGGCGCGCGGCAGCATGAACTTGTTGGCGCGCGCGGCCGCCCGCGTGATCGAATAATCGGCCAGGTCGCCCGCCCTGGAAAGCAGACGCATCTTGTGCCAGTACTGGTCGAAGCCGATCGTACCCAGCTCCTGCCCGAGGCGGCCGAAGCCGTGCATGTAGCGGTCGCCGCGCTTGCCCCAGTTGACGAACTCGACGCCCAGCTTGAAGGTGCCGTTGGTGGCCCTGAGGAACTCGGCCTCGTCGATGCGCGCGAGCTGGTTGAAGCCCTGGATGGGCGGTATCGTGGCCTCGCCGACACCGACGGTCGCGATCTCGTCCGACTCCACCAGCTGGATCCGGTATTGCTTGAGCAAGGTGGTCGCCAGCCCGGTGGCGGTCATCCAGCCGGCGGTGCCGCCGCCGACGATGACGATGTTCTTCAATTTCTGTTGTTCCATGGCGTCGTTCTCAACAAGCTGATCCTCAAATAATAAAGCCCCTTGCGGAATCACTCCAGCAAGGGGCTCTGGCCTTCTCAGGCGTTCAACTCGCCGAGCTTACATCCGGTAGCCCAGGGTGAAGAAGATGGTGCGGCCGGTCTGGGTACGCGTCTTGTTCGAACCATCGGCGTTGGTCTCGACGTAGGACGGGCTGTTCAGGTTGTTGCCTTCCACGCGGATCTGCAAGCCTTTCAGCGGACCATCCTGCACTTCGTAGCCGATCTGCGCCGACAGCCACTTCTGCGACTCGATGTACACCAGCGACGGGTTGCCGCCGACCACGTCGTTGGCCACGCTGCCGACGAAACGCGAACGGTAGTTTTCCGCAACGAAGGCGCTGAAACCCCACTTCTCGAAGTAGATCATCGCCTTGGCGTTGGTCTTCGACAGGCCCGGCAGCGGGATGTTGCCGGCGTTCGGGGCCTGGCCCGGGGTCTGGCCGATGATGTTCGGCAGTTGCACCGAGCTCAGGGTGTTCGAGTAGCTGCCGTTTGCGCCAAAGCCGTTCAGGATCGGGTGGATCAGCTCGAACGGCGCCGACGCGGTCAGCTCCAGGCCCTTCAGGTTGCCGCCGTTGCCGTTGGTGGTCGAGTTATAGATACCACGGTTACCGGTCGGCAGGGGGCTCTGGCCAAACGACGACAGGTACGGCGTGAAGTCGAAGCTGGTGTCACTCATCGGTACGATGTAGCTGTTCAGCTTCTTGTAGAACAGCGCGGCGCTGACATAGCCCTTCTTGGCGAAATACTTCTCCAGCGACAGGTCCAGCGCATCGGCGCGGAACGGCTTCAGGTGCGGGTTGCCTGACGAACCTTCAAAGCGCGGCGGCGGCGTCACGCCATTCACGGCGGTCGGCGTCAGGTTCGGCGAGAAAGTGAACGTGTTGCGCAGATCGGTCACGTCCGGGCGCGCGACCTCCTTCGACAGGCCGAAACGCGCCAGGTAGCTGTTGCCCATGTCGAAATTCAGGTTCAGCGACGGCAGGACGTCGTAGTAGCCGTCGCTGTCGCGGACCATGCTGCCGGCCGGATTGGACAGGGTCGGGGTACCGCTGGCGGCGGCATGGAAGCCGGTCGCGGACTGGTTGGTACGCACGATCTGCGCACCCACGTTACCCGACATCGGGATCGCGCCCAGGTGCGAATCGATATCCAGCTTGCCGTACGCGGTGGTCACCTTTTCCTGCACACCGTAGGACTTCGACAGGATGTCGTTCTGATATTTGCGCTGCAGGGCCGTACCCGGGATCAGTTCCACGCCCGGGCTGAACACCAGCATGCCGATACCGCTGCCGCCGACGTTGCTGTCGACACCGGAGCCGGCCGGGAACGGCACACGGGCATAGCCACCGTCGGCCGCCGACACGATCAGGCCTTCGTCGGTCACGCGGTCCTTGGTGCGGTTCGTGAGGTTCGCGCCGAAACGCAGGCGGGTGAAGGCCCAGCCTTCCGGCATTTCATATTTGGCTTCGGCGCGGATCGCGTTGACCTGGTCGCTGACGGTCGGGCCCTTGGCGTAGCCGGCCTGCGCGATGGAGCCGCATGCCGAGTTGTTGGCGATGCCGGACCAGCCGCACTGGTTGCGCACGGCCATGGTATTCGGGTCGGTCAGGCTGCCGCTGTAGGCGAACGACGGCATCGTATTACCCAGGTTGCTCAGGGTCAGGTTGCCGTTTGCCGCGGTACCGCCATAGTACTCCTGGTCGCGCTCGATGCGGGTCGCGTTGTTGTGGCTCAGGTCGACCATCACGCTCCAGCTGTCGTTCAGCTTCAGCGTGTTCTTCCAACCGATCGACTTGATGGTGTCGTGGTCGAGGATGCCTTCGTTGCGGTCGATCAGGCCGACGTTGGTCATCGTGGCGGAGCTGGCGACGCCGTTGGAAACGGTGCCGTTGATGAAGTTGCCGGTGCCCGGCACCTGCAGCTGGTCGAGCTTGGTGTAGTCGTTGATCTTCGACCAGAACATGTCGACCTGGCTGCTGAAGTCGCGGTTCGGCTTGTAGGCCAGGATCGCCGCCACGCCCTTGCGCTCGTCCGAGACGTGGCGGGTGGTGATGTTGAAACCGTTACCGCCCGGGACCTTGGCGTTGACGGTGCCGCCCGAGGTGCCCACCGGCCCGGTGTAGTCACCCCAGGTGCCGAATTCGTTTTGCGAGGAATTGCCCATCTGGCGCACGTAGCCGATCGCCACGCCCAGGGTGCGGTTCAGGAATTGGTCGATGTAGGTCAGGCTTTCGCGATTGCCCTTGCCCTGCACGTCCAGGCCCAGGCCATTCTTGAACTTCTGGCCCTTGACGGCGAACGTGCGCTTGCCGAAGGCCAGCGGGTCGATCAGCTGCTGGTCGATGGTGCCCGCCAGGCCGGCACCGACGACGGTCGAGTCGGTGGTCTTGTAGACGGTGGCGCCGGCGATCAGTTCGGCCGGGTACACGGACAGGTCGACCGCGCGGCTGTCGCCGGTCGAGGTCTGTTCACGGCCATTCAGCAGGTAGCCGGAGAAGTCCGGGCCCAGGCCGCGGATGCTGACGGTCGAAGCGTTGCCGTCCTTGGTACGCTGGGTGGTCAGGCCCGGCAGACGCGCCAGCGATTCGGCGATGGTGGTGTCCGGCAGCTTGCCGATGTCTTCCGCCGAAATCGCTTCGACGATGGAGGTGGCGTTTTTCTTGACCGAGATCGCGTCTTCGATGCCGCGGCGGATACCGGTCACCTGGATCTTCTGGACCGGATTGCCGTTGGCGTCGACGGTCTGGGTCTGGATGTCGCCGGCGGTGCCCTGCGGGACGGTCGCGTCCTGCGCGAAGGCGCCGTGACTGGCCAGCGCCATGAAAACGGCGCAGCCCGCTGCGACCGGGCTGAGTTGGAATGCGGAGCTGCCCGGCTTCGTGCGCGCCGAGCCTTTAGTTGCGAAAAGGTTCATGTGTCCCCTCAAAATCGTTCAGAACTACGTATTTTTTCCCGAAGGCGATAACCGATGAGCCATTGATGCCGGGAGCCAGATGCAAACGTTCTTAGACGTTCTGTCAAGGATTCTGTACTAAAACTAGATGCACTGTCAACGACAGTTCCCTTCGACTACTTGAATCTAGGGTTTTTACGGATCTTTCCGCGAATGACGGCGGTTAACGTTGTATTCGAGCTACAAAGGACCGATACATACGATGTAGTCGTACTACAAGATGCTTACTTTGCACCAACCTGGCTTGTTTTTGCACAATTTTGGTGCAATTTTTCGTAGTAGATTTACGAACCAAGGCCAACATTGCGAAAATTTAATGCGGACGTGTTGTAAATAAACTGTAGCAAAACTAAATGGCAATCGCCGCGTACAGATTGTTCACGGTTCCGCGCTGTAGTATTCTCCGGGCAAGAATATGTAACAGGCAAATTTTTCCTGGGCAAGCCAAGCCCGGCGCGATGTAGTTGCACTACTTCGACGGGTGCCGACAACGGAGACAACACATGAACAAAACCCTTGCACACATCCTGATGGGCGCTGCCCTGCTCGTCGCCAGCCAGGCTCCGGCCCTGGCCCAGTCCCAGGCCGTCGACCACATGGAGCCGCCGTTCTGGTGGACCGGCATGAAGGATCACCGCCTGCAGCTGATGGTGCACGGCCCCGGCATCGGCGGCTTGCTGCCGGCGCTCGACTATCGCGGCGTGCGCGTGGCGGCCGTGACCCGCGTCGCCAACAAGAACTACATGTTCATCGACCTCGTCATCGGCGACGACGCGAAACCCGGCAGCTTCGACATCGCCTTCCGCGACGCCAGCGGCAAGCAGCAGGCCAGCTACGCCTACCGCCTGCTGGCGCGCGCGCCGGGATCGAGCGAACGCCAGGGCTTCGCGAGCTCGGACGCGATCTACCAGCTGATGCCCGACCGCTTCGCCAACGGCAATCCTTCCAACGACAGCGTGGCCGGCCTGGCCGACAAGCTGGATAGGAGTCTCGGCCACGGCCGCCACGGCGGCGACATCCAGGGCATCATCGACCATCTCGACTACATCGAGAAGATGGGCTTCACCCAGCTGTGGCCGACGCCGCTGATCGAGAACGCCATGCCGGCCGCTTCCTATCACGGTTATGCGGCCACCGACCTGTACAAGATCGATCCGCGCTATGGCAGCAACGAGGACTACCTGCGCCTGTCCAGCGAAGCGAAGAAGCATGGCATCGGCCTGATCCAGGACGTGGTGCCGAACCATATCGGCCTGAACCACTGGTGGATGAAGGACCTGCCGACGCCCGACTGGATCACCCACGAGGGCCGTTTCGTCGCGACCGCCCACCACCGCGTCGCCGTGCAGGACCCTTACGCTTCGAAGGAAGATGCCGACAACTTCACCACCGGCTGGTTCAGCCCGGGCATGCCGGACCTGAACCAGGCCAATCCCTTCCTCGCCAACTACCTCATCCAGAACAATATCTGGTGGATCGAATACGCCGGCCTGTCGGGCCTGCGCATCGATACCTTCGGCTACTCCAACAACGCCTTCCTGACCGAGTACACGAAGCGCCTGACCACCGAGTACCCGCACATCAACATGGTGGGCGAGGAATGGAGCCTGCAGCCCGCCGTGGTGTCGCACTGGTTGCGCGGCAAGGTCAATGCCGACGGCTATGTGGGCGGCATGCCGAGCATGATGGACTTCCCGCTGACCGAGGCGATGCGCACCGCCCTGGCCGATCACGAGGGCAGGAACATCTTCGACCACGTGTACGAGACCCTGTCGCTCGACTACCTGTACCCGAACCCGTCGAACCTGGTGCTGTTCGAGGGGAACCACGACATGGCGCGCCTCTACAGCGTGGTCGGCGAAGACCTCGAGCGCTGGAAGATGGACCTGGTGTTCGTGATGACGATGCCGCGCATCCCGCACTTCTATTCCGGCGACGAACTCCTGATGACCAGCGCGACCAAATCGCGCGACGACAACAGCTACCGTCACGACTTCCCCGGCGGCTGGGCCGGCGACAAGGTGAATGCCTTCACCGGCGCGGGCCTCTCCCCGCGCGTGCGCGAGGCCCAGGCTTTCGTCGCGAAGCTGCTCAACTGGCGCAAGCACAGCGAGGTGGTTCATCACGGGAAGCTGATGCATTACGGGCCGGAAA
>Ga0308170_10004846_pt1 | contig 10482 bp, 6 predicted proteins | sample PhyBR2_2_FD_202136 | JGI IMG/M metagenome (GOLD analysis project Ga0308170, IMG submission 202136) | Phyllosphere microbial communities from UC Gill Tract Community Farm, Albany, California, United States - DLSLSB.R2 | ecosystem: Host-associated > Plants > Phyllosphere > Unclassified | place... | reverse complement strand
GCTGCTGGCATCGCGCTGGGACGACGCCAAGATGGACGCGCTGCTGCTGATGGTGCCGCTCGCGCGCGCCAACAATCACGGCGGCATGGGCGATTTCTATCTCGGCAGCGACGGACGGATCGTCGGTCGCCGCAAGCCCGGCCGGGTCGCGCCGTTCGCCTATACCGGCATACAGATACTTCACCCGCGATTGATCGCCGACTGGCCGGAGGGGCCGTTCTCGACCAACATCTTCTGGAACCGCGCGATCGAAGCCGGCCGCGCCTACGGCCAGGTCCACCAGGGCCTCTGGTTCGACGTCGGCACGCCCGCCGCGATCCCGAGGACCGAGGCGATTCTCGCGGATGGCTGACGTCGCCACGGCGGATCGCCCGACGCTCTACACGATCCCCGCGCACCGCGCGTTTGCGGATGCGCTGGTCGCCGGCCTGACCCGGCGGGCCGGGCGCGATCCGCTGGCGCTCGCCCGTGCGCTCGTCGTGTTGCCGAACAACCGCGCGGTGAAGGCGGTGACGGAAGCATTCGTGCGTGCGAGCGGCGGCGGGCTCGTCTTGCCGCGACTGGTGGCGCTGGGCGATCCGGAGATGGGCGAAGCGGTTGGCGCCGCGCTCGACCCGGCCGACGATATCGATCCGCCGATGCCCGCGGTACCGCCGTACCAGCGCCGCATGATCCTCGCGCGGCTGGTGTCGGAGGAGCGCGCGCGCGAAGGCCATCCGGTCGATGCGGCGGAAGCCGTGCGCCTCGCAGGCGAACTCGCACGGACGCTGGATCAGTTGTTGGTCGAGGAAGTGCCGCCGACCAAGCTGCGCGATATCGAGCTTGGCCCCGAACTGACCGAGCATTGGCGGTGCGCGCTGGCGACGTTCGAGATCGTCCTGCAACGCTGGCCGGGCGAACTCGCGCGGCTGGAGCGGATCGACGCGGCGACGCGACGTTCGGCGTTGCTCGACCGGCTTGCCCAGCGCTGGCGGAATGCGCCGCCTGCCGGGATCGTCTGCGCGGCAGGCGTGACCGATTCCGCGCCCGCCGTCGCGCGGCTGCTTCGCTGCATCGCTGACATGCCGCAGGGCATGGTGGTGTTCGCCGGCCTCGACCTCGCGCTACCCGACGAGGAGTGGGACGCGCTCGGCCCGCACAATCCGAACCCGGTCACCGGGCTCACGCGGCGCTCGATCGAGACGCATCCGCAGTTCGATGCCAAGCTCATGCTCCTGCGCATGGGCGTCGCCCGCGGCGAGGTGCAGACGTGGCGCGAAGGTGGCGGGCACGATGCCGACCCCGCGCGTGGCCGAGCGATCGCCAACGCGCTGGCGCCCGCGGACTTCACCGGCAAATGGACGCAGATTGCGGCGGAGGATCGCCGGTTGAAGGGCGTGACCGCCGCCGAACTCGCCACACCCGCAGAGGAAGCGCAAGCGATCGCTCTCGTCCTTCGCGAGGCGTTGGAAGTGCCCGAGCGGACCGCCGCGCTCGTCACCCCGGACCGCGCGCTGGCGCGGCGAGTGGCAGCGCATCTCGGGCGCTGGGGCATCGGCATCGACGACAGCGCGGGGCGGCCTTTGTCGATCCTGCCGCCGGGGACGTTGCTCCTCGCGCTGGCCGAAGCGGCAGCGCAACGCTTCTCACCGCTCGCGCTGCTGGCGTTGCTGAAACATCCTCTGGTCCGCGCGGGCGAGGATCGCTTGCTCTGGCTCGACGGCGCACGCGCGCTCGACCGTCGGTTGCGCGGGCCAAGGCCGGCGGCGGGGCTCGACGGGATCGCCGGACATCTGGAGGAGCGCAAAGGCACGGCGGCAATATGGTGGACCGACGTCCAGCCGCTGCTGACGCCGCTGGCGAACGCGTTCGATCAGGGGCCGCAGCCCTTGGCGACGGTGCTCGCCTGCCTGCGCGAGACGGCGCAGACCCTGTGCGGGGATAATCTCTGGTCCGGCCTCGCAGGGCGTGCCGCAGCGGAGTTCCTCGCCGACCTGGAAGCCGAAGCACCGGCCGGACCACCCCGGATCGATCCGCGAGAATTGCCGCAGTTGTTGCGGACGTTGCTCGATGAAGTGGCGGTGCGGCCGGCGCCGGGCGGCCACCCACGGCTCGCGATCTACGGCCTGATCGAAGCGCGATTGCAGACCGCCGACGTCATGGTGCTCGGCGGGCTGAACGAAGGCGTGTGGCCGGGGCGGCCTGCGCCAGATCCTTGGCTGGCGCCGCGCATCCGCATGGAGCTAGGGCTGCCGGGGTTAGAGCGGCGTGTCGGCACCGCGGCGCATGATTTTGCGCAAGCTTTGGGCGCCCCGCGGGCGGTCGTCACCCGAGCACGGCGGGATGCGAAGTCGCCGGCTTTGGCCTCGCGTCTCTGGTTGCGGCTGCAGGCGCTCGCAGGCGATCGGTTCGAGCGGGCATCGGCATTGGAAGGCTGGACCCGGGCGCTTGACGATCCGGGGGAGCATCTCCCCGCCGACCGTCCCGCGCCGTCACCGCCTGCGCTGCTGCGTCCGAAGGCGATTTCCGTCACCGAGGTCGATCGCCTCAAGGCCGACCCCTACGCCTTCTACGCCCGCCGCGTGCTCGGCCTGATGCCGCTCGATCCGGTCGATGCGGACCCGAGCGCGGCGTGGCGCGGGACGGCGGTGCACGACATCCTCGAGCAATGGTGGAAGCAGGATAGCTGCACCGTCGACACGCTCCGGCAGCGCGCGAAGGCGATGCTCGACGACGAGCGGACGCATCCGATGATGCGCGCGCTGTGGCAACCGCGCCTGCTCGAGGCGATCGACTGGATCGCCGGCGCGATCGTCGCGCAGGGCGAGGACGGCCGGACGGTCGCCAGCGCCGAGGGCAAGGGCAAGATCGAGATCGCCGGCGTCACCCTGTCGGGCCGCTACGACCGCATCGACAAGCTGCCCGACGGGCGCCTCGCGGTGATCGACTACAAGACCGGCAAGCCCCCTTCGCCGACCGCTGTTCGCGCAGGCTACAGCCTTCAACTCGGGCTGCTCGGCCTGATCGCCGAACGCGGCGGGTTCGAGGATGTCCGCGGCACCGCGGGCGCGTTCGAATATTGGTCGCTCGGCAAGAAGCGCGACGCGTTCGGCTATATCGAGAGCCCGGTCGATCCCGAGGGCAAGCGCGACAAGATCTCGACCGCCGAGTTCACCGCGATCGCCGCGCACAACTTCACCGAAGTCGTCGGCGAATGGCTGACGGGCAGTGCCGCGTTCACCGCGAAGCTCGTTCCCGAATACGCCCCCTATGCCGAGTACGACCAGCTGATGCGACGCGACGAATGGTATGGCCGTGAGCGGTGATGCGCTCGCCACGCTGCCCCGGCTGAGGGGCGCGCAGGCCGATGCGAGCAACCCGGCCTCGCACGTCTGGCTGTCGGCGTCGGCCGGCACCGGCAAGACGCAAGTGCTGGCGGCACGCGTGTTCCGGCTGTTGTTGCGCGGTGTCGATCCCGGCGCGATCCTGTGCCTGACCTTCACCAAGGCCGGCGCGGCGGAGATGGCGCAGCGGATCAACGGGCGCCTCGCCGCATGGGTGCGCATGCCCGCCCCGGCGCTGGCGGCGGACCTCATCGCGCTCGGCGAAAGCCCGGTCCAGACGTTGCAGGACCGCGCGCGCACGCTGTTCGCCAAGGTGCTCGATGCGCCGGGCGGTGGCCTGCGCATCCAGACGATCCACGGCTTCTGCCAAGGTTTGCTGGCGGCGTTCCCGGTCGAGGCCGGCCTGACGCCAGGCTTCCGACCGCTGGAAGCGCGTGAAGAAGCCGGGCTTGCACGGGAAGCATTGGCGAGCATGCTGTCCGATGCGGAGCGTGAGGGCCGCGAGCGTCCGGTCGAGATCGTCGGACGCTTGTCGCTGCGGATGGGCGAGGGCGGGGCGGAGGCGTTCCTGCTCGCCTGCGCGCGCGCACTGCGGGCGTTGGAGGCCCTCCCTGTAGGGATCCAGCCTTGGCTCCGACGCGAACTCGGGCTTCCGTCCGGAGACATCGACGAGGCGATCGCGGAGTGGTGCGATGCGCTCGACCTCGATGCGATCGCGCGCATTGCCGCGGCGAACCGCGCCTGGGGCACCGCCACCGGGCAGGCCGCGGCGGCGACCGTGCAGCGCTGGCTCGACTCCGAAGACCGCGCGGTGACCTTGGACGAACTCGCCAGCGTCGTGCTGACCGGCACGGGCACGCAGCGCAAAGCCTCGAAGAAACTGATCGATGCCGAGCCCGACTACGAAGTCCTCGCGCGCGACCTGGGTGAGGCCTGCACCGATGTCCTGTCGATGATCCAGCGCGCGACCTACTGCGACCTGCTTGCCGACGGGCTGGAGGTCGGGCGCGATTATGCGCGGGGCTATGCGTTGGCCAAGCGACGCGCGGGGGCGGTCGATTTCGACGACCTGATCGCGACGACGGTGGCGCTGCTCGACCAGCCGGGGATCGGCGAATGGGTCCGCTACAAGCTCGACCAGGCGACCGAGCACCTGCTCATCGACGAGGCACAGGACACCAACGGGCATCAGTGGCGGATCGTGCGTGCGCTGGCGGACGAGTTCTTCGTCGGCCGCGGTATCTATGCGCCGTCGACGCGGACGCTGTTCACCGTCGGGGATTACAAGCAGGCGATCTTCGGGTTCCAGGGGACCGATCCGCTCAATTTCCAGGCAGCCGAGCAGTATTTCGGCGGCCGTGCGAGCGAGGCCGAGGGCGACGACGACTGGCCCGAGGAGGAGCGCGGGCTCCCCTTGGCGCGGCTGTCGTTGCGGCACTCGTTCCGGTCGACGCGGACCGTGCTGGAGTTCGTTGACGCGGCGATCGACGCGATCGGCGAGCCGGGGCTCGGTATCGCGGGCGAGGTCGAGCAGCACGCCAGCGAGGTCGCCGGCCCTGGCACCGTGACCTTGTGGCCGCCAGTCTCGGCCGGCGGTAGCGAGGACGACGAAGAAGGCTGGGTCGACGACGCGGTCCGCAAACTCGCCAGCGATATCGCGCGCGCGGTGAAGGGCTGGCTCGCGCCCGAGACAGGCCTGATGCTGGAGAGCAAGGGGCGGCGGTTGCGGCCCGAGGACGTCATGATCCTCGTCAAGCGACGCGGCGATCTCGCCTCGCTGATCGTCGCGCGGCTCTATGCCGAGGGCGTACCGGTGGCGGGTGTCGATCGCTTGCGCCTGAACGCACCGCTCGCGGTACAGGATCTGCTGGCCACGATCCGCTTCGTGTTGCAGCCGGAGGACGATCTGAGCGTCGCCGCACTGCTGGTGTCGCCGCTGATCGGCTGGACGCAGGACGAGTTGATGGCGGCCGCACCGCGCGAGGCCGGACCGCTGTGGCGCCACCTGCAACGCACGCAACCCGCGACACGGCTGGCGCCGTTGCTTGCGATGTTGGCGCGCGCGGACATCGCCACGCCGTACCAGTTCCTGGAGGAGTTGCTCTCGGGCCCCCTCGACGGACGCCGCAAACTGATCCGGCGGTTGGGGACCGAGGCGCGCGATCCGATCGAGGAACTGCTCAACGCAGCGCTGACGTTCGAGAGTACGACGACGCCGTCGTTGCAGCGCTTCCTCGACTGGTTCGATCGCGGCGATGTCGAGATCGTCCGCGATCCATCCGCGCCGCTCGACGCGGTCCGGGTGATGACCGCGCACGGTGCGAAGGGGTTGCAGGCGCCGCTGGTAATCCTGGCGGATGCGACCGCGGACCCATCGGCGGCACCGCGCTCGATCCTGAAATGGTCGCCCGAGCCTGGGGCAGCGCCGATCCCGGTGTTCCGGCCGCGATCGGCTGAGCGCGGCGGCCCGCTGGATGCCGTCGTGTCGGCCGCCGAACAGCGCGAACTGGAGGAGCATTGGCGGCTGTTCTACGTTGCGGCCACCCGCGCGGAAGAGCGGCTGGTGATCGCCGGTGCGCTCGGGCCTCGCGCGAAGGGCGTGCCGCCGGAGAACAGCTGGTACGCTGCGTCCGATCGTGCGTTGACGGCGCTCGAGGTGCCGGTGGGTGAGGGGGCGCGGACGTTCGCCGGGGTCGAGCCTCAGCCTGCGGTGATCGCCAAGGTTTCGACATCGGTGGAGGTTGCGGCTAACGCACAGCTACCGGCTTGGGCGCATGAACCCGCACCGCAGGAAGCACGTCCGCCTCGTCCACTGTCACCGTCGGCGCTGGGTGACGACGCCGTGTCCGATCCACCGCCGACGCCTGCGATGCGCGTCGCGGCGGAGCGGGGGCGGCTCATCCATGCGCTGTTCGAGCGTCTGCCGGCGGTTGCTGCCGTTGAGCGCGCGACGGCAGCGGACCGCTGGCTGGCGAAAGCAGGTGGCGTCGACGATGCCGCAGCACGGTCCGAAATCGTGCAGAGCGTGGTCGCCGTGCTCGACGATCCGCGCTTTGCCGAGCTTTTCAGCGCGGATACGTTGGCCGAAGCGCCGATCGCCGCCACCCTCGCGAACGGCATGGTCGTGTCCGGCACGGTCGATCGCCTGTTGATCGAGCCCGACCGCATCCGCGTCGTCGACTTCAAAACTAGCCGCCGCGCGCCGCGCGGCCTCGACGACGTCCCGGAATACCATCTGAAGCAGATGGCAGCCTATGCCGAAGCCTTGAGCGTGATCTTTCCGGGGCGGTCGGTCGAGGCAGCCTTGCTGTACACGGCCGGACCGCGGTTGATCGTGCTGGACGACGAGACGCTGGCCGCAAACAAGCCGCACTATCGGCCCACGGAGCAAAGCTAGCGTCCCGGTGGTTGAGCGCACACGCGAGCGACCTTAGATACGACTCAACCAAGGAGAATTCACGATGGCGACCAAGCAGATTACCGATGCCAGCTTCGATGCGGACGTACTGAACGCCGACGGCCCCGTACTCGTCGATTTCTGGGCGGAATGGTGCGGCCCGTGCAAGATGATCGGGCCGTCGCTCGAGGAAATTTCGGAAGAACTCGGCGAGAAGGTGACGATCGCCAAGCTCAACATCGACGAGAACCCCGACGCGCCGGGCAAGTACGGCGTCCGCGGGATCCCGACGATGATCCTGTTCAAGGGCGGAGCACCGGCAGCAACCAAGGTCGGCGCCGAGCCCAAGGGCCGGCTGAAGGCTTGGCTCGAAGGCGAGCTGGCCTAAGCTAAACTCCCTCCGTCATCCTGGTGCAAGCTGGGGTGACGGGATCACGGGTCTCAGCTCCGATAGTCGGCGTTGATCGAAATGTAGCCGTGCGTAAGGTCGCAGGTCCACACCGTGGCCTTGCCCTCGCCGAGCGCAAGATCGACGCCTATTTCGATCTCGTGGCCTTTCAGGTGCGCAGCTACCGGTGCTTCGTCATAGCCGCTTAGCGCCAAGCCACCCTCGGCAACCTGCGTATTCCCGAACCGGATCGACAGCGTGTCGCGATCGGCTGGCTCGCCCGCCTTGCCGACCGCCATGACGACGCGGCCCCAGTTGGCGTCCTCTCCAGCGATGGCGGTCTTCACCAGCGGCGAGTTGGCGATGCTCATCGCGATGCGGTGTGCGCTGCGGTCGCTGTCGGCACCGGTCACCTGGATCTCGATCAGCTTCTGCGCGCCTTCGCCGTCACGAACGACGAGCATGGCGAGTTGATGGCACAGGTCTGCCAGCGCAGCGCGGAAGGCGTCCGCCCCCACGCTGTCATCGTCCGCCAGCGCGACGTTACCGGCCTTGCCCGTCGCGAACGCCAGCACCGTGTCGCTGGTCGAGGTGTCGCTGTCGACGGTGATGCACGAGAAGCTCGGCGCATTCGCCTTCGACAGCGCGGCCTGCAGGAATTCCGGCTCGACCGCGGCGTCGGTGAAGATGAAGCCGAGCATCGTCGCCATGTCCGGCGCGATCATCCCCGAGCCCTTGATGATCCCCACCAGCGAGACAGTGCGATCGCCGATCACCGCGGTCGTCACCGCGCCCTTGGTGAAGGTGTCGGTCGTCATGATCGTCGCGGCGGCATCCTCCCAGCCGCAGGGTTCCGCGGCGAACGCGGCGTCCAATCCGGCCTCGGCCTTGTCGATCGGCAACGGCACGCCGATTACGCCGGTCGAGGACACGAACACGTCCGAAGGCTGGCACCCGAGATGTGCCGCCGTTTGCGCCGCGATCGCTTCGACCGCCGCCCGGCCGCGCGAGCCGGTGAAGGCGTTAGAATTCCCAGCGTTCACGACCAGCGCACGTGCCTGACCTAGCGTTAGCGCTGCGCGGCACCATTCCACTTCGGGCGAAGGGCATTTGCTGGTCGTGAGCACGCCCGCAACCACAGTGCCGGGATCAAGCGTTACGAACGTCAGGTCGCACCGATCCCACGTCTTGTACTGCGCGCGCGCGACATGCAGCGCGACTCCGTCGATCGAAGGGGCGGCGGGGAAGGGCAAGGCGAGGGGCGAAGTCTGCATGCCGCCTTCATAGTCTCTGCGTCCCGGTCGGCAAGATCGCCGGTTGCGCTTGACCCGCTGACGTTCGTCGGCGTCCAAGGTGGTGGAGAGGCGGACGCAGGATGATCGACCAGGACATGAGCGCGGCACCTGGTGCGCGGTTTGACGGCAGCAGCACCCGCGTGATGATTGTCGTCGTCGCGGTGATAGCCGCGCTCGGCTTCGCTTTCGCAGCATGCGTCGTGCTGATTGCCAGTAGCGGCTATCGCTTGTGGCGGGCGCCGATCCCGACCACGATCCCGCGCGACCTACCCGTTGTCGCCACGCCAGCGCGACCGGTCGGGCGTTATGCGGACTGGTTCGGTCCCGATGACTACCCCAGGTCCGCTATGCAACACGGCAGGGAAGGCGCCGTGAAGGTCGCATTGCTGGTGGCCTCGGACGGATCGGTAGAGGCGTGCGAGGTCGTAACGGGAAGTGGGACCAACTCACTCGATAGCGGAACGTGCCGCGCGGCGGTCCGGCACGGCGAATTCACCCCCGCGCGCGACGCGAAAGATCGTGCCATCGCCTCGCGTGTCGACATGCCGCGCGTTCGATGGGCGCTGCCGCGAGACGAACGGTAGATTTATCGCACGCGCTCGCATACAGCCGGTACCGCATGAACCTGCTGCTTCTCCTCTCCGCCCTCCTGTCCGCGCTGACCGGCGCGGTACCGGGTGTGCGTGGTCAGTCCGCGCAGGCCGTAGCGCAGGGCAGCGTTTGCGCGCAGGCTGCCAAGGTTGCCGTCGCGAAAATTGGAGAGCGGCCGGTCGCCGCGCTGGCCTCGCTAGAGGACGTCGCTGTCTCCGCGGCAATGCAGGTCATCGCGGTCAGCATGACCCCGATCTGGGCGAGCCGTCGGCGCGAATAGCGTCGCGCACTTGATCTCTCCGGCCCCAAGGCCGCCCCTCATTTTCTGCGTGCGCCCCACCGCGTGCCGCCGCGTCTCAAATTCAGGAAATCAGCCCATGTTCGGTGGCCTCGCCAAATCCTTGTTCGGTTCGTCCAACGACCGCTACGTCAAGTCGCTCAACCCGATCCTCGCGAAGATCGCCTCGTTCGAGCCGTCGCTCCAGGCGATGTCGGACGAGGAGCTCTCCGCGCAGACCGTCAAGTTCCGGGCCCGGCTCGCCGAGGGCGAGAAGCTCGACGACCTGCTCCCCGAGGCGTTCGCGACCGTCCGTGAAGCCGCGCACCGCGTGCTTGGCCAGCGCCATTACGACGTGCAGATGGTCGGCGGCATCGTCCTTCACCGTGGCGAAATCGCGGAGATGCGGACCGGCGAGGGCAAGACGCTCGTCGCGACGCTCGCGACCTATCTCAACGCGCTGCCGGGCGACGGCGTCCACGTCGTCACCGTCAACGACTACCTCGCGGCGCGCGACGCGGAGTGGATGGGGCAGGTCTATACCTTCCTCGGCATGACGATCGGCGTCATCATCCCGAACCTGTCGGACGAGGAACGCCGCGCCGCGTACGCCGCCGACATCACCTACGGCACCAACAACGAGTTCGGCTTCGACTATCTGCGCGACAACATGAAGTACGAGCGCAGCGCGATGACGCAGCGCGCGTTCAACTTCGCGGTGGTCGACGAGGTCGACTCTGTGCTGATCGACGAGGCCCGTACGCCGCTGATCATCTCCGGCCCGACCGACGACAAGTCCGAGCTGTACATGCAGGTCGACGCAGTCGTGAAGCAGCTCGATCCCGCCGACTACGACAAGGACGAGAAGCAGAAGACGATCATCCTTACCGAGGACGGCACCGAAAAGGTCGAGCGGATGCTCGAGGCGGCCGGGCTGCTCGAGGGGCAGAACCTGTACGACTTCGAGAACACGCAGGTCGTGCACCACCTCAACCAGGCGTTGCGGGCGATCGTGATGTTCAAGTCGGACATCGACTACATCGTCAAGGACGGCAAGGTCATCATCATCGACGAGTTCACCGGTCGCATGATGGACGGCCGGCGCTGGTCGGACGGCCTGCACCAGGCGGTCGAGGCGAAGGAGGGCGTCCAGATCGAGCCCGAGAACCAGACGATGGCCTCGATCACGTTCCAGAACTATTTCCGCATGT
>Ga0308170_10004844_pt1 | contig 10486 bp, 10 predicted proteins | sample PhyBR2_2_FD_202136 | JGI IMG/M metagenome (GOLD analysis project Ga0308170, IMG submission 202136) | Phyllosphere microbial communities from UC Gill Tract Community Farm, Albany, California, United States - DLSLSB.R2 | ecosystem: Host-associated > Plants > Phyllosphere > Unclassified | place... | reverse complement strand
ACGCCTGCGCTCGAGCTGACCAAGCCGTTCCCCCCGCAGTACGCGACCGCGCACCTTGACCACCAGATCGGCACCCTGCGCGACTTCATCCTCTCGCTGCGCGCCCACACGACCTCATCCTCCGCCTCTTCATCGTCCAACGCCCTCGTCGCGGCGTCGGCCTCGGCGCACCTCGCCCAGATCAAGCACGACGTCGTCGAGACGATCCGCAAGGTGGTCGACGTCATGAGCAAGTACGCCGGCGCCGCGCTGCCCGAGCAGGCCAAGCGCTACGTGCGCCAGTGCATCCTCGGCCTGCCCGTCAAGTGGGCGAGCGCGATCGAGGGCCGCGCGGGCGGCATGAGCGGGCGCACGACGAGGGAGAGCACGGTCGATGGGAGCGAGCTGGGCACGCCGAGGCCCGAGCGCATGGGGGACGCCTACTTCCCCGGCTCGGGCTCGGGTTCGAGCGCGACGGGCGCGAGCGCGGCGGGGCAGCAGGACGGCGAGGGCGCGCAGGGCGGCGAGATGTCGCAGGACCCGGCGCTGCGCCCGACCGAGGAGGCGGCCGACCGCATCCTCACGTTCGCCGTCGAGAGCCTCGACATGCTCCGCTCGGTGACGGGCATCTTCAGCGAGTCGGTCGAGCGTGCAGAGACGTGCGTCCCCCTCTCCCTCGCTCTTCTTCGCCTCCTCTCGGTCAACGCGCACTGACGCTGCTCCCTCGCCCTCTCCCTCTTGCTCGCACGCATACAGATGGATCGAGCGCCTGCGCATCGTCGGTCTCGACCGTCAGCGTCAGCAGCGCGACGCCGCCGGCGCCGGCTCGGACGACGGCGCCATGCTCCCGCCGGCGCTCCCGCAGGTCGGCAGCGCCGCCTACTACGACGGCGACGACGGCGCCCAGTCGCGCTCGATGACAACGACGGGCACCAAGCGCCGGCGCACGACGCCGTCGTCGACGGCGCTCGCCAAGTCGGGCAGCACGGGCTCGAGCGTCGATGCGGGCGAGGCGGCGGCGGTTGGCGCGTCGACGGCGGTCGAGGCCGGGCAGGCGATGGACGAGAGCGACGAGGGCGTCGTGACGAGGCGCAAGAGGGGCGCGTGGCGGACCGAGGCGGCGAAGGGTGCTGCCCCGTGACGAGGAGGACCGGCTCGAGCTTTTTCCCTTACCCTTCCTCGCTCTCTACCTGTCTCACCTGTCTCTACACGTCTCTCTCTCTCATTCCCTCGTTACTCCTACCCTGTACCTGTTGTGTCTTGTCTCGCAATCTCACAGCGCGCTTGGCCTCGAACCTCGCTCTCTTTCGATTCAGCGACTCGTCCTGCGCAGTCAGAGCTCGATGAGCGCAGCGAGGCTCGAAAGCGATGCACAGGGAGTGCTCTGCAGGCGAGAACGAGCAGCAGCGGCTCGCCGTGCAGCTCGAGAGAGACGCCGAGCGAGGAGAACCGGGCTCGCCGACTTCCTCTCACCCTCTCGCAGAGGCCGACGAGCTCAGAGACCGAGAGAGACGGCAAGGATCAGGTCAACATTGGCATAGACAGACGAGGCGCACAAGTACAAAGAGCGGCGCAGAGTGTCTATCGTCGAGCGCGCACGGTCCCTCCCCCTCTCTCACTCCCTCTCGACGCGCTCAGGCCCACAGCACCGCCGCGCCCGCCCCGAGGGCCACTCCCACCACAGCCAACGTCGACGCTGCGCTCTTGGCCGACACGCCGCCCGTCACGCTCCGATCCGTCGACCCAGCGACGCCCGTCGCCGTGCTCTCCGGGACGGCGATCTGGTCGGTCGCGCTGCCGGGCGAGACGGACCGCCCCGCCGACGAGAGGTAGTCGGCGTTGATGGTCGCGGCGGCGGCGATGAGGCAGATGGCGTTGAGCTGCGTCTTGGGGCCGGCCGTCGTCTCGTTCCACTGCGCGCGAGAGAGAGTGAGAGAGGAGAGTCAGCGCATGCGCTCGAGCAGGTCATGATAGCTTGTCGACGAGGATGAGCGAGCGCGACGAGACGACGTGCTATCGAGGAAGGAGAGGGAGGAGAGGTCGAGGAAGGAGAGGGAGGAGAGGGAGAGGGGAAGAGGGAGAGGGCGAGGGGGAGGAAGAGGGACGCACCGGCCCGCCCCACCACATGCCAAAGAGCCACGATTCGTCGACGTTGTTGTACACGTTGCTCAGGAGCTGCGTGTTGACAAAGTTGTAGATGTTGGGGTCGGGCCGGGCGAGGTACAGCTCGGACATGCCGAGCATGAGGATGCCCTTGAACTGCGGGCGCACGAAGGGTCCGAGAAGCGTCAGGAGGCGAGCTCAACGACAAGAAAGAGACGAGGAAGAGCAGGGAGAGGAAGGGGACGCACGACCGTCTCGTCCTGCTGGCAGCCGGGCGGCTTGCCCTCGCCCGGCGGCGGGTCGTCCTCGCACCCCTCGACGAGGACGCCGGTGAGCTCGTCGGGGACATAGTCCCTGATGGCCGCGTAGGCGATCGTGCGCCCGAGGTCGAGCACGCGCTCGTCGCCCGTCGCGTAGTACAGGTCGGCGAGCCCAAACAGGAACGCGCCCGAGTTGTATGTCCACGACTGCTCGCCCGAGCGCGTGCACGACGAGAGGGGCTCGCCGGCGTACGAGGCCGTCACCGTGTCGTACACGCGCCCGTTGTCGGCGTCGAACGCCCACTGCAGCCACCAGTTGAGCGTGTTCATCGAGTGGTCGAAGTAGGTCTCGTTGCCCGTGAGCCGGTACAGGCGCGTGAGGATGCTGAAGTAGAGCCTGCGGGCGAAAGGCATGCGTCAGTGTGTGCTCGTGCTCAACGGGAAGGGCGTGCTCGACGACGCAGCAAGAGAGAGAGAGAGCGTGCGCACGCACCCGTTCGTGATCGTGTTCTTGATGAGCGGGCGGTACGTGAGCCACAGGACGCCGCCGCCGCACGTGTCGTCCCAGTAGAGCGTGTTGTTGTTGTTGATCGTCTCGACCATGTCGAGCCAGGTCGAGTTCGGGTAGGCCTGGTGCGCGCGCAGGGCGTACATGGCCCACCAGCCTGCGGGCGCGAGGAGGAGCGGCAGCTCGTCAGGCTCGGCTCGAGTACAAGACGCAGACGAGCGAGAGAAGACGAGAGGGACGCACTCTGGTCGTCGATGTACTTGTCGATCATCCAGCCGAGGTCGTCGTTCTTGATGAGAAGGTCCTTGATCAGGAGCTCGTTGACTGCGGCGAGGCCAAGACATGGTGAGCCGGTCGCTCAGCAGGGTTCACCAGCTCAACAACGTGCTGCACGAGCACGTCGGGAAGAGGGAGAGCGGGACGAGCGGCTCACCGTGGTTGCCGAGCGCGAGGTCGAGGTTCGTGTAGGCGATGCCGAGCACGGGCGTCTGCCACCAGCCGGTCCATCTGCACAGGAAGCACGCAAGGATAAGTATCTGCTGCTCGAGAGAGTGAGGCTGCTCATCAACGGGCGCGAGCCGAGCATCGACTCGCTCGTCGTCCCCAGGGCGACGAGCACGAGAACGGCGCGCTCGCGCCCGCTCGTCCTGCCGTGCCCGTCTTCGCCTCGATTAGAACAATTAGAGTGAGAAGAGAGGATCGACGTACTCGAACAGGCCGTCCTCGTACCAGGTCTGCATGCGTGCGACGGCGGCTTGAGCGAGCTGGGCGACCTTGCTCATGTCGTTGATGTCCATCCCTGCGGGCGAGGCGAGCGTCAGTGTGAGCACAAGGAGAGCGAGCCCATGCAGGAGAGACAAGGGAGGACGCACATGCCGAGGGCGGGAAGGGAATGTCGACGGACGAGACGACGGCGCGCTTGTCGAGCTTGCGCGGGTCGAACTTGAACTCGGCGGTCGAGAAGTTGGCCTCCCTGCCGGGGACGTAGAGCGGGTGACGGTCGTAGGCCGGTACGGGTCGCGGCGCTGGGTTGGTCGGGTTGTCGGGGAGGCGGATGTGGGCGAGGAGAGGGTGCGGCGGCGAGTCGGTGCCGTCGGCGGGGAGGAAGGCGCGGCCGGTGTTGGGGTGTGGGTGCGGGAATGCGAGGTAGGGCTCGTAGATGGCGGGCGACTGGTTTGGCTGCAGCTGGTCGACGGTGGGCGCAGCGAGGGCCGTCGGAGAGGCCGAGACGAGCGACGACCAGGCGGCGACGAGGAGCAGCGCTGCTGCTGGGGCAGGCATGGCGCGCTTGTGGGGCTTGACGCTTGACGCTCTACGGTGATGGTCCAGGTGCAGCAGGGGCAGCAGAGCGAGTGGTGAGGTTGAGCGAGGCCGACCGACCCGTCTCTCCCCTCCTCGCGCCCTGGCCCTCCTCCTCCTCGTCAGCCTCCCGCCGGCCTCGCCCTCTCGCTCCCTCTCCAACTGGGACCAGAGCCACCCGAGCCACAGCTCCACCCCAACCATGGCCGACCACCTGTACGGCGACGCGTTGCAGGAGGACCTCGCCGTCTACTCGTTCGACGCCCTCGACGAGAACGAGCTCCTCGGCGGCACAGAGCACGACCTCGCCCACTTGCTCGACGAGGGCCTCAACGACCTCAACGACGAGACCTTTGGCGACTCGCTCGACGGCCCCGCCCCTCAGCAGCCCGGTGCGTCGTCCCTGTCCCTCTCTCCTCCCCCGCCTCATCACCACCCTCCTCCTCCTCCCACCCTCAGAGGCTCACCCTTCTCGACCCACCCACCCTGCAGGCCGCGACTTCGACTTTGCCGGGTCCACCTCGCGCTTCCTCGGCACCGATGCCGCCCAGTCGGCCGGCCTCCACCAGCAGCAGCAGCAGCACGGCGGCCGCCAGCTCGAGAGCCTCGGCGCCCAGTGGGGCGCAGACCCGCTCCTCTCGTCAGCGTCGCCCTCGTCCAACAACAACAAGGGCCGCTCGCTCTCGCCCTGGACCAGCCTCAACGACGACCCGCTCCTCGGCGCCCGCGCCACCCCGGTCGCCCTCCCGCAGGCCTCGTCCGCCCAGCCCCAGCAGCAGCGCCAGTTCAAGACGCTCGACGAGGTCGAGGCCGAGATGCGCGCCAACAACGCCGCCCGCCAGCAGTCGTCGGCCGCCGCCCCGCCGCGCGGCATGACGGTCGAGGAGCTCGAGGCCGACCTCCTCCGCAAGCAGCAGGCGCCGCCGCCGCCGCCCCAGCAGCAGCAGCTCCCGCCCGGCATGTCGCCTCAGCCGGGCGCCATGCTCCCGCCGGGCATCCCGCAGCAGGGCGCGCCGTACCCTCCCCCGCCGCCGGGCTTCCTCCCGCCCGGCTTCCCGCCGCTGCCGCCGCAGATCCAGGCCCTGCCGCCTCAGATGCAGGCCCAGTTCGTCGCCCAGGTCATGGCCCAGCACCAGGGCCGCTTCCCGCAGCCGCACCTGCCGCCGTTCGGCGCACCGCCGCCGCCGCCGCCGGGCGCGTTCGCCCAGGGCCACCCGGGCGCGGCGGGACCTCGCCCGGGCTCGCTTGGCGGCCAGCAGCAGCCGGGCGTCCCCGCGCACCTCGCGCAGGGCAGCCCCGCCATGGCGCCGCAGCAGCAGCCGCAGCCGCCGCAGCTCCAGGGCGGCGTCGCCGTGCCGCCTCGCGGTCCGGGCACGCCGGGCCCGGCGTTCCCGCCGCTCGGCGCCGTCGCCGTGCCCATGGCCGGTCCGGCGCAGGGCATGCCGCCGCAGGTCGCCATGGCCAACCCGCTCGCGACCCTGTTCCCGCCCCTGCCGTCGCAGGCGGGCGCCGCGGCCGTCGTCGTCGCCGCGCAGCCGGGCACGCTCGCCCAGGTCGAGCAGCAGTTGCAGCTCGTCACGCTGCACCAGAACGCGCAGCACCCGAGCCTGACGGGCGCGCAGCTCCAGGCGCTCCTCCAGCAGGCGCAGCAGGTCGCCGCTGCCGCTCCGTCGTCGTCGTCGGACGCCGAGTCGGGCGACGCGGCCAAGCCCGTCGAGGGCGAGGCTGAGGCCGACAAGCGCAAGGCGGGCGAGGACCTCATCCGCAAGGTCGAGGCGCGCATCGTCGAGCACGAGCGCCTCGAGGTCAAGCGCAAGCAGAAGGCGCTCAAGATCGCGAGCATGGTGCGTCCGCCTCTCTCTCGCTCGTTCGTGCGCGTCTCTCTCTCCATGTGCGCATTGCTGACGGTGTCGCACCTCCCGCGCAGGCCAAGCACAACAACCTCATGTCGAACTCGGACAAGGACTTCATCACGCGCATCCAGGTGTCGCAGCTCGTCACCGACGACCCGTACGCCGACGACTTCTACTTCCACATCATGGCCGCGATCAAGCAGTCGCGCATGGCCGCCCAGGGCCAGCTCGCGCCCCCGCCGGGCGGCCCGGGCGGACCTCCTCCTCCTCCCGGCGCCCAGGGCCCGAACGGTCCGAACAGCAACAACAACCGCCGCCCGACGCGCCGCGAGAACGCCATGAACCGCATGGCGCAGAACGTGCAGCGCCTCGTCGACAGCGCCAAGAAGCGCAACGCGCACGGCGGCCCGACGACGCTCAGCCTCGACGGCGCGCTCGGCAAGATCGCGACGCGCACGAGGGCTGCGCCGCGCCCGTTGCTCCAGGTCAAGCCGAGCAGCTCGAGCGTGCCCGGTGCGGCGGCGGGCGGCGCCGACAAGGACGGCGCCGACTCGTCCAAGCAGGACGAGGCCAAGGGCGGCGTCTCGACCGGCCAGAGCCTCCTCGCCGGCGCGGGCCTCATCTCGGCCTCGTCGTCGGCCGCCAAGGCGAGCGCAGCCCCAGCTGCCGGCGTCGACGGCCCGCTGTCGCACCGCGACGCGCTCGTCATCATCGAGCAGGTGTACGACTGCGTCCTCGACCTCGAGCAGCTGCGGCGCATCCAGCCGCAGCTGCACGGCCAGGAGCACCAGCTCCGGCAGCAGCTCGAGCAGATGACGGTCGAGGGCGGCGTCAAGGACGGGCTCGTCGCGCGGTGCGACGAGGCGAGCGCCGCCGTGCGCGAGAGCGAGGACAAGTACCGCGAGCTCGTCGCGAGGCTGTGGGACAGCCTGCACGTCATGGACCCGCTCGACGCCTGGTGCGTCCCCTTCCTCTCTCTCTCTCTCTCTCGGTGCGAGTCGTCGAGCGTCGCTGACTCGCCGTCGTCGTCGTCGTCCGCAGCGAGCCGCACCCGTTCGTGTCGCTCCTCGCCGTCACCAAGGGCAAGCGCATCCTCCCGCGCGCGATCCGCCACCTCTCGGCCGAGCAGACCTTGACGGTCCTCACGCTCCTCGTCGCCACGTTCGACACGCTCGACGTCGTCGTCGACGCGCCCCTCCTCGACCACCTCGACACGGCCACGTCAGCCGAGGGTCGTGCGCGCCGCGCCGCCGTCGAGGCCAAGACCGAGGCCCTCCTCAACTCGATCGTCGCGCCCGTCATGGCCGTCGTCGGCCAGGCTCAGCTGCGCATGGTGACGGGCATGCTCGGCCTCCTCATGGACCGCAACGACCTGTCGCGCGTCCTGCGCTCCAAGCCGGGCCTCGCCTTCCTCACGATCCTCCTCTCGCGCGCCGAGTCGCTCAAGCAGCAGCAGCAGCCGGCGGCGGGCGCGGCAGCAGCAGCGGCGCCAGGCACGGGCGCGCCCGAGCCCGCCGAGCTCGAGCAGTGGCACCGCACCTTCACGCACCTGTTCGGCGTCCTGCAGCAGCAGCTCGGCGCCCTGTTCCCCTCGTCGCGCCTCGCCGCGTCGCTCCCCTTCGGCGTCGCCCAGTACCAGAGCCTCGACGCGCTCAGGCCCGAGTGCGACCTCGACGACGAGCCCGTGTGGCGCTTCCTCGCCGCCGTCGCCGTGTGCGCCGACCCGGACCAGCAGCAGGTGCTCGTCACGGCCGTCAGGGACAAGGTCATCGAGGGCGTCCGCGCCGCGAGGCAGGGCGCAAAGGCGAGGGGCGCACAGGCCGTCGCGCCCGAGAAGGCGGCGTTCAAGATTGTGCGTCGTCGTCCTCCTCCTTCTCTCCTTAGAGCACGCGCTGACTCTCCTCCGACGTTGTGCGCAGCGCAACGTCAACCTGCTCCTGCACGCCTTGTCGCTCGACGCGTCCATGATCGAGACGGACGACGAGTAGCGCGCTCGAGCCCCCTCCCTCCTCTTCTTTCGACTCTCGTCCTCCTTTTTGTCCCTGTACCTGTCTTCTCCCTCTCCCTCTCCTTCATCATATCTCTCGAGCTAGACCAAACAAGCACTGCAACGAAAGTACCACCGTCTCTCGTCCGGGCTCGAGCCTCTCCGTGACGCTGCGGAGCAAGTGATGTCCCTGTCGCTCGGACGAATCGATCGGCCTTGTCGTCCCTAAGCCTCTCCCTCTCGCCTCTTGCTCGCTCTCGCCTCGCCTCTCGAGTCGCGCTCAGCCACCTCGCTCGAGAGTGTCCGTCGACCGAGGTGCGCACGCTCCCTCCTTCGACGGTCGTCCGCCGCCTCGAGCTGACGCGCGTCGTGCGCCTCGCAGCCTCGTCGGAGCACTTCTCTCGCTACTTTCTTTCGTCGACTCGGCAAGATCGAGCATGGCGCCGCAGTACAGCTACGATGGTGCGTCCCTTCGCTCTCCTCAATCGACCTTCTCAAGTCCGACCTCCTCTTCCTCAAGGCCGCTCGGCCCGCATCGCTGACCCCCTTACCCCGCCCGCAGGTCCCTGGGACGGCTCGACCTCGATCGGTGACGGCAACGCGCCGTGGTGGGCCGACGACAACAACGGCGACGACGACTCGGGCCTCTCGGAGCGCGACCGCCTCCTCGCCATCATCCTCCCCTCGGTCTTCGGCGGCCTCCTCGTCCTCCTCCTCCTGTGGATCCTCTTCCGCCTCAACGCAACCCGCCGCCGCGTCCTCGCGTGCGAGGAGCGCGAGCTCGTCCACGACGCGGCCATCACGGCCGTCAAGGAGGAGCGCGACGCCGAGCGCGAGGGGTGGTACGGCGCCGGCTGGCAGCACGGGCGCCGGCACGGGCGCGACAGGCGCAGGAGGTGCGTCGAGCCGCAGCAGTGCGCGCCTCAGATCCTCCCCATCCCGGTCCCCTTCCCCGCCTACGGCGCCGACTACAAGCACCACCACCGCAGGCACCACCACCACCAGTACCCGCCCGGAGGCTACCCGGCAATCGGCTATCCGGGCTACTGCTGAGCGCGCGGGCGAGGAGGAGCAGGACGACGAGACGAGGAGGCTTGAGCGGGGCTTAGCGGAGCAGTGCAACGAGTGCTTGGGTCAGTGTCCATCAGGCCTGCGAGCGAGATGAGCGAGATTTAGAAAGCGAAACGAAGCCGTAGAGCCTCTCGAGCAGAAGAGAGAGAGCGCGAGCCCGAGAAGCGAAAGCGAGGCTGCGTTGCCCGACCGCCGACGACGCTCACGAACGGCTACGTCGTCCCCTCCTCCTCATCCTCACCGAGCTCGACCGCCTTCTCGGCCTTTCCTCGGCCCCCCGCGCGCCCAGTAAGCGCCTCGAGCGACGGCAGGTCCTCGTCCTCGTCCTCGTTGTTGGCGAGCAGCGTCGACATCTCGCGCAGCCGGCGCATCTGCTCGTCGTCGCCCTCGTCGTCGCCCTCGCCGTCGCCGAGCTCAGACGGCGCGACCGACCCGCCGATGCTCTCGGCCGGCGTCGTCTCGCTGCGGAACAGCGGGCCCCTCGCGCCGGGCGCGCGCGGCGCCGGCGTGACGCTGAGCGAGCTGCCGCGCGGGATCGTCGAGCGACCGTTGCGGTACGACTCGGGCGCGACCGAGGCCGAGAGCTGGCGGATCTCGGTGTCGAGGAGGCGAGGGCGGGCGAGGTCGGCGGGGTCGAGAGCCGGGTAGGGCTCGACGCTGCGGGCGAGGGGAGCGAGGGTCGGCGACTCGAGGCAGTCGCTCTAGAGTGGAAAGAAAAGGTCGCACGCACATGACGACGAGAGCACGCGAGTAGATGGAGAAGCCGCGGTCTGCAGAGAGGAGAGGGGCGAAGCTCGTCAGCCCGTGCACGTACAGCGGCAAGCAGAGGGAGAAAGAGAGAGAGAATGGGAGGACGCACACGTCACCGTGACCTCAGGCTTGGCGTCCTCGTCGTACTCCAGCTTGACGTCGCCCACGAGTCCTGCTCCCGCCGAGTCGGCCCATCCCGGCGGCGGCGCCTCCTCGTCCGGCTCTGGCTTGACGACAACGAGCTCGTCCTCGGCACCTCCCTCGTCGCGTGCACCGCTCGCTGCGACGCCGACGCGGCGCTTCGAGGGCGGCGCAGCGGTCGACGGGCCCTCGCCGTCCGAGCCGGACGAGAGGACGTCTCCCTCGTCGTCTCGAGGAGCGGTGGACGTCGTGCGCGCCCTCTTGCGGGTCGGCGGAGGAGGGGGGAAGGGCGAAGGTGCGGCGCGCGATGGCGCACGGACGGTGGATGGCGAGCGGGTGACGAAGTGGATGTTCTTGTCCTGCGAGCGCGAGGAGAGGCGCGCGTCAGCTCGCTGCGCAGCGAAGAAGGAGAGGGACGAGGGCGCACCTTGAGGAGAACGGCGTGATTGTCTTTGAGGCGGCGGAAGTAGAAGGCCATCTGGTAGTCGGCTGCAGGAGGTCGAGAGAGGTCAGCACCGCCTCGTCGACCCGAGCG
>Ga0308170_10004843_pt1 | contig 10487 bp, 11 predicted proteins | sample PhyBR2_2_FD_202136 | JGI IMG/M metagenome (GOLD analysis project Ga0308170, IMG submission 202136) | Phyllosphere microbial communities from UC Gill Tract Community Farm, Albany, California, United States - DLSLSB.R2 | ecosystem: Host-associated > Plants > Phyllosphere > Unclassified | place... | reverse complement strand
TCTCCCTCTCCCCCTCGCTCTTCCTCGCCCTCCCGCACCCGCCCCTCCACAGTCCGCTCCGACCTCTTCCAGCACCGCCTCTGGCTCCCGCAGCCCCCACAGGACGACGCCCCGCACCCCTGGACCGACGTCCTGATCCCCTTGTCCGATTTCACGCTCACCAACTCGGGCGACCTGAGCGCGACCCAGCTCGACATGCTGCGCACAGAGGTGCGCACCGTCGGCATCTCGGTCCTCGGCCCGCTCGAGGGAAGGTACGAGCTCGGCGTCGAGCGCATCGACGCCGTCAGGCTCGAGGGGGACGAGGCGCGCCGGGCGAGGGAGGGACGGTTGGAGGGCTTGCCGGAGCAGAGGGACGCAGAGGGGGACAAGCTGTAGAGCGAAGAGAGGGTGCGATGTACGAGTCGGCTGTGCCTTTGCGCGCGCGGCGAGCCGAGGGAGAGCGAGAGGAAAGGAAGAGGCTCGAGCGTTCTCAGTCGAGCTGTGCTCCTCGCTCGCTCGCCCAGCTCAGCTCCTCTCGTCTCCTCACGGGCGCAGAGAAGGAAGAAGGAAGAGAAGATAGCTGTTACAGCACCGATGCGCGCTCGTCTAGAGGAAGGAAGGAAGGAAAGAACAGGGACGGCCTCGCCTCGACCGCTCGGCTCGCTAGAGCTCGTCTCGTCGCCCCTCATCGCGCACTCGCCGATCCATACCGTGCTGCAGCTCCTCGACCGCTCGGCTGACGCGCACGCCCCTGCGCCGCCTCGGCTCGCCTCCCGGCTCCCCTCCCACCTCCTCTCCCGCTCCCCTAGGCCCTCATCGTGCGCGCTCGCCTCAGGGCTCACAGCCCGAGCAAGCGCATGATGGCGTACCCGATCGTGATGACGATGGTGGTCGCGCCGATCGAGGCCGGGACGCCGTTGCGGTAAAAGTCGCCCGGGTAGAGGTACCTGCGGCGCCGCGAGGAGGGCAGGGAGCGGGGAGGGCGACGGGCGAGGGAGAGTGAGAGAAAGGGCGAGAGGGAGGGCGAGGGAGAGGGTGAGGGCGAGGGCGGTACCGGCGAGGGCGAAGGGGGAGAGCGGGAAAAGCAAGGCGGGACGTCGAGGAAAGTCAGCCTCTGAGCCTCGCACACGTCGCCCAGCCCGCTCGACCCGTTCGAATGCGAGGGAGAGAGAGAGAAGCGCAGCACGCGCGACGCACCTCTGCCCCAGCTCGTCCTCCTGGTTCGCAGCCGCCAAGTTGGGGAAGCCCGAGATCGGGAGCGCCATGCCGGCCGAGCACACGAGGCTCGTCGCAAAGATGAGCAGGCGCGGGTGCGGCGTCTCCATGGCCGAGCCGATCTGGGCCGCGATCGGGACGACGAGGACGGCCGCGATGCTGTGAGTCGTGAGTGGGGAGCGGCGAGGGCGAGGAGGAGGGAAGAGGAGGAGAGGAAGGGCGAGGGGAAGCGTCAGTTCAGGACGGCGGCGAGCGAGAGAGAGAGAGAGAGAGAGGACGCACGTGTGCGAGATGAAGGTGCCGATGACGAGCACGATGACGCTGAACAGGGCGAGGATGGGCCAAATGTCCATCCCGAGGACGACGTCCTGGATGACGGCGTCGCTGCAAGCGAGAGAGGATGCACGGGTCAGTCACGGCTCAAGGAGGGCGAGATCATGATGACGAGGGGGACGAAGAGGAGAAAGGGAGGAAGGACGGGGAGGAGAAGGAGGGAGAGGGAGGACGCACATGTCGTCGAGGAGACCCGACGAGAGGACGGCCTTGCCGAGCGCGATACCGCCCATCGCCAAAAAGACGATCGACCAGGGCGAGTGGTCAAAGTCGGCCTGCAGACGAGAGGGCGAGAGCGTCAGAGACTCGGTCGAGAGGAAGAGACGGGCGGCGACGACGAGGAGAGACGGCAACGACGCACCTTGCGCAGGACGCCGCTGCCGTAGAAGGCGACGATCGGGAGGATGGCAATGATGCCCATGTCGCCAAACAGCCACGCGAGCTTGGTCTCGACGCACCACAGGACGATGGTGCCGACCGTGACGCCGCTGACCCACCACTGGGCGCGCGTGAACGGCTCCTTGTTGACCCGGACCGGGTTGATGGCGACCGTGCTCGTCCCCGCGCGGTACGTCCACAGGAGGATCCCCCAGATGAGGCACACGCTCAGGAACGACACCGGGATCGAGACGCTGAACCACCCGAGCCACGAGATGGGCGGGTTCATGTAGTCGAGCGCGATCAGGTTCTGCGGCGACGAGATCGGCGACGCCATGCCGCCGACGTTGGACGCGAGCGCGATGCCGAGGATCAGGGCCTTGCTGAACGGCGACTTGGACGGGAGCGTGCGCAGGATGGGCTGTTGCGGCGGGACGTCGACGAGTCAGTTCAGGGCTCGCAGGGGGTAGCTCGACGTGCGTGAGGGTATGAGGCCGAGGCGGGCCGGAAAGGAGAGGGAGGGGGCGAGCGAGGACGAGGAGGGAGCCGCACCTGGATGAGCGAGTAGCACAGGACGGGCGCGGCGACGTTCGAGATCCACATGCTCGCGAAGCACGCGACGAGCATGTAGGCGAAAAGGATCGACCTCGGGCGGGTGCCGGCGAGCGAGAGCACCTTGGTGGCGAGGACCTGTCGCAGGAGGGAGGAGGCCGAGTCAGCGCTCGTCCGGCTCGAGGAGGACGTGACGGCGGCGGCGGGACGCACCTTGTCGATGTTCTGCTTGGAGAGCGCAGCGGCGAGCGTAAAGCCGCCGAGGAGGAGCATGATGGTGGGCGAGAACATCTGGCCAAAGATGAACTTGGTCGCCTCGACGCTCGTGAGCCGGCGGTCCTCGCCGTCGGTCGAGCGCAGGACCCGCAGGATGACGACGAGGAAGGGGACCATGAGCGCCGTGACGAAGAGGGGCATGATCTGCGCGCGGTCGAGCGACATCAATTACTGTCTCGACGGGTGGGCTCGCTCCGAGCGAGTGGGAGAGGACCGAGCGGCGCAACGCACCTCGAGGGCCCAGAAGATGGTGACGACGACGAGCAGCGCGAGGCAGTTCTGCTCCTCGACGCGGTCGAACCACTGGCAGCTGAGGATGACGCCGAACAGGAGGAGCGCGACGGCGCCGGGCACCGTCTGGCCGTTGACCCAGCTCGGGAGCCGGACCCGCCCGAGCGGCGTGCTGAGCTCGGCGGGCTTCAACTCGAGCCCGCTCGGCGGGCTCGCAGGCTGCACGACGGGCAGGCCCGTCGTCGCGCCCGCGGCCGTCCCGCCGCGCCCGCCGGCGCCCGTGTACCCGCCCGAGGCCGACCACCCGCGGCGCTCGAGGCCGATCATCTCGCGCCAGACCGTGTTGCGCTCCCACACGACGTGCTCGCGCAGGTGCGCCTTGAGCTGCTTGAGCGCGAGGTCGACGTCGCCGCCCGTCGCGAGGTCGGCGTACAGCGGGATGATCGACTGGACGCCGCCCTGGAGACGCTGCTGCGTCGCGCGCTCGAAGGGGAACGTGTGGTCGACGACGGTCGTCATGTAGTGCTGGCGCAGCGACGAGTTGGTGATCTTGTCGTACCTGCGAGGCGAGGAAGGGAGGCGGAGTCAGGAACGCGCTCGAGGCGGTCGAGAGGGGAGGGAACGGCGAGGACGCACTTCTTGAGGACCTTGCTGAGGCCGGTGTAGTTGAGGTCGACGTACTGCTTGAGCTCCGAGAGCGTCTGCGAGCGAGAGCGCAAAGCGTCAGGACCGAGTCGGCCGTCGAGCTCCTCCTGCGCGCGAGACGGAGGAGAGGAAGACGCACAGTGAACAGGCTCGCGAGCCTGCGCTTGTACATGATGCGCGTGTCGATCGCCCAGTCGCTCAAGCCCTCCCACACCGCGCCGCCCGCCGCACCGCTCATGAGGCCCTCCTCCTCGGTCGTGAGCAGGCTGTTCGACATGCGGCTCATGCCGCGCTTGCTCGACAGCCGCGGCCGGCTCCCTCCGCCGCCGCCGCTGCGCGCAAAGCCCGCACGCGCAGGCTGCTGCGCCCCGCCGGCGCGCGAGCGGCTCTCCTCCTCGTCGGCGTCCTCGTCGTCCTCCTCGATCGCCTCCTCGGCGGCGCCCTCGTCCTCGTCGAGCCCGAGCAGGTCGCCCGTCTCGCTCGCGGAGCTCAGCGCGCGGCTCCTGCGACGCCCGGGCACCTTGGCCTTGCCCTTCTTCTGCGCCTGCGCCTGCGCCTGGTCGACGCTCGAGCGGCGCGCCGACTTGCGGCCCGCGCGCGACGCCTCTGCGTACTCGCGCGGGTCGTTGAGGATCTTGGCGAACGCGCCCTTCTTGCGCGAGTCGACGTCGTGCTCGTCGTCGTCGTTCTCGTCGTCGTCGCCCTCGCTGTCGGACCCGCCGCTCGTCGCCGTGAGGAGGCCGGCGCTCGGCTTGGTGCGCACCGTGTTGCCGCCGAACGAGCCCGACGGCCGGCGGCCGGCGGCGCGCGAGGGCGAGATCGACTCGGCGAGAGAGAGGTCGGCGTCTTCCTCGTCGCGCAGGCGCTCGAGGTCCTCCTTGAGGAGGACGAGGTCGCCGAGGAGCTCGCGTTCTGCGGAACGTGGGCCGGTCGGGGTCAGCACCGGGTGCGCGTGCGGGGAACGAAGGAGAAGGAGAAGGGGGACGCACCCTTGTCGACGTAGAACTCGGTGATCTTGTGCAGCTCCTTGTCGAGGAGCTTGGTGAAGGTGCGCTCGTTGGCGTCGCTCGAGGTGCGCTCGGCCTGGGCGGCGGACGACGGCGGCTCGGCGCCCTCCTCCTCGTCGCGGTACTGGGTCGCCGGGCCCGTGCTGGTGCCCTGGGCGAGGACGGCCTGCTTCTCGAACTTGTAGATCTGGGCCTTGAGGGCGTCGTAGCTGCGAGAGAGGGGGCAAGACGATCGAGATCAGCGACGGCGCGCAGAAGGGAGAAGGAGGGGGAAGAGAGAGTGGGACGCACGCGAGGTAGTGGTTGGTCCACTCTGGGACGGCGTTGAACAGGAGGCTGTGGCTGAACTTCATCTTGGCGCCTGGTGCCGGAAGGCGGCGGCGGAGGGCCGAGGGGAGATGAGGGCGAGGGCGAGTCGGGGTGCGCTCTGGCTGCGGGTCGCGCAGGGGCTGTAGCTCGAGGTCGGCGTGGCTGTCGGGTGCTGCAGGCCGAGCAGGTCTACTGAACAGAGAGAAGAGGGCTGCTTCGAGGTGACGACGGAGGAGGGGGTGCGGGGGGACGAGGCGAGTTAGCTCCCTCTGCCGGCTCGAGGGACAGCACGACGAGCTGGGCGGACGTACACAGGTAGGGTGGCATTCAGCAGGCCATCCTGAGCGCAGGACACGACGAGCGAGAGCGAGCCAAGCTCTCGTTCCTCCTCCGCTCGTCCGGCGCGGCTTGCTCTCGCTTCCGCTCCTCACTCGGCATTCACGGGCACCGCTGCCAGGCTCGCAGTGCTACAGCGCTCGGCCGGTGCAGCCCTGCACACCGCTCTGGCCCGGCCCAATGCGGGTCAGGACCTGGCGCGCCCGCCTTCCTCGCGCGTCGAGGTCTTGCTCGTCTTGCCCGACCGGCGACCCTCTCGCTTCGTTCCACCTTCCCGCCTTGATGCACCGTCTCGGGTATCAGCTCGCTGATCGAGGCGCTCTGGCGCACCGAAGCGCCGCCGTCGCTTGCTTCTGCTTCTCCGCCTCGAGCGCACGCCGCCGCCTGCTCAGCTCGAGCCTGCCGAGGCGGCATGTCCGACCTGCTGCCGCCCGCTCTCGACGCGCAGACCGTGCCGCGCTTCCTCGCCGCCCTCGACGACGCCTTCTACCCGACGCCGAACGCTGGCTTCACGGCCCGGCTCGCAGTCCTCGCGGCGCTCACGAGCCTGTGCGTCCTCCTCTCTCTCTACCTTGACCTCTTCAAGCACACTCTGACCCTCTCACACCTTCAGGTCGATGCTCCTGAGCGCAGTGTACCTCGGGCTGCACTACCACTCGACCCTCGAGCGGCCCCGGCGGCGCTCTCTCTGGCTCGTGCGCTTCCTCGACCGCCCGAGCGGCCGCTTCCTCGCCATCAAGTGCGCCGTCTCTCTCTTCCTCCCCTCATTGTCCCACCCAGGTGCCCCCTAACGCACGAACCCATGCAGCACCCGCCCCTCGTGGACCAACAGCATCTTCCTGTACTCGGCGTTCCAGCTCGCCTGCCTCGTCGCGTACTGGCGCGCGTACGGCCGGCACGAGTCGCTGTGCGCCTGGGTCGTCCTGAGAGCGTTCATCGGCGTCTTCCTGTTTGCCGCGGCGTGGCTCATCTCGTGGTCGGGCTTGATGGTGCGTCCCGCCTCCTCGTTCCTGCACGGTTTCGAACGCAACTCCGAGCCAGTGCAGTCGAGCTGACTCCTCCCCTGCGTCTACAGGCCTTCCTCCTCGCCGTCGAGCCCGAAAAGGTCTACATCTCGGCGCGTACGGCCAACCTTCTCTTCTTCGGCGGCGGCTTGCTCCTCTTCTCGGTCAACCTCGTGCGCCCTCCTCCTCCTCTCCCTCGTCCCAGTCCGACGCTAGCCCTGACTCCTCGTGCTCGTGAGCAGGTCATCGCCATCGTCACGGCTATCTACGGCGTCCGCACCTTCGACCGTTACCTCGACTTGCGCGCCGCGCTCCTCGCGCTCGAAGCATCGCTCGCCGGCCGGGCGCCGACGCTGCTCGACCTGCTCGCACTCAAGGCGCCGTCCGAGGCGCTCGTCTCTGCAGGAAACGCCGCTCGCATGTGCGTTGCCCTCCTTTCCCTCTGAGGGGTCCGAGCGCCCTCCCCTTCGCACCTTCCTGACCCTCTTCCTTTTCTTCCTGCACGCAGCACCAACGCCATCCAGTGGTCCGTCGTCGCCGTCTTCCCGCTCTTCATCCTCGCCGTCGACGTCGGCGGCCTCCTCCTGTGCGCACGGATGCGCCGCCAGATCCGCGAGAGCGTCGAGGTGCTCGGCGGGAGCGGCGGGTCGGGCGGCGCGGCGCGGGGCGACGACACGGCGCAGGCGGGCGAGGAGCGAGGAAAGGGTGCAGGTGCCTCGGGGCGTGAGGGAGCGCGCGGGACGTGGCTCGAGCGGCGCAGGCTGCGACGGGCGGAACGGCGGCACGGCCGCGCAGCGTCCACCGCCGAGCGGGCGCAGGCACGCAAGGTCCTCGTCTTCCAGAAGGCCGTCACAGACCTGCAGACGGTGCGTCGCCTCCTCTATTTCGTCTCGCCGCGAGAGCAGCTCGAGAGGTCCGAGCGCTGACGACCTTCTCAAACTGCGCACCCAGCTCGCGAGCGTCGTCGCCTTCATCGCGCTGTGCCTCTTCGCCATCACGATCTGGGCGGCCTACAGCGCCGCGAGCCCGATCAACGAGAGCGTCAGCTGGGGCTAGTGCGTCCCTCTCTCGCTTCCCTCTCCTCTTCGCCGCCGCGCACACGCTGACGCTTCACGGCCGGCTCGCGCGCGCAGCATGGAGTCACTCGCGACGGCAGCCTTCTGGGTGTTCACGCTCCCCGCCGTCGTCGCCCTCGTGTGCCTCACGCTCAACGCGCTCCGCAGCCGGCGCCGGATCGCCGACCTCGAGACGACCGCCGGCGCGGCGCCGTCCGTCGCTGCAGGCGCCGGTGCGGGCGCAGCGAGCGTGCAGCTCGGACTCGTGTGCACGGCATCGGACCCGAGCAGTGTGGGCGCGAGCGTCAAGAGCCCCGGACCGCAGGCGCTCGTGCTCGAGGTCGAGCCAGGTGCGCAACTTGAGAAGGTCGAGACGGCGTCGCCGCGCGAGCCGCAGGCGAGCTCGCAGGCGTCGCCGACGTCGCTCGAGACGAGCAGGAGGCGCGTCTCGCTGCGGCGCATGAGCAGCTTGTTCGGGTCGTGGGAGGGAACGAACGGTGCGGTCGAGCGGGATCGAGCTGGGCACGAGCGTTCGCGCCCGTCGTCGGCAGCGATCACCGTCACGGTCGAGGAAGTGGTCGTGACGGATCATGATGAGGGCGAGGACGACGAGGACGGCGGAGAAGTACAAAGAGGGGGAGATCGGGTCGAGCCGTAGATCTGCAAGGACGCACGTTCCCCTTCTCGGGCTTTGCTGCTTACTCGCTCGAGAGAGCCGCTCACGGGCTCTCGACAGGCCAGAAAGAGAGAAGGCACAGTCCATTGCGAAGGCTCTACAGCGCAGAGTGGTTACAGCTCGGGCTTCTTGGCTGAGCGCGAGCGGCGAGAGGGGATAAAGAGGGAGGGGGAGGGGGAGAGGGAGTGAGGGACGGTGGAGAGGCGCCCTTGACGGCTCACGCAGAGCTGGTCGGCTCGGCGCGACGCCAAAGCCAGCCGTCGTCGGTCGAGGAGGACGAAGCCGACGGCGCCGCTGAGTCGACCGCCGCGGCCGCCGAGGGAGCGACCGCCGCCGCCGACGAGTTGCCCGTCCAGCCCCAGATGATGTCGATGACGCCGAGGTCGAGGTTGTCGCCCGAGAGGGCCGAGAAGACGGGGACGGAGAGGTCGAGCGAGGCGCTGCGGGCGAAGAGGGGCTCGAGCGTCAGCATCACGGCCGCCGAGGTGGCTCAAACCGAGGCGCAGAGAGAGCTGTACGCACTCGCCGACGCAGAGCGCACAGCGCTCGGTCGCCCAAGCCTTCATCGAAAGGCCGTTGGCGAGGTTGGTGACGAGGAGCTCGGCGCCGCAGTAGCTGCTCGGCGTCCTCGTCGAGCCCTGCGTCGAGTTGAGCCACTGCGCGCGAGAGGGAGAGTAGAGTCAGTCGTGCTCGAGAGACGAGAGCGAGAGGGGAGCCCGAGACGCACCATTGCGTTCGAGAGGGCGACGACAAAGTCAGTTTTGTTGGCGGCGACGCCGCACGGGCCGTAGTGCTGACCTGCTCGCGCACGGTGCTCGTCAGCTCACGCTCGGGCATCGTCAAAGAGAGAGGGAGAGGTGACGCACTGGCCTCGAAGTACGTGCCGTTGCCCTTGAGCGTCTGGAACGCTTCGGGCTGCGTCGCCTGGTACACGCTCGCGACGGCGAACGGGCCCGCCGCCGCCGCTGCAGCGCCGTCGACGCCGGCAGGGTTCCACGACCCCGCAGCGGGCGAAGGCGACGGCGAGGCCGACGACGCGCCCTGCCACTCGCCCGAGCCCGAGCCCGGAGCGGCAGTCGTCGCCGACGGCGGCGCCGCGCCGGCCTCGCCCTGCGACGCCGGCGCGTCGGCGTGCCACGCGCCGTCCTGCGCTGCGGACGTCTGCTGCGGAGCACCGTCGACGACCGGCGGTGAGGTCGCAGACGCTGCGGCGGCGGGGTCGGCGAGCGGCGTCGAGACGACGACGGGGCCGGGACCGAGCTGGATGGACGAGAGCGGCGCCGCCGCCGACTCGTGCTGCTGCTGATCGTGCTGCTGCTGGCCGTCGGCGGCCGGGAGGATCGACGGCGCCGACGAGGGCATCGAGACGCCGGCGGGCATGGTCGTCTGGGCGAAGACGTCGGCGGCGCCGCTTGAGTTCGGGCCCGGGTTCGGGCTCGAATCGGCCGATGCGGCGGAGCTACCGGTCGCCGACTGCTCGTGCGCGTCAGGCGAGCTCGTCGCGCCGGCGGAAGGTGCGCCCGACTGCGCGTCGGCGGCGGCCGAGGACGGCGACGCCTGCGGGTCGACCGAGCCGAACTCGCCCATCTGGGACGGCGCGCTCGAGGGCATCGTCGCCGCGCTCGTCGGCGTGTACTTGCCGTCGTTCTGGACCGAGGCGGCGGCGGCGTCGGACGTCTCGCCGGCCGGGGCGGAGGTGGCCGCGGCGGCGCTCGACGGGTGGTACTGGCCGTCGTTGACCGGCGCCGAGGTCGTCTCGGCGTGCGCGTCGAGCGTCGACTCGGTGTGGGTGGTCGAGGCGTGCGCGGCGTCGGTCGCGGCAGAGGACGAGCCCGACTCGACGGCGGACTCGCCGTCCTCGTGGTCGCCCGCAGCGGACGACTCGCTCTCGGCCTTGGCCGTCTCCTTCTTGTCCTGGGCGACCCGAACGGCTGCGCGCGAGGTGACGAGCGTCAGCGACTGAGCGAGAGCTCGAGGCAAAAGAAAGACAGAGAGAGAGCGCGCGACGCACCGATGAAGACGCCGAGCGCGACGACGATGACGACGATGAGCGCGATGAAGGCGTAGCACCACCACACGCGCCTTCTCGGCTTGCCCTTGGTCGCGCCCGCGCCCGAGCCCGGGTCGCCCGCCCCGCCATGGCTGCCCTTCTCGCCCGCCTTCTTCGACGACGCCGACGACCTCGAGCTGCGCTTCGAGCTGCTGCGCTTGACGGCGCCCTTCTCGACGTCCGACAGGCCATCGTCGTCGTGCGCGTCGACGGCGTACGGGTTCGGCGCGGTGGAAGACGCCGGGTCGTCCTTGCCGAGCGCGTTGAGGCTGCGGCGGCCCGAGCGGCGGGCACTGCTGCTGCGCGTCGCCGACGCCGAGCGCGAGCCCTTCTTGGCGTGCACGTGCTTCTTCTTGTGGTGCCGGCGCGCGAGCTCGTCGTCGTCGTGGCCGAGGGCGTTGTAGCGCTGCGAGCTCTGCGGGCGCACGTAAACCGGGT
>Ga0308170_10004841_pt1 | contig 10490 bp, 8 predicted proteins | sample PhyBR2_2_FD_202136 | JGI IMG/M metagenome (GOLD analysis project Ga0308170, IMG submission 202136) | Phyllosphere microbial communities from UC Gill Tract Community Farm, Albany, California, United States - DLSLSB.R2 | ecosystem: Host-associated > Plants > Phyllosphere > Unclassified | place... | reverse complement strand
GGTTGAGGCCGGCGGTTTCCGGCAGGCCGAGTGCGATGTTCATGGACTGCACGGCGCCGCCGGCAGTGCCCTTGGTCAGGTTGTCGATCACGCAGGTGACGATGACACGCCCTGCGTGGGGGTCGAATGCCACCTGCATGGCCGCGTAGTTGGAACCCTGCACGGACTTGGTGGCGGGCCACTGGCCTTCCGGAAGCACGTGGACGAACGGCTCGTCCTCATACGCTTCGGTCCAGGCCAGGCGCAGCTGCGCGGCGGTGGTGCCGGGCTTGACCTTCGCGGTGGCGGTGGTCAAAATGCCACGGCTCATGGGTGCCAGCGTGGGCGTGAAGGAAACGGTGACCTTTTCCCCTGCCGCGTTCGACAGGCCCTGCTCGATTTCCGGTGTGTGCCGGTGCCCGCCGCCCACGCCGTAGGGGCTCATGGAGCCCATGACTTCAGAGCCGATCAGGTTGACCTTGGCGGCCTTGCCCGCGCCCGAGGTGCCGGAGGCGGAAACGATCACGACGTCGTCGGATTCCAGCAGATGGGCAGCGAACCCGGGGGTCAGCGCCAGGAGGGCCGACGTCGGGTAGCAGCCGGGAACGGCAATGCGCTTGGCGCCCTTCAAGGCCTCGCGCTGGCCGGGCAGTTCCGGAAGTCCATAGGGCCACGTGCCGGCGTGGGCGGAGCCATAAAACTTTTCCCAGGCCGCAGGGTCCTCAAGGCGGTGGTCGGCGCCGGCGTCAATCACCACCGTGCCTTCCGGCAGCTGGGCGGCAATCGCTGCGGAGGCACCATGCGGCAGCGCGAGGAAGACGACGTCATGGCCGGAAAGGTTTTCCACGGTTGTGTCTTCGAGGATGCGGCTGGCAAGCCCATGCAAGTGCGGCTGCAGCTCCCCCAAGCGGGAACCGGCGTTGCTGTGAGCCGTGATAGCGCCGATGGTCACACCCGGGTGCCCGGCCAGAATGCGGAGGACCTCTCCCCCGGCGTAACCGCTGGCTCCGGAAACCGCAACAGAAATAGTCATGATCCGACTATACAGCAATAGTTATGCATTGGTGTCGATAATTATGCATCCAGGTGAAGCCGCGTGCCGTACCTGTCCTCCTGGACGCCCCTGTCCCTAGGATGGTTTCGGCAGCCGGGTCCGGAAACACCGGGACCCGCGAAAGGAGAGCCATGACGCACGCAATCGTCGCACGGCAGGCAGGCGGTCCGGAAGTCCTTGACTATGTTGAAGTTGAACCTCCCACTCCCGGCCCCGGACAATTGCTGATCCACGTCGGGGCGGCGGGCGTCAACTTCATCGACACGTACAAGCGCAGCGGCACCTACAAAGTGCCCTACCCCTTCACACCCGGCTCGGAAGCCGCGGGCACGGTGGAAGCAGTAGGCGACGGCGTGACCGGCTTCGCCGTAGGCGACCGGGTAGCAACAGCCGAGGGTATCAACTGCTACGCGGACTATGCGCTCGTTGACGAGGACGCCGCGTTGCCGGTACCCAAGGGCCTGAACGTATTCACCGCCGCAGCCCTTCCGCTGCAGGGCGTCACTGCGCACTACCTCATGAATTCCACGTTTAAAGTGGAGCCCGGTCACAAGGTCCTGCTGCATGCCGGTGCCGGCGGCGTGGGGCTGTTGTTGATCCAGCTGCTCAAAGCACGCGGCGCGGAAGTCCTCACCACAGTCTCCACGGACGAAAAGGAGCAGCTGGCGCGCGACGCCGGCGCGGACCACGTGCTGCGCTACGACGGCTTCGCGGAGCGGGTCAGGGACATCACCAGCGGTACCGGGGTGGACGTGGTGTACGACGGGGTGGGCAAGGACACCTTCGACGGTTCGCTGGCGTCATTGCGGGTCCGCGGAATGCTGGTGCTGTTCGGCGCCGCCTCCGGCCCGGTCCCGCCAGTCGACCCGCAGCGCCTCAATTCCGGGGGTTCCCTGTTCCTGACGCGCCCCACCATGGGCCACTACCTGCGGGACGCTGCGGAGCGGCGCTGGCGCTCGGACGAGGTCTTCGCTGCCGCCGCCGACGGCAGCCTGAAGGTTCGCATCGGTGCGCGCTACCCGCTAAGCCAGGCCGGTCAGGCGCACCGCGACCTCGAGGGCCGCAAGACCACCGGAAAGGTGCTCCTGGTGCCCTGACGCCGGGGCCGGATGATGACAGAAGTCCCCGCAACCACGAAGGTTGCGGGGACTTCTGTGTTGGCGCCTGCTGTCGAAGCAGCCAAAGGCCGGTCTAGCGCTGGACGGCCCCGAAGCGTTCGGCAGCCAGGGCCACTGCGCTTTCACGCGCCGCCGAGGCTTCGTCAGCCGTCAGCGTGCGATCCTGCGCCCGGAAGCGCAGACCGAAGGCCAGCGACTTCTTGCCTTCCTCGATGCCCTTGCCGGCGTAGACGTCGAACAGAGCCACGTCCTCCAGGAGCTCGCCGGCGCCTTCGCGAAGCGCGGCGAGAACCTCGTCCGCCGGGACGTCGGCCGGGACCACCAGGGCCACGTCCTGGGTCGCCACCGGGAAGGTGGAGATGTGGCGGGCCACGATGACGTCCGGAGCGGCCTCGAACAGGGCGTCGGCATTGATCTCAAGGGCCACCGTCCGGGCCGGCATGTCCGACGCTGCGAGGAGCTTGGGGTGCAGTTCGCCCGCATACCCCACGGTCTCCCCTGTCCGCAGCGAGAGCTTGGCCGTGCGGCCGGGGTGGAACGCCTGGTGGCTGCCCTGGCTGACAACCAGGTCCACGCCGAGGACATCGCCGGCAAGCCGGGAAACATCCAGCGCGTCGGCCCAGTCCCATGCCCTGGGGGTATGGGACGCGGCGGCCGGGGAATCATGGCCGGTGAGGACTGCGGCGAGATGGAAAGGCTGGTCCGGGACGCCGTCGAAAAGCCCGTCCAGGACTTCCTCGGAAGGCTTGACGCCCAGCGGCGGGATCGAGGCGGTGCCTACGCTTTCGCCAGGCAGGAACACCAGGCCCGATTCGAACAGGGCGAGATCGCGGAAGCCCCGCGAGTGATTCCGCTTGGCCACCTCAATCAGCCCGGGCAGGATGGAGGTGCGCAGGTAGCCGTGCTCCTCGCTGATGGGATTGGCGAGCTTGACCGCCCGGCGCTCCGCGCCCTGCTCCGACACCCCGAAGGTGTCGTTGGCGGCCTTGGACACGAACGGGTAGGACAGGACCTCGGTGAGGCCTGCGTCGGCCAGTGCCTGGATAAGGCGCCGGCGCTGCTGCTGGACGCGGGTGAGCCCCCGGCCCGGAGGGGCCACCGGAAGCGTGGCGGGAATCTTGTCGTATCCCACCAACCGGGCAACTTCCTCGGTCAGGTCTTCCTTGGTCTCCAGGTCGCTGCGCCAGCTTGGCGGCGTAACGGTCCAGCCGCCGTCGTTCTTCACCACTGCGGCACCCAGGTCCTCAAGCGAGGTGACGATCTGGTCCTCGGTGAAGTCGATGCCGATCCGCGCGGCGGCGAAGCCTGCGGGCAGCTCGATGGTGATGGTTTCCGGAGCGGTACCAACGTCAGTGCCGGCTTCGTCCGCCGTGCCGCCGGCCAGTTCCACCAGGAGGTCCACCACGCGCTGCGCGGCGATGCCCGCCACCTGCCAGTCCACCCCGCGCTCGAAGCGCTTGGAGGCCTCGGACGGCAGCTTATGCCGGCGGCGGGAGCGGCCGATGGACACCTCGTCGAAGTGCGCGGACTCCACGAGGATGTTCGACGTCGAATCACTCACCTCGGTTGCCGCGCCGCCCATGACACCGGCGATGCCGATGGCGCCGGAGTCGTCGGTGATCAGCAGGTCCTCGGCGTCAAGGGTGCGTTCCTTACCGTCGAGCGTGGTGATCTTCTCGCCGGCGGACGCGCGGCGCACCACGATGTCCCCGGACAGCTTGTCGAGGTCGTAGCAGTGGGTAGGCTGGCCCAGCTCGAGCATGACGTAGTTGGAGATGTCCACCGGCAGCGAGATGGAGCGGATGCCGGCCAGCCGGAGCCGGGACACCATCCACTGCGGCGTGGGCTTCGTGGCATCCACGCCACGGACGGTGCGCGCCACGAACCGGTCGCAGCCCGGCTTGCCGTAGACGGGGGCATCATCGTTGAGCTTGATGCCGTAGCCGCCGGACAGCTCCGCAGGCGCCTGCACCTTGGTGGCGGGGTCCGTGAAGGCGGTACCCGTAGCGTGCGCGTATTCGCGGGCCACGCCACGGATGGAGAACGCGTAGCCGCGGTCCGGGGTGACGTTGATTTCCGCGGCCTGGTCGTAGAGCCCCAGGAGCTCCATGGCATCAGTGCCCACTTCCGGGTCCAGCCCGATGCGGGACAGCACCAGGATGCCGTCGTGGTCCTCGCCGATGCCCAGTTCACGGACCGAGGCGATCATGCCGGCGGAGAGGTGGCCGTAGGTCTTGCGGGCCGAGATGTGGAAGTCGCCGGGCAGCACGGCGCCCGGGAGGGTGACAACCACCTTGTCGCCTTCCACGAAGTTGTGCGCGCCGCAGATGATGCCTTGCACGCCGGAGGGGTCGATGCCCTTGCCAGTGAGCGTCTGCTCCTGCCCTTCGGGGACCACGCGGACCTGGCACCAGTTGATGGTTTTGCCGTTGGTCTGGGGTTCCTTGACCAGGCTGAGCACCTGGCCCACCACGATAGGTCCCTGCAGGGTATCCGTGGGGCGGTGGACGGCCTCCTCCTCGAAACCGACCTTGACCAGCTCGGCCATGACGTCTTCGGCCGTTGCTCCGGCCGGTACTGCTGCGAATTCACGCAGCCAGGAAAGTGGGATACGCACTGTTAGATCTCCATCCCGAAGTGCTCGCTGAACCGTACATCGCCTTCGATCATGTCGCGCATGTCCCCCACCTCGTTGCGGAACATGAGGGTGCGCTCGATGCCCATGCCGAAGGCAAAACCTGAATAGACGTCCGGGTCGATGCCGGCGGCGCGCAGGACGTTGGGGTTGACCATGCCGCAGCCGCCCCATTCGATCCATGCCGGGCCGCCCTTGGCGCCCGGGTGGAAGATGTCCAGCTCAGCGGAGGGCTCCGTGAACGGGAAGTAGTTGGGGCGCAGCCGGATCTGGGCTTCGTCGCCGAACATCTGGCGGGCGAAGTGCTCCAGGGTGCCGCGCAGGTCCGCCATGCTCAGGTTCTTGTCGATGGCCAGGCCTTCGAACTGGTGGAACACCGGCGTGTGGGTGGCGTCCAGCTCATCGGTGCGGAACACCTTGCCTGGGCACAGCACGTAGATGGGCACCTCGCGCTCCAGCATTGACCGCACCTGCACCGGAGAGGTGTGCGTGCGCATCAACAGGTGGGCTTCGGGCGGCTCCACGAAGAAGGTGTCCTGCATTTCGCGGGCAGGATGGTCCGGCTTGAAGTTCAGGGCGTCGAAGTTGAACCACTCCGACTCCACCTCGGGGCCTTCGGCGATTTCCCAGCCCATGCCTACGAAGATGTCAGCGACGCGGTCCTGCAGCGTGGAGAGCGGGTGGCGCGCACCGGCACGCCGCCGGCGCGGAGCGGCGGTGACGTCCACGGTTTCCTCCACCAGGATCCGGGCGTCGTTTTCGGCTTCCAGCACTGCGGCCCGATCGGCGAGCGCCTTGTTGACCTTCCCGCGGGAGGCACCCATCAGCTTTCCTGCGAGCGCCTTCTGTTCCTTGGGCAAGCGGCCGATCTCACGGTTGGCAAGGCTGAGCGGGGACTTCTCGCCGCTGTGGGCAAGGCGCACCGCCTTCAGCTCGTCAAGGGTGGCCGCACCGGCGATGGCGGTGAGGGCCTGGTCTACAGCGGCGTTGATGGCGGCCTCATCCGTGGGGTTCGGGATGGCGGCGCCCGGCAAAGTTTCAGTCATCTACTGTTCTTAGCTACGAGTCGTGGCTGCCGGCAGGCGGGGCAGCCACGAGCGGTTTCCCGCCCTGCGCGTCCGTCGCCGGCAGGTCATGGATGAGTGCGCTGAACGTCAGCGGCATTCAATGACCAGGTCAGGGCTCACCGGCAGGACCGGCGGCCACTGCCCTCCAGTCTAGTTGAACCCTCCGGTTACCATGTCCTCATGACTTTGCGGCAGCTCGCGGGTTCCTTTGACGGCCCGACGACGGCCCGGCAGCTCAGGCGGGCAGCGAACCTCCTCAACGGAAGCACCCTGGCCGGGCTCGCCGTCGCGCTGGCTGCCAGGACCAGGATCAGCCGCGGTCCCCGTGGAATGATCATCGCCGCAGGCTACCGCTGGCGGTTGCCTTTTGCGCATGCCTACACCCTGGGCAACGTGGTGCTGTGCCGCAGCACTGCAGAGGAACTGTTGTCCCGGCCGGCGCTCCTGGGCCACGAGGAACGGCACTGCAGCCAGTACGCGTGGTGCCTGGGGCTGCCCTTCATTCCGCTGTACCTGTGCGCCGCCGCCTGGTCGGTGCTGCGCAGCGGAAATCCGGGAACGGCGAATATCTTTGAACGGCGGGCGGGGCTGGCCGCAGGCGGCTACCCCCTCATGCCCGGGAGGCGGGCGTAATGGACCGGGATCCACACGTCCACGTCGGCGCCGGGACCGTCACCGTGACGGGAACGGGGTGGGCCGAAGCTGCTCCCGACCTGATGCTGGTTTCTGCGGGAGTGGAATGCCGGGCCACATCGGTGGAGGAAGCGTATGCGGGGGCCGCAGAGGGCGTGGCTGCCGTAGCCGCAGCCCTGCGCAGCCGCGGCGTCGCCGGCGCCGACATCCAATCCGCCGGACTCAGCGTCCGCGCGGACCTCGCCTGGCGGGACGGCGAAGGCCAAAGACTCGTGGGCTACGTTGCAGCCGGCAGCCTCAATGTCAGGCTGCGGGACCTCGGCCGGGCATCGGCCACCGTCTCCGAGGCGATCCGCGCAGCCGGCGATACTGCCCGGCTGAACAGCCTGCAACTGGTCCTGTCCGACGACTCGACTGTCCGGACGCAGGCCCGGGAGGCAGCCTGGCGTGACGCGTTCCGCACCGCGGGCCAGTACGCCGTGCTGGCGTCGGCCAGCCTGGGAAAGGTGTTGTCCGTAACAGAACAGCGCCCGGGCGGGGCGCCGGTACCGGTTGCCGGGCTGCAGCGGGCGTCAGCGATGGACTCCGTGCCGGTTGAAGCGGGCCAGAACCGGGTGGAGGCAGCCGTGACAGTCACTTGGGAGCTGCGGCACTAGGGTGCCGCCTTGACTTACATTCGAACATGTTTTCGAATAGGAGTCATGAGATGGGAAGCGCAAGCACTGGCGCCAACGCCCCAGGCCACTGGCGGAGCCGTTCCGGCGCTGCTTCCGCTGGCGGGCCTGGTACGCTCCGTCACCACCCCGGAATTCGCCGGCATCACATTCCACGAGGTCAACGCAAAATCCGTGCTGAATCGGGTGCCGTCGGGGTCCAAGATGCCGTTCGAATGGACAGTTAACCCCTACCGCGGCTGCAGCCACGCCTGCGTCTACTGCTTTGCCCGTAAAACCCACACCTACCTGGATTTTGACGCCGGCATGGACTTCGACAGCCAGGTGGTGGTCAAGGTCAACGCGGCGGAGGTCCTCCGCAAGGAACTGAACAAGGCATCCTGGACCCGCCAGCAGGTGGCGCTGGGCACCAATACCGATCCCTACCAGCGGGCCGAGGGCCGTTACCGCCTCATGCCGGGAATCATCAACGCGCTGGCGGAGTCCGGAACTCCGCTCTCCATCCTTACCAAGGGAACGCTGTTGTCGCGCGATATTCCACTGCTGAAGAGTGCTGCCACCCAGGTCCCGGTAGGGCTGGGCATTTCCCTCGCGATGACGGATGAAGCCCTCTCGGAAGCGATCGAGCCCGGAACTCCGGGGCCCCGCGCACGGCTCCGGCTGGTATCCCGGCTCCGCGAAGCCGGACTCCCTTGCGGGGTAATGGCAATGCCCATCCTGCCGTGGCTCTCCGACAGCGACGAAGCCCTGGATGCGCTGTTCGGCTCGCTGGCGGCGGCCGGCGCCACCGGCGTCACCGCGGGGGCGCTGTACCTGAAGCCGGGAACCAGGGAGTGGTTCATGAAGTGGCTCGCCGCCAACCACCCCGAGCTGGCCGGGCGCTACCGGCGCTTGTACGGCACGGGCTCATACGCGTCAAAGGAATACCGGACGTGGCTGGCCGGCAGGGTGCGGTACTTCAAGGCACGGCATGGGTTTTCGCATTCGTCCGGCTTCAGTCACCGGGACCTGGACGATCCCAGGGCCGAGGAAGCGGAGTATCCGGCGGGTAGCATCCCTGCCGGGGTTCCTGATGGCTCGGCTGCTGCTTACCCGGAGTCCGGGGCCGGAGTGCAAGGCTCGCTGTTCTAGCTTGCCTGCAGGCTCAATCCTGACCGAGCCGGGTCAGGCGCCAGCCTGGTCATGTGCCCGGGGCTGCTGCACCAGTGCGCGCGACAGTATCCAAAAGCGCCTCGACTATGGGGAAGTCGGCCGGGATCCATGGCAGGGCGAGGACCGCGTCCCGATCCTTGAGTTCAACCCAGCGAAGCTCATCATGGTCTTCGAGGGGCAGCGGTTCACCCCGGACCACCTCGGCAAACCAGACCCGCATGCTGGCGCGTTCATTGAGCGGCCAGCCGCCCGCTTCTTCCGCAGGCAGTTCCGACCCCAAACGCACGTCGATTCCCAGTTCCTCGGCCAGTTCCCGCACCATCGCCCTTTCGGGTTCCTCGCCGGGTTCCACCTTGCCCCCGGGGAACTCCCACAGCCCTGCCAAGTGCTCCGGCGCGCTCCGGCGTGCCACCAACAATGCCGCCGGTTCAGCCAGGCTGTCCACCACGGCTCCGCCCACTACCTGAATCAGTCGAGTCACCGGCCCATTCTATGGGCCACAATGGGAGTGTCCCGGAACAGCCTTCCCGCCTCAAGGAGAAACACAGGGAACAGGTTTCGCCCGCCCTCATGGGTTGGCGCGATCTCGGGACTTTTCCTGCCCCATTGCCGTGGCACCCGTCCCTTTCAGCTCCACCTTTCGAAAAGCAGGCATATGAGCAGCGTCCTTTCCCCGTCCACGGCAGCCGGCACCAAGGCCACCAACATCGGAATGGCTATCTTCGCCCTGGCCATGGGCGGGGTGGGCATCGGCGTTACCGAGTTCACCATGATGGGCCTGCTGAAGGAGGTGGAGCAGGGCCTGGGGATCAGCACGCCCGAAGCCGGCCACCTGATCTCCGCCTATGCGCTGGGAGTGGTGGTCGGCGCTCCCCTGCTGGCCGCCGTCGGCGCCAAGCTCCCCCGAAAGAAACTTGCGCTGGGGCTTTTGTTGTTCTTCACGGTGGCAAACCTGAGCTCATTCGTTGCGCCCGATTACGGCACGATGCTGGTATCGCGCTTTGCCGCGGGCCTCCCGCACGGGGCCTTCTTTGGAGTTGCGGCCGTCATTGCTGCCTCGCTTGTTCCGCCCACCCGCCGGGGCTGGGCCATTTCGATGGTCATGGCCGGGCTCAGCGTCTCCAACGTAGTGGGCGTACCGTTTGCCACCTGGCTGGGCCAGACCTTCGGTTGGCGGCTGCTCTTTGTCCTGGTGGGCGCCATCGGACTACTGGCGCTGGCCATGGTGTGGAAGTTCGTTCCCTTCCAGGCTGCCCATCCCGATGCAAGCATCCGGCGTGAACTTGGCGCGCTCAAGCGGCTCCAAGTGTGGCTGGCCCTCCTGGTGGGCATCGTAGGGTTCGGCGGCTTCTTTGCCACGTACACCTACATCGCACACACCATGACCGCGGTGGCCGGACTCCCGTCGGCGCTGCTCCCGCTCGTGGTGGCGCTGTACGGGCTGGGCATGGTGGCCGGGAACATCATCGGCGGCAGGCTGGCCGATAAATCGGTCATGGGTACGCTCTACGCGGTCCTCCCGGGTGTTGCCGCAGCCCTGGTGCTCTACGCCGTGGCCGCCCACTGGCCGTGGAGCGCCATGGTCATGGTGTTCGTAGTGGGCGCTTCCGGCTCCATGCTGATTCCCGCTCTGCAGACCCGGCTGCTGGATGCCTCGCCGGATGCACCATCGCTGGCGTCCTCACTTAACCACGCCGCGCTGAACGTCGCCAACGCACTGGGCGCGTTCCTCGGCGGCCTGGTCATCGCGCTCGGCTGGGGCTATGTTGCCCCTGCACTCATCGGCGCTGTCCTGGCGCTCCTCGGTTTCGGCGTCGCCCTTGCCAGCGGCCTGCTGGAACGGAAGAGGCCGCTGGCTGCTGCGTGACTGACGCGCCCAGGCCCCCTGCCGGACTACGCTTCCGGCGGCGGCCTAACGATGCTGCAACGCCGCCTGCGGGGCTACTGACTTTACGGGGGGCTTATGTTAGCTTGAGCCTCATCGGGACTGTTAATCCCGGTCACAATAAGGAGGAGACATGGGTTTTCTTGCTTGGATTATTTTGGGCCTGATTGTCGGGGCCATTGTTAAAGCCGTTATGCCCGGACGGGTTGGCGGCGGCTGGGTGACCAGCCTCATCCTGGGTGTCGTCGGAGCCATTGTTGGCGGCTGGATTGGCAGCCTCCTGTTCAACAAGG
>Ga0308170_10004834_pt1 | contig 10496 bp, 8 predicted proteins | sample PhyBR2_2_FD_202136 | JGI IMG/M metagenome (GOLD analysis project Ga0308170, IMG submission 202136) | Phyllosphere microbial communities from UC Gill Tract Community Farm, Albany, California, United States - DLSLSB.R2 | ecosystem: Host-associated > Plants > Phyllosphere > Unclassified | place... | reverse complement strand
GCGCCTTCGAACGATTGCGAACCGGCCGACAGGCTCTTGTCCATCGCTTCCTTGATCTGGCTGATTTCGCCCTGTTCGATCAGGTCGGCGATGTAGCGGGTGTTCAGCATGACTTCAACTGCCGCGCGGCGCGCGCCACCGGCAGCGGCTTTCACGAGCCGCTGCGACACGATGGCCTTGATGCTCGAGGCCAGGTCCTGCAGCAGTGCGTTGCGGTTTTCGAGCGGGTAGAAGCTGATGATGCGGTTGAGTGCGTTGTAGCTGTTGTTGGCATGCAGCGTGGCCAGCACCAGGTGGCCGGACTGCGCGTACGCCAGCGCCGCCTGCATCGTTTCGCGGTCGCGGATTTCGCCGATCAGGATGCAGTCGGGCGCCTGGCGCATCGAGTTCTTCAGTGCGATGCCGAAGTCGTGCGTGTCGCTGCCGATCTCGCGCTGGTTGACGATCGATTTCTTGTTCTTGAAGAGATATTCGATCGGGTCTTCCAGCGTCAGGATATGCCCGGTGCGCAGGTCGTTGCGATGATCGAGCATCGATGCGATGGTGGTCGACTTGCCGGAGCCGGTAGCGCCCACGACCAGCATCAGGCCACGCTTTTCCATGATCAGTTCTGCCAGTACGGCCGGCAGACCCAGCTCGGCCAGCGGTGGAATGGTCGCGGGGATGTAGCGGAACACGGCCGAGATCGAGCCGCGCTGGCGAAACGCCGACAGGCGAAACCGGCCCACGTTCGCGACTGACACGCCCATGTTCAATTCATTGTCACGCTGGAGTTCGTCGATCTGTTCTGGCGTCGCGATCTCGGACAGCAGCGACAGGATGTTCTCGGGTTCGAGGCGATGCTGGTTGATGGGGATGAGCGCGCCGTTGATCTTGATATGCACCGGGGAGTTCACGGCGAAGAACATGTCGGACGCGTTCTTCTCTTTCATCAGCTGGAACAGGCGGTCCATGGCCATCGCATCGTCTCCGTCAATCGGGGGAGTTACAAGAGCCGGTTGAAGAGGGCAGGCATGCCGCCCCGTTCAACCGGCCGTACTGACTACGTGCGCAATCAGTCGCCGCGCAGCAGATCGTTGATGGCCGTCTTCGAGCGCGTCTGTGCATCGACGCGCTTGACGATGACGGCGCAATACAGGCTGTACTTGCCGTCGGCGGACGGCAGGCTGCCCGACACGACGACCGAACCCGATGGCACGCGGCCGTAGGACACTTCGCCCGTGGCGCGGTCATAGATCTTGGTCGACTGGCCGATGTACACGCCCATCGAGATCACCGAATTCTCTTCGACAATGACGCCTTCGACGATCTCGGAACGCGCGCCGATGAAGCAGTTGTCTTCGATGATGGTCGGGTTGGCCTGCATCGGTTCGAGCACGCCGCCGATGCCCACGCCACCCGAAAGGTGGACGTTCTTGCCGATCTGCGCGCACGAACCGACCGTGGCCCAGGTGTCGACCATCGTGCCTTCATCGACGTAGGCGCCGATATTGACGTACGACGGCATCAGGACCACGTTCTTGCCGATGAAGCTGCCACGACGGGCCACGGCCGGCGGCACGACACGGAAACCGCCGCGTGCGAAGTCTTCGGGCGTGTAGTCGGCGAACTTGGTCGGGACCTTGTCGTAGAACTGGATGTCGCCCGAGGCGACCGGCACGTTGTTCTCGAGGCGGAACGACAGCAGCACGGCTTTCTTGATCCACTGGTTCACGACCCAGGTGCCGGTGTCCTTCTGCGCGACGCGCAGGCTGCCGTCGTCGAGGCCCGCGAGCACGTGGGCGACTGCGTCACGCAGTTCGGCGCTGGCGCTGTTCGGGCTGATGTCGGCGCGCTGTTCCCAGGCGGTGTCGATGATGTTCTGGAGTTGTTGGGTCATGGTGCTGTTCTTGGTTGGAATGAATTCAAGGGTGCAGAGGCGTCAGGCGAGGCCCTGGCAGAACTGGACAATGCGGTTGGCCGCTTCCAGTCCTTCGTCGACGCTGGCCACGAGGGCCATGCGGATGCGGTCCTGGCCCGGGTTCTGCCCGTGCGCATCGCGCGCCAGGTAGCTGCCCGGAAGGACCGTGACATTATAGTCGGCGTACAGGCGCCGTGCGAACTCGACGTCCGACAGGCCGGTGCGGCGCACGTCGGCCCACAGATAGAAGCCGGCGTCGGGCAGTTCGACGTCCATCACCTGCTTGAGCAGCGGCGTGATGAGATTGAATTTCTCTTTGTACAGCGTGCGGTTGTCCTGCACGTGCTGCTCGTCGTTCCAGGCCGCGATCGACGCCGCCTGCACCGGTGGCGACATCGCGCCGCCGCAATAGGTGCGGTACAGCAGGAAGCGCTTCATCGCCACCGGATCGCCCGCCACGAAGCCCGAGCGCATGCCCGGCACGTTCGAGCGCTTCGACAGGCTCGAGAACACGATCAGGTTGCGGTAAGGCTGCTCGCCGCTGCTGCGGCCCAGCAGGTGCGCCGCTTCGAGCGCGCCCAGTGGCGGCGTGCTGCCCGTGTAGATCTCGGAATAGCATTCGTCCGCCGCGATCAAAAAGCCCCAGCGGTCCGACAGCGCGAACAGCTCGCGCCAGTCGTCCAGCGTGAGCGTGGCGCCGGTCGGGTTGCCGGGCGAGCAGACATACATCAGCTGCACGCGCGGCCAGACATCATCTGGCACGCTGGCGTAATCGGGCGCGAAATTGCGGCCCGGTTCCGAATTGACGAACCACGGCGCGGCGCCGGCCAGGTAGGCCGCGCCTTCGTAGATCTGGTAGAACGGGTTCGGGCACACCACCAGCGCATCGGGCTTGGACGCGTCGATCGTGCACTGCGCGATGGCAAACAGCGCCTCGCGCGAGCCGTTCACCGGCAGCACCATCGCGGTTGCGTCGAGCGCCGGCAAGCCGTAGCGCCGTTCGAGCCAGCCGGTGATCGCGGTGCGCAAGGGCTCGCTGCCGATCGTGCTCGGATAGCTGGCCAGGCCCGATACCGCATGCATCAGCGCTTTCTCGATGAACGCGGGCGTCGGATGCTTCGGCTCGCCAATGCCAAGACTGATGGGCGAGTAATCCGGGTTCGGGGTCACGCCGGTAAACAACTGGCGCAATTTTTCGAACGGATAGGGATGGAGTTTGTCGAGGTGGGGGTTCACGGCGATACCAGTGTGCGCATTTGGCGAATTTTTCATTATAGCGCCAGGAATCGCCGCCACGGCGCATACGCTTAAAGTGATTTGCGGTAACATCTGACGTGAATACCCACCCGCAATGTTCTCGTCGAAAGCCGATTTTCCGTGCCGATCAATTACGCGCGCAGCCTGACTGGACACGCCCGCACCCCCGGGGCCAACCGCCATCTGGGCGTGGCGCTGGCCTTTGTCGCCGGGGCCATCAATGCCGGTGGCTATCTGGCGGTGCGCGAGTACACGTCGCACATGACCGGCATCATCTCGAGCACGGCCGACCATCTGGTGCTCGGTCACACCGACCTGGTGCTCGCGGCGTTGGGCGCCTTGCTCAGTTTCATGCTGGGCGCGGCCAGCACCGCCATCCTCGTCAATCTCGTGCGCCGCCAGGGTCTCTACAGCGGTTATGCGCTGCCGCTGGTGCTCGAAGCGATCCTGCTGCTGGTGTTCGGCATCCTGGGTGCACGCCTGAACGACATCGATGCGCTGTTCATTCCGCTGACCGTGATGCTGCTGTGTTTCATGATGGGTTTGCAGAACGCCGTCATCACCAAGGTCTCGCACGCCGAAATCCGCACCACCCACATGACCGGCATCGTGACCGACATCGGCATCGAGCTGGGCAAGCTGGCGTACTGGAATGTGGATGGCGGCCGGGACCAGCCGAAGGTCACGGCCAACCTGAGCCGCCTGGGCCTGATGGCGGCGCTGCTGGTTGCCTTCTGCATCGGCGGCGTGGTCGGCGCACTGGGCTTCAAGCACCTGGGCTATCTGTCGACGATTCCGCTGGCGGGCTTTCTGTGCGTGCTCGGCATCGTGCCGGTGGTCGACGATGCGCTGCACGTGCTGGGGCGCGGCCGGCGGGCCGGGCACGACGCTTGACAGCTCAGGCAGCCTGTTCGCGCCAGGCCCCTGGATTGATGCCGCTCCACTCGCGAAACGCATGGGTGAACGCGCTCTGGTCCTGAAAACCCAGCAGGAAGGCGATATCGGCCAGACCCAGCTCGCGTCGCTGCAGATAGTCCTGCGCCAGCGCAAAGCGCACTGCATCGAGCACCTGCTGGAAGCTCGATCCGGCGTCCGCCAGCTTGCGCTGCAGCGTACGCGCCGACAATCCAAGTTCGGCCGCGACCGGCACCAGGCGGGCCTGGCCTTCGGGCAGGCGCGGCGTAAGCGCCGTCGTCACCTGCGCCACGATGCCGTCGACGGTGATGGTGCGCTGCGCCAGCAGCCGCTCGGCATGCTGGTGCAGCACGGAAAACAGGCTGGTGTCGGCGTTCGGTACCGGCATGGCCAGCAGCGCCACATCGAAGGCGGCGCCATGACACGGCGCATCAAACGTCGGCACGACGCCCAGCACGCGCAGGTATTCATCGTGGCCGTGGCCGGGGTCGGCGTGCCGGAAGTGCATCGCCTGCGGCGTCAAGGCCTGCCCGGCCATCCAGCTGCCGAACACGCGAATGCCGGCGTACACGCTCTCGGCCAGGTGGCGCGTGGCGTCCGGATAGCGGCTGATCCATTCATGCAGTGCGTGCGGGCCTTCGATGGTGAGCCGGCTGCGCCCCAGGTCGTGTGCCAGCGATTCATAGCGCTGGGCCAGCGCCAGCGCGTGACCGAAACTGCTGCTGGCCAGCAGCATCAGGCCATACGCGCTGTACGTGGCGGGCCGTACATTTTCGCCGACATGCAAGCCGAAAAACGGATCGTTCGCCAGCCGCGCGCCAGCATCGAGCAGGGCGATGTAGCGTGTTGTTGACAACGTGTCGGGAAGCGGCGAGAGTGCATCGGCGGCCAGGCCGGCAGCGCATGCGAGCGCGGCCGTCGTCACGCCGCGTTCGAGGGCGGTGTCGAGCAGGGTCTTGAGATACGGGCCGGTCACGCGGGCGGTATCGGGCGGGCGTGGCGTGATCGAGCAAGGCAGTGTCATGAATGCGCAATACAGTTGGCAAGGCCCTGACTAATCTGGCAAAAAGGGCAACTTGTGTCCAAGTATAACGAAGAAGGCGGTTTGATGCGGCGTTGTAATGGCTGGGGTGACGAAGCAATCGGCATGCGACTGTGCCAGCAGGGCACTTGCCGGGGCCGGCACGGCGGCGCCATGGATCCCGTCAGCCGGGTGACATCATGACGACCTTCCCGCCACCGCGCGACTGGGACGTACTCGTCATCGGCGGCGGCATCACCGGCGCCGGCATCCTGCTCGAAGCAGCGCGGCGCGGCCTGAAGGCACTGCTGGTTGAGCAGGCCGACTTTGGCTGCGGCACCTCGAGCCGTTCATCCAAACTGATGCACGACGGCCTGCGCAATGTGGCCGCCGGCAGCCTGCGTCGCACGCGCGACGCGGTGGCCGAACGCGAAGCGCTGCTGCGCGCCGTGCCTGGCCTGGTCGATGCGCAGCCGTTTGCGTTCGCCAACCATGGCGCCGACCTCACGCGCCGCCTGGGCTTGCTGTCGATGCTGCGCGTGGTCGACCTGCTCACGGGCCGGCGCGAACCGCAATGGCAGCGCCAGGACGCCTTGCGCACCCCGGCCCCGGATGCACCCGATCCGCGCAGCGCCGGCAGCATCCGCTATACCGACGCCAAGACCGACGATGCGCGCCTGGTGCTGCGCGTGCTGGGCGAAGCGCGTGCCCATGGCGCGGTGGCCTGCAATTACATCACCGTGCAGTCGCTCGTGCGCGATGGTGGCAAGGTGCATGGCGCCTTGCTGAGCGACGAACGCACGCGCGCCGAGACGGCAGTGCGCGCGCGCGTGGTGATCGACGCCACCGGCGCACCGCCAGCGCCCGCCTGCGCCGGCGTCAACGACGCAATGGCGCGTTTGCGCTGGCTGCGTGGCAGCCACCTGCTGCTGCCGGCTGACCGCCTGCCACTGACCGACGCCGTCAGTCTGCTGCATCCGGTCGACGGTCGCCCCGTGTTTGCGTTTCCGTGGGAGGGCGTGACGCTGGTCGGTACGGCCGACGTCGACCAGACCGACGACGTCAATGCCCAGCCGAGCATCACGCGGCGCGAATTCGATTACCTGATGGCGGCCGTACAGGCCCAGTTCGCACCGCTGGCGCTGACCGACGCCGACGTGCTGGCCACCTTTGCCGGTGCGCGCCTGGTGTTCGACAGCGGCAGCGACGGTGTATCCGCCAGTGAGAAGCGCGAGCACCTGGTGTGGTCCGAACCCGGCCTGGTCTCGGTCGCGGGTGGCACGCTGACCACCTTCCGCCTGGCCGCGCGCGACGTGCTGCGCGAGGCGGCGCGCCAGTTGCCGGGTGCGCCGCTGCGCACCGAGCGCGGGACCGTGTTTGCACGGGCCAGCGTGCCGGCGCGGCGCGACCTGCCGCCCAACGTGTTGCGCCGGCTGACGGGCCGTTACGGCGTGCACGTCAAGGCGCTCCTGTCCACCGCGCAGGCGGGCGAGCTCGAATGCATTCCGGGCACGCACACGCTGTGGGCCGAGCTGCGCTGGGCGGCGCGCGCCGAACAGGTCTACCGGCTCGACGACCTGCTGCTGCGCCGCACGCGCCTGGGCATCCAGCTGACCGACGGCGGCGCGGCCCTGATGGGTCGGGTGCGCACGATCTGCCAGAAAGAACTGGGATGGGACGATGCGCAATGGGATACGCAGGAAAAGCGCTATATGGCTGCATGGCGCTTGCAGCACGCGGTGCCGGCAGCCGTTTGACGGTCAGGTTCAGGGCGTGCGTGGGGGGCGCACGGGCTCCAGCGTCGCGCCCGTCTGCAGCATGACAACCTGATTGCGCCCGCGCGCCTTGGCTTCGTACATGGCACGGTCTGCCGAAACAAACAGCGAGCGGATATCGTCGAACAGCGTCGGCACGATGCAGGCCACGCCCACGCTGGCCGTGACCACGCCGGCGCCGTCGGCGCGCGGATTCGGCATGGCGAGCTGCTCGATATGGGCACGGATCGATTCACCCAGGCGGGCGGCGCTTGCGCAACTGGTATCGGCCAGCAGCACGACGAATTCCTCGCCGCCATAGCGCGCCGCCAGATCGGTCGGGCGCATCGCATGCGATTGCAGCGCTTCGGCGATCGCCTGCAGGCAGGTGTCGCCGGCAGCGTGGCCCAGGCTGTCGTTGTAGCCCTTGAAGTGGTCGACGTCGATCACGATCAGCGACAGCGGCTGGCTGCTCCTGATCGCGCGGTGCCATTCTTTTTCCAGGAAAGCGTCGAAGTGACGGCGGTTGGCGATGCGCGTGAGCGGATCGACCAGCGCGGCATGCTGCAGGGCCGTCTCGGATTGCTTGTGGTGCGTGATGTCGTGCAGCAGGATGACGAACAGGCCTTCGTCGCCGGCCATCGGCGACAGCCCCAGGTCGATCGCGCGCAGCGTGCCATCGGGCTGGCGCAGCCGCACTTCGCGCGTGCCGCGGCAGCATGCTGCGGCCTGCTCATCCGACGGGTTGGCGAAGAACGCGGCGTAGTCCCGGTCTGCCGGCGGCTCGATCAGGTCGCACAGTGGGCGACCGGTGAGCAGGCTGCGCGGCTGGGCCAGGAAGCCTTCGCTGGCCGGGTTGGCAAAGGCGATGCAGCCGTCGGCGTCGACGAGCATCAGGCCTTCATCCATGCCATCGACGATCAGCTGCAGGCGCTCGGCCTGCTGCTTCTGGCTGTCGCTGCTGCTGCGCAGGCGCAACTGGGCCCGCACGCGCACACAGACTTCGGCCATGCGCACCGGTTTGGCGATGTAATCCGCCGCGCCCGTGTCGAAGCCGGCGACGACGTCTTCGGTTTCACCGCACTCGCTGATGAATATGACGGGAATATGGGCAGTGTCGGGCGCGCGCTTGAGGCGGCGGCAGATTTCCAGGCCATCGAGGTCGGGCATGCGCACGTCGAGCAGGATCAGGTCGGGCTGCACGCGCAGCGCGATATCGAGCGCGCGTTTGCCGTTGCTGGCAACAAAGGTCTGGTAACCCTGCTGTCGCATCATGTCCTGCAACAGGCCGACGCTGTCGGGCGCATCGTCAACGATCAGAATGGCGGATTGGCGCGCCGGAGCTGCAAGCGCTAGAGCAGGGTGCATCATCAGTTGCAATAAGACCTCATCAATGTGACGAAATCATACCCGCAATCCGAGGCAATCAGACAACTGTTCTTGCCAGAAATTCAGCACCTGATGCTGTTGTTGCAATAATGCAACCAAATTGTCATTGGCCCGCGCCTTGTACGCGGGCCAATGGACTGTTACAGCATGCCGGCGATGAGTTTACCGAGGATGGCGATGCCTTCGCGGATGCGCTCCGGCGGCACCGTCACGAACGACAGGCGCAGCGTGTTCGACGCCGGATCGTTGGCGTAGAACGGCGCGCCCGGCACGAAGGCCACTTTGGCGGCCAGCGACTGCTCGAGCAGTTTCATCGCGTCGATCTGCTGTGGCAGCGTGACCCAGATGAACATGCCGCCTTCCGGTTCGGTCCAGCTGACGCTCGTCGGGAAGTGCTCCTTCATCGCGTCGAGCATGCACTGGCACTGGTCGCTGTACAGCTGGCGGATGGTCGGGATGTGCTGGTCGAGGAAACCGTCCTTGACGACTTCGTGCACGACCATCTGCGTGAGCTGCGCGGTGTGCAGGTCGGCGGCCTGCTTGGCCAGCTCGAGGCGGCGCACCAGCGGCAGCGGGGCGCACACGTAACCCAGGCGAATGCCGGGCGTGAGCACCTTCGAGAACGAGCCCATATAGATGACGCCGTCCGGGTTCATCGCGACCATCTTCGGCATCGGCTCGCCGCGGTACGACAGCGAACCGTACGGATCGTCCTCGATCAGCGGGATGGCCAGGCGCGCGCAGGTTTCCACCAGTTCGCGACGGCGCTCGAGCGACAGGCTGCGGCCGGTCGGGTTCTGGAAGTTCGGCAGCGAGTACAGCATGCGCGCGCCCTTGGCGACGGCGTCGATCGACGACGGCACCAGGCCGTGCTCGTCGGTGTCGACCGATTTGAACTCCGGGCGGTACACCGAGAACGCCTGCAGCGCGCCCAGGTAGCTCGGGGTTTCGACCAGCACGCGGCTGCCTTCGTCGACCAGCACCTTGCCGAGCAGGTCAAGCGCCTGCTGCGAGCCGGACGTCATCAGGATCTGTTCCGGCAGGATGGTCGAGCCTTCCGTCGACAACGAATTGGCAATCCATTCGCGCAGTGGCGCGTAACCGTCGGTCGGGCCGTATTGCAGCGCCACCTTGCCGGCTTCGCTCAGCACCTTGTCGTAGGCCGCTTTCATGCGCTCGACCGGGAAGGTCGCAGGCGACGGCAGGCCGCCGGCGAACGAGATGATGTCCGGACGCTGGGTGATCTTCAGGATTTCGCGGATGAAAGAGCTTTGCAGCTGCGCGGCGCGTTCCGAGAACTGCCACTGGATAGGATTGGGGTTGTCGATTTTCATACTTGTCTCGCAGAAAGGGGCACGGTCGTGCCGGGCCATTATATAGAACACGCCAGGTAGGCGAACTCTTGTCGGCGGACGGCGCCGGGTCAGCGCCACCCGCAATGACAGTAAAGGAAACACCGGCGAATGTGCGCCGGTTATTGCCACGCAAACGCTGTTTTTATGCCACTTCGACGATCATCTCGATCTCGACGCAGGTGCCGCGCGGCAGCGAGGCGACGCCAAAGGCCGAACGCGCGTGCTTGCCGGCGTCGCCGAACACGTCGCCGATCAGTTCCGACGCGCCGTTCGTGACCAGGTGCTGTTCGTTGTACTCCGGGGTCGATGCGACCAGGCTCATCAGCTTGACGATGCGCTTGACGCGGGTCAGGTCGCCGCCGACCGCTTCCTGCAGCGTGCCGATCAGGTCGATGGCGACCGAGCGTGCAGCCGCCTGGCCGTCGGCGGTGGTCTTGTCGCGGCCCAGGATGCCGGCGTTCGGCGAACCGTCGGCGTTCTTGGCGATGTGACCCGAGATGAACACGAGGTTGCCGGTCTGGACGTACATGACGTAGGCCGCAGCCGGGGTGGCCGGGGCTTCCAGCGTGATGTTCAGTTCTTTGAGTTTGTCGTAGACGGTCATGGAATTTCCAGGGTGCGTGAATGAATCCGGTATTGTACGTCGAGCCGGGGGCGCTGCCCAATGCCCGGATTGGTAGCGTCCATATCCCGAAGCATGGGCGCCGCGCGATATTGCTTATCAAAAATATCTCTTGAAATCCCCCGGCAGGGCCACATATGCGTCCGGGTCTGACCAACCCTATTTGTCTTTAACGAGGAACAAGATGGCACACGCCGAAAAAGAAACCCTTGGATTTCAGGCTGAAGTAAAACAGCTGCTGCAACTGATGATTCACTCCTTGTACTCCAACAAGGAAATCTTC
>Ga0308170_10004833_pt1 | contig 10497 bp, 7 predicted proteins | sample PhyBR2_2_FD_202136 | JGI IMG/M metagenome (GOLD analysis project Ga0308170, IMG submission 202136) | Phyllosphere microbial communities from UC Gill Tract Community Farm, Albany, California, United States - DLSLSB.R2 | ecosystem: Host-associated > Plants > Phyllosphere > Unclassified | place... | reverse complement strand
CGCGCTGTGGGCACCGACAAGGAGCACCGCGCGCCGAGAGCACCCTCAGGCCTCGACGTCGCTCGTCCCTGTCGCTCGCACCTGTCTCTCTCTCTGCCGACGCTCAGCTGGAGACCCGCTCTCCTCCCTCCGCAACGAGGTCCACCCTCTTTCACCAAAGACATGCACCGTCGTCGTTGCAGCATCGGCTCACTGGACGGGCGGCGGCACCTCGCGCATCGCCCCGGCGGCGAGACACAGGTTGCGCGTCGTGAACTTGACCTCGAGGACGGGCGTGCGCTTGGTCGCGAGCGTCGCGAGCAGGTCCGGGCTGCGAGCGTGCACGTCGTCGTCAGCTCGGCGTCGTCGCGTAGAGAGAGAGGAAAGCCAGAGAGAGAGAGAGAGAGGGACGCACCAAGGTCCGTCTCCAGCCATCGCTCGCGGCACGAGCCCGAGCCCGTCGCCGCGCGCCTTGCCGCCCTTCTCCTTGCCCTCCTTGCCCGCCTGCCCAGCGATGCCGAGCGCACCTGCCGCACCCGCCGCCGCCGCGGCGCTCGCACGCCGCTTGGCGTCGACGCCGAGCGCGCGCATCTTGCTCGCGCCCGCCGCCGCTCCCGCACCTGCGCCCGCCGCGCCCGCGCCCGCCGACCCAGCCGCACCCGCCGCACCCTGCGCCGAGGGCACGTCGGACGGGTTGGCGCCCTCGCCCGGCGGCGTCGCGACGTCCCACACGCGCACCGTGTCGTCGGCGGCGCCGCTGACGAGGACCGAACTCTCGTTCGAGAACGCGAGCGAGTTGATCGGCGCGTCGTGCCCGTAGAACGTCTTGATGCGGAGCCCGGTCGCGAGCGACCACAGGAGGACGAGGCCGTCGTCGCCGGCCGAGGCGAGGTACCGGCCGTCGGGCGAGACGCGCACGACCTGGACGGCGGCGCGGTGCCCGATGAAGACACGCACGCAGTGGCCCTTCTGCACGTCCCACAGGCGGCAGGTGCGGTCGGACGAGCCCGTCGCGAGGTAGAGCGTGTTGGGGTGGAACGAGAGGCACTGCGAGGCGAGGAGGCGAGTGCGTCAGCGAGCCGCCGACGACGAGGAGGGCGCGAGAGGGAGAGAGAGAGAGAAAGAGGGACGCACGTTGACGTCGCTCAGGTGCCCGGCAAAGATGCGCACGGCGTTGACGTTGTCGGTCGTCCACAGCCTCGCCGTGCGGTCCCGGCTCGCCGTCGCGAAGTAGATGCCGCGCGGGCCCCACTCGACGGCCCACACGGGCTCGCGGTGCCCGCGGTAGACGACCAGGTTCGTGTACGTCTCGAGCGACCACAGGCGCACGGTCGTGTCGGCCGACGCGCTGAGGAGGTACCGCGGCGCGGCGGCGGGGCCGGGCACCGGGTCGAACGAGAGCGAGTAGACCGGGCCCGAGTGCGCGATGAGCTTGCGCGTCTGCGGCGCGTCGGCCTGGTACAGCTTCGAGAGGCCGTCGGCTGCGCGGCGAGGGAGCGAAGAGAGGGTCAGAGCTCGAGCCGAGGAGGAGGTGAGGGCGAGCGAGAGAGACTCGGACGCACGAGTGTCGATCTTGTCGGCCTCGTCGGGCGTGAGGTCCGTGCGAAGCGCGCACAGGCCCTTGCCGTCGAGGCTCCACAGGCGGATGTACGACTCGGTGAAGCCGGTCGCCATGACGGTCGAGTCCTCGGAGAAGGTGACGGTCGAGAGCCTGCGAGCACGAGGTCGGCATCAGTGACCGAGCCCTGCTGCAGCGTGAGGGCAGGAGAGGGAGAGCAGGACGCACGAGTCGCCCGAGTCATGGAGAGTGAAGAGGCACACGCTCGGCTTGGCGACGCCCTTGCGCAAGTCGTCGCGCACCCTCGCCTTGCCGTCGCCCTTGTCGCCGAGCAGGCCCGCGCCGAGCGCCCCTGCGCCGTCGCCCCTCGTCGTCGGGATCAGGGCGCCCTCGGGCACGTACGCTGCGGGTCCGAGCCGGATGCGCTTGCGCGCCTCGCGCACGCGCTCGACCTCGCGCGCGACGTCGAGCGTGCGGAACGACGACGGGTACGGCGGGAGGTCGTCCTTGAAGGGCGAGATGAGCTGCGCGTCGGTGAGCGACGTCGTTGTCGGGTCAGCGGGCGCGCCGTCGCCGACGAGGGACGGCTTGGCGTCGCCCGAGTCGCCCGCCGCCTTGTCGCCCGCTCCCGCTGCTGCAGCCGCGCCCTCGCCCTCACCCTTGCCCTCGGCCGCACCACCTGCATCCTCGCCCTCGGCGCCTCCCACCGCCTTGTCGTCCTTCTTGCCGCCCGCCTCGACCTCGTCATCGTCCTCGCCGGCGTCCTTGAGCGTGCGCTTGACCTCGCGCTCGAGCTGCGGGTGGAGCTTGCCCGGCCCGAGGCGGAGCTCGGGCGCGACGCCGTCGGCGCCGTACGGTGCGGGCGGGGCGCCGCCGCGCGAGAGCGAGGCGTAGTCGGACGCGAGGCCGTGCGAGGTGAGGGTCGACGAGAGGGGCGGGCCGGGGACGGCTGCGAGCGTGGAGCGTGCACAGGGTCAGCAAGTGCAGAGGTTGAGCGAGGGAAGAGGGAGAGAGGTGGACGCACCGTCGACCTTGACGCGCTCGTTGATGATGGCGAGGACGCGGTCCCTGCCGCGGCCCTCGGTCCCCTCGCTCGCGCCGTGGAGCCCGCCACCCTGGAGCCAGCCGAGGAGGAGGCCCCAGCCTCGCTCCGAGAGGCGCACGTGGTACCGCTCGTGGCGCCACCGCATGGCCTGCTCGTTCTCGGCGACGTGGGTTGCGAGGCGGAGCGAGGCGAGGAGGCGGACGAGGCCCGGGTACAGGGGCTGGTGGTCGGGCGCGAACCGGGCGAGGAAGTGGTCGGCGGCGTCGCGGTAGCCGACGAGGACGAGGTCGAGGTACGAGTGGACGAAGAGCGGGAGGAGGAGGGGCGACAGCTCGGGGCGGTGGATGTCGAGCGAGTTCTCGACAAAGGTGCGCAGGCCGTGGTAGCCCTTGTCCCACGACGGCGGGTCGGCGAGCATGTGGCCCGGCGCGACCGACTGGTCCATGCGGCGGCGGGCCTGGGGCTGCGGCGGCGCCGGCGTCGCGCTGCCTTGAGGAGCACCGGCGGCGGCGGCGCCGGGAGGTTGTGCCGAGGGCTGGCGCGGGGCCGAGGGGGCGTTGCGCTCGGCAAAGTCGTCGAGCGGGACGGCCTTGCCGCCTCCCTGGGGTGCGCCTGCGGCTGGAGGTGCTGCTGCGGGCGAGCCCTGGCGGGAAGGGTTGGCGGCCTGGTCGAGGTCGGCAGAGAGGGCGAGGGCGGCCTTGTGGTGGCCGCGCTTTGCGAGGTAGTCGAGGATGGCGCGGTAGTTGGCGTCTGGGGTCGACTGGGCGCCTGCAGGGGGCGGCTGCGGGGTCGACATGGCGACGAGGAGCGAGGGGGGGAAGGAGGAGGAGGGCGAGGCGACGACGGCGGCGGGAAGGGTGCGGGTTGGGCCTAGGCGGTGCAGGCGGTCTCTGGGATCAGGCCGAGCCGTGTGCAGCTGTCGGCAGTGCCGGTGCTCGTCGTGGTCGAGAGCGAGTCGTCCGTCGCCTCGTCCCCTCCGCTCTCCCCACTCACCTCGACCCGTCTCGTCATGTCTGGTGCGTCGACTGCTGGCCAGGTCTACTCGGGATACCCACACTGACCCCCTCCACCACGCAGGCAAGCTATCCCGCGAGGAGTAGTCAGTCCCTCCTCCTCATCGCCACCCCTCATCTCCTCGCGCCTCTCCCTCCCTCAGCACCGCCTCTGGGCCCTGTTGCGCGCCCTCAAGCTGACCCTGTACCCTCTCTCTCGCCCCACAGCCGCAGGCAGAAGGACCTCGAGGCGGCCCGCAAGGCCGGCACGGCCGCCCCGGCCCTCGACGAGGAGGGCAAGCCCATCAACCCGCATATCCCAGGTGCGCTCCCTCTCCCTGCGCCCTGCATGCTCTCCGATACGTCCCCGAGCTGACCTAGGTCGAACACGCCCGCAGAGTTCATGGCCAACGCGCCCTGGTACATGAAGTCGGGCGAGTCGGACGGCCCGTCGCTCAAGCACCACAAGGCCAACATCCCCAAGTACAACCGCGACCCGAGCAAGCTCGAGAGCCGCTTCGAGCGCGGCGCCAAGGCTGTGCGTCCCTCTTCCTCCTGCGCTCGTCCTCCATCCCCCCTTCCTCCTTCCTGTCCCGCTCGACGAGTCCGCCGACTGACCCTCCTCCTCGCCGCGCACGCAGGGTCCGGCCGCCAAGAAGTTCCGCGCCGGCGCGTGCACCAACTGCGGCGCCATGACGCACACCAAGAAGGACTGCCTCGAGCGCCCGCGCAAGGTCGGCGCCCGGTACTCGGGGCGCGACATCGCTCAGGACGAGGTCGTGCACGACGACTCGAAGCACCTCAACGGCCTCCAGGGCCAGGGCGACTACGACGCCAAGCGCGACCGGTGGGACGGCTACGACCCGGCGCAGCACCGCCACGTCGTCGACGAGTACGAGGCGCTCGAGCAGGCGCGCCGCAAGCTGCGCGAGGACGAGATCGACAAGGGCACGGCCAACGCCCAGAGCAACGCCGTCGCCAAGCTCGCCGGCAAGGGCAAGGTCAAGGGCAAGAAGGGCAAGAAGAACGCCGCCGCCGCCGACGACGACTCGGACGAGTTTGGCTCGTCGGACGAGAGCGACGGCGGCGGGTCGGGCGCCGAGGCCGACGAGGACAAGTACGCCGAGGGCGCTGACGTCGCCGGCCAGAAGCTCGACACCAAGACGCGCGTCACGGTGCGCAACCTGCGCATCCGCGAGGACACGGCCAAGTACCTCCTCAACCTCGACACCGAGTCGGCCTACTACGACCCCAAGACGCGCTCGATGCGCGAGGCGCCCAACCCCGACGTCGCCCTCGAGGACGTGCGTCCCGCTTTCGCTCTTCCCCCTCGAGACCTCCTTGTGCGACCCCAGCTGACGCCTCTCCCCCCTCTTCTCCTCCGCTCTCTTTCCTCCCTCGACCTCTCCCCCTCTTCCCCCTGTCGCCCTCTGCTACATCCCGCCTGGCCGCCGCACCGCCTCATCCCCTCGCCGACCCTCCCTCGCCATCTCTCCCTCGCCCCTCCCTCTCGCTCGCCCTCCTCCTCCTCGTCTCGCAGGCCAAGTTCGCCGGCGAGAACTTTACGCGTCACAGCGGCAGCACGCAGGACCTCAACAAGCTGCAGCTCTTCGCGTGGCAGTCCGAGTCGCGCGGGCACGACGTGCACCTCCAGTCGAACCCGACGGCGGCCGCGCTCGCGCACAAGGAGTTCCTCGAGAAGAAGGACGTGCTCAAGGAGACGAGCGCGGCGAGCATCCTCGACCGGTACGGCGGCGAGCAGTACCTCCAGGCGGCGCCGAGGGAGCTGCGCGCCGGGCAGGACGAGGGCTACGTCGAGTACGACCGCCGGGGCAAGGTCGTCAAAGGCATGGAGCGCGCAAAGGCCAAGAGCAAGTACGACGAGGACGGTGCGTCTCTAGCTCGGGCTCTTCTTCCTCTCGTCGTGGTGTTTCGTCGTCGCCGACGGGCTCGTTGCTGACCCTGCGCACGCTCCCTCTCGCTCGTAGTCTTCCCGGGCAACCACCAGTCGGTCTGGGGCTCGTGGTACAACCTCTCGACGGGGCAGTGGGGCTACGCCTGCTGCCACTCGCCGATCAAGGGCTCGTACTGCGGTGCGTCGTCGTCGTCCTCCTTCCCTTCCTCCCCTCCCTCTCCTTCGGTCTCGCTCCTCCTCGTCAACCATGCACTGACGCTCCTTCATCTTCCTCGCTCGCAGCGGGCCAAGCCGGCATCGAGGCGGCCGCGGCCGAGGCGTCGGGCGCAACGCTTCTCGCCCTCGCCGACAAGGCGCACAGCTCGTTGGCTGCCGACAAGGACGACGGCAAGTCGCTCGTGCAGCTCAAGCGCGAGCGCGACGCCGAGGATGCGGCGCGGCGCAAGCGCAAGGCGGACGCCGACGACGAGGCGGGCGACGAGAAGCGGCGGAAGCAGGCCGAGCAGGACGAGAAGGACAAGAAGAAGGGCGACTTTGTCGGCGTCACCGAGGAGGAGATGGGTGCGTCCTCGTCTCTCTCTCTCTCTCTCTTTGTGCGGTGTAGCGAGGGAGCGCGCAGTCGAGGCTGGCGACCGCCGACTCAAGGTCGATCCGGTGCCGCCTCGACGAGGCCGAGGTCCCCCTCCGCCCGACTCGGCCGACGACCTTCTTCCACCTCGGCTTTGACGGCGTCGCGACGACGGTATCCTCGCCTCGCACCATCGCGAGCGAGCGAACGCGGCGCTGCGGCTCGAGCACGCCGGCGCCGCCGTCCGAGCCCGGGACGGCTCCGTGCCGGCTCGAGGACGACGTCGCAGCTCCCGAGTCTGATTGGCGTCGAGGAAGGATCTGCGAGATCTAGCTTGTTCCACACCGAGGCCTCTTCCGTCCTCGATCATCGTCGCTGATCTTGTTCCTCCTCTTCCCCCTCTTGTCTCCCTCCCTCCCTCTCCTCCTTCCTCGTGGCTTGCGCCGTTGTCCGCCCTCCATCTTCTCGCCCGACCGACCTCGGCCGCCGCAAATACGCCCCACGCAGACGCGTACCGACGGGGCCGCGAGCAGCGCTTCGACGATCCGATGGCGCAGCTTCCTCAAGGCGACGAGCTCCTCCCGCTTTGACCCCCTCCCTCTCGTCTCTCTCTCTCTCTCTCCTTCATTGTTGTAGCTCTCGCTCTGGGCCTTGCTCTCATCGTTCCGTCCTTGTGCAACCTCCTGCGATGCCATCTCGCTCGTTTCCGCTCGCGCGCGCGAGCGTCATTTGTCGACGATCTAGATTGCACAGAGGCGCGCGCGAGGAGAGCCAGGTCCTCGCTGCTCGCCTCGTCGAGAAGTCAAAAACTGCGAGGATGCACGAGCCGAGCGCGAACGAGGCCTTGCTCGCCCTCGCTGAAAGGCGACGACGAGCCGACCAAACCCCGATCCGATTGTTTCGTTCGAGTCTCATCAGCCGCCGCCCCCGCACAGCAGTGTCGACGAAGGAGGGAGCGGTGTGCGGCCGTGAGGTAGGTGCGGGCGGTCGAGGGGAGCTGGATGGAGAGGAGGGGTGGTGCAGAGAAGGACGAGCGAAAGATCGAGCCAAATGAGGGCGAGGCGGACGAGAAACCGAGCGAGCGATGGCTTCGAGATCAGGCGCGAGCAGGACGAACGCTGAGAGCCGAGGGAGCTTCGTCGCTGCTCCCTCCCCCTCCCCCTTGCACCTGCTGCTCCGACTGCTACTGCACCAGCTGCCTGCACGAGCACGCACCCCACCCAGCACCCCTGCGCACCGGCACGCAGATGCACGCCCGCGCACCCGGCCCAGGCGACCCTCGTCCCGCCGCAACCACACCGCCGCCGCCTCTTGCGCCTCGAGCACAAGCGGGCCCGTCACACAGCGCTCCCGACCCGGCGCCGCCATCCACCAGGCGCACCGCGACGCTCGCCTCGGCGCGCGCTCGCCCTCCCGGCGCCGTCTCGCCGCCCGACTCGTCGAGTGCCGAGAACACGGCAGAGGAGGTCAGGGAGGACAGCGGCGGGGCCGGCAACGAGACCGACGTCGAGGACGAGGACGGCATGGGCGAGGAGTCGCCCTCGACCGGCGACGAGCCGCCGCGCGGCCCTCTCGACCACCTCCACCACCACCCGCACCTCGCGCCCTTCAGCGCCGCCATGTACCCCTTCCCTTCCGGCGACGCCGACACCTTGCATCTCCACTACGGCCCAATGCACTACCGCCGCCGCAGCATGCACGCCGCGCCGCCCTCGAGCGCCGAGGTCCTCCTCTCGAGCGCGACCACCGAGTCGTCGGCGTCCGAGGCCGACGCCGGCGCCGCCGCCGCCGACGCCCGCCCTGCGCGCCCGACCAAGCGCCACCGCATGCGCAGCGTCGAGCTCGCGCAGCAGCCGCCGCTGCAGCACCCGCGCGTGCCGCGCCTGCGCCGCATCGGCGCGCTCGGCATCAGCGTCCACTCGGACTCGGACCCGGACGAGCCCAACATCTCGGGGCTCGACTCGGTCGACCGGCTCCCCGAGCGCAACACGGGCGGCTCGACGAGCGACGTCACGCGCGCGACCGACCTCGGCATCGACTCGGACATGCTCAGGAAGAGCCACGGCGACGGCAGCCCGGCGACGGCGGCGGGCGGGCCCCAGCAGCGCGCGAGGAAACGTCGTCCTGTCGGCGACGCGACGTTCAGAGGAGTCGTCGACGAGCTGGCGGTGCAGAGTGCGTCCCCTCTCTTTCCTCGTCGTCGTCGAGTTTCGAGGCTCGAGCGTCGGCTGACTTTCTCTACCTGCCTGCAGATCGTGAGCTGCGCGAGCGGCTACGGCGGTACGAGGTCGACGGCGTCCCGAGCGAGCTCAAGCAGGACCGCCTCTTCGAGATCCGCTTCTACGAGGGCTTGCCGTCGTGCGTCCTCTTCCTCACCCTCGGCTGGCCCTGACCGAGTCCTCTCGCTCACGTTTCTCTCTCCCTCTTGCAGGCACAAGCGCGTCGAGCTCGAGAACTACCTGACGCGCTACGTCCAGACGTACGCCGAGTCGGCCGTCGAGCCCGCCGAGCCTGAACTCGCCGGCCCCGCCGCCCGGGTGCGCTTCGAGAACAGCACGCTCGCCGGCCCGAGCAACTCGGGTCTCGAGCCCGTCTCGCTCAGCGGCACGGGCTCGGGCATCCGCCTGCCGCCTCTCGCGCACCCCCTCCACCCGGCGGCGATCCCGCACCTCGACGGCAGCGCCGTCATCTCGGACCCGCGCTCGGTCGCCATCGCGCGCGAGATCGTCTCGTCGCTCGAGACGCTCTTCCAGTCCTCGCTGTTGCGCACCACTCGCACGCGCACGCCGGCGTCGGCCTCGGTCCCCCTCCCTCAGCTCGACCCGTCTCGCCTCCTGCCCGGCGCCCTCGACGACTCGAACGAGAAGTACTTCGCCAACCTCCTCTCGCACGACTTCCTGTCGCAGGGCTTCGTCTACCTCAACCTGTGCCTCACGATGGCCCAGATCTACCGGTTCAACGTCACGGTCGCCTTCGTCCAGCGCGCCGTCCGCCAGTTCTCGCACAACCTCGAGCTCAGCGACGACGGCGGCCGCATCCGGTGGAAGGGCCCTCGCTCGCCGGCCGTCGTCGACGATGCCGCCCTCGATGTCGAGATGGGCGACCTCGTCGAGTTCGTCAAGGCGGGCGACACGGGCAAGGGCAAGGCGCGCGAGCCCGACTCGGTCGACGGCGCCTCGTCCGCTCCGAGCCGCTCGACCCGCGCGAGCGGCAGCCGCGACCCCTCGAGCGGCGCATCGTCGTCGCTCGACCCGAGCGTCGGCACGGGCACGCTCCTCGCCGACTCGCTCGCGCCGTCGAGCCGCACGGGCCAGACGTCGCTCCCCTCGACCGGGCGCAAGACGTCGTCGACCGAACCTCCTCGGCCGGTGCGCCCGACGGCAGCAGTACTGCAGCCGATGGACCGCCTCCTGCTCAGCGCGTCGCCCGACGAGTCGCCGAGCCGGACCCTGGCCGAGGCCGAGGTCAACGGCGCACGGACCGCCAAGGCGACCGCGCCCGCCGTCGCCGACGCCGCCGCCGCCGCCGCGCCCGAGCCTGTCGAGCCCGTCGAGGGCAAGGAGGAGCAGCAGCACGACAAGGCGAGCTCGGGCAAGGCCGGCTCGGACGCCCTCTCGACCGCCAACCTCGACGCGCACAACCTCGGCATCGAGCTCGTCCAGACCCTTCGCACGCACGCTTCGTCGCAGGCCGTCGCGTCGACGACGACGAGCAGCGGCAAGAACGCCGTCGGCGCCCTCGTCTTCTACGGCAACGGCCTGTTCTGCAGCGACCTGTCCAAGGAGGGCGAGGGCCCGGTCACGCCGCCGATCCTCCCGCCCAAGGGCGAGCTCGCCTCGCGCCCGCTCGGTGCGCTCGACGAGGACGACGACGAGGACGACGACGAGGATGACGAGCAGCCGAGCGCTGCCGTCGAGACCGAGCCGATGGACGTCGACGACGAGAACTCGCCGATCGACCTCGACTCGGCCGTGCTCGATGTCGTCGGCGACGAGCCGAGGGGCGCACGGTCGAGCTCGGAGGGCGACGGCAGCGGCAGCGGCAGCGGCAGCGGCAGCGGCACGTCGTCGCTGCAGCGTCTGCGCATGTCGGGCATGACGCCGACCTTCCCGGCCGACTTCTTCACCGTCGTCGTCAAGACGCGCCATCCGCTCAAGCGCTCGGCCGCCGACACGCTCCCGACGCCCGACTCGCCGGGCCAGGTGCACGGCGCGCGCGCGCCGAGCTTCTCGACGATCTTGCCGGCGTCGAAGCGCCCGAGGCTCGCGCCGGCCGTCTCGAGCGAGGTCTTGTCGACGCGCGAGATCTACCACCACCCGAGGGTGCAGATCCGTCGCGCGCTCGGCCCGACGACGACGAGCTGCGCCGAGAGCGACCCGGCGTCGTCGGTCGACGGTGACGACGCAGCGCACGGACCCTGGTCGTACGGCCAGCTTGTGC
>Ga0308170_10004830_pt1 | contig 10503 bp, 10 predicted proteins | sample PhyBR2_2_FD_202136 | JGI IMG/M metagenome (GOLD analysis project Ga0308170, IMG submission 202136) | Phyllosphere microbial communities from UC Gill Tract Community Farm, Albany, California, United States - DLSLSB.R2 | ecosystem: Host-associated > Plants > Phyllosphere > Unclassified | place... | reverse complement strand
GTCCCCCTCTTCGAGTCGTCGCGCGCCTACCAGCCCAGCCTCTTCTCGCCCTCAAAGAGCACGAGCTCGTCCGGCCCTCGTCAGCCAACTCTCACCCTCAAATCGCCCCTCCACGCCCTCGCCCTCGCCCTCACGACCCTGCGCATCCTCGTCTCGGTCACGACCACCTCGATCTACCTCACCGAGTACCGCCCCATCATCGTCGACCTCGTCGCCGCCTCGTGGCCCTCGCCCGGCTCGCTCGAGCCCCTCGAGCGCGCGTCACCCCCCTCGCGCAAGGGCAAGGAGCGCGAGGCCGCGCCGTACAGCTCGAGCGCCGCCGAGGTCGCCGAGGCGCGCGCGCAGCTCGCCGCAGAGTGGCTCGCGCTCGTGTCGCGCGCGCTCGAGCGACCGGCGGCGCCGTTCGCGGCGCGCGACGCGCAGGTGCTCGCCGTGCGTGTGCTCGACGAGGCGCGCGAGCGGATAGGGCGGGCGGTGCAGGAGCACGGGCAGGCGCAGGCGCCGCACGACGCGATGGACGTGGACGAGGCCAAGGGCGAGGACCTCGACGTCGCGCTCGTCCAGGCGCTCGCCCGGCTGTGGGGCCGTGCGAGGGAAGCAGCTGCGGTCGACGGCGCGCTTGAGGGCATGTCGGAGCTGCAGCCGCTCGCGATGAGCGTGCTCGTCGGCGAGGGCGCGCAGCTCGTCGAGGCGCTCACCTCGCCGGCAACCCGAGTCGAGGTCAAGACGATGGCGCTCCTCGCACTGTCGCTCGCCGTCGTGTGCGCCAAGGCGCCCGTTCCCGCCGACGCCTCGTCGCCGCTCGACGTCCTTCCCGCCGTCCCGACTCGCACCCTCGACGCCCTCCTGCACGGTCACGCCGAGCTCCCCCTGCCCAACCTCCCCGCCCCTCTTCAGCCCTTCACCTCCGTCCTCACCCTCGCCTATGCCGCCCTCGTCGCCGACCATGATGAGCGCAATGCGCCCGCCGAGCCCGACGGCGACGGCTCCGACGCAGCCTCTCTCGCCCTCGGCGGCTTCGCGCCCCGCAAACGCCGCCGCCTCGACGAGCCCGACGCCGCACCCTCGAGCGACGGCGCGATGGACATCGACGGCGCGCCGCCGTCGACCGCAGCGCGGCGGCGACGAGGCCCGTGGGGCGAGGCGGTCAGCACGGTCCTGCGGCGCGCGCGCGAGGAGGCGCTCGAGCAGTTCGGCGCCGAGGGCGCGAGCGTCTTCGAGGGCTCGGAGGGCCAGGTCGCCGAGCAAACGGTCGTGCGCCTCGCGACGGCGCTCCACGGCTCGGCGGCAGCGGCGTCGCCCGCGCTCGCAGCGCACGTCGCGCGCACGATCGGCCTCCTCAGCTGCGCCCGGAGCGGCTGCCTCGCCTACACGGTCGGGAGCGACTTTGCGCTGCCGCCGGCGCCCAACTGCGCCGCGTGCGACGCCGTCGACCCGTCCTCGGCCGCCGCCGCCCTCCCGAGAGGGTACCGCACCTTCACCAAGGACCCGCTCGCGGCGCTCACGGCGCAGCTCCCCGCCGTGCTCGCCGCCGCCAAGGGCGAGGCGCTGCGGCTCGCTGTCCTGAACGCGCTCGCGCGCCTTCTCAAGCACAGCGCGCTCGAGCACGCGGCGGCCGTCGCCGAGGACTCGGTCGTCATGGGCACGCTGCAGAGGGAGATGGAGGGATCGAGCAGGAGCGCGAGGATGGCCGCCGGGTGCGTTCCCTCTCCCCGCTCGGACCCTCTCCCTGCTCAACCGGGCACGAGCTGACCCTCGCTTCGCTCTCGCAGGAACGCCTTCCTCGCCATCTCGCAGGCGCTCAAGGAGCACGACCCGAGCGGGTTCTTCGTCCGCGACCTGCTCGGGCATGTCGACCAGCTCTTCGCGCGCGATGCCCCGGCCGTCACCGAGACGACCCTCCAGCTCGTCGGCAAGGTCGCCAGGTGCGTCCCTCGTTCTCTCCCCCGTCGCTCTTTGTCTTCGTCTCGAGCTCATCGAGAAGAAAACTGACGGAGCTCGTGCACGTGCGCAGGTCCGCCGAGCCTCAGAGTCTCCTCGAGTGCGAGTCGCTCGCGAGGGTCGTCGCCCGCCTCGGCCACCGCAACGGCTTCGTCAAGAGCAGCGCCAAGCTCCAGCTCTCGCAGACGGCGTCTCACCGAGGCGTCAAGCCGTACGCGCTCGTCCAGCCGCACTTTGCGACCCTCAGCCCGGTCCTCCTCTCGTCGCCCTCGACCCTCTCAGCCGCCCTCGAGGTGTTCCACCAGTCGCGCGAATCGCTCCTGCGCATCACACGCGAGCACACGCTCCCGGGCATCATCCTGCGCGACCAGCGCGCGCTCCTGCAGCAGGTCGCCGAGGCGTCGCGCGTCCAGGTCGCCGAGATGCTGTGCGACCCGCCCGTCGCGTCGGCCATCCTCGCCTACCTGTACATGCAGCCCGACGACCTGCGCAACCAGGGCATCAAGATCCTCATGCGCGAGTGCCGCGGCGTCGTCCTCGCGCGCCTCCTCGAGGCCGTCAACGTCCCGCTCGTGTACAAGCTCGCGCTCGAGCTCGGCGACGAGGACGTCGAGGTGACGGCGCAGGCCGAGCGCGCGCTCAAGGCCGTCGAGCGCAACCGCCTCGGGCACTCGGCGAGCGACCGGCTCGACACGGCGCACATCCTCAAGAACGCCATCGTCGGCCTCTTGTCGCACATGAACCGCGGCCTGCACGAGGCGGGCCACCAGCGGCCGCTGCGCGACAAGCAGAAGATCATCCGCAGCCTCGACGCCATCACCAAGATGGTCGGGCGCGCCATCGCCGGGTTCTCGCCGCAGGTGCGTCCTCGTCTCCCCTCTCTTCGCTCGGCCGGCTTCGACAAGGACGCTCTTGCTGATGCCCCTCCTCCTCGTGCAGATCATGGCGACGCTCCAGACGGCTCTCGACCTGCCCGGCCTGCGGCTCGTCACGCTCGACGCCTTTCGGTCGTTCCTCCAGTCGCTCAAGTTCAGCGACATCGGCGCCTTCATCGGGCCGACGACGGCCGCCTTCGTCCGGCTCTGGCCAGAGCTCACGCCGCCCGAGCGCGCGTCGGCCGCCGAGACGATCAACTACCTCGTCGTCGAGAACGCCGACAACCTGTCGCGGTACGTGCAGGACGTCGCCGACCTCAGCGAGATCGACGAGCTCGCGCAGGCCAACCGCCGCCTCGTTCGAGCGCGCCAGCACTGGTCGTTCGACGACCGCCTCGGGCACCTCCTCGACCGCATCGCGAGCGAGAACGACGTCGTGACGCACCAGGCCCTGCGCGAGCTCAAGACGCTCCTCGAGGCCAACACGGTCAAGGTCCAGACGCTCGCCGCGGGCGACTCGTTCGACCCGAGCATCGGTCGTCTCGTCGAGGTCCTCCTCGGCGCGTCGGTCAAGGACGGCCCCGAGAACGAGCTCCTGCGCAACAGCGCGTTCGAGTGCATCGGCATCCTCGGCGCCGTCGACCCGGACCGGTTCGAGCTACCGCCGCTCCCGCAGCCGCCCATCGTCCTCGAGAACTTTGTCAACACGGACGAGGCGATCGAGTTTGCGCTGCGGCTCGTCCAGGACCTCCTCGTCGGCGCGTACCGCTCGACCAACGACACCAAGCATCAGGAGTTCCTCGCCTACGCCATCCAGGAGCTCCTGCGGTTCTGCGGCTTCACCGCGAGCCTCATCCTGCCGCACCACGCCGCCGGCCAGGTCGACGAGCGGGCGCAGCGCCGGTGGGACCGCCTGCCGCGCACCGTCATCGAGGCGTGCGCGCCCCTCCTCAGCACGCGCTTCTCGCTCGGCAACCTCAAGCCCATGCCCGCCGCGACGTTCCCGATCTACTCGTCCACGTCGACGTACCGCGACTGGATACGCACGTTTGCCAACGAGCTCCTGCAGCGCGTCCAGGGGTCGACGGCGCGCCAAGTGTTCGGCGCCTTCTCGGGCCTGCTCCACCTCGAGGACACGGTCGTCGCTCAGCACCTCCTTCCGCACCTCCTCCTCAACGTCCTCATCTGCGGCTCGGAGGACGACCGCGCCAAGATCAAGGTCGAGATGGAGACGGTCCTTACCGACCAGGTCTCGCCGACGCACGCCCTCTCGGAGAACAGCAGGCTCCTCTCGGCTCAGGTGCGTCTCTCTCTCTCTCCTCTCGCAGCACTTCTCGGATCTCGGCGCAGGAGCGGCGCGCTGACGCACGGACCGCCTCTCGCTCGCGCAGACCGTCTTCACGCTCATGGACCATCTGAGCCGGTGGATCACGCTCGCCCGCAAGCGCACGAGCGAGATCCGTGCGCTGCGCAAGAAGACCAAGAACAAGTCGCTCGACGACGGCGGCCTGTCCGAGGCGCTCGTCGGCGTCGAGGGCATCCTCCAGGACATCCCGCACATCCTCGTCGGCCAGGCGGCGCTCACGTGCAAGGCGTACGCGCGCTCGCTCCTCAACTTCGAGTCGCACATCGTCGCGCAGCGCGCGCAGAAGGGCGCCGACACGGACAAGGACCTCCAGGTGTACTACGAGAACCTGCACGAGTGCTACGCCCACCTGGACGAGCCCGACGGCATGGAGGGCATTTCGACCCGCATCATCTCGCCGAGCGTGCTCCACCAGATCCGCGAGCACGAGAGCACCGGCCGGTGGACCTCGGCGCAGAGCTGCTGGGAGGTCAAGCTCCAGCAGAAGCCCGACGACCCGGTCAACCACGTGGGCCTCCTGCGGTGCCTGCGCAACCTCGGCCACTACGACTCGATGCGCACCCACATCGTCGGCCTCCTGCACAGCCGCGGCGACGAGGTCGACTGGGAGCGCCTCCTCGCGCCCTTCAACGTCGAGGCGTCGCTCTTCGTCGGCGACTGGGACTCGGTCGAGGACGCGCTCGACGTGCCCGACCTCGAGGGCCCCGAGGCGAGCTTCGGCCGCGTCCTGTGCGCGATTCGCAACGGCGACCGCGACCAGGTCGAGCGCGCCTTCTTCGACGCGCGTGAGCAGCTCGGCGGGCCCGTCGTCGCCGCCGGCCGGGAGTCGTACCGCCGCGTGTACGACTCGATCGTCCACCTCCACATCCTCGACGAGCTCAAGTCGATCCACCAGCTCGGCCTCGGCGGCGGGCAGCACCTCGACGCGCTCGTCAAGTCGTTCCGGGACCGCCTCGCGACGACCTCGCCGTCGTTCCGGGCGCGCGAGCCGATCCTCAACACGCGCCGCATCGGGTTCCGCCTCACGTCGCCGGCCGAGCACGCCGTCAAGGCCGAGGTCGGCGAGCTGTGGCTCGAGACGTCCAAGATCGCGCGCAAGGCCGGCCACTTCCAGACGGCGTACAGCGCCATCCTCCAGGCGCGCGACTGCCACGCCGAGTGGGCGTTCCTCCAGAGCGCCAAGCTCCTCAAGTCGAACGGCCAGGCGTACAAGGCGGTCCAGGAGCTCGACCACCGCCTCGTCCCGATCCTCGCCCACTTCAAGGAGGGCACGACGGACGACCCGCTCGTCTCGCTCGACAAGCCGTCGCCGCTCGCCAAGGCGTCGCTCCGTCGCGCTCGATGGATGCTCGAGGCCGGCCGCGTCGAGCAGAACGAGGCCGTCAAGCTCTTCCTCGAGTCGTCGGCCCTCGCGCCCAACTGGGAGAGCCCGTCGTACGAGCTCGGCCACTTCTACGACAGCGTCGCCGACTCGCTCGAGAAGAAAACGCCCAAGACCAGGCCGAACAAGTACACCAAGTGAGCTCGTCTCGTCCTCGCCCTGCGCACGGTCCTCGCGTCGCCGAACTGACCTTCCTAAACCCGACCCCCTTCTCCTCGCGCCGCTTCCGCCCGCAGCGACATCGTCGTCTACCGCTCGCACGTCGTCAAGCTCTTCTGCAGGTCTGTCGGGCATGGCACCAAGTACATCTACCAGGCCCTGCCTCGCCTCCTCACCATCTGGCTCGAGATGGGCGAGAAGCCGCTCTTGATCGACTACCTCAAGGCCAAGCGCAACAAGTGCGTCCCCTCCCTCTCCACGTCTTCGTCCCTCCTTGTTCGAGAAGAGCTGACACCGTGCTGCAGCCCGCAGGCACCGAGCGAGGGCGAGGGCTACGAGCTCTCTCGCACGTTCGCCCGCACGAACAGCTACATCCGCAAGGCCGCCGTCTCGAACCCGATCCCGGTCTACCAGGTGCGTCACTTCCTCATGCTACAGCTCGCACAGACGCTGGACCCCAAGTGCTGACCGCTCGACATGCGCTCGCAGTGGCTCACGGTCCTCCCTCAACTCGTCTCGCGGATCCTGCACAGCAACGACCAGCTCTTCGAGGTCCTCGAGCACATCCTCCTCAAGGTCCTCGAGAGCTACCCGCACCACGGCTTCTGGGCGATGGCGTCGGGCGCCAAGTCCAACACGAGCCGGCGCTCGAAGCGCAACCTGCGCGTCTTCCAGAAGGCCAAGGTGCGTCCACTCGAGCTCCTCCGCTCTCTCATAGCTCCCACCTGACTCCCTTGTACCTCGCAGGATGCGGCTGCGGCGTCGAGGTCGTCGTCGGACGTCGGCGCGCTCGTCGACGAGGGCCTGCGCTTGGTCGACCAGCTCCTCGCCCTGTGCAACTACCCGATCGCCGGCAAGGTCGACACGCTCAGCCTCAAGAAGACGTTCCCGGCGCTCTACAAGGCGGCGCCGACCAAGCTCATCATCCCGCTGCAGAGCTCCCTCACCGCCTCGCTCCCGTTCGACTCGTCCAAGACCTTGTCGCACAAGCCGTTCGCCGACAACCTGCCCGTCTTTCAAGGTGCGTCGTCCTTCCCCTTCTCTCTCGCACCTCATGAGTGCGTCGCTGATGCTCTGACTGCGCGGCGCAGACTTCGAGGACGTGATCAACGTCATGAGCTCGCTCCAGAAGCCGCGCAAGATCACGGTCCGCGGCAGCGACGGCCGCTCGTACAGCTTCCTGTGCAAGCCCAAGGACGACCTGCGCAAGGACGCCCGCCTCATGGAGTTCAACTCGATGATCATCAAGCTGCTCAAGAAGGACTCGGACGCTCGCAGTCGCAAGCTCGGTGCGTCGGCGCTCTCTCCCTCCCTCTCTCTCCCTCTCCGCGCGCCCGCTCCTCGTGCTCATGCTCCTCGTCGACAGACATTCGTACGTACTCGGTCGTGCCGCTCAACGAGGAGTGCGGCCTGATCGAGTGGGTCCCGCACGTCGTCGTCCTGCGCGGCGTCCTCAACAAGGCCTACACGGCTCGCGGCATCTCGTCCTGGGTGCGTCCTCTCCCTCACACGCACACCCCTCCTACCGAGCCTCTACCTGACTCTCTCGACGACCTGCAGTCGCCCGAGCTGAAGAAGATCTTCGACACGATCCGCTCGGACCCGAAGAAGACGGGCGAGCGCTTCGAGAAGGAAGTCTTGAGCCAGTGCGTCTCCTTCCTCCTCCCTGCTCGTGCCTGTAAGAGCGTTACTGACGATCGGCTGCGAGCAGGTACCCGTCCGTCTTCCACGACTGGTTCCTCGAGAACTTCCCCGAGCCGTCGGCCTGGCACCGCGCCCGGCTCAACTACTCGCGCACGGCGGCCGTCATCTCGATGGTCGGCTTCGTCCTCGGGTGCGTCTCTCTCTCCTTATCGTCTCTCACTCGCTCTCTCGAGACGATGCTGATGCGGCGACGAGCAGGCTCGGCGACCGGCACTGCGAGAACATCCTCCTCGACGGCACCACGGGCGACACGGTCCACGTCGACTTCAACTGCCTCTTCGACAAGGTGCGTCTGCTCGTCCTCGTCCTCATGCTTCCCTGCAAGGACGCTGACTTGGCCGCACGCTCGCAGGGTCGCACGTTCGAGGTCGCCGAGAAGGTCCCGTTCCGGCTCACGCACAACATCATCGACGGCATGGGCGTCACGGGCGTCGAAGGTGCGTCTCGATCTCTCTCCTGAGCTTTGGCGACGGCGTCGAGCTTGCGCTGACTCGCCTCGGCTCGTGCAGGCGTCTACCGGCGGTCGGCCGAGATCACCTTGCGCATCCTCCGAGCCAACAAGGACAGCCTGCGCTCGGTCCTCGAGACCTTTCTCCACGACCCGCTCGTCGAGTGGGTCTACGTCAGCAGCAAGAAGGTGCGTCGAGCCTGCTACCTGCGTCCCTGCTCGCCATGCCGAGCTGACTCCGACACCGTCCTCCCGCTCGCAGCGCGACACGGCCGGGCCCGACCAGACCAAGGCGCGCGCTCTCGAGGCGCTCGAGCCCATCTCGAACAAGCTCCTCGGCCTGCAGGTCACGTCGGACCCCGAGTCGGTCGCCGTCAAGGAGGTCGCCGTCTCGGAGCAGGTCGAGCGCTTGATCCGCGAAGCGCGCGATCCGAAGAACCTCGGGTCGATGTACGTTGGGGTGCGTCCGAGTCCTCTCTCTCTCTCCATTCTCTCGAGCAACGCTGACGCACGCTGTGCGACGTCCGCAGTGGTGCGCGTGGTACTAGCGCTCGAGGAAGTTCCTGCTTGTCGTGCGTCCTATCTCCCTTCGAACGCGCTCCCTTCCCTCCTTCGCTCTCGTCCTGACCTCTCTCTCTCTCTTTACCTCGCTCGCAGATCCGTAGCTCGTTGTTGTACGCCTTTTACTGCACCGCACGCACTTTCTCGCTTCGACTCGTGAGCCTGTGCGACTCGGCGGGCGACGCGCCGACGACGCTCTGCGACGACGGGTCGCCCGCGCCGATCTCCGAAAAGCAGTCTCGGACAGCTCGCGCGCACGCTGCAGCGGCCACTTTTCGCCGCTCGCAGGATCTGGGCCGTGCGCCGCTTGACCCCGCCCGCCCTGCCCCGGCTCGCACTTTTCTTTAGCTCAGCCGTCGAGCTGCAAACGGCGCAAGCGATTGCTCGCCGGCGCCGGCCGCAGCTTGATCTCCTGCTCCTCGCTCTCACAGCTCTCGCCGCGCCCGACCTCGCACCGCGCTCGACCTCTCGCTCGCCCGCACTTCTCTCGTCCGTTCGCGCCTCTCGTCTCGCTCCCCCACTACCCCGCAAGCTTCTTCTCATCGACCAGTGCGTCTCTCTCTCTCGTATCCCTGTGCGAACACGTCGAGCAACGAGAATGAGCTGCTGACGCTCGGACCCTGCGCGCAGTGTGCGGCGAGGCTGCGACTGCGTTCCTGCGCGCCCTGCCCAAGTGCGAGCACCACCTGCACATCGAGGGCTCGCTCGAGCCGCAGATGCTGTTCGAGCTTGCCGACAAGCACGGCATGAAGCTCGACGAGGCGATGTACAGCACGATCCCGGCTCTCGAGGAGCGGTGCGTCCTTCTCGATCCTCCTCCTCGCCGTTCCTCCCTGCCGCTCTCCTGCTGATGCAGCTCCTCCCTCGACCAGCTACCGCAACTTTGCCAACCTCGACGACTTCCTTGCCTACTTCAACAAGGCCATGGACGTGCTGCTCGACGAGTCGGACTTTGCGGCGCTCGCCTACGCCTACCTCAAGCGCGTGCACGGCGACGGCCTCGTCCACGCCGAGGTCTTCTTCGACCCGCAGGCGCACACGGGGCGCGGCCTCGCGCTCGACGTCGTCGTGCAGGGGCTCAAGAAGGGCCTCGCGAGGGGCGAGCGGGAGTTCGGCATCTCGACTGAGCTCATCATGTGCTTCGTCAAGCACCTGAGCGTCGAGTCGGCGCAGCAGGCTGTCGTCGAGATGCAGCCGTACGTCGCGAGCGGGGACGTGATTGGGCTCGGCGCCGACTCGTCGGAGAAGGACAACCCTCGTGCGTGCACGAGCCTCTCTTTCGCCCTGCCTCGTTCGACGCCCTCCTGACCTCGCTCCTCGCCCTCCTCCTGCAGCGTCCAAGTTTGCCTCGGTGTACGAGACGGCGCGCGAAGTCGGCTTCCCGCGGCTGACGATGCACTCGGGCGAGGAGGGCCCGGCGTCGTGGGTGCGCCAGACCGTGTTCGACCTCGGGATCAACCGGGTCGACCACGGCGTGCACGCCGCCGACGACGACGCGCTCCTCGACGAGCTCGCCGCGCGCGAGACGTTCTTCACGCTGTGCCCGCTGTCGAACGTGCGCCTGCGCGTGCACAAGAGCGTGAGCGAGTCGCCCATCCCCAAGTTCCTCGCCAAGAACATCAAGTTCTCGCTCAACTCGGACGACCCGGCGTACTTTGGCGGTGCGTCTCTCTTCCTCTGCGTCTCTCACTTTGCGCCTCGCCGACGAGAAGCGCGAGCTGACGCCGCTCGGACCCCCTTTTTTTGCAGGCTACGTCCTCGACAACTACCTCGCCGTGCACGACGCGTTCCAGTTCGACAAGGCGACGTGGCGGCGCATCGCGCAGAACGGCATCGACGGCTCGTGGTGCTCGGACGAGCGCAAGGCAGCCATGTCGGCGCAGCTCGCGGCGGTCCTCGGCGAGTGGGAGGGCAAGGAGATCTGAGCGCGCGAGCTCGAGACGGAGCGGTAGAACTAGACTAGAGAGCTCTCGCTAGGAGAGCGTGTTGCCATGGTACAGATGCATTGCTGATCACAAGAGACGAGAGCGAGGCGCAGTGCGAGAGAGGGTGACACGACAGGACAAGG
>Ga0308170_10004829_pt1 | contig 10504 bp, 12 predicted proteins | sample PhyBR2_2_FD_202136 | JGI IMG/M metagenome (GOLD analysis project Ga0308170, IMG submission 202136) | Phyllosphere microbial communities from UC Gill Tract Community Farm, Albany, California, United States - DLSLSB.R2 | ecosystem: Host-associated > Plants > Phyllosphere > Unclassified | place... | reverse complement strand
GCGGACGTGGCGACCCTGACGTTCGAGCAGGCCCGCGACGAGCTCATGCACGTCGTCGCGGAGCTCGAGCAGGGTGCCCCGACGCTCGAGCAGTCGCTGTCGCTGTGGGAGCGCGGCGAAGCACTCGCGAATCGCTGCGACGACTGGCTCGTCGGTGCCCGCAAGCGCCTGGACGCCGCCCGCGACTCGTCGTCGGACGGTGAGGCCTGATGGCATCCGGTCCCCGTATCGTCGCCGAGCTCGGCCGGCCGGAGACGCCCGATGAGACCGCCGACCGCAAGGCCGAGGCATCCCGGGTGTACCGATCGAGCCAGACGTTCCGCAATCTGATCGCCGCGCTCATCGCGACGCTCGCGATCGTCTTCGTCGTCACGGCCATGGTGCCGCGCGGCGACATCGCCCAGACCGCGAAGATCGACGTCGCCGCGCAGGCGCAGCAGGTGGCGTCCGCGTACGGCACCAAGCCGCTGGTGCCCGTCGTCCCCTCGTCGTGGCGGGTGAACGCGGCGAAGGTCAGCGGCGACGAGGCGCCGACCTGGACGATCACGTACGTTCCGGGCACGCAGGGCTTCCTCAACGTCGCGCAGGGCTTCGACGCCGATGCCGGCTGGGACGCCCGGCTCCTGCACAACGCGCCCAGCTCCGGCACCGTCACGATCGGCGGCATCGTGTGGACCCGCTACCAGATCAGCGACCCGGCGCAGGCGGGCAACGTCTCGTACGCGCTCGCCACCGCGGCCGGCCGCGATCGCATCATGGTGTACGGCGCCACCGACCCCGACACGGCGGCCACGGCGGCTCGCGCGCTCACCGATCAGATCCGATCCCTCCGCAAGGGAGCCTCATGACAGACCTCCGCCCGACCCCCCAGCAGGCATGGGACGAGATGCGCAGCGGCAACGACCGTTTCGTGGCCGAAGAGCCCCGGCATCCCGCGCAGGACGTCGAGCGCCGGCACGAGCTCACCGCCGGCCAGCGTCCCATCGCCGCGCTGTTCGGGTGCGCGGACTCGCGGCTCGCTGCGGAGATCATCTTCGACAAGGGACTGGGCGACCTGTTCGTCATCCGCAACGCGGGCCAGGTGCTGTCCGACTCGGTGGTGGGCAGCATCGAGTACGCCGTGGCGATCCTCGACGTCCCGCTCATCGTCGTGCTCGGCCACGACGCCTGCGGCGCCGTGCGCGCCTCGATCGAGAGCACGCGTCAGGATGCCCCCGAGCTGCCGCCGCACATCTGGCGCCTCATCGCCCCGATCGTGCCGGCCGTGCACCGCGTCATGCGGGCGAACCCCGACGCCACGCCGCTGACGGTCGACGCGGAGCTCGTCGGCCGGGAGCACCTGCACGACACCATCGACGAGCTGCTGCATTCCTCGGAGCTCATCTCCCGCGCTGTCGAGGAGGGCCGGCTCGCGATCGTCGGCGCGAACTACCGACTCGATGAGGGACGCGCCGACGCCCACATCATCATCGGCCCGGTGTCCGACACCGACGCCTGAACCCCCACTGACGCGCGGCCCTGCCGCAGGAAGGCACGAGCATGACCGAATACCGCATCGAGCACGACACGATGGGTGAGGTGCGGGTGCCGGCATCCGCCCTGTACGGTGCGCAGACGCAGCGCGCCGTCGAGAACTTCCCCATCTCGGGCAAGGGGCTCGAGCCGGCGCACATCGCCGCGCTCGCCCGCATCAAGAAGGCGGCCGCTCTCGCGAACGCCCAGCTGGGTGTGCTGGATGCCGCCGTCGCCGACGCGATCGCCGGCGCTGCCGACGAGGTCATGTCGGGCGCTCACGACGACCAGTTCCCGGTCGACACGTATCAGACCGGCTCGGGCACGTCGTCCAACATGAACATGAACGAGGTGCTCGCAACGCTCGCGACCGGCCGTCTCGGCGCGCCGGTGCACCCGAACGACCACGTGAACGCGTCGCAGTCCTCCAACGACGTCTTCCCGACCTCGGTGCACATCGCCGTCACGCAGGCCCTCATCGACGACCTGATCCCGGCACTGGACCACCTCGCCGTCGCTCTCGAGGCGAAGGCCGAGCTGTGGAAGGACGCCGTCAAGTCGGGCCGCACGCACCTCATGGATGCGACCCCCGTGACGCTCGGTCAGGAGTTCGGCGGATACGCCCGCCAGATCCGCCTCGGAATCGAGCGCGTGCAGGCCGCGCTCCCCCGCGTGGCGGAGGTCCCCCTCGGCGGCACGGCGGTCGGCACCGGCATCAACACCCCGGTCGGCTTCCCGCAGAAGGTCATCGAGCTGCTCGCGGCGGAGACCGAGCTCCCGATCACCGAGGCGAAAGACCACTTCGAGGCGCAGGCCAACCGCGACGGCCTCGTCGAGGCGTCCGGCGCGCTGCGCACCATCGCGGTGTCACTGACGAAGATCAACAACGACCTGCGCTGGATGGGCTCCGGCCCCAACACAGGGCTCGGCGAGCTGCACATCCCCGACCTCCAGCCGGGCTCGTCGATCATGCCGGGCAAGGTGAACCCGGTCATCCCGGAGGCGACCCTGATGGTGTGCGCGCGGGTCATCGGCAACGACGCGACCGTCGCGTGGGCCGGCGCGTCCGGCGCGTTCGAGCTGAACGTCGCGATCCCCGTCATGGGCACCGCCCTCCTCGAGTCGATCCGCCTGCTCGCCAACGCGATGCGCGTCCTCGCCGACAAGACCGTCGACGGCCTGCAGGCGAACCTGGAGCGCGCCGCCGCCTTCGCCGGGATGTCGCCGTCGATCGTCACGCCGCTGAACAAGGTGATCGGCTACGAGGCCGCTGCGAAGATCGCCAAGCACTCGGTCGCCAAGGGCATCACGGTGCGCGAGGCCGTCATCGACCTCGGCTACGTGGAGCGCGGCGAGATCACCGAGGCCGAGCTCGACTCCCGTCTCGACCTGCTCTCGATGACCCACGCGGGCTGACCGCTCCATTTCCCGGACGGGGCGGCGATAATCGCAGAGTGGAACGTACGCGCAAGCCCGTCTCGGCCCGCGCACGCATCGTCGGCGCCGTTCTCGCCGTCGCGTGCGTGGGCCTGGCCGTGGTGGGCAGCGTGACGTTCGTCGTGCAGCAGAAGCGGACGTTCTCGGACATCGACCAGCGCCTGCACGCGCAGGTGGCGAGTCTGCAGACGGTGGCCAGCGCGGGTGCGACGGGCCAGTCGTCCTCCGGCGCCGCCACGCCGGGCGATCCGCTGAACATCAAGAACTACCCGTCCGTGGACGCGTACCTCAAGGCCGCCGTGGCGCTGCTCGTGCCCGCCCAGAACGAGGCGTCCGTCGCGGTGCTCGACGGCCAGGCGCGGTACCGTCCGGAGACCCTGTCCGGGTTCGACATCTCGCACGACACCGCGCTCATCAAGCGTGTGGTCGCGGAGACGCGAAACGTGGATGCCGCCGTGATCGGCACCGCGCGCACGAGTCAGGGGTCGCTGCGCTACATCGCGATCCCGGTGACGATGAAGGGCGATCCGGAACGCGGCATCTACATCCGCGCGGTGGACCTCGACGGGGAGCTCGCACCGGTGACCGCGTCCGCGGCCACCTACGCCCTCGCCGCGCTGGTCATGCTGGTGGCCATCGGCACGGTGGGCTGGTTCGTGGTCGGACGCCTGCTCTCGCCGATCCGACATCTGCGGGACACCGCCGACGCCATCACTCTGGCGGACCTCGGCGCGCGCATCCCCGAGCAGGGCAACGACGACATCTCCGACATGACCCGCACGGTCAATTCCATGCTCGACCGGCTCGAAGGATCCGTCGACGTGCAGCGGCAGCTGCTGGATGACGTCCGGCACGAGCTGAAGACGCCGATCACCATCGTGCGCGGACATCTCGAGCTCATGGATCCCGCCGACCCCGACGACGTTCAGGCGACGCGGGAGATCGGCATCGCGGAGCTCGACCGCATGACGCGCCTCGTCGAGGACATCGACGCGCTCGCGTCGCTCGAAGGACCGGAGGACCTCACGATCACCGAGGTCGACGTCGCCAATCTCACCCGGCGCGCCGGCGACCTCATCGGGGTCATCCCCGGGCACACCTGGGCGGTCGCCACGGTCTACGACGGCGTCGTCGCCGGGGACAGCGACCGGCTGCTGCAGGCGTGGCTGCAGCTCGCGGACAACGCCGCGAAGTACACGCCCGAGGGCAGTCCGATCGAAGTCGGCAGCGATGCCGACACGACCCACGTGAGACTCTGGATGCGCGATCACGGTCCCGGAATCCCGCCCGCGGCCCGCCACCGCGTCTTCCGCCGGTTCGACCGGGCAGGGGGCAGTCGCGGGGTCAGCGGGTCCGGGCTGGGCCTGGCCATCGTCGACGCCATCGCCCGCGCCCACGGCGGATCCGTCGCCGTCACGGACACGCCGGGCGGCGGCGCCACCATCACCATCCACCTTCCGCTGCGCACCGAGCATCTCCCCTCGCCGGTGCGCGCCGGAGATGTGCTCATGCAACGAGAGGCAGTCGAATGACACGGATCCTGATCGTCGAAGACGAGCCGCACATCGCGTCGTTCGTCGCGCGCGGTCTGCAGCACGCCGGATACGAGACCGTGATCTGCGAGGACGGCGCCGAGGGCCTGGAGCGCGCCCGCCACGGCGACATCTCCCTCGTGCTGCTCGATGTCGGTCTGCCCACCATGGACGGATTCGAGGTGCTGCAGACGCTCCGCGCCGACGGCCTGCGTATGCCGATCATCATGCTGACGGCACGCACCAGCACGCACGACACCGTGCTCGGGTTGGATGCCGGCGCCAGCGACTACGTGCGCAAGCCCTTCACGGTCGACGAGCTGCTGGCGCGGGTGCGCTCGCGCCTGCGCGAGGCTGAGGTCCAGGGCGCCCCGCTGCTGAGGGACGGCTTCCTTCTCGATCCGTCGTCCCGGCGGGCCAGCATCAACGGCCGGGAGATCGACCTGTCGGCACGTGAGTTCGCCCTCGCCGAGGAGTTCCTCCGCCATGCGGGCGACACGCTCTCGCGGGAGCATCTGCTGCGCCAGGTCTGGGGCATGGACTTCGATCCCGGCTCCAACGTCGTCGACGTCTACGTCGGCTATCTGCGCACGAAGCTCGGCCACGAGCGGATCACCACGGTGCGCGGTGCCGGCTACCGCTGGGAGTGACTTTGCGGCGCGGTCGCGCCCGCCCGAAGAAGAAGCTCCCGGCGCTGGGGACGCCGGGAGCTCGAGGGGTTGAAGCTGGGGACTTCAACCATCAATCGCTCGCGTCTGGGGAGCGCGGCGATTGTTCCTTCTTCGATCCGGCGGAGCTGGGGGACTCCTTGCTGCCGGATCCATCGCCCGCCGCAATGGCGGGGGCCTGCATCGTCCCGAAGGACGAGATCTGGGAAGTGATGTTCAGGTCGCCGTGGGGGTGCACGGCCTGCTCGACGGGCTTGGTGAGACGGGCGAGCTCGCGCTGCAACGCCTTCTCGGCTGCCGTCACGGCAGCCTTCTGCGCGGCAGCGGCGCGATCGACGGCCGTCACATCACCGCTGCCGGTCGCCGTCGGCGACGTTGACGCGGAGGTCGTGGACCGGGACGCCGTCGCGGTGCCCGTGGCAGCCGCAGCGCCCGTGCGGGTCACGACGGCCGATGATGCCTGCGCGTCGCCGCCCGAGACGATGCGGTGCGTGGAGCGCACCACCGTGACCGGCACCGGCGCCTGCACCGTGACCGGGTCGGACTGCGACGTGCGGTGAGCGACGCGCTGGATGCCGGCGGGCAGCGCGATCGAGGACTGCGCGAGCGCCTGACCGGACACGTCGTTGAGGGCCAGCACGTTGCTGATCGTCACGGCCGACGCGACGACGAGCGTGACGACGGCGACGGCTGCGCCGCCCACCACCATGCCCTGTCGCGAGTCCACCGCGGTTCTCCTCATCTTCGGTGCCGTAGTCGTGCCTGAGTAACAGTGTGGCGCAACCGGCCGCTAAAGTCATGAATCACCCATGAGACTCTTCTCACAAGTTTCTTCGCCTCATATTCTAGTCCGTCGTGCTCACGAGAGTTCCCCCGCTTCCAGCAGGCGTGTCACGAGGGCCGCGACGGCCGACCGCTCCGATCGGGTCAGGGTCACGTGGCCGAACAGGTCGTGGTCCTTCAAGGTCTCGATGACCGACGCGACGCCGTCGTGCCTGCCCACGTGCAGGTTGTCCCGCTGGCCCACATCGTGGGTGAGCACCACGCGTGAGTTCTGACCGATCCGGCTCAGCACCGTCAGCAGCACGTTGCGTTCCAGCGACTGCGCCTCGTCCACGATCACGAACGCGTCGTGGAGCGTGCGCCCGCGGATGTGGGTGAGCGGAAGCACTTCGAGGATGCCGCGCGCCATGACCTCTTCGACGACGTTGCCCGAGACGACCGACCCCAGCGTGTCGAACACGGCCTGTCCCCACGGGCTCATCTTCTCCTGCTGGTCGCCGGGCAGGTAGCCGAGTTCCTGGCCGCCAACCGCGTACAGCGGCCGGAAGACGACGATCCGTCGGTGCTGCTGCCGCTCCAGGACGGCCTCGAGTCCGGCGCACAGTGCCAGGGCCGACTTGCCGGTGCCGGCCCGTCCGCCGAGCGAGATGATGCCGACGGTCGGGTCCAGCAGAAGGTCGATCGCGAGGCGCTGCTCGGCGCTGCGCCCGTGCAGGCCGAACACGTCCCGGTCGCCGCGCACGAGCCGGTACTGCCCATCGGTGTCGGTGACCCGGCCGAGGGCCGAGCCGCGCTCGGAGTGGATCACGAGGCCCGTGTTCACGGGCATCCCGCGCACCGCGTCGCTCGCGGCGATCTCGGTCTCGTAGAGATCGCTCATCTCGTCTCCGGAGATCGCGAGCTCCGCGACGCCCGTCCAGCCCGATTCGATGACCTGATCGGCGCGGTACTCCTCGGCAGCGAGTCCCGCGGCGGACGCCTTCACGCGCATCGGCAGGTCCTTCGACACGACCGTGACGTCTTCGCCGTCCCGCGCGAGGGAGGCGGCCGCGGCGAGGATCCGGGTGTCGTTGTCCCCGAGACGCATCCCGGCGGGCAGGGCACTCGCGTCCGCGTCCGAGAGTTCGACGCGCAGGGTGCCGCCCTCGCCGATCGGCAGGGGCAGGTCCAGGCGGCCGTGGGCCACGCGCAGGTCGTCGAGGTGCCGCAGCGCACGTCGTGCGAAGTAGCCCAGCTCGGGATCATGACGCTTGCCCTCGAGCTCGACGATCACGGTCAGCGGCACCACCACGGTGTGCTCCGCGAACCGGAAGAAGGCGCCGGGATCGCTCAGCAGCACGGACGTGTCGAGCACGTACGTGCGCACCCCCTGCGGCGTCGACGTCTCCCGCGCCCGCCCGCTGCGGGGCGCCTCCTCGCGGATCGTAGTTTCTGCTGGCCCGTGCAGTTCAACCTGTGCGGTCACGACCGGCTCCCCACCCGGGACGCATCCCGGACGCTCTCAGGCTGCCGGCGGCTCCGAGTCGTTTCCGTCCGGCCGACCCGATCGGGCACGGTGCCCGATAACCGCAACATACGGCCCCCGGCAGTCCCGGCGGTCGGATGACACGCCGACAGTCCGTGACCGGCGGATGAACGGAGGATGACAGCCGGGGCCGGTCAGCCGCCGAAGCGCCGGTTGCGCCGCGTGTAATCGCGGATCGCGCGCAGGAAGTCGACCTCGCGCAGGTCGGGTCCGAGGGCTTCCACGAAGTAGAACTCGCTGTGCGCGGACTGCCACAGCAGGAAGTCGCTGAGACGCTGCTCCCCCGACGTGCGGATCACGAGATCGGGATCGGGCTGGCCACCGGTGTACAGGTGCTCCCCGATCTGTTCGGGCGTGAGGCTCGCGGCCAGCTCCTCGAGCGTGCCGCCGCGCTCGTCGTGCTGCTGGATGATGCTTCGCACCGCATCGACGATCTCGCCCCGGCCCCCGTAGCCCACCGCCAGGTTCACGTGCAGGCCGGTGTGCGCGCGGGTGCGCTCCTCGGCCGCCGCCAGCACCCTGGCGAGGTCCGGCGGCAGCGCCTCGGCGCGTCCGACGTGCTGCACCCGCCAGTCGCGGGCATGCGACAGGCCGTCGGCCAGCTCGGCGATGATCTGCAGGAGGTCCTTGAGCTCCTGCGCATCCCGCTTCTGCAGGTTGTCCAGGGACAGAAGGTAGAGCGAGACCACTCGCACGCCCACGCCGTCGCACCATTCGAGGAACTCGCGCATCTTCGCGGCGCCGGCACGATGACCGTGCGCGACCGAGGAGAAGCCGAGCTGTCTCGCCCAGCGGCGATTGCCGTCGATCATCATCGCCACATGGCGGGGCACGGCCTGCGGGAGCAGCTGGCGGCGAAGTCGATTGATGTACAGCCGGTACAGCGGACCCCGGCCCTCGTTCGACCCGGCAGATGTCACCCTCCTACGCTACCGCCCGGGCCCGCCGAGCGCCGTCGACCCCGTGCACCGCACAGACTATGTACGGCCGGCGGCATACCGGCGCGGGTAAAATCAGCAGATGACCGCAATCCCGCCGGGAGTCGCCGGCAGCCCGCTTCCCCCCGTCACCCCCGGCGCGGTGCTGGAGATCAAACCGGCGTGGCGCGGCTGGATCCATGCGGCCACCACGCCCCTCGCCGTCGCGGCGGGCATCGTGCTGATCTGCCTCGCCGACGGAGCCGCGGCCAAGTGGTCGTGTGCGGTCTTCGCGCTCACCTCGCTGCTGCTGTTCGGCAATTCGGCGCTGTACCACCGCATCTCGTGGCGGCCCCGCACGAAGGCGGTCTTCCGGCGGATCGACCACGCCAACATCCTGCTGCTCATCGCCGGCACGTACACGCCCATGGCCGTGCTGGCGCTGCCGACCGACAGGGCGATCCTGCTGCTGTCGCTCGTCTGGAGCGGAGCGCTCGCGGGCATCCTGTTCCGCGTCTTCTGGCTCGGCGCACCGCGCTGGATCTACGTCGCCCTCTACCTGGTGCTCGGCTGGGCGGCGGTCATGTACATCGTGCCGCTGTTCCAGGCGAACGTCGCCATGATGGTGCTCATCATCGCGGGGGGCCTGCTGTACTCGTTCGGCGCCGTCGTCTACGCGCTGAAGCGGCCGAACCCGTGGCCGTCGGCGTTCGGGTTCCACGAGATCTTCCACGCCTGCACCGTGCTGGCGTTCGCCTGCCACTGGACGGCGTGCCTGCTCATCGCGATGCACCCGGTCTTCCTCGCGGGCTGAGGCGATCCCCCGCCGTGGCGGGCGGCGTCAGTCGCGCGACTGGTCGTCGTCCCGCCGCTCGCCCGCTGCCTGCTCGGCGTCGAGTTCCTCGCGCACCTCTGCGCGATAGCGGCCGCGCCGGATGCGGCGCATCATGTCCCAGATCAGCAGCACGGCGACGACCGCGATCAGCAGGATCGCGCCGAATCCCCACGCACCGGGGGTCACCGTGGTCGGGTCGGGACCGGTCGGGGACGGGCTCGGCGTCGCTGCTGTCAGCGCGATGAGCAAAGAGTGCATGTGTCCTCGATCCGCACGGAAGCGCTTAGCCTGGATTCCAAGCCTAACGTGCCGATGGAGAACCGATGACGACGCAAGCCATGCTCGACGAGCGCTACGGCCGCACCCGCGCGACGGCATCGCGCCGCCGGTCGTCGATCATCGCGGGCGCCGTCATCGCGGTCATCGTGGGCGCGATCGCGTGGATGTCGTTCGGCAACGCCTCCAACGCGGTGAGCGCCTCGGCGACCGCATACAGGGTGGTCGACTCCTCCTCCACGACGGTCACCTTCCAGCTGACCGCTCCGGCGGGCGCCGCGGTGGCATGCGTGCTGGAGGCCGACGACACCGACCACGGCATCGTGGGCTGGCGGGTGATCGAGTATCCGGCATCCGGGGCGGTACGCAACCGCACCCTGACCGAGGCGATCCCCACCGTCGGCAGAGCCACGACAGGTTTGGTGAACTCCTGCTGGGTGCCCTAGGCTGGCCGAACGCCTTTCGACGCCCTGGTCTTGACCAGGGCGTCCTTCTTATCCGATGAACGAAGGAGACCGACGTGTCAAACGACGCTCCCGTCACATTCCTCACCCAGGAGGCCTACGACCGCCTGTCCGCCGAGCTCGAGCAGCTCACGACGGTGGGCCGCGAGGAGATCGCCAAGCGCATCGAGCTCGCGCGCGAGGAGGGCGACCTGAAGGAGAACGGCGGCTACCACGCAGCCAAGGACGAGCAGGGCAAGCAGGAGGCGCGTATCCGCACCCTCCAGGCGCTCCTGAAGGACGCCAAGGTCGGCGAGGCCCCGGAGTCCAACGGCATCGTCGAGTCCGGCACCGTCGTCACCGCGACCATCGCCGGCGGCGAAGAGGTGTTCCTGCTCGGCAGCCGCGAGATCGCGGCAGACAGCGAACTGGACGTCTACAGCGAGGCCTCCCCCCTGGGCGCGGCCATCCTCGGGCTCAAGGAGGGCGAGAAGACCACGTACCAGGCGCCCAACGGCCGCGACATCGCCGTCGAGATCATCAAGGTGGAGACCTACGCGGGCCAGTAGTCCCGCC
>Ga0308170_10004827_pt1 | contig 10504 bp, 8 predicted proteins | sample PhyBR2_2_FD_202136 | JGI IMG/M metagenome (GOLD analysis project Ga0308170, IMG submission 202136) | Phyllosphere microbial communities from UC Gill Tract Community Farm, Albany, California, United States - DLSLSB.R2 | ecosystem: Host-associated > Plants > Phyllosphere > Unclassified | place... | reverse complement strand
GACGGTCGGCTTGTCCTTGGCTTCGACCTTCGGGGTGTGGCCCTGCAGCAGCTGGCGGGCGCGGTAGGTGGCTGCCAGGGTCAGCTGGAAGCGGTTCGGGATACTCTTCAGGCAATCTTCGATGGTGATGCGGGCCATGGTCTACTCCTTGGTAAATTCGGGTCAGCGGTAATTCGGGGTCAGAGCACCAAATAAATTCGCGGTAATTCGGGGTCAGCGGTAATTCGGGGTCAGAGCCCAAAAAAGCAAATTCGGGCTCTGACCCCTGGCAAATTCGGGCTCTGACCCCAGGGCTCTGACCTCAACGGTCTTGCGTTTGTGCGTGGATTCCCAACTGGGTAAAGAGCGAGGCGTTGCGGGCGGCTTGCTGGGCGAAGCGCAAACGTGTCGCTTTGACAATCGCCTGCAGCTCGGACAGGGCGACGTTGAACTCTTCGTTGATGATAGCATACTCGAACTCGGGAGCGTGAGCGATCTCGCCGCCCGCAGCCAGCAAACGACGCGTGATGATGTGCGGCTCGTCGGTCCCGCGCTTGTTCAGGCGTTCTTCCAGCGCCGCGATCGACGGCGGCAGAATGAAGATGCCGGCCGCGGCCGGGAACTGCTTCCTGACCTGGCGCGCGCCCTGCCAGTCGATCTCGAGCAGGATGTCGGTGCCGGTCTTCATTTCCTGTTCCACGCTCAGGCGGCTCGTGCCGTAGTAATTGCCGTGCACCTCGGCCCATTCCAGGAATTCGCCGCGGTCGGCGCGCGCCACGAAGTCCTCGGCGGTCGTGAAGTGATATTCGCGGCCGTCCTGTTCGCCCGGGCGCGGCGCGCGGGTCGTGGTCGAGATCGAGAGCTTGATGCCGGGCTCCAGCGCCAGCAGCGCATTGACCAGGGTCGATTTGCCGGCGCCGGACGGGGCTGCGACGACGAACAGGCTGCCGGAGAAAGCGGTGGGTAGCATGGTGATTCCTTTGTTACGTGGTGTTCGAAATGGAATAGGACGCGTGGAGTCTTTCAGCCCGGGGGACTGAAAGACGAAAAACCGTCCACCCTACGTATCGCGGTAGAGCGGACGGCTTGCGGTCCACGCATCCAGCACAGCCTGATAGGCCTACTGATTATTCTAGATTTTGTACCTGCTCGCGCATTTGCTCAATCAGCAGCTTGAGCTCCATCGATGCATCCGCCAGTTCCTTGACCGAGGCCTTGGCGCCCAGCGTGTTGGCCTCGCGGTTCAGTTCCTGCATCATGAAGTCGAGGCGCTTGCCGACCTGGCCGCCTTTCTTCAGGATGTGGCGCGTCTCGTTCAGGTGCGCCGTCAGCCTCGACAACTCCTCGGACACGTCAATCCGGATGCCATACAAAGTGACTTCCTGGCGAATCCGCTCGAAGACTTCCTGGCGCGTCAGCACCTGCGGATTGCCGTGCCCTGCCAGGCCGAGGGCGTCCTGCATGCGTTCGACGGCCTTTTGCTGGAACTGGGAGATGACTTGCGGGATCAGCGGCGTGATGCGCTTGACGATCGCTTCCATCGAGTCGATGCGCGACTGCAGCATCGCTTCCAGCGCCGCGCCTTCGCGCTTGCGGCTGTCGACGAAAGCGGCGATGGTTTTCGCGGTGAGGGCGGCGACGTCGGCCTGCAGCGACTCCTGGCCGATCTGGGCTTCCTCGATCACGCCAGGCCAGCGCAGCAATTCCGCAACAGTCATGAGAGGCGCCGAGACGAAGTGGCGCGTGACCTCGTTCTGCAGCCGCGCCAGCTCGGCCAGCAGCGTCTGGTTCAGGGCCTGGGAGCCGCTGGCGGCTTTGCGCCCGAAGGACAGGCGGACCTCGACCTTGCCGCGCGAGATGGCGCCCATGATCGCGGCGCGCAGGTCGGGTTCCAGCGCGCGCAACTCGTCGTTGATGCGGAATTGCAGGTCGAGGAAGCGTGAATTCACGCTCTTGATCTCGATCGTCAACGTGCCGGCAGCGCCCTCGCTGGTGGCGACCGCATAACCTGTCATGCTAGAAATGCTCAATGGAGTCCCCAGTTTCCGGTAGCCTTGGTAGAAGGCTCCCCTTATTCTTTACAAAGCGATGATTTATCCACACAATCGCCCTGTTTAGCAAGGAATACTTTCCCACATGGCAGCACAAAATAACGCTCCCCTTCCTGACGGGCTGGAAATTGGCGGATATCGCATTGTAAAGAAAATTGCGTCTGGCGGGTTCAGTATTGTTTATCTTGCATATGACGGCGACGGCAATGCGGTCGCGATCAAGGAGTACCTGCCCAGCACCCTCGCGCTGCGCCAGCCGGGCGAGCTGGCGCCCAGCATCTCGAAGGCCAACCTGCCGGTGTTCCGCATCGGCCTGAAGTGCTTTTTCGAGGAGGGCAGGGCCCTGGCGCGCATCGTCCACCCGAACGTCGTGCGGGTGCTGAATTTTTTCCGCGCCAACGACACGGTCTACATGGTGATGGCCTACGAATCCGGCCATGCGCTGCAGGAGCATATCGGGCGCCTGGCCGCCAAGGGCAGCCGCGCCGGCGAAGGCTTCATCCAGCAGGTCTTCACGGGCGTGTGCGCGGGCCTGCGCGAGGTGCACGCCAACAAGCTGCTGCACCTGGACCTGAAACCGGCCAACATCTACCTGCGCCTGGACGGCACGCCGATCCTGCTCGATTTCGGCGCGGCGCGCCAGACCATCAACACCGACATCCCGACCCTGGCGCCGATGTACACCCCGGGCTTCGCGGCGCCCGAGTTGTACGCCAAGGGCCAGGCGCTCGGCCCCTGGACCGACATCTACAGCATCGGCGCCGCCATCTGGGCGTGCATGACGGGCGCGCCGCCGCAGCCGGCCGACCAGCGCAGGAACGAGGACCAGATGCCGGCCCGCTTCGCCCAGCTGGCGTCCGACGGCGCATGGTCGCCCGCGCTGCTGGTGCTGGTGCGCTCCTGCCTGGCGCTCGACCCGCTCATGCGTCCGCAAAGCGTGTTCGAGGTCCAGAAGGGACTGCAGACGCTGCCGGTGCCCGACAAGACCGCGCGCACGGCGGCCCGATCCGAAACAGCGCGCACGCCGTCTGGCTGGCGCGGCCTGGTCGGGCGCCTCGGCGCCTTCGGCCGCAACAGCGGCACCTGACAAGGAACTTCATGCAATTTTCCGTCTACCAGCAAAGCCATATCGGCGGACGCAAGGTCAACCAGGACCGCATGGGCTACAGCTACACGCGCGAGGCGCTGCTGCTGGTGCTGGCCGACGGCATGGGCGGCCATCTGCGCGGCGAAGTCGCGGCCACGCTCGCCCTGCAGACCATGTCGGCGCTGTTCCGCGCCCAGGCCCAGCCCTGGGTGAAAAAGCCCGAGCGCTTCCTCGAAGACGCCTTCCAGCAGGCGCACGAGGCCATTCAAAGCTATGCGCGCCAGCATGGGATGCCGGACACGCCGCGCACCACCATCGTCGCCTGCCTGGTGCAGCACAACTGCGCCATCTGGGCGCATTGCGGCGATTCGCGTTTGTACTGGGTGCGGCGCGGCCAGATCCTCGCGCGCACGCGCGACCACTCGCACCTCGAGCACCTGATCTCGAAAGGCCAGGCCGACCCGTCCGAGCGCAACACCCACCCGGACCGCAACAAGCTGTACAACTGCCTGGGTGCGTCCTCGAAGCCCAAGGTCGAGCTCTCGCGCCAGGCCAGCCTGGAGCCGGGCGACGTGCTGCTGCTGTGCTCCGACGGCCTGTGGGGCATCCTGCCGGACAGCGAGATCGTGCACCAGCTCTCGACCCACACCATCGTGCAGGCGGTGCCGGACATGATCGCCATGGCCACCGCGATCGCGGGCGCGCGCGGCGACAACACCACCGCGCTGGCGATCCAGTGGCAGGGCGCCGGCGCTGCGCAGGATACCGGCGACGCCAGCGTGGTCTCGACCCAGATGCTGTCGGAGGGCGAGGTGACCACCCGCCTGCTCGACGCGGCGCCGGCGGTGGGCGAGGCCGCGCCGGATCCTTTCGACGAGGATGACATCGAGAAGGCGATCGCCGAGATCAACGAAGCGATCGAGCGCTCTTCGCAATTACTCAAATAAGTACTCACACACCCACTACCAAGGACTTTCATGACCGTATCCAACCGCCCCAGCGGCCGCTCCAACGACCAGCTGCGCGCCATCCGCATCACCCGCCACTACACCAGGCACGCCGAGGGTTCGGTGCTGATCGAGTGCGGCGACACCAAGGTGATCTGCACCGCCAGCATCGAAGAGAAGGTGCCGGGCTTCCTGAAGGGCAAAGGGCAGGGCTGGCTGACCGCGGAATACGGCATGCTGCCGCGCTCGACCCACACGCGCATGGACCGCGAGGCCGCGCGCGGCAAGCAGTCCGGCCGCACCCAGGAGATCCAGCGCCTGATCGGCCGCTCGCTGCGCGCCGCCTTCGACCTGGAGGCTTTCGGCGAGCGCACCCTGCACCTGGACTGCGACGTGATCCAGGCCGACGGCGGCACCCGCACCGCCGCGATCACCGGCGCGATGGTCGCCGCCTATGACGCGTTCTCGAAGCTGGTGGCGAACGGCGCGATTGCCGCGGTGCCGGTGCGCCATTTCGTCGCCGCGATCTCGGTCGGGGTGGTGAACGGGACGCCGGTGCTGGACCTGGACTACATCGAGGATTCGGGCTGCGACACCGACATGAACGTGGTGATGACGGAGCAGGGGCACTTCGTCGAGGTGCAGGGCACGGCCGAGGGCGCGGCGTTTGACCGCGCCGGGATGAACCGCTTGCTGGATCTGGCGGAGCTGGGCATCCGCCAGTTGGTGGGGCTGCAGAAGCAGGCGCTGGGCATCGCTTCCTGAATATTACAGCTCTTCGGGCTCCGGCAACTTCAACCGCCCGGTATGGTAGTCGTACTCAAACACCTCCCCATACCGCCCCCACTCGATCGCCACCTCCAGCATGCGCTTGGCCTCCTCGGTGTCCATGCTGTCCTCCAGCAGTTCCAGGAAAGGCTCTTCCGGCAGCGTCCCGTTCGGTTCGTCTTCGAGCTGCTGGCGGATGCGCGCCACCAGCGGCACGTGTTCCAGCAGCTGCTGGCCGAACATGGCCTGGCGCAGCACGTGCTCGGCTTCGGCGTAGCGCTTGCCCAGGACGGTGAGCGTGATGTCGCCGCGTTCGACGTGGGCCAGGCCGAGCAGGCCGAGCGCCTCGTAGGTCGGGAACAGTTCCTCGTCCGGCAGCTCGGCGTCTTCCGACAGCTGCGGCAGGTCGGCGCGGCCGTCGAAGGGCGGCGCGGCCAGCAGGTCGAGCACGGCCTCGATGCGGTGGACGCCGGTGTCCGGCAGGCGGTAGTCGACCCGCGCCACGGCAGGCTCCCCCGCGCCCGGCGCCGGCGCCGGCGCCGGGCGCGCGGTCATCAGGCCATAGACCTCGTCGATCAGCGCGCGCACCGCCGCCGAATCGACGTCGCGCGGGCGCGGCAGCGGAATGCGGATCTCGTGGCGGATGCGGCCCGGATCGCTCGACAGGATGATGATGCGGTCGGACATCATGACCGCTTCCTCGATGTTGTGCGAGACGATCAGGATGCCCTTGGTCGGGATCCTGCTGTCGTCCCACAGGTCGAGGATGTCGTTGCGCAGGGTCTCGCCGGTCAGCACGTCGAGCGCCGAGAAGGCCTCGTCCATCAGCAGCACGTCCGGGTTGGTCACGAGCGCGCGCGCGATGCCCACGCGCTGGCGCATGCCACCCGACAGCTCGCGCGGCAGCGCGCCACCGAAGCCGGCCAGGCCGATCAGCTCGAGCATGGCGTCGGCGCGTTCGCGGCGCGCATCCGGCGCCACGCCCTGCGCTTCCAGGCCCAGCTCGACGTTCTGCTGCACGGTCAGCCAGGGGAACAGCGCGAAGGACTGGAACACCATCGCGATGCCGGACACCGGCCCGCGGATCGGACGGCCGCGATAGTGGGCTGCGCCAGCGTCGGCCTGGGTCAGGCCGGCGATGATGCGCAGCAGCGTCGATTTGCCCGAGCCGGACTTGCCCAGCAAGGCCACGATCTCGCCTTCGGCCAGCGAGAAGTCCACGCCTTCGAGGACGGTACGCGGGGTGCCGTCGGGGCTGCGGAAGGCCTTGCTGACGCCGCGCAGCTCGACGAGTGGATTCGCCAGTTTATTCTTGTCCATTTTCGAATTCCTTTCGTTGCGGGTCAGCGGCTGCGGTCTTCGGCCAGCAGATAGAGCTTACGCCAGAAGAAGCGGTTCAATAGCATCACGAACACGCACATCACGCCGATGCCCAGCGCGATGCGGTGGAAGTCGCCGGCGTCCGTCATCTGCTTGATGTAGCTGCCCAGGCCGGCGGCCACCAGCGAGGTCTTGCCCCAGGTGACGTACTCGGCCACGATGGCGGCGTTCCAGGAGCCGCCGCTGGCGGTGATCGCGCCGGTCACGAAACTCGGGAACACCGCCGGCAGGTACACGCGCTTCCATTTCAGCCAGCCTGTCAGGCCCAGGTTGTCGGCGGCCAGGCGCAGCTCGTTTGGCAGCGTGGACGCGCCGGCCACCACGTTGAACAGGATGTACCACTGGGTGCCGAACACCATCAGGGGGCTGAGCCAGATGTTGGGGGAAAGGTGCGCGTGGACCAGCACGTACACCACCAGCGGGAACATCAGGTTGACCGGGAAGGCCGCCAGGAACTGGGCCAGAGCCTGCACCTTCTGCGCGTAACGCGGGCGCAGGCCGATCCAGACCGCGATCGGCACCCACACCAGCGAGGCCAGCCCGATCAGCAGCATCACCCGCACCAGCGTGATGAGTCCCAGGCCGACCACGTGCAGCGCCTCGCCCCAGCCGACCTGGCTGTGGATGAACAGGACGAAGCGCCAGATGCCGGCCAGGGCGATCACGCCGAACAGCAGGTCCCACAGGCGCGGATCGACGTTCAGGCGTGTGCGCGCCGGCGCGGCCGCGGTGTCGACGTCCGGGGGCAGGGCGAACCAGCCGAGCGCGCGCGTGGCCGCCGCCCAGAAGCGGTCGGTCAGCGCGCGCATCCAGACGCTGCGCCGGCCCCAGTCGAGCAGCCAGGATTGCTGGGCGCTGTCGCCCTGCGATTCCTCGAAGCGGAATTTGTCGGCCCAGGCCAGCAGCGGCCGGAAGAACAGCTGGTCGTACAGCAGGATGCCGGCAAACATGGCGCCGATGGCATACGCGATGGCATGGCCATTTTTCTGCTCGATCGCCACCGCGATGTAGGCGCCGATGCCGGGCAGCTTGATGTCCTGGTTGGCCACCGAGATGGCCTCGGCCGCGACCAGGAAGAACCAGCCGCCCGACATCGACATCATCATGTTCCAAAGCAGGGCCGGCATGGCGTAAGGCAGTTCGAGGCGCCAGAAGCGCTGCCAGGGCGAGAGCCGGAACACGCGCGCCGCTTCGCCCAGCTCCGGCGGAATCGTCTTCATCGACTGGTACAGGCTGAACGCCATGTTCCATGCCTGCGACGTGAAGATCGCGAAGATCGCCGCGCATTCCACGCCCAGCAGGTTGCCGGGGAAGAGGGCGATGAAGGGCGCGATCGCGATCGCCTGGAAGCCCAGGATCGGCACCGACTGCAGCACGTCCAGCAGCGGGATCATGAACTTCTCCGCTGCACGGTAGCGCGCGGCAATCGCCGCGAAGACGAAGGTGAACAGCAGCGCGCAGCCGAGCGCCGTGAACATGCGCAGGATGGTGCGCAGCAGGTAGTAGGGCAGGTAACCGGGCGCCAGCGAGATCGGGGTCGGCTGGCCGAGCGTGAACGGGCGCGCCATCTGCATCGCGCCGTAGGCCACGGCGGCCAGCACCGCCAGCACGATGGGCAGCAGCGCCCAGTCCCAGCGGTTGGGCGTCGAGGCGAGGAAGGAGCGGCCGGTGCGGCCCGGTGTGAACAGTTCGAACATCGTCCTTGCTTTCTCAGTACTGGCCGTGCAGGCGGATCAGGCCGGCGTTCACCGGCCCGCGCGCGTGGTTGTAGGCGGGGTTGAGGATGTGCTGGAAGTCGAGCGAGAGCTGCAGTCCATGCCCTAGCGCGAACGCGTAATACGTTTCCACCGTCTGTTCGGGATGATAGTCGATGCGCCCGTCGCCGATGAAGGCGCCGAGGCCGCCCGCCGCCAGGTAATCGCGATGAGACTTGCCGAGGCCATTCCTGAGCAGGGCCAGGCCGAAGACGTCGCCCTCGCGCTGCCAGGACTGGCCGCTGACGGTCACGCCGGCCGAGACGGCGCGCTCGATCTCGGTGAAGGCATAGGTCTCGGTCTCGCCATCGTTCCAGCTCGCGCGCGCAAACGCGCCCACGCCCGGGGCCAGGCCCTGCTCGAGGTTCACGCCGAAGCCGATCTTGCTGTGTTCACGGCGCACGCGCGCCACGTCGGGCACGCCGCCGTTGCTGGGCGCGTCGAGCAGCGCATCCTCGAAGGCGCCCATGTGCGCATGGTTGCGGAAGGCAAGCACGCGGATCTTGCCATCCTGGCCCAGCCATTTATGGTCGTGCTCGACCTCCACCTGGTCGCCGTAATGCTTGAAGATGCGCTTGTCGAGCGGCAGGCCGTTCGATTCGGCCGGCTGCATGAAGCGGCCGTAGCGGACGGCCCAGTCGTCGTCGATGTACTCGATGGCCGCGCCCCAGGTGTAGCCGCGCGCGTCGGCGGCGAAGTCCCAGGCGCCGTTGTCGACCAGCGCGCCGTTCATGAACTGGCTGCGCGCATCGTGCGCATAGGCGTTGTTGTCGAAGATGTCGTTCAACGCGATGTTGCCGGCGGTGAGAACGATGCGCCGGCTCGACACCGTGCCGGCCAGCTGGTTCATGTCCGACTCCACCTTGCTGGTCTCGCCTTTCAAATTCCAGGTCTGGCGCAGGAACAGCCGCGCGCGATAAAAGGTCGGGTTGGTGCCGGCGGTCTTTTGCAGCTCGCCATTGACGGTGCCGCCGAGGCCGTGCAGGCCCGAGAAGGCCTTGCCCTGCACGACTTCGGGGTCGAAGTACAGCTCGCCGCCCTCCCAGGCGCGCAGGCCGAAGCCCACGGTGCCGCTGAAGGAATAGCCGGTCTCGTGCTGCGGCTGCAGGCTGTTCGGCCCGGAGTAGGCGGCCGGGAACGAGGCCTTGTCCTGCCAGATGTAGGTGCTCTGCGCGTGCACGTTCCAGGTTTCAGCGCCCGGCGCCTGTCCGGACGGCTGCGCATCGGGTCTGGCTTGCTGCGCCATGTCTTGCGCCTGCGCGCACGCGTCGGCATGGCGCAGGCCGGCCAGGGCGGCCAATGCCGCCAGCCGCGCCAGCGTCAGGTGCTTGTCTTGCAATCGAAACATCGGTATCTCCGTCGTGTGAACGGCATACCTTTCATTCGCGCTTGCCATCGCGATGAAAGCAGCCCGGCCCCCGGGGGCGAGCATACTTCATCACCGCCTTCGCACGGGAAGGCGGCCGTAGCATCGATTGGATTGTTGCTGGAATTCGGGAAACCTGGCGTCGGCCAGGCATCGGATACCATCATCTGCCCAGGGCGAGATGACGGCAGGGGAAGAGACCTGCGTTATCTTGCCGGGGCGGGGCCAGCACTCGGCTGACTACAACTGCCACTCGAACAAGTGCCCATGAAAGGGACTCCATAAAATAAAAACATGGGGATTCTAGTTGCCCCTTCTTTCTAGCGTCAAGGAAAAGTGCGCGCAGGAATTGGCTACCGGATTACGGTGTCGTAATGATTACCGCATCGTAATATTTACCGTCGAGCCCGCCACTATACTTCGTGACCGGGCAGCAGATCAAAACTGCCATTCCTTACCGCTTTCCTCCGCTTCATCCCCCACCATGCACGACCTCAGCGATATCGCGGACTGGCTGCAAAGCCATGCCATCCATCATGAATCGGCGGTGCACGACACCCTGCCGGACCCGGTGTTCCGCGTCAACGGCGAAGCCGCCGTGTCGTTCAGCACCAATAACTACCTGGCGCTGGCGAACCACCCGCGCCTGGTGCAAGCCGCCAAGGCTGGCCTGGATCGCTATGGCGTGGGTAACTGCGAGTCGCGCCTGCTGGGCGGCGACCTGCCGGTGTACCGCGAACTCGAACAGCGCTTGGGCAGCCTCAAGCACAAGACCGACGCGGTCCTGTTCGTGACCGGCTACATGGCCAATATCGGCGTGCTGTCGACGCTGGTGAAGGCCGGCATGCTGGCGCGCCTGCACGGCTACCGCCCGAAAAAGCGCCGCAAGTACGCCTACTTCACGGACGAGTACAACCACATCAGCATCCGCGAAGGCATCCTGATGTCCGGCGCGGACCGCCATACCTACCGCCACGCCGACATGGACCACCTCGAGTCGATGCTGAAGGGGCTTGAGGGCATCAGCCCGATCATCGTCAGCGACGGCGTGTTCAGCATGGAGGGCACGATCGCGCCGCTGCCGGAACTCACAAGCCTGGCCGAGAAATACGGCGCCATCCTGTACATCGACGATGCCCACGCGACCGGCATCCTGGGCGCCAACGGCGGCG
>Ga0308170_10004825_pt1 | contig 10507 bp, 11 predicted proteins | sample PhyBR2_2_FD_202136 | JGI IMG/M metagenome (GOLD analysis project Ga0308170, IMG submission 202136) | Phyllosphere microbial communities from UC Gill Tract Community Farm, Albany, California, United States - DLSLSB.R2 | ecosystem: Host-associated > Plants > Phyllosphere > Unclassified | place... | reverse complement strand
ACACAAATTAGCAACTGCGCTATACTGCTGATTAATTACGAGACTCACTGTCTGCCTACGAAGCCAGGAAAACTGCAAGTATGGAGATTGCTGCCCGAGAATGATACCGATCGTCTTGAAACGTTCAATCGAGGGCTGCTCGAAATCGTCAAATCAGTGTCGAGTACAGTTTAGACCCGAAACTCAGGACTCACAAAATGAACATCATAGATATCGGGTTTAGGCTGACGCGCGATGGCTTGAATCGCCTCCTCCTGGACTCGTTGAGTCTGGAAATCCCATACTTCCTTGCCGATGTACTGAAGAAGATGGTCAGACCACGAAGGGGTCTCCCACAATCCGTCGTTGTGAGGTCCTGTTCCCCAAGCCTCCACGATCGTATTCACGTTCTCCAGGAACTTGTCGTATTCGATCTTGTTCGGCGGCATCTTCGAAGAATCGTACTGAGGCAGACTGTGGTCGATTTGGTCGCGACGAAGGGAAGGGAGAGAGAAGGGAGGGGCAAGATGAAAGATGAGTTGCCCAGAGGACGGGATTAGGAAAAGAGGAGCTTGAGCAGGAACTCAGGCCTCCGAGAAGGTATTAAAGCTCGCTTACGTGCCGAAAGACCTCCGAGCCGCGCTAGGCGGCAACTAAGCGACGATAGCGAACTCGAAGGTTACTGGAAGGCGAAAGCGTCACCCTGGGAGAGGAAAGGATTGAAACCGCTCTCAACAACTTTAGCCTTCTCCTCGGTCGATCTGTAGGTGATGTTTTCTTGATTCCCATTTTGTACACGTCTATACCCACGTATCTACGAACCTCCTTTTCCCGCTCCCGAGGATCGAATGCTTACCCACTTTCACCTCCTACGAAGCTTTCATCGACCGAACAATCCCTCGAGGACGACATGGCTCACGTTGAACCCTAGTAGACTGACGATGTAGAAGGCGAAGAGGAGTGCGACGGGGAAGAGGAGGAGTTCGGATCGGATCAGGAAGGGGAGAGCGTTGTAACCGAGATCTGCGCATCAACGAAGCGCAATATCAGTAGTGTTCACCTCGTGGCAACTCGAGACAGGGAAAAGCGATACGAACAAGTCACATAAGCGTATTGCGTGAACTAGGAACAAAGAAATCCTGAATCAGTTCTCGATATCTCCGTTTTGAAGAGCAGGAAAACACACAGCAGCGAGATACAGAGTGTTTCCGACCCAGAGACACACCCAGTTACTTCTTGTCACGACTGGAGCGAGGACGAGTTGAGCGACGTAGAGGGTCAAGAAGAGAGGGAAGAAAGAATTGGCATGAACGTCGAATGCATAGGGCCTATCAAGCGGGAAAGCGGCAGAGTCAGCGCACAGTAAGAGAGAGTCACAGCGAGAGGGTACGTACCACTCAACCTTCTGATCCGTCGCGTGGGTATGACTCGCATGAGTAAGGTATTTGTTCGACAACGCCCTATTCATGGAGTTTGTACGAGTCGAGTCAGTACACGCTATCCTTCCCGACGGTAAAAGAGTAGCATGGGAAGCGCACCATAGAGCTGTACTGATGACGAGACCGACTCCGAAGAATTGTATCACGATGAAAGAAAAGATTGTTTCGAGAGTTTTCGCGATCCCGTGGTGAGCGTACAATACAGACCAGAGGATCGCGGCCACTGCACACCGAAAGAAACGCCGAGATCAGTATCGAGTCGTACGATGAGTTCGCGAGATCCCTCGACGTACCGAGGAGGGAGAGGGAAATTAGGAGAAGAACAGCAGGATCGTCGCGAGCCCAAGTGTTTTTCGTTTCTGTGCGAAGAGTACATATCAGCAAGGATCTGTAGATCTGTCGAAGAGAGTAGACTTACGTTTGTGATAGTAGACGTTTCGATACCTTCGAAAGCGCAACGAAAATCAGCGAGTTGTCGAGCTATCGAACAGCCCGAATAAGAATACTCACACTCGCCGCGGTGCAATACACAGATAACAAAGTTGCCAGATCGCCAATTCAAAGTCCTATCGAAGTAGATTGACGAGCATGAGATTTGCGAAAGCGAGAATGAGAGAGGGAAAGCGAAACTCGCCATCTGAGGTAAACGACTTAATCTCCGTAGCCAAGTCTTCATTCCACCGTTCCCCAACCGAGGGAATCCATGTGCAGAGCTACAGGAGTTCGAAGGAGGGTGAGCGAAAGTTCGGAATAAGAGGGGAAAGAGAAAGAGAGGACTCACTTGAGATTCGCAGTAGAGCTACCATTACGGCCTCTGGATGATGGTAGCATCTAGTTCAGAGCTTCAGGTCCTCTGCAGCGAGTGCAGGGAGTCGAGAGAGTGAGCGAGGCGGGCGAAAGTCGATTTCGATGAGGAAGGAATGGATTCGAGCGGAAGCGCTTGCTAGGTAGGGCTAGATGTCGAGTGACTGTGTACTTGCAGTCTTCTGGAGTAAGCGAACTGGTCGAGTTGCGAGGTGCAGTCGAAGAGTCGTTTCGAGGTCGACTCGCTTCTTGCGCTCTCCCACTTCACTCAAGATTCAACCGGACTAGATTAGTCCACCAGAGATGCATCAAGAAGACGAGCTCGACTTTGACGAAGATGATCTAGTCCCTCAAGCCTTTGCAATTCCTTCCTCTTCCTCATCTTCTTCCCTCCAATCTCGATCTCAGCCTCACCCAGCAGTACCTACAGCTCCCCTTACCGCCACCACGATCAAAGCATCCACTCCAGCTTCGACCAAACCTCCTCCTCACGATACTTCACTAGATTCACTCGGAAGAAAGTTACCTCAAGGATGGGTCTCACGCATGAGCAATACGACTGGAGAGCTCTACTACCGCAACACAGTCAGTAATACGAGTAGCTGGGAGATCCCGACAACTCCCGCTGTCGAAATCAAGAACGATTCTCCCCCTCCTCCTTCTTCTCTTCCTCAAACTGCACCTCCCGCTTCGCAACCTTTCGCTCAACACCAACAGCCATCGCAACAGGCGCAAACTACGGAAACGAGAACAGGAAGAGAGGTAGACCAGAGCTTGCCGAAGGGACCAAAGTCAGCGACTCATCTAGATCGAGCGAAGCTCGTTCAGTCGATTCCGTCTGGCTCTTCATCAGGTAAAGCAATCTCCTCTTGAAGTCAGTGTCGCTCTGTGCTGACCCTACTTTTCCATATTAAGCCGCTGCAGTACTTCCTACCGGTCCTCGAGCATCGACGCAAACAAGTTCGAATCCGCCTCGACAACCTACAGCCTCTACAGCTGCAGCAAGATACCTTCCTCGCGCTACTCCTTCGAGCACGACGATTCCGGCAGCTTCACAACCACAAAAACTGGAGACAAGTAATGGTGAGCTTTCGTCCCATCAACGGATTCACACGATTCTCTGCGTCGTCTAGAAAATCGGAACCGCTTTGAAGGAAACCCGAAGTTCCAGCGGTGTCACTAGCTCGAGCCGAATCCTACTCCGCCTCGAGCCGTCCTCCTTGACCTCTTCCCTCCATCGAGATTTGCCTCGAGAATCCTTCAAAGCCTGTTCCTCACATCGTTCAATCGCTTACCTCTTCCCGTTTCCGTGTCCCTTCCCCTCTCCTTTACCTCCTCCTACTCATCCTCGCCAATTCCCCATCTCGTCACCCACTCGTAACGCTCGTTCTCGCCCACTTTATTCCATCACTTCACACTTCGAAATCCTCCTTCCTCCCTTTCCCAAATCACAGAATCTTCCAAGCCTTCCACATCATCCAGTATCACTTCGAACGAGTTACCGAGAGGACCCAGAGCATCCACCGATCAACAACGTGAGTTTCGATGTTTCAAGGGTAGAGAGCTTTTGGCGAAGGTTGAACGAAACGGATGGGAAGATTCCATGGAGCATCGCATTTTGATCGGAGCAAGATAGGGGGGAACACCAGAAGCTATGAGTCTGAGGAAATTGAGGGAGTCGGAAAGAATGAACGGTTCAAGAGAGACCCTTCGCCCAGCAATTGCGCTCGCATCGATTCAGATCACCCGTTCGAACACACCGCTTACTCCTTACTTCTCGTTCCTCTTCTCCTTCTCGAAATCCTTTGATTCTCGTCGCCCTCGTCTTTTCCTGCATCACCCCCCTTCTCGAACTATTCCATGCCTCGAATCTCCTCATCATTTCCCCTAAACTTCATTCTCCAGGTCGTCAATCTATTCCATCTCAACCCTCAGCCGTACAGTCTTCCACCACTCGTTCTTCCCGTGATCCGCCTTCCGGACCTGCTCCTCGAAACCCAAACCCAGCTCGATCGGTCAACTCCATTCCTGTCGCTCCTCGCAATCCTTCAGCCCCAACTACTGCATCAGCTTCTACCGATTCTACACATACATCAAGATCGATCGTAGATGAACGCAGGAGTTCAGTAGCCTCGGCAAGATCGAATGGAGAATCATCTCGAGGGACCGCTGTGAATCGACCAGATCGGTATGTTTTCCTCTGCACGACTCCTACCGTTCTTCGCTTGAGCGAGGAAAACATCAGCTGACTCTCGTTCTCGCTATCTTCATAGTGATTCGACCAACCCTCGCGCTCTCTCTGTCGTCACTTCCCTCCCTCGAGGTCCTCGTCACGGTCCTCGCCACTCTGCACCGATCCTCCCACCGTCGAAACCCCTCGCGACAGCCGACTCGAAGCGAAACGGAGACAGTTCGGAACAACGACGTTCTTCGATCAGTAATGGTTCTTCCTCGAGGATCGTAGAGGAAGAACGAAGATCTCGACCTTCACCTCTAGCTCGAGAAGATTCGAGTTCCCGACCTCGATCGAGAGATACCAGTCCTCGAGCACCGCAAGATCGAGAGTCGAGGGCTGGTGCTGGAGGAAGAAAGGAGGAGACTTCTTCGAGGAGAGTAGAGGACCTTGATCGAAGTTTGGACGATTACAATAGGGGAAGGGAGGGAAGAGATAGCGAGAAGGGAGATAAGAGAGAAAGGGAGAGATCACCGGTTCGCAAAGAGGAAACTGAGAGGGAACGCTCGAGATCGAGGGATAGATATGCTAAGGCTTCAGAGAAGCGGCGCTTAGATGAAGGGAAAGAGAGGGATTCGAGGAGAGGAGAACGGGATGAATACGTCGACAAGATGGATATCGACTCACTCTCTTCCTCTCGATCTCGACCCCTCCACGACGACTCGACTGCATCCAAGCGAGATCTTCCTCCTCACGTCGCTCTCCAACGAGTACCTTCATCATCGACCGCCGATTCTCACCGACCTCGTTCCCTTCGCGAGTTGTCGAAATCACCTCCTATCGCTCCTAGTCCAGCACAGAGGCAGAAGATGAGGGATGAGGCGAGGAAAGAACAACAGAGAGGAGTGTCGATCGAAATCGGAGGAGGAGGAACGAGAGGTGAACGAAGTCGGAGGGAGGGATCGAGACCGGACAAGGATGCTGGTCGCTCGAGGGACTCGGACAGAAGTGATCGGGAGAGGGCAGCGAGGGCAGCAGAAGTCGAAAAGGAGAAGGAGAGGGTCAGGCTTAGAGCGATTGATGATGCGAGGAATCGGGAACGTGACATGGTCGAACGTGAGAGGGCAAGAGGGAGCTATAGAGATGATAGAAGGGATAGGGATGAGGACAGATATTGTGACAGGGGAAGGGATCGACGAGAAGTTTCGCCGCCATTACTCAGATTCGCCTCTTCGACGACACCTTTCCTACCTCCGCCTTCTCCACCTCGAGCTTCCAGAACTCGTACTCGATCACTCTCACCTCCCATTCCTCGTCCACCGGTCTCTTCAGTCGCACCATCAACGAGCAGTCGAGGAGGAGGGGGAGGCGGAAGAGGAGCGATTCACATCGAAATCGGTGGAAATGCTATCGTCAAGACACCCGCAAGTTTCCGAGGCAAACACAGAGTACCGGATAGGGAGGAGATCTTGGGACACTCGATCGTACCTTTGATGAGGATAGTCGGTACCGGATCAAACGGTCTCGATGATTTGGATGCGAGAGAAAGGCGAAGGGAACGATCTCCACCTTTGGCATCTTATCGAGGGGAACGATCTCGTGACGCGAGAGGAGGATCAAGATACGCCAGGAGTCGTTCGCCGGTACGAGAACGTTCTCCAGTACGCTCAAGGGTCAGGTCACCAGTTCGGGAATCGATCAATCGTTCGAGCGATCTCAGTTCAGCTCTTCCTCCCCGACCTGTGCGTATCGTTCTTTGTTTTTTTATCTACGGACCGAGTGTCTCTCACTCTCGCAGGTATACTAACTCTCAAGTTCCCCTTGACGACTTACAGACTGCTTCTTCACCAAAATCGACCACACCTTCCCTACTCTCTCGAATGTCTGGACTTCCCGAACGACCTGTCTCAGCCACTCCAGCTATAAAGGACCGACCCTTATCGATCAACGGCGCTGCGAAGAGGATACGAGATCCCGAGGAGGTCATCAGAGAGGCGGAACTGAAGAAAAGACGAGGATGATGAAAGCTTTTACGTAGCTCATGTCGGTGAGAGTCAATTGTCGATGTGTATTGCAACTTACGCCATGTCATACAGACTTCTCGCGGCCTACTCCGAGTCGACTCTCGATGGAACTATGCCAAATCGACTCCGATCTCTGCGACTCTTGCTACTCTCTCGCGTTCTGCTAATCGCTTCGCACAACTACTCGATACTAACAGCACATTCGAAAGAGCTCGCAGGAAGTGATCATCTTTCTCGAGTCTCTAGCCGGTCGCCGCGGATCAATTCGGCCTCAAGAACCGCTTCGCTCTCTTTCCCTCCTGCTGTTCTCTTTCTCCTCACTACTTCAACTTACATTTTCTGAGGGAAACAGATCCGCTGGAGTCTAGGTTCGCTCAACACGAAGATCGATTGAGTCAACTCAGTCAACTTAGTAAGGATGCCAAGAGCGACAAAGCGTTACCCAAACAGCGGCCTCCTCCACAACGACCGTCTTGACTCGATCATCAGGGAACAGGAAGCCAGAACGACTGCAGAAGAGCAACGAGCTCGAGGTTACCAGGTTTTCGTCGAAGCGGTAGATGCGATGGTCGATCGGTGGGGTCCGAATTCGGAGTATTGGCCAGGTTGGTTTCCGGACGATCTCGGAAGATTTATGAAGAGCAGAATCAGCGAGACAGTATGGAACGCTCAGGTATCGGCTTTTAAGACTACAGTTCTGTCAATGATCAATCTAGGAGTTCCCAATTTCTTTTCCCATGCTTTCGTACGTCGTTCGCTCGTCTCTCGTTCCGAGTGTCTCTACCCAGCTGAGAATCACTGTTGATGTAGCCATCGGTAGAGAGAATGGTCGTCAGGGGTCTCACCAACATGCCGAGGGGACGAGGCGATTCTTGGATAAAACCCGTTGCTGTAAGCAAACAAACGTCTTCTATCGGCGAGTAAGTATAGTTGACTGGAGAACATTTGTGAGTATAGATAGAGGCTGTCACAAGGCGATCACTCGCAAAGATCAAGGCTTGGAAACATGTCCATCCCGTCGACGTAGAGACCGATCTCGAAGAATGGTACAATCGAATCCAATTGACCTTTCAGCGGCTAGACCTGTTTCCGAAAGACCCCCGCTATATGAAATGGGTCCACACACTCAAGGATATCTTGGATGCAAGCTGGTACAGACTCGTTTACCAGGATAAAAAGAGCGCTGAGTTTCTCGGTTATTTGGAAGGAAGTCTCGAAGTTCTACAGGCGCTCAAGAACGGATGGGCGGGCCACGTAACGACTCGGAATAGTATACCAACCAACATACTGCGACTCTACCACGTACGTACTTCTCGCTCTGTATCGAGCGTGTCGACTTTCGTCTGCGTCTGACACTTCGATTCTAGCCGAGTGTGAAGGAGTTCCTACAGATGGTCGGCATTGCGAACGACGGTGCATACTTCAAGAAGGAAGTTGAAGACGTTGACGGTTGGAGTCGCTTTGTTGCGAGTAATCGCAATTCGATAGATCCCGCTGTCCTACGATCGGGCCGCACATCAAGGCGACAAGAGACTCCAAATGTACAAGACGAAGTAGTCAAACTCATTGAAGCCATGGCGGACAAGTACAAGGCTTTCTTTGCGGATTGGGGATACCGGGTAGGAAATCGCCTCGCGAGTCTTTTGGAGGATGTGAAGCATTCAGATCAGGATGACAACTTTCATCTGATCAAGCGATATTTGCACTATCTATTATCCCTCGAAATGACGTATCTCCCTTCGTCTGAGCATATTGTGAGCAGTTTCTTTCTCAATATTTGCGTTCGTCAAAGGCTGACCACCTCCACCTGACTTTGTGCTGCAGATCACTACTGTAGCTCAGCTACGTGCTTACTATCACGTTCACTAGCTTGACCTCCCCTCCCCTCCTGCTTGATAAAGGATTGTCCTTCGTCGTTTTGTCTATTACCGATCGTCAATTTTCGACTCTTTCTGTTCATACTGGTTCTACTACCAGTGTCGCGAGACTCATAGTTGAGTAGAGGGGGGAGATTATCGAGTGCGGTCAAAGTGCTGAGTGCCGCGGTTTCTACACTCTGCTCCGTTATCCACGAAACTCAGACGGAACGAACGACTCGTGCAAAAGCTCTCCTCCTTTTCCCCCTTCTCTCTTCTACCCAATTCCACCCTACAATCATCCCGGCTCATCGCATTCGACGCTACCCCGACTTGAGCCTAGGAAGACGATAACAACGGCACATCCAAACCTTGAAAGTCGAAACCTCTCAACATGCCCTGGCTACTCGCCTCATCCCTTCCCTCTCAAAATCCAAGTCTTCATACCTTTCAGAGTGGGGACCGCTTGGAACTGGGAGCACATCTGACGTACCAGTCTTTCTTGAACTCTGTCGAAGAATTGGTCGACTATTGGGGACCAGATAGAGAATTTGAGCCGGGCTGGACTCCTCGCGAATTGGCAGAAGACATCACACGAAGATTCACAGACGAACTGTGGAATCGTCAGGACGATCCCTTCCAAACTCGCGTTCTCGAGCTTTTGAACGTTCGTTCAGCTTCGTACGACATCTACTCTCCTAATTTCGTACGTTATCACACGCGCTTTGCTAGCGTCCGACACTATTCGGACCTCTTTCCTTCACCCTTACACAGCCCTGCTTCGAGCTTTTTGCCGCCAAAGGCATGTGTCGAAGAAGCAACGAAACAATCAGTTCGCCATGGCTCAGGGCGCAAGTGGTAAGCAAGGCTGCTACGCTACCTCGCAGGGTCGATCAGCTGATGTATCCCTAACAGGTGAAAGACATCTCAGGAGTACGCTTCCGGACAAACCTTGACAAAATCAGGTCCGCCGGGCTCGCTTCGAACTTTGAGCTTTCACTCGTAACATTGGACCGCTTCTTCAAAGCACTTTCAGCCCTGTTCGGAAAGCACCATGACTATCATAGATGGGTGAAAAAGATGGATCTGGCGCTATACAGGAACTGTTATCGGATCTTTTTCGAAGAGAAGAAAAGCGAAGTGGTGTTCGCAACCATGAAGGGTTGTCTTGAGGTCTTGGAGCTGATTAGACTGCGATCAAAGGGAAGCTATGGACCGGGAAAGATGCTCGCATACTACCACGTACGTTTTCGCACTTTTCCCATGCGAGCTTTTCGATTCGAAACCATTTTCCAGCTCACTAAGACTTCTGTTCTGTCGCAGCCAACCCTCGAAGGCTTCTTCGAGATGTGCGGTCTCCTCCCTAGCCGAAGCTATGTCCAGAAAGAGCTCGAAGACGTCGACAATTGGCATCGCTTCTCAGTTCGAAATCGAGAATCTGCGCAACCTCCCGTGTTCAAAGACTCGAATCGTCCTTCGCATCAGCAGCCGCCCAATGCTACCGATTGGAGGCAGCTCTCGATTCTCGTACTCACAGTAGCACGGAGGTATCGAGCTGATTACGGAGACTGGGGATACTTTGTTGGCGATCGACTCAACGTTCTCGTCGAAGAGGCGAAGTCTTCCGGTGACGACCATAGCTACCACACTCTTGACCACTACTTGCGAGAGCTTCTAGCTTGTCGCGTATCCGAGCTTCCCACACCGCAAAAGATCGTAAGTCCACTCTTGCGAATATCCTTGATTGCGTTTTCTCCGATCTCGAAGCTGACTCAACCTCCTCGTCGCGTGATCACTCAGCCTCCTGCGATATGGGAGATCGGCGTGCCCCCTTACATTGTACCGCACGTATCCTAGCCTTTCCTGTATCTTTCGCTCCCTCCCTCCCTTTTCAACAAATGCGTAATATATGTTACAACACACCCTCCCACACATACGAGATGACCTTTATCCTCCTTCCCTACACCTATGATCTGACCAAGAAAGACCTTCTACTGCTCAAACATCGTTTGTAAACTTCCTTTTCCCTTTTCTCCTCCCGCTCCTTGCCTCCTGTGATCACCTTGTTCCATCGTCGGTAGCTCGTCTCCTTGTTCGAACTGTTTGGGGAATTTCAATCCGACCATGTTTGCAGATTTCTCTGCTCGTTCTGCTTGTGTCATATCTTGAGTCGAGTTATACCTCTCCACTAAAGCCTGTCGTACTCCGCGTCCCCTCAGTCAGCTCGCTCTT
>Ga0308170_10004824_pt1 | contig 10507 bp, 7 predicted proteins | sample PhyBR2_2_FD_202136 | JGI IMG/M metagenome (GOLD analysis project Ga0308170, IMG submission 202136) | Phyllosphere microbial communities from UC Gill Tract Community Farm, Albany, California, United States - DLSLSB.R2 | ecosystem: Host-associated > Plants > Phyllosphere > Unclassified | place... | reverse complement strand
GTGTTCGAGACCCGCGCCAGTTCCCCGAGCAGCATGCGCGCATGCGTGAGGGTGCCCTCTTCCCACGGGTGGGCGCAGCCGCGCACGGTGTCGATCCAGGCGTCGAAGGATCCGCGCGGGGTCAGGCGTTCGCCCATCGGGCCGCACTGATCGCTCTTGTCCGGCTTGCCGCCCCAGGCCACCTGCTCGACCTGTTCGAGGCGCAGCAGCAGGCACCAGCCCTGGCTGGGCGGGTCGTAGGGCAGGCCCAGCAGGCCCGCCCACTTGCCGAGACTGTCCCGCAGCGGTTCCGGCCAGTCGCCCTGGCAGCGCCAGGCCAGCAGCGCGTGGGCGTTGGCCGGCAGGGCGGCGACGATGGCTTCGCCCAGCGCCTGGTCGACGCCGCGGCACACCACGCGCTCGTGCTGGGCCGCGATCAAGGCCTGCGACCCGGTCGAATCCAGCAAACCCTCGGCATGCGCGACCAGCGCTTCGAGCGGATCCTCCTCGAGCAGCAGCGACTCCACCAGGCTGGTGCGCACCGTGGCGGCGCGTTCGACCAGCTCGGCTTCTGCGCGCGATTCGATGCTTTGCACGGTCGATGCGATCACCTGGGCCAGCACGTCGGCCGCCATGCGGATCGAGTAGGGCACGCGCTTCGGCCCCATGTGGTGGCAGGCGATCAGGCCCCACAGGCGGCCGTTGATGACGATCGACACGCTCATCGAGGCGCCCACGCCCATGTTCTGCAGGTATTCGATGTGGATCGGCGAGACGCTGCGCAGCACGGCGAAGCTCATGTCGAGCGGGGGCGTCCCGGGTGCGCCGAGCAGGGGCACGGCGTGGTAGGTCACGTCGGCGATCATGCGCAGGGTGTTCAGCACATACAGGCGGCGCGCCTGCGGCGGGATGTCGCCGGCCGGATAGCGCTGGTGCAGGTAGGGGACGAGATCGTCGCGGCGCGCCTCGGCCACCACGTCGCCGCTGTCGTCGCTGCGAAAGCGATACGCCATCACGCGGTCGAAGCCGGTGAATTCGCGCACCTGGCGCACCGCGGTGTCGAGCATGCCGTCGATGGTTTTCTGGCGCCGCAGGCGGTCGATCGAGCCGTGCGCCTTGATCGCGAACTGGGCCACGGTGTCGGTCGAGACGTCGCGCCGCTCGAATTCGACCACGATGCGGCCCTGGTGCACGTGCACCACGCAGTCGTATTCCTCGCCGTCCAGCGTGACCGCTGCGACCAGGGCCGGCGATTCGCCGTCTTCCACGCCGCCCATGGCTTCCTGGATGAGTTCGGTGACCGCCTCGGGGAGGCCGAGCGCGTCGTAAGCGAGGCCAATGTCGGCTGTGCGCACGCCCGGCAGCTGGTCGATGTTGGCGCTCCAGCCTTCGATCCGGCCTGCGCCGTCCAGGAACACCAGCATGCCGTGCGGCTGGATCGACCCCGGGATATGGATCGGCTCGTCGTCGCAATTGCGCAGGTCGACCCGTTGCGGGGCGGGCATGGGCACGGGCTTGCTGGGGGTCACGCGGGTCATCCCTTCACTTGCAGGGCCGGGCCGGCCTTGCTCAGGGTGCATATTACCGATTTTGATCGGAAGGTGTCACAAATTTTGTATTTGTGACATGGTTGTCCAGGCCGGATGGTTCAGTCTTCGAGGGCGGCGCGCAGCAGCACGATCAGCGCGCCATGGCCGCCGTCGGCGCGGCCCGCGGCGCAGAAGGCAAGCACGCCTTCGGTCTGCACCAGCCAGCTGTGGACCATGCCGCGCAGGACCGGTTCGCCGCCCGCCGAGCCGTAGCCGATGCCGTGGATGATGCGCACGCAGCGGATGCCGCGCTTGATCGAGCGGCGCAGGAAATTGTCGAAGTGGCGGCGCGCCATGTCGCGCGTCAGGCCGTGCAGGTCGAGTTCGTCCTCGACCGGCCAGTGGCGCTTGCGCAGTTTCTTCACGACGTCCGGGCCGACGCCGGGCGCCGACCAGCTCAGCGACGGGTCTTCGTCGAGCAGGCCGTCGACGTCGAACTGGTCGGACAGCATCGATTCGGCCAGCACCGCCGCGATTTCTTCCTCCGCCGTGCGCGGGCGCGCAGGCATGGGCGCGCCGCGCAGCTCGGCGTCCTGCACCGGGCGCCAGACGTAGCGGTCGGATTCCTTGATCTTCACCACGTCATCGAGCGCGGAGCGGAATTCCACCGCGTGTTCGCGCGCGATGCGTTCGCGCTTTTCGCGCTCGGCCTTCTCGATGGCGCGCAGCCGCTCCTCTTCCTTGAGCTGGTCGCGCAAGGATTTGAGATCGGAGAAGTCTTTGAAGCCTGCCATGTCGTCCCGTCGCCCCCGCCCGGGCGGGGGTCCAATTTACTCGAGCGCTTCCAGGTAGCGCTGCGCATCCAGGGCCGCCATGCAGCCCGAACCCGACGAGGTGATCGCCTGGCGGTAGATGTGGTCCTGCACGTCGCCGGCCGCGAACACGCCCGGCACGCTGGTGGCCGTGGCCATGCCTTCAAGGCCGCTGCGCGTCTTGATGTATCCGTTGTGCATTTCCAGCTGGCCATCGAAGATGCCGGTGTTCGGCTTGTGGCCGATCGCCACGAACAGGCCGTGCACGTCCAGCTGCCTGGTCGAACCGTCCGACGTCGACTTCAGGGTGAGGCCGGTCACGCCGCTCTGGTCGCCGACGACGGCTTCCAGGGTCTGGTTCAGTTCCAGGGCAATCTTGCCTTCCTCGACCTTGTGCATCAGGCGGTCGACCAGGATGGGTTCGGCGCGGAACTTGTCGCGGCGGTGCACCAGGGTAACCTTGCTGGCGATGCCGGCCAGGTACAGCGCTTCCTCGACCGCGGTGTTGCCGCCGCCGATCACCGCCACTTCCTGGTTGCGGTAGAAGAAGCCGTCGCAGGTGGCGCAGGCGGACACGCCGCGGCCCATGAATTCCTGCTCGCTGGGCAGGCCGAGGTACTGGGCCGAGGCGCCGGTGGCGATGATCAGGGCATCGCAGGTGAATTCGTGCGAGTCGCCCACCAGGCGGATCGGCTTCTCGTTCAAGAAGGTCGTGTGGATGTGGTCGAACACGATCTCGGTGTTGAAACGCTCCGCGTGCTGCAGCAGGCGTTGCATCAGTTCCGGACCCTGGACGCCCAGCGGGTCGCCCGGCCAGTTCTCGACGTCGGTGGTGGTCATCAGCTGGCCGCCCTGTTCGACGCCGGTCACCAGCATCGGGTTGAGGTTGGCGCGCGCGGCATAGACGGCGGCGCTGTAGCCGGCCGGACCGGAACCGAGGATCAGAACTTTAGCGTGTTTGCGAGTAGTCATATGTGGTCTGGGCTTCTAGGATGTTGCCCGGAAAATGGGGCCGGGCGCCACGGTAATCAAGAGAATCAAGCGGAAGATTATAGACGATGATGCACACGAGCATGATTGATGAGCCCGCTCGGCCTGAGATCGCTTAGAATGGTCAATTCCGGGTTCTTACCCTGCAGAATTGTTTCAAAAGCATGAGCAAGAATAGTTCATCGACCGGTTCCACCTATACGCGCAAGCCGGCGCCGCCCCGGCAACCGATGCCGAACCGCCTCGTCCGCCTGTTGTCGGAGGCGCGCTGGCTCGCCACGGCCGTGGCGCTGTTGTATTTCGTCCTCATTTTGCTCAGTTACAACAAGGCCGATCCCGGCTGGTCGCACGAGAACGCCGTGCCCCACGTCGCCAACCTCGGCGGCCGCGCCGGCGCCTGGCTGGCCGACCTGTTGCTGTTCATTTTCGGCTTTTCCGCCTGGTGGCTGTGCGTCTGCTTCACGCGCGCCGTGTGGAAGGGCTACCGGCGCCTGCACAGCCGTTTCGTGATCGAAGCCGCGCCGGAGGAACCGGAACACCAGGGGGAAGCCGTGGTGCGCTGGATCGGCTTCGTGCTGATGTTCGCCGGCAGCGTCGGGCTCGAATACCTGCGCATGTGGTCGCTGAAGGTGTCGCTGCCGCGTAAACCGGGCGGCGTGCTGGGCCAGCTGATCGGCCATGCGGCGGAAAACGGCCTGGGCTTCACCGGCGCCACCTTGCTGCTGCTGTTGTTGTTTGGCCTCGGCTTTTCCTGGTACTTCCAGGTGTCCTGGCTGGCGCTGGCCGAGCGCATCGGCGAGACGGTCGAGCTGGCCGTCGACTGGTTCCGCCTGCGCCTCGAAGACCGCGAGGACCGCCGCTACGGCGAGGCCGCCGCCACCAAGCGCGACGAAGTCGTGGGCGGCGAGCGCGCCAAGTACGTCGAGAAGCATGCCGTGCCGGCGCCGAAACTTGCGCCGCCGCCGCGTGCCAATGAGGACGAGAGCGAAGCGCGCGATGAGGCGCCGGCTGCGTCCGGCTTCCTCGCCAAGGCCCTGGCCAAGGTGAAGAGCAAGGGCGGCAGGGACGAGGCCAAGGCGGCGCCGGCAGGTGCGCCCAAGGCCGAGCCGGTGTTCGATCTCGACGGCGACGACGCCGGCGAGCCGCCGCGCCATGCGCAGGCCGCGGCAAGCGCCGCCGCCGCCGCCCCGGTATTCTCGGCCCCCGCCGCGCCGGCGCCGTCGGCGGCCGCGCCCGCGCTGGCGCCGATCAAGATCGAGCCGCAGGTGGTCAGCGTGCCGCGCTCCGAGCGCGCCGAAAAGGAAAAGCAGACCGCCCTGTTCAACGGCCTGCCGGGCGATTCGCCCCTGCCGCCGCTGGGCCTGCTGGACGAAGCCCCGCCGGCCCAGGAAACGGTGGCCATCGAAACCCTGGAATTCACCAGCCGCCTGATCGAGAAGAAGCTGTCCGACTTCGGCGTCGAAGCCAAGGTGGTGGCGGCCTATCCGGGTCCGGTCGTCACGCGCTACGAGATCGAGCCGGCCACCGGCGTGAAGGGCAGCCAGATCGTCAACCTGGCGCGCGACCTGGCGCGTTCGCTGTCGCTGACGTCGATCCGCGTGGTCGAGACCATCCCCGGCAAGAACTACATGGCGCTCGAGCTGCCGAACCCGAAGCGCCAGATCGTGCGTCTGACCGAGATCGTCGGCTCCAAGATCTATGGCGACAGCCCGTCCAGCCTGACCGTTGCGCTGGGCAAGGACATTGCCGGCAAGCCGGTGATCGCCGACCTGGCCAAGATGCCGCACCTGCTGGTCGCCGGCACCACCGGTTCGGGCAAATCGGTGGGCATCAACGCCACCATCCTGTCGCTGCTCTATAAATCCGACCCGGACGACGTGCGCCTGATCCTGATCGACCCGAAGATGCTGGAGATGTCGGTGTACGAAGGCATTCCGCACCTGCTGGCGCCGGTCGTGACCGACATGCGCCAGGCCGGCCACGCGCTGAACTGGGCGGTCAACGAGATGGAGCGCCGCTACAAGCTGATGTCCAAGCTCGGCGTGCGTAACCTGGCCGGCTACAACGCCAAGATCCTGGAGGCGGCCAAGCGCGAGGAACACATCCCGAATCCGTTCTCGATCGTGCCGGACAATCCCGAGCCGCTGGAAAAGCTCCCGACCATCGTCATCATCATCGACGAGCTGGCCGACCTGATGATGGTGGTGGGTAAAAAGGTCGAGGAACTGATCGCCCGTATCGCCCAGAAGGCGCGCGCGGCGGGGATCCACTTGATTCTTGCGACCCAGCGTCCGTCGGTGGACGTGATCACCGGCCTGATCAAGGCGAACATCCCGACCCGCATCGCGTTCCAGGTGAGCTCGAAGATCGACTCGCGCACCATCCTCGACCAGATGGGCGCGGAAACCCTGCTGGGCATGGGCGACATGCTGTACATGCCGCCGGGGACCGGCCTGCCGGTCCGCGTGCACGGCGCCTTTGTCTCGGACGACGAAGTGCATCGAGTTGTAAAACATCTGAAATCGACGGGCGAACCGAATTACATTGAAGGCATCCTCGAAGGCGGCGTGGCCGAGGACGGCGGCGCCGACGGCGCAGTCGCGAGCGGCGAGGGCGGCGGCGAGTCCGACGCCATGTACGACCAGGCCGTGGCCGTCGTGCTGAAGAACCGCCGCGCCTCGATCTCGCTGGTGCAGCGTCACCTGCGCATCGGCTACAACCGCGCGGCGCGCCTGCTCGAGCAGATGGAGCAGAGCGGCGTGGTGTCGCCGATGCAGAGCAACGGCAACCGCGATATCCTCGTGCCGGCCACGCAGGCAGAATAAAAAGGAAACCACATGAAGCGCAAGATTACCCTGTTCGCGGCCATGCTGGCCGTCGCCGGGCTGGCCCACGCCAGCGCCCTCGACCAGTTCAAGACCTTCGTCTCCGCCACCAAGTCCGCGCGCGGCGACTTCACCCAGACCCAGGTCCGCAAGTCCACGAGCGGCAAGGCGGCGCCGGTGTCGACCGGCACCTTCGTGTTCGCCCGTCCCGGCAAGTTCATCTGGACCTACCAGAAGCCCTACGAGCAGGTGCTGCAGGCCGACGGCGAAACGCTGTACATCTACGAAAAAGACCTGAACCAGGTCACCACCCGCAAGCTCGGCAACGCGCTGGGCAGCTCGCCGGCCGCGATCCTGTTCGGCAGCAACGACCTGGAAAAGAACTTCACGCTATCGGAAGCCGGCGCCCACGACGGCCTGGAGTGGCTGAACGCGACCCCGAAAACCAGGGACACCAGCTTCGAGCAGATCAGCATCGGCCTGAAGGACGGCGTGCCGCAGGCGATGGAGCTGCACGATAACTTCGGCCAGACCTCGGTGCTGAAGTTCACCAACTTCCAGCGCAACCCGCCGCTGGGCAACCAGGCCTTCAAGTTCGAGGCGCCGAAGGGCGCCGAGGTCGTCAACCAGTAGGCGGCCTGCGCGGCACGGGGCGTCATCCGTTACACTTGCGCTTTTGACGCGCTGGCCGCATATAGGTTGAATGACCGTGGATGACCTTTTCAAGACCGAGCCTTCGCCCCCGCTGGCCGAGGCCCTGCGCCCCAAGACCATCGCCGAGGTGATCGGCCAGAGCCATTTGCTGGGGCCGGGCAAGCCGCTCAACCTGGTGTTCCAGTCCGGGCGTCCGCACTCGATGATCCTGTGGGGCCCGCCCGGCGTCGGCAAGACCACGCTGGCGCGCCTGACCGCGAACGCCTTCGACTGCGAGTTCATCGCGCTGTCGGCCGTGCTGTCCGGGGTGAAGGACATCCGCGCCGCCATCGAACAGGCCGAGCACTACCTGGCCGGCGGCAAGCACACCATCCTGTTCATCGACGAGATCCACCGCTTCAACAAATCCCAGCAGGACGCCTTGCTGCCTTTCGTGGAGTCGGGCCTGGTGACGCTGATCGGCGCGACCACCGAGAACCCGTCGTTCGAGGTCAACTCGGCGCTGCTGTCGCGCGCCCAGGTGTATGTGCTCAAGGCCCTGAACGACGACGAGCTGCGCCAGCTGCTGGCGCGCGCGCGCGAGCGCGTGATGCCGCAGCTGGAGTTCGATGAGGTGGCAATCACCACGCTGATCGGCTACGCGGACGGCGATGCGCGGCGTTTCCTGAACCTGCTGGAGCAGACCAAGACCTCGGCCGACACAAGCGGCATCAGCCGCATCACCGGCGAATTCGTCGAGAACGCGCTGACCCTGAACGCGCGCCGCTTCGACAAGGGCGGCGACAATTTCTACGACCAGATCTCGGCCCTGCACAAGTCGGTGCGCGGCTCGCATCCGGACGCCGCGCTGTACTGGCTGTGCCGCATGCTGGACGGCGGCGCCGACCCGAAATACCTGTCGCGGCGCATCGTGCGCATGGCCTGGGAAGACATCGGCATCGCCGACCCGCGCGCGATCGAGCTGGCCAACGACGCCGCCGAGACCTTCGAGCGCCTCGGCTCGCCCGAAGGCGAACTGGCGCTGGGCCAGGCCGTCATCTACCTGGCGATCGCGGCCAAGAGCAATGCCGGTTACAACGCCTTCAACGCCGCCATGGCCTTCGTGCGCAAGGACAAGTCGCGCGAAGTCCCGGTCCACCTGCGCAATGCGCCGACCAAGCTGATGAAGGAACTCGGCTACGGCCACGCCTACCGCTACGCCCACGACGAGCCGCACGCCTACGCGGCCGGCGAAACCTATCTGCCCGAGGGCATGCCGGAGCCGGGCTGGTACCAGCCGGTGCCGCGCGGGATCGAAGCCAAGATCGCCGAGAAGCTGGCCTGGCTGCGCAGCCTGGACGACGACGCGCGCGGCGACGGCGGGCAGGGCGAATAAGGCTCTGAGCTCACAGCGGCGGGCGGCGCGGAGGCTGGTCGCCGTCGCGATCGTCGCGCCGCTTGCGGATCACCGTCACGTTGCCGTCCGGTTCCAGGTAGGCGCGCTTGACTTCCCGGATATCCTCGATGCCGTGCTCGCGCAGCATCTCGCCCAGTTCCTCGTCGGCGATCAGCTCGCGCTTGAGCATCGCGTCCTGCTTGACCCCATCCTTGACGATGCACACCGGCCGCGGCAGCACGAAACGGCGCCACCATGCGTAGCGAAAGCTCAGCCAGTTGAGCGCATAACTCCAGCCGATGATGGTGCCGATCAGGACGAAGCCGTCCGGCACCGACTGGTACTCGCCGGCCATGGCGTTCTGGGCGGCGTCGGCGATGATGACCAGCACCAGCAGGTCGGAGGGTCCGAGCGTGCCGGTGTCGCGCCGCACGATGAAGCGGAACATCGCGAACAGGAAGAAGTAGGTCAGGGTGCCGCGGACGAACAGCTCGAGCGGGGAGACGGTGAAGCCGAGGACCTGGTCCCAGTCGATGTCGGGCATGGCGGCGTGTGCGGTGTCGATGGCGGCATCGCTTTGAGTGCGGCGCGCGCGAAAAGATCGCGCATGCATCTTACCGCCGAATCTTGCGGCGAATCTTGCGTACCGCCCGCTGTCAGCTTGGTACAATTGCGTTTTCGATACACTCAGCGCACTTCATCCCGACAAATGATAGACATCCAACAGCTCCGCAAAGACATTGACAACGTCGCAGCGCGTCTTGCCAGCCGTAAGTTCCAGCTCGACGTCGCCGGTTTCAACGCCCTCGAGGCCGAGCGCAAGGCGATCCAGACCCGCACCGAAGAGCTGCAGGGCAAGCGCAACAGCCTGTCCAAGCAGATCGGCATGCTGAAAGGGAAGGGCGAAGACACCAGCGCCGTGATGGCGGAAGTGGCCGGCATCGGCGATGAGCTCAAGGCCAATGAGGTCAAGCTGGCCGAGGTGCAAGCCAACATGACGGCCTTCATGCAGAGCATCCCCAACCTGCCGCACGCCGACGTGCCGGTCGGCCAGGACGAGTCGGGCAACGTCGAAGTGCGCAAGGTGGGCACGCCGCGCACCTTCGATTTCCCGGTCAAGGACCACGTCGACGTCGGCGCGCCGCTGGGCCTGGACTTCGATACCGCGACCAAGCTGACCGGCTCGCGCTTCTCGGTGATGAAAGGCGGCATCGCACGCCTGCACCGCGCGCTGGCCCAGTACATGCTCGACACCCACACCGGCCAGCATGGCTACACCGAGTGCTACACCCCGTACATGGTCAACGCCGATTCGCTGTACGGCACCGGCCAGCTGCCCAAGTTCGGCGAAGACCTGTTCGCGGTCAAGAAAGGCGGCGTGGAAGGCGAGGGCGAGAACTTCTACCTGATCCCGACTTCGGAAGTCACGTTGACCAACTTCGTGCGCGACGAGATCGTGCCGGCCGACCAGCTGCCGATCAAGATCACGGCGCACACCCCGTGCTTCCGCTCGGAAGCCGGCAGCTACGGCCGCGACACGCGCGGCATGATCCGCCAGCACCAGTTCGACAAGGTGGAGCTGGTCCAGATCGCCCACCCGGACACCTCGTACGAGGCACTGGAAGAGATGGTCGGCCAGGCCGAAGCCATCCTCAAGAACCTGGGCCTGCCGTACCGCGTGATGGCGCTGTGCACCGGCGACATGGGTTTCTCTGCGGCCAGGACCTACGACCTCGAAGTCTGGCTGCCGGCCCAGAACACCTACCGCGAGATTTCCTCGCTGTCGAACATGGAAGCCTTCCAGGCGCGCCGCATGCAGGCCCGTTTCCGCAACGCCCAGGGCAAACCGGAACTCCTGCACACCCTGAACGGCTCGGGCCTCGCGGTCGGCCGCACCCTGGTCGCCGTGCTGGAAAACTACCAGCAGGCGGACGGCAGCGTGGTGATCCCGGACGTGCTGCGTCCGTACATGGGCGGGCTGGAGCGTTTAGTGCCGGCCGCATGATTTAGCCCTTCCGTTTTCGTGCAAGGCTGCTATAATGTGGCCTCTCGCGACAGCGACCAGTACACGGAGAGGTGGCAGAGTGGTCGAATGTACCTGACTCGAAATCAGGCGTACGGGTGACCGTACCGTGGGTTCGAATCCCACCCTCTCCGCCAAGAAACAAAACAGGCTCCCTCGGGAGCCTTTTTGTTTTGTGCCCGAATCGCCCATCTACCGCCGCAGGCGGTGCGCGCAGCGCATCCCAAAGGCTAGCACTCCCGCAACGCAGGCCAAAGAAACAAAACAGACCCGCCAGGGGCGTATTTTGTTTCCCGCCCCTAATACCGAACAAACCCCAA
>Ga0308170_10004823_pt1 | contig 10508 bp, 8 predicted proteins | sample PhyBR2_2_FD_202136 | JGI IMG/M metagenome (GOLD analysis project Ga0308170, IMG submission 202136) | Phyllosphere microbial communities from UC Gill Tract Community Farm, Albany, California, United States - DLSLSB.R2 | ecosystem: Host-associated > Plants > Phyllosphere > Unclassified | place... | reverse complement strand
GCCGACCACGGCCGCGGATTTGCGCGGTTTCGCCGTCGGGCCGAGGCCCAGTTCGTTCATCGCGTACAGGATGCGGCGCTGGACCGGCTTCTGGCCGTCGGCCACGTCGGGCAGGGCGCGGCCTTTCACGACCGAGACCGCGTAGTCGAGATAGGCGCGCTCGGCGAAGGTCGACAGGGTCAGCGTTTCGAGGTCGTCGGCCGGTGCGGCGGCTTGTTCGAAGAGGTTTGCTTGGGTAGTCATAGTCAGTTTGTTCGTTTTTTCGCGGCGCGTGGAGGCGTTTCGATTGCGGTAATGTTGTACCGCGTGGGCATGCCCACCCTACGGTTCAACACTGCGGCGCTATCAAATATCCGCTTCCGTCTCGTTCCCGTGTTCCTCGATCCACGCGCGGCGGGCGGCGGCTTCGCCTTTGCCCATCAACATGTTGAAACGCGCGCTCGATTCGCCGTGGTCGAAACCGCCCAGGGCCACCGGCAGCAAACGCCGGGTGTCCGGGTTCATGGTCGTTTCCCACAGCTGCTCGGCGTTCATCTCGCCCAGGCCCTTGAAGCGGGAAATGTTCCAGCTACCTTCCTTGAGGCCATCCTTTTTCAGCTTGTCCTCGATCGCCAGCAGTTCGCCGTCATCGAGCGCGTACAGCTTCTGCAGCGGCTTCTTGCCGCGCGGCGGGACGTCGACGCGGTACAAAGGCGGACGCGCCACGCAGATATGGCCGTGGTGGAACAGGGCAGGGAAGTGCTTGAAGAACAGGGTCAGCAGTAAGACCTGGATGTGCGAGCCGTCCACGTCCGCATCGGACAGGATGCAGATCTTGCCGTAGCGCAGCCCCGACAAATCGGGCGAATCGCCCTGCGAATGCGGATCGACCCCGATCGCCACCGAAATGTCGTGGATCTCGTTGTTCGCGAACAGGCGGTCGCGGTCGGTTTCCCAGGTATTCAACACCTTGCCGCGCAGCGGCAGGATCGCCTGGTATTCCTTGTCGCGACCCATTTTTGCGGAACCGCCGGCCGAGTCGCCCTCGACCAGGAACAGTTCGTTGCGGGTCAGGTCGGTCGATTCGCAATCGGTCAGTTTACCGGGCAACACGGCCACGCCCGAAGACTTCTTCTTCTCGACTTTTTGCAGCGAGCGCATGCGCGACTGCGCCTGCTTGATGACGAGGTCGGCCAGCTTCTTGCCGTATTCGACGTGCTGGTTCAGCCACAGTTCGAGCGGCGGCTTCGTGAACGTCGAGACGAGCTTCACGGCGTCGCGCGAGTTCAGGCGTTCCTTGGTCTGGCCCTGGAATTGCGGGTCCAGCACCTTGGCCGACAACACGAAGGAGACGCGTGCGAACACGTCTTCCGGCAGCAACTTGACGCCTTTCGGCAGCAGGCCGTGCAGTTCCACAAACCCTTTGACGGCGCCAAACAGGCCATCGCGCAGGCCGGACTCGTGCGAGCCGCCGGATGGCGTCGGGATCAGGTTGACGTAGGACTCGCGCACCAGGCCGCCTTCCTCGTTCCAGGCCACGACCCAGGCCGCGCCTTCGCCTTCGGCAAAGCTTTCGTCGCCCGCCGCTGCAAATCCTTCGCCTTCGAACAGCGGGATCACGGTCTGGCCGGCCGAGCTTTGCGCCATCGCTTCGGTGAGATAGCCGCGCAGGCCTTCGTCGTAGCGCCAGGTCTGGACGTCGCCGGTCTTGGCGTTGGTCAGCGTGACGGTGACGCCCGGCAGCAGCACGGCCTTCGAGCGCAACAGGCGCACGAGGTCGGTCATCGGGATGTTCGGCGAATCGAAGTATTTGCCGTCCGGCCAGGCGGTGACGCGGGTGCCGTTCTTCTTGCCGCCGCGCTCGAAGGGCGCGGAAGTCAGGGGTTCGATCACGTCGCCGTCGGCGAAGACCAGGTTGTGGACGCCGTTGCCGTCATCAAGCTTGCGCCAGACCGTGATTTCCAGGCGCTTCGAGAGCGCATTGGTGACCGAGACGCCGACGCCGTGCAGGCCGCCCGAGAACGCATACGCGCCGCCCGAACCCTTGTCGAACTTGCCGCCGGCGTGCAGGCGCGTGAACACGATTTCGACCGTGGACACGCCTTCTTCCGGGTGGATGCCGACCGGGATGCCGCGGCCGTCGTCCTCGACGGTGACGGAACCGTCGACATTCAGCGTCACGCCGATGTTGTTGCAGTAGCCGCCCAGCGCCTCGTCGGAGGCGTTGTCGATGACTTCCTGGATAATGTGCAGCGGGTTTTCAGTCCGGGTGTACATGCCCGGACGCTGCTTCACGGGCTCGAGTCCCTTGAGGACGCGGATGGATGATTCGCTGTAATCGGGTGCGGGTTTTTTGGTTGCCATACTGATCAGTGTTTTTCGAAAGCCTGCGTATTCTACTTGCCGGCGCTATCTTGTCGGTAGGAAAAAGCAGGAGGGGCGTAACGGATTGTTCTTGTCAACGTCTGGAAACGTGACTAGATTGGTACGCAAGCTTGCTACGCCAGGCGGCCCCGAGAAACCGATGAGCGGAAGGCGTTGATTGAGATAGGTACTGTACATCCATACAGTAATTATCGCAAGACCTGCCATCTTACCGCAGTCTGCCGCGCAACAGGTATGGGGCCGTCCACGACGCACGCAAGGAATGGATCATCATGCATGCCCAAAAAACAGCGACTGCCGTACGCCTGCTCGGCTTTGCCCCGGACGTCGCGGCGCACCTGGTCACGCTGCTGGCCGAGGCGCCGCGCGCGGGACCGTTGTATGCCTGCCTGCACGAGGACAGCCTGCAGGAACCCGACATCGTCCTTGCCGATGGCACCAACGCCGCGGCGTTGGCCTGGCTCGATGGCATGCGCTGCGCGCCGCCCGCGCTCGTGATCGGCGGCCAGGGCCACGCTGGATACGACTACCTGGCCCATCCCATCGAACCCGAGCAAGTGTACGCCTTCATGGCGAAACTGCTGGCCGAACGGCGGCGTGCGCTGGCGCTCCTGAGCGCGCGCGGCGAGCCGCTGCTGGCCGAACGCCGGCGCCGTCCCCGCCTCGGGCTGGACGCCGGCTGCGCGGACGGACGCCGCCCCCCGCGTGACGGCAAGGTGCTGATCGTCGACAAGGGCGGCGCCTTCCGCGACCATCTGGCTGGCCTGGTGGGCAACGGCCGGCTGTCGATTGCCTGGACCGACAGCCCGTCGATGGCGGTGCGCCTGTGCGACGAGACGCCGGTCTCGGTGGCGATGATCAACACCGCCGCGCCCGGCATCGATCCCTACGGTTTGAGCCGCGCGATCAAGGCCCAGGAAGGGGCGGGGCGCACGGCCGTGGTGCTGCTGGTCGGTAAAACCTTCAGTTACGACAGCACGCTTGCGCACGGCGCCGGCGTGCGCGGGCTGCTCGACAAACCGGTGGGAGACCGCAGCCTGGTGGCGATGTTGCAGAGGCTGACCTCCCTCCCGGGCCTGCCCAGCTCAGCCATGTGACTTTGTTACAAGTTTGTATCGTGCGCGGCAATGGCAGGGCTATATTGGGCCCATGGCAGACGAACAACCAAAGCCACCCGACGAGCCTTCCGGCCCGCCGCTGGAAAACCGGCCCGACACGCCGCAGCGCGTTCCCGACCGCCGCGCGGCGAACGGCGCGCCGCGTTATCAGCGTCCCGGCGACACGCCGTTCGCGCTGGCCGGCCGCGTCCTGCGCGCGCGCTGGCGCGCGCTGCGCGACCGCTTCAGCCGCGACTTCATGCGCCGCACCCTGCGCATCGGCGTCTCGGCGCGCATCTTCCATCCCGAACCGGGCGCCACCGGCCTGCGCAGCAAGAACCTGCAGTACCTGGAAGAGTCGATCGCCCAGTGGGTGATGTCGCGCGACGTGCTGGTGTTCATGATTCCGACGGTGAACACGAACGGCCTGCTCCACCCCAGCAACATCACGTTGCGCCATTACGCGCGCCACCTGGACGGCCTGGTGCTGCAGGGCGGGGCGGACGTGTCGCCGCAGACCTATTCCGAGTCGCCCACGCGCCCCGAATGGAGCGGCGACCGCGCGCGCGACTTATACGAACTCGAGCTGCTGCACGAATTCGTCGAGGCCGGCAAGCCGGTGCTGGGCGTGTGCCGCGGCTGCCAGCTGATCAATGTCGCCTTTGGCGGGACGCTGTACCAGGACGTGGCGACGAATGTTCCGGCCGCGCTGGCGCACGTGCACACCGACTACGACGCCCACCGCCACGCCATCGAATTTCCGCCGGGCTCGTCGCTGGGGCGCATGTTTCCGAATGCGGGTCGGCCAATCGTCAATTCGATCCACCACCAGGCCGTCAAGGAACCCGGGCGCGATATCCGGGTCGAGGCGACGTCGTATCCGGACGGGATCGTCGAGGCGATCCGCTACGAGAAGGCGGATTTCGTGATGGGGCTGCAGTGGCATCCGGAGTTCCACCGGGCGGGTGGGACGGATTTGCTCGATTGCACGCCGGTGCTGGATGAGTTTTTAAGGGCGGCGCGGGAGACGCGCTTGTAGGTGGTGGTTCGGTCGCCGCTGCTCGCATGGTGAAAACGCGTGGGCACTTGTGCCCACGCGTATCGCACGGTCGATCAATCGAAAACACGGAAAGCTATCTCCGCCGGAACCTTCTCTCTCCGCGGAACCAATTGATCGCCGCATGCACCATCCCCTCGACGCTCCCTTGCTGCTCGTACTGCTGGCGCAGCAGCAAGGCATCGTTGCCATGCACAGCCGCGGCGGCCAGGTGGTGCAAGCCCTCCGCGCTCCCCAGCTTCTCCGCATACGGCGCCATCTTCGCCAGCGTCGCCAGGATATCCTCGCGCAGCGACAGCGTCTGGTAAGTTTTCGGATGCGTGATCGCCCCCTCCAGCCCGAAGCGGCAAGCCTGGAAGCGGTTGTAGTTATAGACGAGGTAATCGTCCTCGGCGGGCGGCTCCTCGTGCCGTTCCAGCAGGTAGCTGCACAGCGCCTGCAAGTAGGCCGCCAGCGCCGCCGCCCGCTCGACCGTCAGCGGCGTATCGCACACGCGCAGCTCGATCGTGCCGTACTCGGGCTTGGGCCGCATGTCCCAGTAAAAATCCTTCATGCTCTTGATGATGCCGGTGCGCTCCATCTTCGCGTAATAGGCCGACTCGAACTCGCTCCATTCCAGCATGAAGGGCGCGCGGCCGCTCATCGGGAAGGCGAACACGGAATTCAGGCGCGCGGAACCAAAATGGCTGTCGTGGCCCTGCACGAAGGGAGACGAGCTCGACAGGGCAATGAAATGGGGGATGTAGCGGCTCAGGGAATGCAGCAGGAACATGGCGTCGTCGCCACTGCCGCAACCGATGTGCACGTGCTGGCCGAACACGGTGAACTGCTTGGCCAGGTAGCCGTACAGCGACGACAAATGCTCGAAGCGCGCCTTCGGGAAAATTTTCTGCTCCGACCAGTGCTGGAAAGGATGGGTACCGCCGCCGGCAATCCCGATATTCAGGATGTCGCCGGCCGCCACCAGCGTATCGCGGATCTGCTGCAATTCCGCCAGCAGCGCCGGGTAGTTCGATTGCACGCTCGAATTAATCTCGATCATGCTCTCGGTGATTTCCGGCGTGACGTTTCCCGGAAAAGGTTTGCGCGCCAGCAGGTGCAGCAGGTCGGGGCTGGCGGCCGTCAGGTCGAAGTCGGACAGGCTGACCAGCTGCAATTCGAGTTCGACGCCGAAGGTCAGCGGCGTCGATTGGGTAAACGGTTCAAGCGGCATGCTCGGCCTCCGGCTGGGTTGCCGACGCCTCGCGTGCCCAGATGAGGGCGCGCTGGATGATGATCGGACCGAACACTTCCAGCAGCATCGTCACCGCCGCCACCGAACGCAGCTCCTCGACCACGTGCACGCCCGCCAGGCGCGCGTGTTCCAGGAGCAGGATGACGAACACCGACAGTGGGGCGAGGGCCACGCCGGCCAGCATTCCCTTGCGCCAGGACACGCCCGACAAATGGGCAAAGGCCATCACGCCGGCCGTCTTGGTGACCAGGCGCGCCAGCACGAGCACCACCGCCAGCACGCTGCCGGCGGCGACTTTCTGCCAGTCGAGCGTCGAGGCGGCGAACACGAACAGCAATACCGTGAGTAGTTCGCCGAGCGCCCCGAAGCCGCGCTGGGCCTGGCTGTAGGCGACGCGCCGATGGCGCGCGGCCAGCCCGAAGGCAAGCGTGGCAACCACCGGCGACAGCCCGCCCGCGTACGACAGGGCGACGAGCAAAATCACGGCCAGTGCAAAGGCGATCGTCGCATCCTGTTTCGGATTGCCGATCGCGCGCAGCAGCGCCGGCACCGCGAGGCCGAACACGGCGCCGGTCAGGATCGAGACCGCCAGCAAGACCAGGCTGTTCCAGATGGCGTCGCCCAGGTCTTCGAAGGTGCGGAAGAGCCAGAAACCAACGACGACATTGAACGCGAACACGGCCAGCACGCAGTTCTGGGCAGTCAGGTGCAGCACCCGTTCCGTCACCTGGCCCGAACTGCGCTGCTCGTTGATTACGCGCACCACGGTGGCGGGGGAGGTTGCCATCGAGAGCGAGGCCAGCATCAGCGCGGTCAACTGCGGCGTGCCGAAGGCGGCGGCGATCAGGTAGACGGCGATGAAGGTGGACAGCGACTCGACCAGGCCGCTGATGCCGATCCAGGGATTGGCGTGCAGCCAGCGCAGGTTGATGCGGTAGCCGAGTTCGAACAGGATCAGGCCGAAGGCGACGTCGGCCAGCATCGATACCGCGCCAATGTCGGGTGCGGGCAGGATGCCGAGCTGGGGGTTGCCGAGCGCAAAGCCGACCAGGCCGTAAAAACTAATGCGCGGCAAGCCCGTCCAGCGCTGGCCGAACTCCCCGGCGATCCACGCGATGGCGATCGCGATCGGCCACGCGAGGCTGGTCAGGATCGGCAACAGGTCGGGCATGCTGGCTCCGCGGGAAACGCATTCGACACCCCACTCGGGGCCGGCTGGACTTTTGCCGATTTTACAAGACAGGTAGTGCGCGCACTGCACACGATTGGACCTCTTTTTTGCGGAAGAGTTCGTTGTCAGCGCAGCGCCGGCTGGCTAGAATGGCGAGCGGTTGGCCGGCACGGCCGCCGTTCGTGGCCAGACGGCCTTTCGATTCCCCATTCGCTTCCCGACGCGCCATCATGTCCCAACCGCTCCCGCAACCGCAGCCACCGCGCGCGCCCATCCGCCTCACGGCCCAGGTGCTGACCTGCGCCGTCTTTTCGCTGATCGCGCTCCTGATCGTTTTTGTCGCTCGAAAAGAACCCTTATCGGACTTCCGCGGCCCGATGGGGGTGGGTGAGCAATTCTTGTACGGCCTCGGGCTGTCGGCGCTGGCGGCGGTCGCCTCGTACCTCAGTTTTCGCCTGACGGCGCGCTCGGAAGCGACGCGCAACACGATCCTGGCCTATGGCCGGCTGGATTTGTCGGGACTGAATCCGGTCTGGATCAGCCTGGCCGCCGCGATCGGGGAAGAGCTGCTGTTCCGCGCGGCCCTGCAGCCGCTGCTGGGGGTGTGGATCACCTCGCTGGTCTTCCTGCTGACGCATACGCCGGTGTACCAGTTCCGCAGCTTGAACCGGGCGACGCTGGTGCAGGCGGTCGGGGTGTTCGGGGCCAGCGTGGCGCTGGGTTTCATCTACCAGTATGTGGGGCTGCTGGCGGCGATGATGGTGCACGCGGCGCTCGATGTGGTGGGTTTGTATGTGGTGCGCAATGCGTTGCGGGGCGCGCGCTGAGACGGTGCGTGTGATCGGGCTGTGATCCGCGTGGGCACAAGTCCGATCGCGGCCCGGCCCACCCTACGTTACGCCACCGCCGCCGGCTTCGGTGACGCAGCATGCGGATCCGTAGGGTGGGCATGCCCACGCGGACGTTTGCACAGCCTGCGGCTTGCTTATTTGCTGAGCAGCCGCATTGCCCGCTCCAACCCTTCGAGCGTCACCGGGAACATCCGGTTGTTCATGATCTGGCGAATGACGGAAATCGACTGCCGGTACTGCCATAAATGTTCCGGCTCGGGATTGAGCCAGGCGAATTTCGGGAAGGCCTTGCAAAAGCGCGCCAGCCATTCGGCGCCGGCTTCCTCGTTGTTGTATTCGACCGAGCCGCCCGGCGCCAGCACCTCGTAGGGACTCATGGTGGCGTCGCCGACGAAAATGACGCGCGTGTCGGCCGGGTATTTGCGCAGCACGTCCCAGGTGTCGAAGCGCTCGGCATGGCGGCGGCGGTTGTTCTTCCACAGGTAGTCGTAGACGCAGTTGTGGAAGTAGTAGAACTCCATGTTCTTGAATTCCGTCTTCGCCGCCGAAAACAACTCCTCTGTGCGTTCGATGTGGTCGTCCATCGTGCCGCCGACGTCGAGCAGCATCACCACCTTGATCCGGTTCTTGCGCTCGGGCTGCATGCGGATGTCGAGGTAGCCGGCATTGCTGGCCGTGGCGCGCACCGTCTCGTCGAGCGCGAATTCCTCCGCCGCGCCGGTACGGGCGAAACGGCGCAGGCGGCGCAGGGCCACCTTGATGTTGCGCGTGCCCAGTTCGCGCTCGTCGTCGTAGTCCTTGTACGAGCGCTGGTCCCAGACTTTCACCGCCGTGCGGTTGCGGCCCGCGCCGCCCGGGCTTCCAATCCGCACGCCTTCCGGATTGGTGCCTCCGTGTCCGAAGGGAGAGGTGCCGCCGGTGCCGATCCACTTGCTGCCGCCTTGGTGGCGCTCTTTCTGTTCCTTCAGCAGTTCGTTCAGCCGGTCCATCAGCTTGTCGTAGCCGAATTTTTCCAGCGCCGCCTTCTGCTCGGGCGTCAGCTCGCGCTCCATGCGCTTGATCAGCCACTCTAACGGGATCTCGCCCTTGGCCGTGTCGAATACCGCCTCGATGCCCTTGAAATAGGCGCCAAAGGCGCGGTCGAACTTGTCGAAGTGGGCCTCGTCCTTCACCATCACCAGGCGTGCGAGATAATAAAATTCGTCGAGCGACGGGGCGATGACGCTCTTTTCCAGGGCTTCGAGCAGGGTCAGGAATTCCTTGATCGAGACCGGGACTTTGGCGTTACGCAGCGCGAAGAAAAAATCGATCAGCATGTTTATCAGGTAGCGTGCCGCGTCAGTTGATAGTGCAGGTGGCTCTTCACCTCGAACCACTCGCCGCGCACGATGCTGTACATGACGGTGTCGCGCACGGTGCCGTCGCGGCGGGCGCCGTGGTGGCGGATCACGCCATCCTTTTTCGCGCCCAGGCGTTCGATGGCGCGCTGCGAGGCGAGGTTGAAATTATCGGTGCGAAAACCGACCACCGCGCAGCCGAGCGTGTCGAAGGCGTGCGACAGCAGGAGCAGCTTGCAGCTGGTGTTCACATGGCTGCGCTGGACGCTTTTCGCATACCAGGTGTAGCCGATCTCGACCCGGTCCACGGCCGGCAGGATATCGTGATAACTGGTCGTGCCCAGCACCTGGCCGCTCGAGGAATCGACCACCGCAAACGGCACGCGGCCGGCCGTCTCCAGCGCCGTGTGCACATAGGCCTGGGTGCGGTGCGGCTCCGGCACCGAGGTCACGCGCAGGTTCCACAATTCTCCGTCGGCCGCAGCCAGGCGCAGGCCGTCGACGTGTTCCAGCGTGAGCGGTTCGAGGCGCACGCCGTTGAATTCGAGCGCAAGCGGCTCGACGTGGATCATCGGTTCATCCTCGACATCGACAGCAGGCGCTCGAACAGGTGCACGTCCTGCTCGTTCTTCAGCAGGGCGCCGTGCAGCGGCGGCACCACCGCCTTGTTGTCCTTGCTGTGCAGCGCTTCGGCCGGGATGTCCTCGGCCATCAGCAGTTTCAGCCAGTCGAGGAATTCGGAAGTGGACGGCTTCTTCTTGATGGCGGGGATGTCGCGCACCGCATAAAAGCTTTCCAGGGCGGCGGCGAGCAGCTCCCGTTTCAGGCGCGGGTAGTGCACCTGCACGATGTCGGCCATCGTTTCGCGGTCCGGGAATTTAATGTAGTGGAAGAAGCAGCGGCGCAGGAAAGCGTCCGGCAGTTCCTTCTCGTTGTTCGAAGTGATGATGACCAGCGGCCGGTGCTTGGCCACCACCATTTCGCGCGTCTCGTAGACGTAGAACTCCATGCGGTCGAGTTCACGCAATAAATCGTTCGGGAATTCGATGTCGGCCTTGTCGATCTCGTCGATCAGCAACACGACCGGTTCCGGCGCCGTAAACGCTTGCCACAGCACGCCCTTGACGATGTAATTGTGGATGTCGCGCACGCGTTCGTCGCCGAGCTGGGAATCGCGCAGGCGCGAGACGGCGTCGTATTCGTACAGGCCCTGCTGGGCCTTGGTGGTCGACTTCACGTGCCACTGCAGCAGCGGCATGTTCAACGCGGCCGCCACCTCTTCGGCCAGCATGGTTTTACCGGTGCCGGGCTCGCCCTTGATCAGGAGCGGGCGCTGCAGCGTCAGGGCGGCATTCACGGCCAGCTTCAGGTCGCTTGTCGCGACATAGCTTTCGGTG
>Ga0308170_10004822_pt1 | contig 10509 bp, 9 predicted proteins | sample PhyBR2_2_FD_202136 | JGI IMG/M metagenome (GOLD analysis project Ga0308170, IMG submission 202136) | Phyllosphere microbial communities from UC Gill Tract Community Farm, Albany, California, United States - DLSLSB.R2 | ecosystem: Host-associated > Plants > Phyllosphere > Unclassified | place... | reverse complement strand
TCTCCTCCCTCTCGCGCACGCAGAACAACGCGTCGATCCTGCCCTCGCTCATGGACGCTGTCAAGGCCGCCATCGGGCCCAAGCCGTCGGGGTCGACCGCCAAGCGCTACCTCGTCGACGCCTACTGCGGCTCGGGCCTGTTCGCCATCTCGCTCGCCGACCTGTTCGACAAGGTCGAGGGCATCGAGATCGACAAGGCGAGCATCGTCTGGGCCAAGAAGAACGCGGCGTTCAACCACGCCGAGGGCAGGGGCGACGTCGGGTTCCGCGACGGCAAGGCCGAGGACATCTTTGGCGTGCGTCCGCCTCTCTCGCTCTCTCTTTCGCCGTCTCGCTGCGCTCTCCTTGTTCGTCGAGCCCCCCTTGACTCCTCCTCTCGCTCGCCGCGCGCAGTCGATCGAGTTCCCGCGCGACCAGACGACCGTCCTGATCGACCCGCCGCGCAAAGGGTGCGACGACGCCTTCCTGCGCCAGCTCCTCAACCTCAAGCCGGCGACCATCATCTACGTGTCGTGCAACGTGCGCTCGCAGGCGCGCGACATCGGCTGGCTCCTCAAGAAGTCGCACGAGGAGGAGGGCTCGAGCGAGAAGGGGTACCGGATCGAGAGCCTGAGGGCGGCAGACCTGTTTGCGCAGACGCACCACGCCGAGGGTGTTGCTATCCTGCGCAGGGACGTGTAGACACGGTCGCTGCGCTGCATTGCACCTTTATCGCAGAGCTTGAGCTTGAGCTTGAGCGGGTCCGAGCGCGAGCGAGAGCGAGAGCGCCTTTCATCGAGCGAGGACGCCGACCCGCTTCTCGCTGCAGTACACTCTTGCTCTCTGCCGTGCCAAAAGAGAAGAAGAAGAAGTCTATGTGACACGCTGCTCGGGCCTGCCCGTCCACCTGGCTCGACCGAAACCGTCCCGCCCACCGCCGTCCCCGACCGCGCGCCTCCTCACGCCCTCGGCGCATCCACGCCGCCCTCCTTCTCGTGCTTGGCGAGCTCGAGCTCCTGCAGGACCTGGCTCCTTCCTCCCTCGACGCTCGCGATGCCGGCGGGCGCAGCTGCGGCTGCGGGCGAGGCCGGCGCGTCGGTCGGGGCGTCGCGCGTCGCGCGCAGCTTGGCGTCGTAGGACGCCTTCCAAGCGCGCATGGCGGTTTCGGAGCTGCGCGCGGGTGAGGAGGAGGGCGAAGGGAAAGGAGGGGAGGTGGGGGGAGGAAGCAGAGTCAGCGGATGCGGGAGGGGTGCGAGCGCGGTGCCGAGAGGGAGAGGCTCACGGGACGGTTCCTTTTGCGGCGAGCTCTGCAGGCGGGAGGCTCATCAGTGTACTGCGGCAGAGTCTGCGTCCGGAGCTCGATTCGCCGTCGCGCCTGCGACGAAGAAGAGAGCAGTCGAGAGAGCGCAAGACGCACCGTTCCTCGCCATGGTCCGCCACCGCTCCGACTGCACCCGGTGCTGCTGCTCCCACTCGAGCAAGTAGTGATCTGCAGGGTCGACGAGTCAGCATGAGGTCGCTGCCGAGCGCGAGAGGGTCGAGCATGAGGACGAACCGGCGTGAGTGACCATCTGCGAAAAGGGCGAGGAGGAAAGGTCAGCTCGATTCTGCTTCGGCGGTCGGCATTTGAGGGGCATGAGCGCACGCCGAAGATGGCGACCCAGGAGGCGAGGAAGCTGCAGGGGACAGAGCGAGTCAGCGCAGGTCCAGCGGCGGGACGAGGACAAGGAGGTGAGAAGGAAGGGGACGCACGTCTTGCCCGCGAGCGTCTGGCGCTGCACCCAAGGGAAGCTGCACGTTGAGCATCAGTGTCGGTGCCGGCAGGGTACAGGTCGAGCGCTGTGGGAAGGCGTACCGCCAGTTTGCGCTGCGAGGGAGGCGGTGCCGGGGTCAGCTCGTCTCGCTCGAGGGGCTGAGGCACAGGACGAGGACAGCGCGACGCACAGAGCCATCAGAGTACCGCCGACGAGTGCGCCCTGTGTGCGCGACGCGAGCAGAGGTCAGCCTTGGCCGTCGGCAGTGGGTCCGCTCGGCACAGCGAGAGGCGGCGACTGCCACCTCGCGCGCGAGAGAGGGTGGCAGGGCAGGGACGCACCTTGATGAAGCCCTCGCGCGCGCCCATGACCTGGAGGCGGTCTGCATGCGGCGAGAGGAGGAGAGCGAGGCGAGCGTCAGCGACGTCGTCGACTCGGGAGGATGAGGGGGAGCAGGCGAGGCGAGGTGGCAAGGCGCACAGGCAATCTCCTCGTCTTCTGCGCCGTGGCGTGCTCGAGTGGCAGACATGGTGTGCTGAGCTGTAGAGGGAGAGGGAGAGGCCGAGGGGCGAGGCGAGCGGCGCAGGATCCACGGCAAGAAGGTCAACCTCGCGCTCGCCGCTCGCTGTCGCCGCCGAAGGGCCGAACCGCACACCCTTTTCTCCCTCTCTCTGGGCCAGATCCACACGAGCACAGGCAGAGATGACAACAGCAATACACCAACGGCGGGCAGCCGACTAAGAACGAGACGAGCCTGCGACAAAGTGTCCCTCCTCCTCCTCCGCCTCGAGCGACTCGACCAAGCCAACTAGATGACGGCCCGCATCGCCGTGAAGCACCCGATCGACTTGGGCTTCTCGAGCTCCTCGCCCGTCGACGGGTCGCGCCAGATGCCGTCCGTGTCGACCCGCCCGTACTTGTGCGTCGACTGGTTCGTGCGCAGCTGGTCCATCCAGTCGGCGACGAGCTGCGGGTTGTCGACCAGGATGTTGGCCTCCTGCGAGTGCCAGAACGACTGCGAGTCGAGGTTGCCGTTGCCGACGATCGCGCACTGCCCGTCGACCGACATGAACTTGATCTGCGCGGCGGAGGGGGAACGAGCGCGCGTCAGCGAGGGCGTCGCGCAGCAGGACGAGCGAGGACGAGGACGCACGTGGCAGTTCCTCGACTTGTGGATGCTGTGCGCGACCAAGGCGAGCGTCAGTACGAGGCGGCGAGAGCGAGAGGGAGAGGAAGAGGGACGCACGCGTTGAGAGGCCGGATCTGGTCCTTGCCTGCGAGCGCGCAGAGGGGAGCGTCAGCGTGCTGCGCGCCCAGCACGAAAGAGAGGGAGGGAGACGCACCCGTGTACCAGTAGACGTGCAGGTTGCCCTCCTTGCCGAGCTTGCGCAGCTGCCCGTACAGGCGGAACACGACCTCCTCGTTGGTGCCGCCCTGGAACGGGATGCTCTCGCCCTTGTCGTTGAAGCCGAGGCCGAGGAAGAGCGTGACCGGGATGCCCTTGCCGTCCTTGCCGCCGTGCGCGCACGCCTCGACGACGCCTCGAACGATCGGCGCCGCGTTGAGCGTCGGCGTCTGACTGCGGGCGCGCGACGGGCGAGAGAGTCAGCAACGGCGAGCACAGGTTGAGGAGCGCGGCAGGAACGAGACGACGCACATAAAGACGTTCTTCTCGGCGAACTTGAGCGCGGCGAGCCATGCAGCAGCCTGCGGGCAGCGAATGTCGTTGTGACCCGGCGAGCCGTGCGGGCGCCGGTTGACGAGGCAGATCGCTGCAGGGCGGGCGAGGAGTCAGTTCGTGCTCCTCGTGAAGCACAAAGGAAGAGACGGAAGGAGCAGGACGCACGAGAAGGGGCGTGAGCGCGGTGGAGCATGTGCGGCTTGAAGTCGTGGATGAGCTCCTCGTCGACGATCGCAGCGTCGATCTGGTTGATGGCGCCGGCGTTGAGGGCCTTGCTGAGCGCACGAAGGCGCGCACTCGACGCCGTGCCGTTGTTGGGCGTGCTCGAGGGCGAGGTCGGCATGTCGGACGCGCCGTCGGGCGTGATCTTGGGCGGCGGCGCGTGCTTGAGCGTTGCGCCGGTCGGCTCGGGCGCGTCGGGGTCGTCGAAGCCGGGAGGGGTGGGGTCGGACGTGGCGGACGAGGCGGGGTGGAGACCTGCGGGGCGAGGGGCGAGGTCAGTCAGAGCGCGAGGGGAACGTGCGCGACGAGAGGGCCGACCGACGCACCGTTCGTGTGCACAGCGAGCGCCGCCTTGTTGCCCTTAAGCCCTCCCTCGACACCGTTGCCCTCGCCGTTGACGACCGTCCTGTCCTCGCTGCGCTTCGACCCGCCGTCGAAGCCGCTGTCCGCCAAGCTCTCGCCGTGCTCGACCGCATGCGCCGGCGCCGCACTCGGCGCCGCGCCCGCCGCCGCTCCCTCTGCGTCGTGCGGGTGCCGTTGCCCCTCGCCCATGATGCTCGACATGCCGAGCGCGAGCCGAGCCTTCTCCTCGCGCGCCTTCTCGACGAGCTGCGCGACGAGCGCCGCAAACTTGCCCTCGCCGCCGTGTGCCTCGCCGCCCGTGCCGTCTGCGTGCGCCTGCGGGTGCCCACCGAGGCCGAGCGCCGAGAAGGGCCGCGGGTGCGGGCTGTGCGCGTGGCCGACGGCGCTCTCGCGGCGCCACCACTCGGGCGGCGCGAGCGACGCCTGCTGCTCGCCCTTCTGCGCCTCGGCGGCCTGTCGGCTCAGGAGCATGCGCGCGGCCTTGGCCGCCTTGGCGACGTCGATGTTGGCGAGGTACGGGTTGGCGTCGGTAAACGTGTAGGGGAAGAGGTCGGGGTGCGAGGTCGGGGACGGCTCGGTGAGGCAGGGGAGGGTTGGCGACAGCGACTCGTCCCAGCTGATGAGCATGTTGTCGTAGAGCGAGTCGACGACGGGGCCCTCGAGGTGGACCATCATCTGCGTGCAGGACGTGAAGCCTGATCAGCCCCGGGTCCAAGAGGTGCGAGCGAGTGAGGGAGACGAGGAGCGCACCTCGAGGTTTGGTCGGTCCTGGATGTTGTTAGAGTTGAGGAGGGCGACCTTGCGGTCGACGACGAGCGACTTCTGGTGGAACGTGCCGAGCAGGGGACGGTGGAAGTTGATGACCTCGATCGACAGGTTGGGGACGTCCTTCGGGTGCGGCAGGCCGAGCGGTGCCCAGGTCTCCGGCTTGACCGAGACGTGGTTGCTGCACAGAGTACGAGTGAGCTCGAGAACGGCCGACCGGCGAGAGAGGAAGAGGGAGGAGGGACGCACTGCCACAACTGCTGGACGGCACCGCGGTCCCACATGACCTTGACGACGATGCGCGCGCCCTTGCGCTCTCCCACTCGTCGGTCGAGCTCGACGAGGCCCTCTGCAACCTTCTTGACGGAGTCGGACGGCCTGCAGGTGAAGTCGGGAGTCAGCACAGCGTTCGAGAGAGCCGGGTCTCGACGGCGGACGACGCACTGCCAGTAGTCTGCGAGGGGATCGACAGCAGAGTCAGTACCGAACATGGATGCTTGAGAAGGAGAGAACGAGACGCACTCGTGACGAGGAAGACCTCCTTCTCGGCGAGGACGACTGCGGGAGGAAGGAGTTGAGGGTCGGGTCAGTAACTGGGACGAGAGGGCGATAGGCGGTGAGGAGGGGGACGCACTGCAGTCGTGGTAGTGCTGCATGATGTCGGGGATGGTCGAGACGACGCTGAGCGGGATCGTGCCCTGCGTGCCGATGAGCGACGGCGAGACGTTGCCGGCGAGCGGGTCGCGCGTGAGGCACGTGAGGACGTCCGAGTACATCTGCGCGCACCAAGGAGAACGTCAGCTCCTTCGTCTGCAGTCAGGGAAAGCTGAGCGAAGCTGGCTCGAGACGCACCTTGAGGAAGAGGTCGCTCGGGCGGTGGGGGAAGTTGCCGCGCGCCGCCGCCTCGTCGAGCTCTTGCGGCGTCCATGCACGGCCCTGCGCAGTGGGAGGGAAATGGGCGTCAGCCGACTGCGCGCGCAAAGGGTGAGGCGGCCTCCGCCGAAAGCGGACGACGAGCGAGGGAGGAGGCGGACGCACGTATTTGAGGTCGCGCTTGATGAAGAAGCGGCGGTAGGCGCGCTGGGCGAAGTTGGGCTTGGGGAAGAGGCGCCTTGCCGCCTGGCCTGGAGCGACGCCGGCCTTCCACCGCAACGCCGGCCCCGCAGCACCACCGCGGTCGTCGTCGTCGGTCGCGCGCTCCTTCCCCTTGGCGCCCTCGGCGGCGCGCTTGGACCGGGCGAGGGCGTGCGTGACGGTGCGGGTGCGGTCGTGCATGAGCTCGAGGGGCGGGAACGGCAGCGGCTTGGCGAGGGCGAGGAGGGCGGCCGGTTCGCCCGTGGCCGTCCGCCGAGGCTGCGGAGGAGAGGGCGCGGGCGGAGCAGTCGCGGGCGGCAGTGCGCCGCTTTGTGCAGCGTGAGGCTCGGCAGCCATGAGTGGCAGCGGGTCTGGCCTGGGTCGAGGGGTGGGCGGTCGAGAGAGAGAGCGAGGAAGGCGGTGCACGGGAACCAAGAGATGAGGGAGGCCGAGCAAGGCGGAGGCACCTGTGCGCTGCGCTGCTTTGCGGACCTTGCTTCTTACAAGATGCAGCTCGCTTCAGAAAGGCGGGCGAGCCGGACGTCCACGCTCGTCGCGCGCAAAAGGAGAGACTGGACCGCTCTCACGTCGAAGCGACGCTCGCACGGGCCCGATCCACCTTGCGAGAGCGCTAGAGTTACAGGTGCTCGACAAGAAGATACCGATGATTGTGTCGGGGAGCGAGTCTATGGCGAGGAAAGGAGCGAGGGGGAGAGGCGGCGAGTACGAAAGCCGAGCGGTCCAGTCTATCTGCGAGCGACGAGCGTCAGCAACCTCGCTGCGGCCCAGGAGAGCAGAAGAGAGAGAGGACGTACAAAGGGCAGCGCGCGAGGAAGCCTAAGAGACGATGAGGAGGTTATGGACTGCGCGCGAGGGGAAGAAGGAGGAGGTCAGTGACGAGAGCTTGTCAGGCGAGCGCGAGCGCACAGAGCCGAACAGAAGACGCACTTTCCGAGCACCACGTCTCGCCGATGTCGATGACGCCCATGCGGCCCATCTCGTCCTCGTTCGGGTCGTCGAGCGTCTTGACGCCCGCCTCCTCGACCGCCTCCTGCAGCTCGATGATGGCCTCGAGCGACTCGGACTCGGAGCCGATAAAGGTGCCGAAATGGACGCCTGTGTGCGCAGTGAGTCAGTCGAGCTCACAGGAGGAGGAGGAGGAGGAGGAGGAGGAGGAGCGCGAGAGTAGGACGCACCGATCGTGTTGCGGCTGCGGACGTCGAGGTGGATGTCGACGGCGTCGGCGGGCGAGCCGTGCAGCGCGCTCGAGATGTTTTCGTGGTGCAGCTGCGTGTGAGGAGGCCGAGTGAGTCAGGCTTCGAGCTGCGAGGCTCGAAAGAGGAGAAGTAGGGACGCACTCGAAGGCCGATGGCGGAGACGAACCCGAGGCTGCCGCCGCGCCAGATCGGCACGAACGACACGTCGAACGGGCCAAACTTGAGCCCAATCTCGTCAAACGCCGGGCAGACCGGGTGCTGACAGCGGCGGTGGCGGCGGTAGCCCGTGTCGCTGCATGAGGTGGACGAGGAGGAGGTCGAAGAGACGGTCAGTGCTCGCTCGCGCGCTCGCCGATGAAGAGTGAGATGAGGAAGTGAACGCACCCAGCATGAAAGATGGCGCCCTTGCGGATGACCCTCTTGCTCCACCGACCCTCGTGCACGGCCCTGCCAACCTCCTCCTCGGCGCGCTTGGCCTTCGCCGCGCTCTCTCGCGCCCGCTCCTCGGCCGCGACCTTCTCCTCGTCGACCTCGTCCGCCTCGGGCGTAGGAGGGTCCGACACCTTGCCGAGCGCCGTCGGCTCGCCGGGCGAGCTCGTCCCGCTCGCGTGCCCGTCCGCCGCCGCCGGGCTCGGCACGTCGAGCAGGCCCGACTCGCTCCCCGCCTCGCGAGCGTGCTGCCGCTCGCGCGCCATGCGCAGGCTGCTCGAGCGCGAGAGGGGCGGCGGCGCAGGCGGGGTCGACAGGCTGCTGCGCCGGTTCGGGAGCGGCGGCCGCTCGGCGCTCGAGAGGCGGCGCGTGAGCGACTTGGAGAAGGACGAGGAGCGCTGCAGGAGCTGCGAGACCGAGCCGCGCCGAGACGGCGAGGTATCGACGCTGCGAGAGCCGCGGCGCTGCCGAGGCACCTGGAGCGGGGCGACGGGGACGGGGTCGGACGAGGTGGTTGCCGTGCTCGACGTCGGCTGCAGCGACAGGTCGTTGCTCGAGCCGCCGGGCGTCGAGAGAGGCGAGCTGCGCATGGACGGCGGCTCGAGGTGCGCGCCCGTGTCGTGCAGCGGCGACGCCTTGTGCGTGTCGTCGTCGTCCTCCTCGACGGCGAAGTCGCCGTCCTCGGGCTCCTCGACGAGGACCGACTTGGCCATGGCGGCGATGACCTCGTCTGCGTCGGGAGCAGAGACGAACGAGGCGTTCGAGGCGGTCGTGATGGCCGAGTCGTTGGTCTCGCCGCGACCGAAGAAGGGCGCCGGGTTGGGCGCGTCCGACTCGAGAAGGTGCTCGACGACCCAGCCGCACCACAGCGTCGACCCTTGGTCGGCGGGAGAGCGACCTGTTGCGAGGACGAGAGTCAGCTTTGATCGAGATGGGATTGCCAAAGAGGGTGCGAGAGAAGGAGGGGGACGCACCCGAGTTGTGCTGCGCCGGCACGCACGTGAAGCGCACTCGCTCCTTCTCCCTCGGCGGCTCGCTCCTCGTGGACTGCGAGCGACCCTTCTGCCCGCTCAGGAAGTCCTCGTCGGGCGGGGTAGGTGCGGCGAGAGGAGGAGGGACGAGGCCAAAGTCGGACGGCGTGAGGTCGACGTCCTGCCACCAGTCGAGCTCGATGATCTGCGACAGCGGGACGCCGCTCGCGAAGAACCACTGCTTGTTGCCTGTTGCAGGACCTGCGTCAGTGCTGAACTCGCAGAGATGCGCAGAGGGAGAGCGGGACGCACCGAGGGGAACGAGGAACTTGGCTCGCGGCCATTTGTCGAGGACCTGCTTGACGCTGCCGGCGTCGAGGTGGTCGTAGCTGCGATGCAGAAGAGGCAGCATCAGCTCGAGTCTGCGGCGCAGAGGTAGACGAGGGGGCGAGCGACGCACTGGTTGTGCGAGATCAAGACGGCGTCGACGCCGGGCAGGTCCTGCACCTCGCACGGCGCCGCGCGCAGCCGTCCAGGGCCCGTGTAGCTCGTCGGCCCTGCTCGCTCGCTAAAGATCGGGTCGAACAGGAGCTTGAGCGTCGTGCCCTCGCCCTCGGCGTACTGGTCCTCCTCGTCGACGGCGCCTTTGCCGCCGCCGCGCACCTTGGCCTCGTCCGCCTCGCCGTCGACGCTCCTGCGCCTCAGGCCCGACAGCGGGTCCGGCGCGACGTCGAGCGGCAGCTGGACGTAGACCGACGCGTGGCCGAGCCAGGTCGAGCGCGCGAAGCCGGCCTTCTTGCCCGTGCCGTCGCCCTCGGCGGCCCGGCGGAGCTCGCGGACCTTTGCGCGGCCCCAGTCGCCCGGGTCGAGCACCTTGAGCTCGCGCGCCTTGGGGTGCTTGTTGAGGTGCAACTTGGGCCAGCCGAGCCAGGCGCCGCCGAACAGGAGCTCCGAGGCGGTCGGGGCGGACGCGCTCGGCCACGGGTTGCGGTAGGTGACGGTGCCCGTGATGGGGTGGACGACGTGGTGCGCAGGGCGGTCGGGCGGCGACTCGGGTTCGAGAGGATGCGGCACCATCGTGCGGAGCCCGAGGTCGGCGGGAGGGCGGGCCGAGGGGGAGTCGAGAGGGGCGAGGTGCGCCGGCGTGCTGGCGGTCGAGGTGTGCGGAGCTGGCTGGTCGTGCTTAGCAGCGCGCGCGAGCGTTGTAGAGCGAGGCGTTGGCTGAAAGCGGAGTGGCTCCTCCGCAGCCGGTGACGGCCCGCTCGCGGCGACTCACTTTTACGCTCTCGAAGTGGACCTGCAGCGCTCTCGCACTTGCTCCTCGACAGGCATTGCACTGCTATGAAGGCTCTTGCGGGTCGCGAGCGAGATGGCCCTCGCACGAGCACGTCCCGCTTCTCGTTCTCTCGACGGCGCTCGACGTGCTGCAGGCCCGAGGAGTTCAGGAGCGACTGGCTCCGCGACATGTTACAGATGGGTCGAAGAGGGCGAGTCGTCCTATCGCCAAGGAGGAGAAGCCCTGCTGGCTCAAGCCGGAACGCGAGCAACCAAAGGGGCGTCGGCGGTCGGTGCGGGCGGCAGGACGTGCGGCGCGCCGTGCGTCATCGGTCGCAGCGAGTTGTAGTGCTGTGAGATAGAGGAGAGCAAGAACGAGGTCAGCTTCTTGCTTTAGAGCGGCTGCAGCACGGACCTCGAGGCGGCCTGACGAGCACGACTCGAGACCTTGACGACGAGCACGAGGAAGGAGGAGACGCACCTCGCCGAGGCCGTACATCTTGCGGTGATAGCTGCGAGCAAAATGAGCAGCGTCAGCTCAAAAGACGGACGAGCGCCTGGAGGGAGGGAGACGAGGACGCACGAGATGAGCATGGCTCGTTCCCGCGGAAAGTCGGACCCGTGCTCGACCATTTCGGTCCCTGCCTGCACGACGATGACGGGCGCCTCGTAATGGAGCGACAGGGCACGGATCTGCGGTCGAGGGGTCGGATCATCAGCGCCGGGCTGAAGAGGAAGACGACGGTCGACAGGAAGGAGCGAGAGACGCACCTCTGGCT
>Ga0308170_10004820_pt1 | contig 10517 bp, 8 predicted proteins | sample PhyBR2_2_FD_202136 | JGI IMG/M metagenome (GOLD analysis project Ga0308170, IMG submission 202136) | Phyllosphere microbial communities from UC Gill Tract Community Farm, Albany, California, United States - DLSLSB.R2 | ecosystem: Host-associated > Plants > Phyllosphere > Unclassified | place... | reverse complement strand
CCGCTGAAGACCCCGCTCCTCATGGACTTCCTCAACACCCCGGAGAAGCTGCACCGCCGGCTGGTGCACAGCCCAATGGGCCGATTCGGCGAGGCGGTCGAGCAAGCGCTCGCGGTCGTGTTCTGTGAGTCACGCGAAAGGCCCAAATCGCCACCTTGCCGAATCGCCCTCGTTGACGGTAGTGGCCTCGGACGACTCGAGCTTCGTGAACGGGACGGACTTCCTCGTCGATGGCGGTCTGACAAAGTGCTACGTCGTGAGTCTGATGCGGGATTGGGTTCGTGCAGGACTGACATGCAGACGGCGGACGGGGAGTCGATGGTGGGTCCGGCAAACCAGGCGTCTACGCTTGGGCTGTGAGGAAGAGGAGGGTAGACGCCAAAATAGGACAATTGCGCAGGCTTCGGGGTCTGTTAGCTCATGTATGTAACAAATGCTGAACAGCCGTTTGAACTTCCTCATGTTTGGCAATCAAAGTGGTTGCCGAGAGCAGCACTTCTGGCTGGGTCTGTTCGGGACACGAGTGGCAAACGACAAAGCGCCTGAAGCCCGCTCGTGCGCATACGGACCGCTCGTAGAAGCAGACTGTTGAACCACTGCTGTTGGGCACTCGATAAGACACATCGCATACACCTTCCGAATCCAGCTTGCAGGAATGCAGCCGGTAACGGCGGTCCGGGTGGGTCGCTTGGTGAACGATAAGGGGGAAGTTGATCGGAGTTGTTGGCGATGTGGTCCAGGTAGTCTCCAGGTTTCAAGGCTGAGCAGGAACGTGGGATTTGGGTCGGGCCGATTGAATCTAGGTGTGCCTCTCGGCGCGTGTCTCCGGACTCAGATACCCGACGTCTGGACGCTGTAGTGTGCGTACTGATAGGTTTTGAGCAAGAACTGGGGATTCATTGCTTCTGCCCCCTTGTACTAAAATACATAAAACTGACTGATCTACAGTCGAATGCTTCTTCCACGCAACGTTCCAGAAATGCATCCGAGATGAGTGTTTACAGGTGAGACGGGCCTTTCAGAGAGCGCTGAGCAGCCCAGCCGATTATATACAAGCAGATCTAGGTCCACCATCACGACACTCCCCGACCCCAGCCCGCCTTCCCTGCGCCCTATACCCAAGAAATGCAGCCCGGGGTCACAGCCCGTCCCCTATTCAAACACCTCCGTCATGAAGACATAAGTAATCCCCGTTCCATCGCTCGCCCCCTTGGCGGTCAAAAGCCGACACCGATCCGCCAGGATCTCGCCCACAACCGGCGCGCCGCAGAAGAACACGCCCACCTTGAGCTTCTCGCGGCCCGCCCCCGTGCCCTTCATATACGCGACCATGTCATCGTAGTGCGCGTCCAGGATCTTGACAAAGTCGGGCCGGCCGAAGTGCGTCGAGTTGACCAGGCCCGTGAGGCTCGACTCGGGGTGCTCGTCCGTCCGGTGCATCTCGAGCAGCCAGCGGTACACGTGTGTCGCGATCGACTTGCGCTGCTGCGTCACGTGCGTCTGGATCCGGATGTCGAGGTGCGGCTCGGGGTCGTGGGCCTTGTGCCACGCCTGGGAGCGGGAGATGGAATTGAGGAGGGAAGAGAACCACGCGAGGTGGTTCTTGTCCCGTACGGTCCAGTGGAAGTCTGTGCGGCGGTAGTCCACGGCGTAGACCCGCCGGGCGCAGCCGTCGTCGTCGTCGTCGTCGTCGTCGTCGGCATCGGAGGAGCCGAGGCGGCGGTGTCGGTGCGGGGTGTCTTTCTCTGACTGCCCGCGGATCCGGCTCGCAGCGCGGGAGAGGGCCGCACCGGTCCGAGAAGCCGTGCGAGAGAGTGACCGCCCCGAGTCGCGCGTGTTGGTGCGCGACAGAGAGCGCGAGCGCTTGCGCGACCTGTGCCGGTGCATCACGACCTTTTCGACATCACCGGCCCCGCCCAGCCCGTCCGGTCCCCCGTGCTCCGCATCGTCCCTTGTTTGGAGGTCGCGCAGTATGCCCGAGAAGGGCGTCACGCCAATACCGCTCCCGACGAGGATCGTGTGTGAGTAATCGTAGAACCTCTGAGCCGGTGCGCCAAAGGGACCGTTGATACCCACCTGAATTCGGGCCACCCTCGCCCCGTCCGCCAGCTCTTTCAGGCTTTTGGTCCAGTTCCCGCCGACCTTGATGTTCACCTTCATGTCGTTGCCCACACATTCCGACACGGTGAAAGGGTGCCACTGCCAGAACGAGATGCGCGGCACCTGGAGGAAGATGTACTGTCCGGCCTTGTAATCCCAGAACCGGGTGTGCGGGATCGTCGCGATGACCTCGAGGGTATCGTCGTCGAGCACCGTGAGCGTCGCCGGGATGTGGCGGAATCCGATGAGGACGCGGGTGACGCGCTCGACGATGACCATGAGCGTGGGGAACGCGAGCCAGTAGCCCAGCATCGGAACCTGGAGGAGCGCGACTGTGCCGTGCGCCATGAGAAGGCCGATGATGGGGTACATGAGCAGGTGGCCGAGCTGGAAGACCTCGTAGTTCCAGCGCCGGATCTTGGGCATGGACAGGAACGACATGATGTATATCAGCGCGAGGGCCGATATGCCCGTGTACCCGGGTCGCAGGCCCGCGAACCCCTTGTACGTGTCCGGAGGCCCCGCCACGCCCGTCGCGGACTGGACGGCCGCGGGGCGGCGGCTGCCAAACACGAACGAGCCCGTCAGGTGGCCGATGGCGTGCAAGGTCGAGAGGACGAGGGTGAGGATGGACATGTAGATGTGGAAGTCCTGGGACAAGTCCCAGTTGATGTATTTGCTGACGCGGTACGAGCGGCGGAGGAACGTCGAGAAGTAGCGCGACATCGAGAGGATGAGGAAGAAGAACGTGGGGTACAGGAATCCCGCGGCCGTCTTGGCCATGACGACGCCCCAGCCAAAGGCCGCGCGGTACTGCGTCTGCGTGATGTACTTGATCATCTGCCACAAGCCGAAAGCGAGCTCCATGGCCACCACGAAGGCGATGAACAGCACCTTGGGCCCGTGGACGGACCACCAGCTGCGGAAGCGCCGCCACCTGGGCAGCCGGCGCATGTACTCCTTCTGTTCCTCGTCGTCCGCCTGTTCCTGCTTCATCGACGGGATCTTCCACCGTCGCACGCGGGCCTTGAACTCGGCCCGGGATAGCCGCGAGGCCTGTGAGCCGATCATCGCCCGCAGGAAGGCGTGGCGCGCGCGGTCCGACTTGGAATCGTGGTGTAGGTTGTACGGCTTTGCCTCGGGCGCGATCTCGTCGTGTACTGCATCCAGCGCCCGCTCAATCTCGTCGTAGTCGATATAGCCGTCCCGGTTGTGGTCGAGGTGGTCGATAAAGTCGTCAATCTCCGCGTCGGTGAGGTACGTGCGGTGGTGCTGGGGCACCCGTGTAGCATAGCGCGCAAGCGAGGCGGACGAGCCGCTACGCGACAGAGCGGGTCGGCCCGTGTCGTACCGCGTCAGCGAGGACGACGACGTGGACGTGGGGATGGGCGGAGGCGGCGGTATGGTCTGGTTGACAGATGTGGGGGAGGATTCCCGCGGGATGGAGTGCGATTGCGACCCGCCGTGGACAAGCGAGCGCGTCGAGGAGGAGTTGTGCAGAGGCTGGGAGGGCACTGGAGTTACGCCTGAGTTGAGGCTGGTGCTTGAGCTGCTGTCAGCCCCAGGCCGGCAAGGAGGTGTATTCGGTCAACAAAGGGTGCTCCGCTCAACCCCGACGTCCGCGCCGACTCACGCGCTGCGCATCTTCAAGATCGACCTCGGCGGCCCCAGCGAGCCCGATGATGTCGCGAGAGACAATTTCGGAGCAGGGGGGTACGGATGTTCGACCTCCGCAGGACTTGTCGTGTCGCTCATGAGTCCAGGCGACTCCGTCCGGGGTATGCTCGGGCCGATATGAGTACCATCGTCCGGCAGCGCTTGTCGCTGTCTGCCCGTCAAGGATGTAGTTGATCGCGAGGTCTGGACGGGCGGTCCCAGCTCGGGACGGTCCTTCGGGCGATCCGCGTATGCCATGGTGCTGCGTCCGACACCTAATGGGGCCGAAGCCTGCTATCAATGCTGGGCCTGACTTTCAGCCATCCCGTTGCTCCTCGTGAGACGTCACGCACCTGGTCCTTGTCTGCTGCTCAAGGTTCTGTCAAAGACCGACCGCAAAGAGTCGGTTCGCGAGCTGCAGGCTTAAGGCAAGGTTGGCTCTGTCGGCTGTGGGTTGTCCAAAGGAGGGTCGAAGCGTTGTGGAATGCGAGTCTGCCCGGATTGTCCCTGTGACAGATTGTGATCACCCCTGCAAGACAAAGGTACCGGACGTATATATGTTACATCTCGGGGTAGCGATGTATGCACAGATCCCATCTTTGTCGTTGCCATCGCCGTCGCGTCGACGTCAACGTCAGAAATCGCGAGTACGCCAAGGCGCTCCTTATCCAATGCGCGTCTCGGCATCTCATCTCGGCCTTGGCACGACACCGTCTGCTATCGCGGATGACGTATGGGCTAACGAGGTGCGCAGCGTGCGTGGCTCGGTGTTCGCCCGTCGCGCTTGCGGGCCATCGTTGGCGCCAGACGTGAAGATGTGCCCGCGTGCAATGGCGTCGGCGACGCTGAAACGTGTGTTGATGGTACATCGCGACGACCAGGGACAAGGCGAGCCGTGGGCGCTGTTACAGGCACGAAACGGCAGGGGCGGGCATCGGCGTCCGAGTGCTAAAGCCGACTCTCGTCCATGAGTCTGCCTGATCCCTCTGTGGCCTGTCCATCCTGTCCATGCACGCGTCCTGGACGCGACCTGCAGGAGAGTTATACTTGGCCGCAGCACGCGCGGCGTCTGTTTTCTTGCCGCTCGTCGGCCAAGTGGAGCGGCAGCCGCTTGGTTCAGCTTGGCACTGCTTGTCTTGTCGGTACTCGGCCACTGTGACTTGTCAGCCGCTGCGGCTGCAAGCAGAGCTCTGCGTCACGGCATGAGGGGGTCCGTCGATGGTCCACACTCCCGGATGCACGGAGACATGGTCAAAGACACTTCCTGGGGAGGGATGACCAAAATCGGCTGCTCCCTTCACCTGTCTTGGGGGGGATCAGTTAGGCGCGCATCACTTGAGCGAGAGATCACCGTGGCGATTGTACTCGAGCATGCCTCCTGCTTCCTCTCATCTTGCAACAGCAATAGGTGATGATTGCGAGCGCGAGGGCACCGCGACACTGATCGGAAGCTGACGTCATCTCGCAGCCTGACTGCTCGATCGCGACTGACAATTCAGACTTTGACCTTTTGATCGACTTTGACTCACACCGCACCGCGATTCCGTTCACTCTTTCCATCCTACAGTCGGTAATCCGCGCACCATGACGACAAGAAGAGCTACGCGGCTAGCGAGCACGACCGCCAGGCGCGCCGCGACGCCGCCCACAGCTGCATCGATCAAGGCCGAACCGACTTCCACCCCTCGGCGCGCATCGAAGCGGCGGAGAGTCGATGCGCCGGCCCCGGCTCCGGACTCGCCCATAAACGAGGTCAAGCCCAAGCTCTCCCAATCGCCCTCCCTCACACCTCCACCGGCCGACACGACCGCGCCGTCCAAGCCGACCCTCGCGTCGCGCAAGCTCAAATCGCACACGACCTCGTCCACACACCCGCTCGGCCCGTTCCCCACTTTCCCCCATCCCACCGCGGCCGCCGCTGCGCTCGCGCACGAGATCCTCGCGCGGCAACACGGCCCGCGCCTGCGCCCCGCGAGCGTGGTCGCCGACCCGACCCGCGCGGGGTGCGGCGACTCGCCCAGCGTGCTGGACGCCCTGGTCCGCACGATCCTCTCGCAGAACACCAGCGACACGAACTCGACGCGGGCCAAGCTGAGCATGGACCGGGCGTACGGGTCCTCGGACGCCTGGGACAAGATCGCGGCTGGGGGGCAGGCGAAGCTCGAAGAGTCCATCCGGTGCGGGGGACTGTCGCAAGTCAAGAGCAAAGTCATCCTCAAAATCCTGGACCAGGCGCACGAGCGGTATGGGCAGTACTCGCTGGACCACCTGCACAGGGCCAGCACCGAGGACGCGATGTCCGAGCTGCTGTCGTTCGATGGCGTCGGGCCAAAGACGGCCTCGTGCGTGCTGTTGTTCTGCCTGCAGCGGGACGACTTTGCGGTCGACACGCACGTCCACCGCATCACGGGCCTGCTGGGTTGGCGGCCCAAACATGCAAATCGGGAACAGACGTATGCGCACCTCAACAAGCGGATCCCGGACGAACACAAGTACGGCCTGCACATCCTGCTGGTCACGCACGGGAAGCGGTGCGACGAGTGTAAAGCCGGAGGGCGCAGCACGGGCAAGTGCGAGCTCAGGCGGGCGTTCAGGGATGGCGCGCCGAAAGAGGAGTCGGTGGTGGGCATGAATGGGGTGAAGGGGGAGGTGGAGGGGCTGGAGCGGATGGACGATCACGACGGCGTCAAGGTGGAGATCGAGGAGGACAAGGTCGAGCCGGAGGAGCTGGTCAAGGCGGAGATCGAGGTGGAGAAGAAGGGCGGGGTGGACGCCGCACATGGGCTGTCGGTGGGAGAGGAAGCGTGAGCCTGCGCGATGACAACGGAGCAGTCAAGGAGGGAGGGACAGAGACATCGTCCGAGCTCGGTGAGTGCTTGCGCCCTGCAAAGACGCCGAGAGATCGTCGTCGCTCGCTCCGAGGCCACTTGCGGAACCGTGAATGCTCATGTCCCAGGCTGCTTGCTACTCGAACGATCTTTTTTCCTCCCCTCGCAAATATCAGTCGGCCGTGCGGCCTGCCACTCGGACCGGCTGCGCCGAGGGCTCCCCACAGGCTGGACAGCATACAAATTGACACTGGACCGGCGCACCAGCCAGAGCGCTGCCCCCGAGGGTGGGCACGGGCATTCGGACCGGCCGGGGCGCGGGGCCGAGATCAAGCCAGAACGCCCGGTGTGGAATAGATGGACGCACTCGAGCTACAAACTGCAAGCGCAGACCACTCAGTTCGCTTGCGTGGATGCATCAGTAAACGAGCCACGGTATGTGCATGCTGCTATCGGTTCGGTGCTACATGAGTCCCCCGGTCCGGGCACGGGGGAAGAAGACTGTCCATGGTGCGAATGGCTGTTCCGCGTCCTTTCGTTCATTATACGTTCAAATGTCCATATCCACGTCGTTTGCCCGAGACTGTCCATCACCAACTGCGGCGTGCGCAGGTCACACCGTCCAGCGCTGGTTGGCGTTGTTCGAGAAGCACTGCGATGAGCACCCGTCCCGGCGTGCTGACGATGACCGTGTGCGCGCCCGACTCACCTGCCACGTCTGCAGAACGTTCCCGTTCGCCTTGTTCCCGTCTGGGCGTCAGCACTGGCCTTCCCGCCTGTGGGGTGCACACTCACTGGTCAAGTCGAGGCACTGGTTGTTCGTGCCCAGCGCGATCTGGTTGCCGCTGTTGTAGTTCCACGTCTGTGCGGGGATACCGTTGTAGCACTGCCGTCAGCTCGGCGCTGACGCTGAGCGGGGGCACTCACCGTCCAGATCTTGGCCTGCACGCCGTTCGCGGGGTTGCTCCCCGCATCAAGACAGAAGTTGGTCCCTGCCAACTTGACGCTGCCTGTCGTGCCCTGCGCAATGATCCAGCGCTGGTTCGCGACGTTGGCGCAATCTCGGATCCTGCCGTCAGCCGTGTCCGCTCCGGGTTCCCCCTTGGTCAGGCCACTCACTCGACGAGCGCGCCGTCGGACTGGCCCCGGGCTTGGAGGCACTTGGTGTTGTCTCCGTTGGGGTGGATAGCGCGGCCGGTCGCTGAAGGCGGGGCGGCAGACGACGAGCTGGGTCCAGTCGATGACGAGGACGACGAGGTGGAACTGGCCGAGGACGACGAGCTGGGCGGTGGGTTGGGGCCCACGTTGTCTTGCTTGATCAGGTCGGCGGCTCGTTCGGCCTGGAGTCAGCGCGGTGTTGGCAGTACGCTACGCCCAGGATCAGTCGCGCCACTCACCAAGCCATACAGCACCGACATGAGATGCGACGACACCTGGAAAGGCAGCGTCGAGGCATCGACGACTCGAAGTCCGTTTACTCCGTACTGATCTCAGCACAGTCCACCCGGTCCATCCGCCGCTTCGCCACCTGCGAGCGGACGCGCGCGCACTCACCAGCCTGTTACGCGGGTCGACACACCCTCCCAGGTCCCGACTCATCATCGCGGCCGTTCCGATCGGGTGCCAGTTGCTCCTGTAGTTTTGCTGGGCCCAATTGGACCACGCCTGCAGGTCCGCGCCGTTCCCGACCGCGCCGCCGGGGACGCTCTCGCCCGTGACGCTGTTGCTCAATGGGGTGGACTGCGAGACGGTGCGCGTGAAGCGGGCCGTCGCGCCCTGCGCGAGCCGGTCAAACTCGTTGGAGAAGTACTTGGGGTCGATGGCGGTGTTGGACGCGTAGGCCTGGTTGTCCCTGATCTTGACGGAGCCGCGGCCGAAGGGGAGCAGGTACCACGAGTCGTACCCGAGGGTCGTGCCTGCGGTCAGTCGGGTCCGCGCGACCACTTCCCGCCCGGGTCGACCGGGAGGGGGAGGACAGATGGCGTAACGCTCAAGACACGGAGGGGGCTTCGGACCGGACGCGGCAGGACGTACCAAACGAGTAGTCGAAGCTCTCGGAGAACCCGACATTCTTGTTCAAGATCCAGTCGCGTTGGATCTCCAGCACCTGCTGCAGTCCCGCGGCGTTGGAGTGGGAGCCAGAGTTGACCGCCGCCTGGGCATAAGCCGCAAGGTTGCTCTGCAGCATGCCGCGCATCAGCGTCGCGTCAGCGCCGTTGACGAGGTCCTGCCGTCAGCGCGTGCCTTATTGCACTGTGCGTCTTCCGCTCGGGCCAAGGCCCACTCGCATCCCCGGCAGTCAGCTCACCTGGAATCGCGGGAAGATGATCGGCTGCCCGCCACCCCGGTTCGCGTTGAACGACCAGTCCGTGGTGGTCGTCGTCTGGTCGATGAGGTTCAGGCCCACCGGGAGGTCGACCCTCTGCGTGACGCCCGCCGCGGCGAGGACGTCTCGCGGACCGATACCCGACTGTTGGAGGATGACGGGCGTCTTGATGCTCCCCGCGGCCATGATGACCTCGCGGCGCGCGCTGGCGGTGTAGGTGTTTCCCTTTTCGTCCCGGAACTCGACGCCGGTCGCTCGCGGGGTGGAATCGGACGAGAGCTGGAGCTTGCCGACGTTGGCACCGGACAGGACTGCTGTGAGCGCTCGACCGGTGGAGGTGCGACGACATACTGGTCAGGTTCGGCTTGGACTTGTTCCAGAGGTATCCTCGGTCTGGGGTAAGTACGCCGATGCGAGCGCCCGACCTGACTCACAGGCGTCGATCCTCGTCCCGCCCGAGCGGGTGTTGGCGATGGGCGCGGCGCCGCCCGGGTTGCCGCAAGACAAGTCGGTCACATACGGCATGCGCTTGAGGACGGTGCTGTTGAAGTCGCGCTCGAGGTTGCTGGGGAAGCTGGGCGTCAGCACGATCGATCGTTCGACGGTGCATGATCTGGACGCTTGCGCCCAATGCCCGACTCGACTCACCCGTTCGGGTCGTACTGCACATTGACGGGCCCGTTGCTCGCGTGGCAGGCACCATTGTACGTCACGCCCGCGGCAGCCTGCGCGGCGGGCGGGGCCTGGAAATTCTCTGCGCGGCGCATCTGCCGTCAGCCCACGCCCACGCCCAACAATCGACGATCCCGCTCGGTCGCCGTCGGACCGCCGGGTCACTCACGTAGGTCTGCAGCGAGTTCCAGTTAAGCCCCGTGTTACCGACCTGCTCCATCGCGTCGATCTGGAGTCAGCTCCGCTCTAGCCCCGTCCGGACCCGAAGACCTTGCGAAGGAGTACCCACTTGGAAATCGTGCGGCTTGGACCAGGCCAGGCCGTTGATGCACGTGCTCCCGCCGAGAGCCCTTCCCGACCGCATTGTCTGCTGCTGTCCGTTGGCGGACGTCTGCGGCACCGTCTTGTATGCCCAGTCGAGCCAGGTCTGGCGTGAGCAAATGCGTAGCGTGGATGACATTGAGTGATGGGGGAACATGGAGATGTGGAAGAGGCACGAGGCAGACTGAGGGTAGGTCGACCGGGGAAGGAATGCCGGAGCCGTCCTCGCGGATGGCAGTACTCACGTCGAAGGCTTTTTGGTAGTTTGATGCATCTTGGCATCAGCCCCGACCATCTACGCAGTGCAAGGCAGACCCGCCTGCCTACTCACCAGTGACGACGCTGTTGGCTTCTTCGTTGTATCCACTCTCCACGACCAACACCGTCCGCCCGGCATCTTCCGTCAAGCGCGCAGCGAGGACCACGCCGGTGAGGCCTCCGCCGACGACGATGTAATCGTACGTCTTGCCGTTGACCTGGGACCCATCGTAGATGGGTGCGGTGTCGCGCTTGGTGGCCGGTGCGGCGTAGGTGGGGAGGGCTGTGAGGGGCAAGAGGGCTACGAGTGCTAATAGGTGCATGATGAGAGACGCCGCGCCTGGTTGGGATGTTGA
>Ga0308170_10004817_pt1 | contig 10519 bp, 7 predicted proteins | sample PhyBR2_2_FD_202136 | JGI IMG/M metagenome (GOLD analysis project Ga0308170, IMG submission 202136) | Phyllosphere microbial communities from UC Gill Tract Community Farm, Albany, California, United States - DLSLSB.R2 | ecosystem: Host-associated > Plants > Phyllosphere > Unclassified | place... | reverse complement strand
GATACTGATCGCCAGGTACACGCTCATGGTGATGGCAATGACTTCGATGGCCTGGCCGGTCTGATTGAGCACCGTGCCGGCAAACAGCGAAACCATTTCCGGGTAACCGATACCGGCGGCCAACGAGGAGTTTTTTGCCAGGTTCAGGTATTGGCTGGTCAACGGGGGAATGATCACGCGCAAGGCTTGCGGGATGATGACCTTGCGTAGCGTCGGCCCAGGGCGCAGGCCCAGTGAGCGTGCCGCTTCAGTCTGGCCATGGCTGACGGACTTGATGCCCGAACGCACGATCTCCGCAATGAAGGCCGCCGTGTACACGGTCAGTGCCAGGGTCAATGCCAGCAATTCGGGAATCAGTACCCAGCCGCCGACGAAGTTGAAGCCGGCAAGCCTGGGCATTTCCCAATGCAGCGGTGCGCCGAAGATCAACCCGCATAACGTCGGGATCACAATCAATAGCGCCAGGCCCGTCCAGAATTTATGGAACGGTACGCCTGTCGCTTCAAAGCGCTTGTTGGCCCAGCGAGTCATCAGCACGACAGCCACGATAGCGACCACCACGCTGGCGACAAACGGCCAGAACCCATCGGCCGCCAGCGCCGCCGGCATATTCAGGCCACGGCTGCTGACGAAGAACATGTCACCGAAGTTATGGCTGTTGCGCGGCCCCGGCATGGTCAGGAACACCGCGAAATACCAGAACAGGATTTGCAGCAACGGCGGGATATTGCGAAAGACTTCTACGTAGACCGTCGCCAGCTTGTTGATCATCCAGTTGGGCGACAGGCGCGCCACGCCGATGATGAAACCGAGCAGGGTTGCCAGCACCACACCAATGACGGTCACCAGCAAGGTATTGAGCAAGCCGATCACAAACACCCGGGCATAGCTGTCCGATTCGGTGTAGTCGATCAAATGCTGCGCGATGCCAAAGCCGGCACTGCGCTCAAGAAAGTCGAAACCGGAGGTGATGCCCCGGTGTTGCAGGTTGGTCTGGGTGTTGTGAAACAGGTACCAGCCCAGCGAGACCACCGCCACAATGGTGATGATCTGGAAGAGCCACGCGCGCACTTTGGGATCGCTGAAGCTGAGCTTCTGCTTGGGTGCGCCGATGAGATTTTGCATGGAATGCCCCGCAAGGAATGGAACAGAACATCACCCGGCGGTTGGCCCACCGGGTGATAGAACCATCAGCGATCAGCGCACAGGGGGTGCGTACTGGATACCGCCGTTGTTCCACAGCGCGTTCAGGCCACGGTCGATTTCCAGCGGCGTGCTCTTGCCAAGGTTGCGCTCGAACATTTCGCCGTAGTTACCCACTTGCTTGACGATCTGCACGACCCAATCCTTCTTCACTTTCAGGTCCTTGCCGTATTCACCATCCGCTCCCAGCAGACGGGCGACGTCGGGGTTCTTGGTGGACTTGGCCTCAGCTTCAACGTTCTTCGACGTCACACCGGCCTCTTCGGCGTTGAGCATGGCGTAGCCCACCCAGCGCACGATGGCCAGCCACTCGTCGTCGCCGTTACGCACGACCGGGCCCAGTGGCTCCTTGGAAATGGTTTCCGGCAGCACCACGTAGTCTTTCGGCGCAGCCAGCTTGCTGCGCTGGGCGAACAGTTGCGACTTGTCGGAAGTCAGCACGTCGCAACGCCCGGACTCCAACGACTTGGCGCTTTCATCAGAAGTGTCGAAGGTGATCGGGGTGTACTTGAGGTTGTTGGCGCGGAAGTAGTCGGAAACGTTCAGCTCAGTGGTAGTACCCGCCTGGATGCAGATGGTTGCACCGTCCAGTTCCTTGGCACTTTTCACGCCGAGCTTGTTGTTGACCAGAAAGCCGATGCCGTCGTAATAGGTGATGAAGCCCGGGAATTTCAGGCCCATGCCCGCATCGCGGGAACTGGTCATGGTGGTGTTGCGCGACAGGATGTCGACTTCGCCCGATTGCAGCGCGGTGAAACGCTCCTTGGCGTTCAACTGGCTGAACTTGACCTTGGTGGCGTCACCAAAAACCGCAGAGGCCACGGCGCGGCAGTAGTCAGCGTCAATCCCGAGGATCTTGCCGCTGGCATCCGGCACCGAGAAACCCGGCAAGCCGTCACTTACGCCGCATTGCACAAAGCCTTTTTTCTGCACGGCATCCAGGGTGGCGCCCGCCTGAGCGAAACCACTGACCCCCAGTACAGCCGCCGCTGTGACGATGGCCAGGGTGGACTTCAATACCTTCATTACATACCTCCAGTTGCTCTTGTTGTGTCCAAGCTCCAACCTCAGCGCACCCTTATGAGGCGATATCGACCCGTGTTGGCTTTTTTTGGGGTCAAGCAGCATGAGGTTTTTGCGGTAGTTCCAGTTGCTTTCCCACAGGCGGCAGTCACTGATAGTGTTACCGCCCTAGGAGAGTTCTGACATCCACCTGCACATAGCAAGGCGCGTACCAGAGTGCTGGCCGAGTCGTTGCCCGTCCTGTTCAGTGGTAAAAGATTCAACCTTGCGACATTCTCTTAACAGATCAACCTGTCGCGCACCGTCCAGACGCCCCCAATCCAAGCGTGCGCACATATATGGAGCAGACATGACCGACCCCTTGATTCTTCAGCCCGCCAAGCCCGCAGACGCCTGCGTTATCTGGTTGCATGGCCTGGGTGCCGATCGCTACGACTTCCTGCCGGTGGCCGAGGCCCTGCAGGAAAGCTTGCTGACCACCCGCTTCATTTTGCCCCAGGCGCCCACTCGTCCGGTGACCATCAACGGCGGTTATGAGATGCCAAGCTGGTACGACATCAAGGCCATGAGCCCGGCGCGCTCGATCAGCCTGGAAGAACTGGAAACCTCGGCCAACATGGTCACGGATTTGATCGAGACACAAAAGAGAACCGGAATAGACGCTTCGCGAATTTTTCTTGCGGGCTTCTCCCAGGGTGGTGCCGTGGTTTTCCACACGGCGTTCAAACACTGGGAAGGTCCATTGGGTGGCGTAATTGCCCTCTCCACGTATGCACCGACCTTTGACGAAAAGCTGGAGTTGTCCGCCAGCCAGCAACGCACCCCCGCCTTCTGCCTGCATGGCCAGTACGACGACGTCGTCCAGAACGCCATGGGTCGTAGCGCCTACGAGCATTTAAAGGGCCGTGGTGTCACCGTGACATGGCAGGAATACCCAATGGGGCACGAAGTGTTACCCGAAGAGATTCGCGATATCGGCACCTGGTTGACCTCCCGATTGGGCTGAAAACCGACGTTTATGTAGCCGTATGACAGACGCACTACGCCGCGCCCGATTCTTGCATTACACTGGCCGGCGTACATTCCTTAACCAATTAATGAGATGACCGTGCTCAAAGCACTCAAGAAGATGTTCGGCAAAAGCGAGGCTGAGCCGCTCGCGCCTGTTCCCAGTGCTCCTGCCCCCAAGCCCGGCAACCGCAATGACGGTCCACAGCCTGGCCGGACCGCGCCTGCCGCCTCACCGAAAAAACCCACGGTGACGCCGCCTGAACAGGTAACCCCTGCCGAGGCCGCCCCAGCACCTGCGGCCAAACCTCGTCGCGAACGCGCGCCCAAGCCGCCGGTGACCCCGTGGAAACTCGAAGACTTCGTCGTCGAGCCCCAGGAAGGCAAAACCCGCTTCCACGACTTCAAGCTGGCCCCGGAACTGATGCACGCCATCCAGGACCTGGGCTTCCCGTACTGCACGCCGATCCAGGCGCAGGTGCTGGGCTTCACCCTGGCCGGCAAAGACGCCATCGGCCGCGCCCAGACCGGTACCGGCAAGACCGCCGCATTCCTGATCTCGATCATCACCCAGCTGCTGCAGACGCCGCCGCCCAAGGAACGCTACATGGGTGAACCGCGCGCCCTGATCATCGCCCCGACCCGCGAGCTGGTGGTGCAGATCGCCAAGGACGCCGCCGACCTGACCAAGTACACCGGCCTTAATGTCATGACATTTGTCGGCGGCATGGACTTCGACAAGCAGCTCAAGCACCTCGAAGCCCGTCACTGCGACATCCTGGTTGCCACTCCAGGCCGCCTGCTGGACTTCAACCAGCGCGGCGACGTGCATCTGGATATGGTCGAAGTGATGGTGCTGGACGAAGCCGACCGGATGCTCGACATGGGCTTTATCCCGCAAGTACGCCAGATCATTCGCCAGACGCCGCCGAAAACCGAGCGCCAGACCCTGCTGTTTTCCGCGACCTTCACCGAAGACGTGATGAACCTCGCCAAACAGTGGACCACCGACCCGTCGATCGTCGAGATCGAGGCGCTGAACGTCGCCAGCGAAAACGTCGAGCAACATATCTACGCCGTGGCCGGTGCCGACAAGTACAAGCTGCTATACAACCTGGTCAACGACAATGGCTGGGAGCGGGTGATGGTCTTTGCCAACCGCAAGGACGAAGTGCGCCGCATCGAAGAACGCCTGGTGCGCGACGGCGTCAATGCTGCGCAACTGTCGGGCGACGTGCCGCAGCACAAGCGCATCAAGACCCTGGAAGGCTTTCGCGAAGGCAAGATCCGCGTGTTGGTGGCCACCGACGTGGCCGGGCGCGGCATTCACATCGACGGCATCAGCCACGTGATCAACTTCACCCTGCCGGAAGTGCCGGACGACTACGTGCACCGCATTGGCCGTACCGGGCGTGCCGGGGCTGCGGGTGTGTCGATCAGCTTTGCCGGCGAGGATGACTCGTACCAGTTGCCGTCCATCGAGGCGTTGCTGGGGCGCAAGATCAGCTGTGAGACACCGCCGACGCACTTGCTGCGAGCTGTAGAACGCAAACGCCCCTGATACCGGAATGCGATAAAAAATGTGGGAGCTGGCTTGCCTGCGATAGCATCACCTCGGTTTTTCAGTCACGCCGAGGTGATGCTATCGCAGGCAAGCCAGCTCCCACATTGGTTTCTGCGTCTGGCTGGCTACTTCCAGCGATCCGCTGCGGTGTGGTCACTGCTGCGCCCTTCTACCCAACGCGGCCCCTCGCTGGTATTTTCCTTTTTCCAGAACGGCGCCCGCGTCTTCAGGTAATCCATCACAAACGCACAGGCATCAAACGCCGCCTGGCGATGCGCACTGGCCGTGCCGACAAACACAATCGGCTCGCCCGGCTCCAGCGCGCCGATGCGGTGCAACACCTCCAGCTTGAGCAACGGCCAGCGCTGCTCGGCTTCCACGGCGATCTTGGCCAGGGCTTTTTCGGTCATGCCCGGGTAGTGCTCCAGAAACATCCCCGACACTTCACGCCCATCGTTGAAGTCGCGCACATAGCCGACAAAACTCACCACCGCGCCCACGCCCACATTGGCCGCGTGCATGGCGTTGACTTCGGCTCCGGGATCAAAGGCTTCGACCTGCACACGAATGGCCATGCTCAGCCTCCGGTTACGGGCGGGAAAAACGCGACTTCATCGCCGGCTTGCACCGGTTCATCAAGGCCGCAGAGTTCTTCATTGCGTGCGCACATCAGGCTGCTCTCGTTGAGCACCGCAAACTCCGGGTCCCCGGCCAGCGCCAGGCGCACAGCATCGACGGTGGCGAAATCGCCCTCCATCTCCAGCGAATCAAAGCCTACCGCTTCGGCATAACGCGCAAAAAACAATACGTTGATGCTCATACCTGATCCGCCTTGAAATGCCCGCTTTTACCGCCAAGCTTTTCCAGCAGGCGAATGCTTTCGATGGTCATGCCACGGTCCACCGCCTTGCACATATCGTAGATCGTCAGTGCCGCGACGCTGGCGGCAGTCAGTGCCTCCATCTCCACGCCGGTCTGGCCTGAGAGTTTGCAGCGCGCCAGGATATGCACGGCATCCACGCCATCGGCGCGCAGTTCGACCTTGACCCCGGTGAGCATCAGCGGGTGGCACAGGGGGATCAAGTCACTGGTTTTTTTCGCCGCCTGGATCCCGGCAATGCGGGCCACGGCGAACACGTCGCCCTTGGGGTGGGCGCCGTCGACAATCATTGTCAGCGTTTCGGGCAACATGCGCACCCGCGCTTCGGCCACGGCCTCACGGAACGTCACGGCTTTGTCGGTGACGTCGACCATATGGGCACGACCTTGGGAATCGAGATGAGTCAGCACAGCAATACTCCTGATCAGGAGCAGCGATTGTAAACCCGTGGGTCAAATTTGCGCAGGGCTGTTTCTTCCATAAATACAGGGGTGCACTGCACCAATGCCGCTCTTTGCAGGAGCGAGCTTGCTCGCGAAAAACTCACAGACATCACGCTCATTCAGGAAACACGCGTTATCGTTGACGTTCTTCGCGAGCGAGCTCGCTCCTACAGCGGGCGATGGATGCTGGCAATAGTGCAATGCCCCCCTTTACCCAAAACACCCAAGGTTAGAAACGGAAGGTAAACCCGGCGTTGATTCCGTTGTTGTTACCGCGGTTGGACAGCAAGCCGCTGTAGTTCAGCGACACCAGGGTGTCTTTGGTCAAGGCCATTTCCGCACTGGCCTTGATCACCGCGCCATCCCGGGCGACGGGCACGCTATTAACGGCAAAAGCGGTGTCGCTGCCGGCAAACTTCAGCGAGGCTTCTCGATCGGTATCACCGAACTGATGCTCCCAACCCAGCTCACCGCGCAACGTCACTGCCGAGGTGGAGCTGACCGGCAACTGCGTATGCGCACGCAGGCCCACCGTAGAGAGCGTCGCGTCCTGGCTTTGCTTGCCGGCGTGCAAGGCAGCGGCGCCGCCTTTTTCCTTGAACAAGTCGCTCTGGTAGTTCAGGTACGTGAGGTTGGCAAAGGGTTCGAACTGGTTCCACTGGGTGTAGCCGATCTCGGCAAACACTTGGTCGGTGCGCGCATTGTAATCGGCCTTGGCATAGTCCGACTGGTTGGCGTAAGCCACCCGCCGCGAAGTATCCAGACGGTGCCAGGTGGTGGCGCCGCCCAGGCGCAGGGCAATCGCCTCGAAGCGCTTACCGCCATACACCGACAGGTGATAGTTGTCGCTGTCCGCCGAAGCCGACCGGCCATTGAGGTGGCTCTGGGTATAACCGGTCGCCGCCCCCACACGCCAGCCGTCGCTGACCTCGGTATCCAGCCCCAGCAACACCCCACTGGTAGACGAGGAATAGCCACTGGCGTTGTTGTCACCGCTGACGTTATTGCGCCCACCGAGCAGTTGCACCCAGCCGCCGTTGTCACGGCTATCGATCTGCGCGCTGGAATCCAGTGCCTGGGCCTGTTGCAGACGAGCATTGACCGCTTCGCGAAGGTATCGACTGTCGGCCATTTGCGCCGCCGCAACATCAGAATGCAGCTGCCCCGACAATTGCTTGAACGCATCCCGAGCCTGGGCGGCGGAATCGGAAGCCAACAGGCTTTCGTAAACCGGGCTGCCGGCGCCCAGCTTCTCGGCCGCCGTCGCCACAGCCCGTTCGTTGCGGGTTTGTGCGACGCTGGCGAAGGTCGTCTGGTTGCGCGCTATCGCCAGGGTCAGTTGGTTCGATTGGTAAGCGAGTTGCGTGCCGATAAACAGGTAGTTGGGCGCGAACGCCGCAAACTGGCCATTGATACCCTGGCTGGCGCTGAGGATGTTGAACTGCTGGCCCAGCAAGCTACGCGCCTCAGTGGCGGACAGCAGGTTGGGGCTGTTCTCTAAAGACACGGTCACCACACCGCCATTGAGGGTTGCAACCCCGCTGCTCTGGATTTGGTCGCTGCGGCCACTGGTACCGACTTCGACGGCATACACCGAGCCCGGATTGAAGGTCACGTCGCCGGTCCGCAGCGTGCCAATCGAATGCCCCGGCGCCACGCGCCCGCCAGTGTTGACGGTCAAGGCGCCCACTGTGCCGGTGCCGGCCAGGGTGCCGCCCACTGTGGTCACTACGCCGTTGTCGGCATTACGCGTGCCCACGGCACTGCCATCCACCGTCACGGCAGAGGTCAGCGCACCGTCCACCGACAATTTGCCTCCGCGCACCCAGGTGCTGCCTGAATAGGTGTTCTGGCCTTCCAGCACCAGCTCGCCGTCACCGGACTTGACCAGGCTACCGACGTAAGTGGTGCCGGTGAGCAGGTCCTGGCCACGGGTGAGCGTGGCCTGCTCCCGTGCATGACCGATCTCGTATTCGAACTGATCATCGGCCGAGGCGCTGGCGGGCAGGCCATTGAGCCAGCCCTTCTGTTGCTTGGTCGCCGCCCAGGTGGCCTGCTCGGCAGCGTCTTCCACACGGCGGGCACGAATGGCTTCATCGGAAATCGGGTTGGCCCAGATATCGCGGGTACCGGTAGGCAAGGCCACCGCCACGGCGCCAAGGAACTGCCCCGGCCCTTGCATCGCTTTTTGCAGATTGGGCAAACCCCATCCGCTGACCACACCCGGCACTTGCGGTGTTCCCGGCGCGGCATCATGCACCGGTTGCAGGTTGTCGTAGGTGCGCCCTCCCGTCAGCTCGCCCACGGGCGTGTCCGCACCGTCCGGCGCCTGCAGGCTGGAGGTGGTGAGCAACACATCCCGCGCCTGGCTGGCGGTCATGTAGGGAAAGCGCTGGATCACCAGGGCCAAGGCGCCGGAAACGCTCGGCGCCGCCGCGGAGGTGCCATTGGCATTCGGGATGATTTCGCCCTCAGGCCCGGCTGACGGGATGCCCGATACACCCATTACGCACCACCACTTCGAGGTGCCGCAGCGGTTGTAGACCTGGGCGCTGGTCTCGTCATAGCCGGTGATCGCGAGGAACTTGCCTTCGATATCCGGCTTGAAAAATGGCAGGTTCGCGTTGGTGTCCGGGTTGGCACCGTGGCTGTCGTTGCCCGCCGAGATGATCTGGATAAAGGTGTTCTGGCGGGCCGCGTCGGCCATGGCGTCCATCCAGGTATTGTGCCCGGCGTGGGCCTTGTCCCAGAACGGGCGATAGGCGGCGGTCATGTCACGCAGGTTTTGCGCGGCGCTGTCGCCGACATTGCCAAAGTGGTTCTCCACGTCATCGCGCGAGCTTTGCCCCCAGCTTTGGTTGACGATCGACACGTTCTTGGCCGCCAGGGCGTTGTAGCTGGCCATGAACGCGTTGTAGTCGAGGTCGTTGGAGCCCTGGTACCGATCGTTGTCGCTGCCGCCGGTGTTGGCGACAAAGATATTCGCATCGAAGGCAATGCCGTGCATACCGGTGCCGTTGCGATTGGCGCCGAGCACACCGGACATTTCCGTCCCGTGGCCATCGTTGAACGCCGGGTCGTATTCCCCGGGAATACTGAAATGTTCACCCTGCTTGAACTCGCCGCTGGGCACTTCAAGACGGTAGCGCGGATGGGTGGCGTAGTACTCGCCGGTGGAGGTCACCGCCTGCACGCGGTCCTGACCCTGGGCATTCTTGCCCTGGAATTCGAAGTGCCTGGTAAGGATGCCCGAGTCGAGCACGCCGACATTCACACCCTTGCCGGTGATGCCCAGGGCATAGGCGTAGTACGCGTTGGTGCGGTCCAGGCCAGAGTTGACCTGGGCTTCCGGGGTTTTCCAGGTTTGCGCGTTGGCGCTCCAGTCACGGGTTGCGCCGGCCCAGGATTGCCCGGCGTTCAGTTGCGCGTTGAGGTTGCTGCTCACGCCCGGCTCTACGTAGGTATAGGGCTTGGCGGCTGGCAGGTTGGCGATGATGGCCTTGGAAAAATCGAGAATATTGGTGGTGTAGCGACCGTTGTTGCTGAACAGCCGGCTGCGGTAGTAATCCAGGCGCGAGGTGTAGTCCAGCGGTCGCCGGGTATCGCCGAGCATGGCGCCGATGGTGAGGTTTTCAGGCTGCAGTTCGTAATTCTGCTTGAGGGCCGAGTCGAACTTGCCGGACTGGGCAGCGAAGTCCTTGGCCGCCAGGTCGACGATATCCGCGTAGGCAAACCGCAGGTTCTTGTACACGTCAGTGCCGGGGCCGAACGAGGCGACGGCTTTGCGAAACGCCGATTCCAGCACCTGGGAGGTGTAGGGATTATCTTCGGCCCAGGCCATGGAACCCTGGCCCAGCCAGAGGGCCAGGCCGAGCGCGATAGGTGTCAGGGGTATCTGCTTGAAACGAGTGGCGTGCTTGCGTTGCGACAAAGTGAAGCCATTACCTGCTACGTCCATTTTCCTTTCCCTTTGGATATGTGCGTCATCAATGAGCGATGTATCGGGCTTTTGTAATAGGCAGGGTCACGGTGACCTAGATAGGTCTTCAAAAGGTTCGTCGAATCAAGCAGTTGGTGTTCCGACGGGTCACGCAGTGTTTTTATTGTTTTTTACCGCAGTAAAAAATGTAACAAAATAATTACAAAAACCACAAGCACCCAGGGCGCGTTATCGAAGGCAAATGTCGCCCACAACAAAAACCCCGGATTTCGTGAAAAATCCGGGGTGGTTCGTGGCATTTAGCCACTTGTTGGTTACAGGTGGGATTCGGCGTATTCAGCCAGAATCGAACGAGGTACCCCTTGCAGCGCGATATGCACGCCGTTGGGGAAGTCCTTGAAGCGTTCCGTCAGGTAGGTCAGCCCGGAGCTGGTCGCGGACAGGTAAGGGGTGTCGAT
>Ga0308170_10004816_pt1 | contig 10520 bp, 9 predicted proteins | sample PhyBR2_2_FD_202136 | JGI IMG/M metagenome (GOLD analysis project Ga0308170, IMG submission 202136) | Phyllosphere microbial communities from UC Gill Tract Community Farm, Albany, California, United States - DLSLSB.R2 | ecosystem: Host-associated > Plants > Phyllosphere > Unclassified | place... | reverse complement strand
CATAAAAGGATATCATGAGCTCTCCCGAACTGGTCTTGCGCGTGCTGCGGACCGAACTGCGCGCCGCCGGCATCACCTACAAGGTGCTGGCCGAGCGCATCGACATGAGCGAGTCGAGCGTCAAGCGCATGTTTGGCCAGCATGATATGTCGCTGTCGCGCCTGGCGCTGATCTGCAAGGCGGCCGGTATCGCCATGGAAGACGTGCTGCGCGGCGCAGCCGATATCACGCCGCATGCCGACACCCTGACGCTGGTGCAGGAAAAGTCGCTGGTCGCCCATCCGCGATTGCTGCTGGTGGCCATCTGCTGCCTGGGGCACTGGAACCTGGAACAGGTAGTGGAAACCTATGCGCTGACGCAGGCCGAATGCATAGGCTACCTGGCCGAACTGGATCGTCTGGGGCTGATCGAATTGAAACCGCTGAACCGCTACAGCCTGCGCGTCTCGAACGCCTTTCACTGGCTGGCCGACGGCCCGGTGCAGCAATACTTTCGCGAGCATGTGGTGGCCGATTATTTCAGCGGCCACTTCGACGGCCCCGGCGAAACGCTGATGTGCATCCCGGCGCGGTTGTGCATGCCCAGCGCGCAGGAAATGGTGCAGAAGATCCGCCAGCTGGCCGAAGAGCTGGCGCGGCTGCACCAGAATGACCGCCGGCGCCCGGCCGAGGAACGCGACGGCTTTACCCTGCTGCTGGGCTTTCGTTCATGGGAGTTTGCCGCCTTTACGGCGCTGCGCCGCAACGCACCGGGCGCGCCCTAGCTTTTTCTACCAGACCGGCCCGAGGAACAGATACAGCGTATTGTCGCCGCCCTTGGAGGCGCCAACCGCACCATACACTGGCCCGAAGCGCGTATCGACGGCAATAAAGGCGCTGCCGGCCTGGGTAAATTTGCTGGGCTTCCAGCGCACATTCTGGTCGAAGCCACCGCCCATTTCCAGCGAAAAGCCGGCCCGCACCGCGCCGCCCAGCGTGCTGGGCAAAGAGCCGATGCGGCGCGCCATCACCAGCCGCGCCAGCGCCACGCTGCGCCCGGAAACCGAGTCAAACTCGGTACCGGACAGGCGCAGGAAACCGCCCAGATTGAGCGGCGCCTCGCCACGCTGCGCACGCGCCCATTCACCATAGACATGGCCGGCCCAGTTGCCGCGGCCAAAGGCCTTCATGCCGGTGACAGAGGAACGCCCCAGCGCGGTATCGCTGAAACCGGTGGTCGAAGAGCGGGTCCAGGTCGCGTCAAGCAGCACGCCGCGCGTGGGAAAGCCGGTACCGTCAAGGGTATCGACACGGAACTGCACAAACTGGTTGGTGCCCAGCGCCCGCTCCTCTGGAATAGCCGGATCGGCGGGAATCGCCATCTTGCCCTTGACCTCACTGCGCGTGACGCCCACCTGCAAGTCGCCCCAGTAGCCGAACTGGCGTCCCAGCACCAGCGAAGCACCCTTGCCGCGGTAAGCCATGCGGAAACTGCGCCGCCCCTGGTCGAACAGATCCATCGCCGACGAGGTGTACTGCAGCGCCGGCGCGATATACCAGGGGTTGCCGGCGCCCAGCGGCTGCCAGTACTGCACGCCGAAATTGCGCGTGGTGCCGATCTGCGCCACGCTGCGCACTTCGCCGCCCCAGCTGTTCAGGTTGGACGCCACATGCAGCAGTTTCAGGGCAAAGGTATTGCTGTCCTTGAAATCGCTGCCCAGTTCCAGTCCCACCCGCAGGCGGTTGCTGGCCCATGGGGCTTCGGTGGCCTTGATGGTGACCGTGCGCTGCTCGCCCACATCAACCACCTCCGTTTCAACCCGCGCGATGTCACCGCGGCCGTACAGCCTGGCCGTGGCTTTGTTGACGTCTTCTTGGGAAACCGGCTGGCCCTCGACGAGCCCTGACTGCGCCTGCAGCGTGCGCGGATTGATATCGCCCTCGCCTTCCACGGCCAGGCGCGTCAGCGGCAGCGCCACGTCCAGCAGCGCCGGCGCGGCCAGGCGCAGCTGCTCGCGCGCTGCATATTGTTCCGGTGGCAGGGCCAGCGGCGCCAGACGCGCCGCCAGCGCCTGCGTGGCCTGTTCACCGGCGCGCATGGCGCGCGCATAGTTCTGAAAATCGAGAAAGCTCACGCCGTTCAGGTCCGGCGCCACCAGGATATCCTGCGGCCCCAGTTCTTTCAGCGAGCGCTGCACATTCTGTTCAGTGAGGATCTGCAGCATCTGCTGCGCCACGCCAATCGCGCTGCCCAGTGCCTTTTCCGGCGCCAGCGGCGTGCCCACGTTGACGGCAATCACAATGTCGGCGCCCATGGCGCGCGCCATATCGACCGGCAGGTTGCGCACCAGGCCGCCATCGACCACCAGCCGGTTGTTCACACGCACCGGCGAAAACACGCCCGGTACGGCCAGCGAGGCGCGCATCGACAGGAACAGCGGCGTATCGACCAGTTCCACCAGTTCACCGCTGACCAGGTCGGAGGCCACCGAACGGAATGGCAGCGGCAAGGCGCTGGCCGGACGGTCGCGCATGCCGGCCGGCAGCAACCGGTTCAGCGCCATTTCCAGCGCCGCATTGCTGGCGGCGGCAGGCGGCGTGGAAATACCGTTGGCGCTGACGCCAAATTCGATGCGCGAGGACAGCAACTGGTCTTCTTCGCGGCGGCGAAAGGTCAGTTCGTCGCGCGGCGGCCGGTCGGCCACCACGCGCTCCCAGTTGGTCTCGCGCGCCATCTTCTCCAGTTCGGCCACCGAGGCGCCAGCCGCATAGGCGCCGCCAACCACGCCGCCCATGCTGGTGCCGACCACCATGTCGACCGGCACATGCAGTTCCTGCAGCACCTTCAGTACGCCGATATGGGCAAAACCGCGCGCCCCGCCGCCCGACAGCACCAGCGCAATGCGGGGGCGGGCGACAGGGGCGCTGCCGGGCGGCGCGGCATCAGATGGGGCGGCTGCGGCAGGTGCAACGGGTACAGCAGGTGCAGCGGGTGCGCTTAGGACTGTCAGCGGCAGGCAGCACAGCGCCGCCACGCAGGCGGCCAGCATGGCACGAATCGGGTACATGGATACGCTCCTGGCGCAGTGCGGCACTGCGCATGCAAGATGGGATGAAAATGCGGATCAGCGGGTGACTGGCGCTGGCACGGCGGTGACCGGGGCGGCAGGGGCGCTGGTCACCGGCGCCTGCTGGTTCTCGACCGGCATCGGCGGCGGCACCAGCGAAGGAGCTGGCGCTGGTGCAGGCATGGGCGACGGCAAAGAGGCCGGCAGCGCCAGCGCCTTGTCATCGGCCACCAGTTCGATGCGCTTGGTCACGCCGCCTTCCTGCAGCAGCACAAAGCGCGGCTGCACCTCCTGCACCGTGACGCCAGGCGCCACTTCGGCGCCGGCCGGCAGCGCCACCGACGGCTTGCCATCGGTGGAAATAATGGCCACGCTGCCACGTCCATTGGCCGCAGCCACCACGCCCTTGAGCTGGTAATTGCTGGCGGCAGCCGCCACGCTGACCTGGCCGCCGAACAGCGCGGCGCCGGCCTCCACGCTGGCGTCCTGCACCACCGGCACCGGCGGCGGATTGATTGGCCTTTGCGGTGCCTTGAACAGCTGCATGGCCCAGTAGGCCAGCGAGACGGACAGCGCCACCACGGCGACCAGGCTTGTTAATTGAGGCAAACGCTTCATGGCTTCCTTGAATTCTTGTTAGCGAACCAGCTGGTTGATCTCGATAATGGGCATCAGCACGGCCAGCACGATCAGCAGCACCACCACGCCCATGGCCAGGATCAGCACCGGTTCGAGCAGGCCGGCAATGGTCAGCGTGCGCCGCTCCAGGTCCTGTTCCTGTGCGCTGGCGGCGCGCTCGAGCATGGCCGGCAATTCGCCGGTGATTTCACCGGCGCGTATCATGTGAATCAGCATGGGCGGAAAATGCTTTTGCGCCGACAGCGCGCGCGCCAGGCTGACACCCTCGCGCACCGCGCCACTGGCTTCCTGCACCAGCTCCTGCATGGCGACATTGGTCAGCGTATCGCGGCTGGTGTCGAGCGCACGCAGGATCGGCACGCCCGAGCCGGTGGTAATGGCCAGCGTGCTGGCAAAGCGCGAGGTATTGAGGCTGCGCTCGAACTTGCCGTACAGGGGCGCCGTCAGCAGCCAGGTATGCCAGCGCCGCTTGAGCGCCGGCTGCTGCAGCGCGCGCCGCCAGGCGACCCAGGCGCCGATCAGCGCCACGCCCACGATCATGCCGTACTGGCGCACAAAGTCCGACAGCGCCAGCATGATCACGGTCAGTACCGGCAGCTTCTGTTTGGTATTGGCAAACACCGACACGATCTGCGGTACCACATAGGTCAGCAGGAAAATCACGATGGAAAACGCCACCAGCGTCACGATGGCCGGATAGGTAAAGGCCAGCTTGACCTTCTGCACCAGCGCATTGCGCCGCTCGATATAGTCGGCCAGGCGCGACAGCACGCGCGACAGGTGGCCGATCTGCTCACCCGACGCCACCAGCGCGCGGTAAATTTCGGCAAAGTCGCGCGGATGGCGCGCCAGCACGTCGGAAAAGGCGGCGCCACCGATCACTTCGGAGCGGATCGAGGCAATCAGGTCGCGCAAGTACGGCCGCTCGGCCTGCTCCAGCAACGCTGAAAAGGCCTGCTCCAGCGGCAGACCCGCTTCGAGCAGACTGGCCAGCTGGCGCGTAAACAGCGCCAGTTCGGTGGTTGATAATCGCTCGCCAAAACCGCGGCGGCGGGTCACGCCGGCCGCATCGACCTGCGCGGCAATCAGATCGACGGCCAGCGGCACCAGGCCTTGCACGCGCAGTTCGGCGCGCGCCGCGCGGGCACTGTCGGCATTAAGCACGCCCTTGCGGGTGGCGCCAGCGGCATCGACGGCTTCATAACGGAATGCAGGCATGGTGGACCTTAGTCTTTCGTCACACGCAGCAGCTCGGCCTGCGTGGTGGTGCCATCACGCAGCCAGCGTTCGCCATCTTCGCGCATGCCGCTCATGCCGTCCTGCAGCGCTGCGGTGCGTACTTCGGCTTCGGAGGCGCGGTTGTGGATCTGCGCACGGATCTGCTCGGTGGTGCGCAGCAATTCATACACGCCCACGCGGCCCTGGTAGCCGGTATGGCCGCACTGCTCGCAGCCAACCGCCTGCCAGTAGCCGCTTTGCGCGTCAAACGTCTTGCACGCGCCGCACAGCTTGCGCACCAGCCGCTGCGCCAGCACGCCCAATAGCGACGACGACAACAGGAACGGTTCGATCCCCATGTCGAGCAGGCGCGTCACGGCCGCCGAAGCGTCGTTGGTGTGCAGCGTGGCCAGCACCAAGTGACCGGTCAGCGAGGCCTGCACCGCGATCTGCGCCGTTTCCAGGTCGCGGATCTCGCCGATCATGATTACGTCCGGGTCCTGGCGCAAAATGGCGCGCAGCGCCTTGGCAAAGGTCATGTCGATACGTGAATTGACCTGCGTCTGGCCGACGCCGGCGAGGTCGTACTCGATCGGGTCTTCCACCGTCAGGATATTGGTGGTGGTGGCGTTCAACATCGACAGCGCCGCATACAGCGTGGTGGTCTTGCCCGAACCGGTCGGCCCGGTCACCAGCACGATGCCATGCGGCTGCGTCAGCAGGCCGTCGAACTGGCTCAGCATCGGTGCGCTCATGCCCAGGTGCTGCAGGTCCAGGCGGCCAGCTTCCTTGTCGAGCAGACGCAATACGGCGCGTTCGCCATGGCCGGTCGGCAGCGTCGAGACGCGCACGTCGACCGGCTTGCCGCCCACGCGCAGGGTAATGCGACCGTCCTGCGGCAGGCGCTTTTCGGCAATGTCGAGCTGCGCCATGATCTTGATACGCGAGATCAGCGAGCCGTGGATGGCTTTTCTCGGCCGCACCACGTCGCGCAGGCTGCCGTCGATGCGAAAGCGCACCACCGAGGTCTGCTCGAACGGCTCGATATGGATATCGGATGCGCCTTCGCGCAGCGCCTGCGTCAGCAGCGCATTGATCATGCGGATCACCGGTGCATCGTCGGACGATTCAAGCAGGTCCTCGATCGCCGGCACATCCTGCAGCAGCTTGGTCAAGTCCAGGTCGGCGTCGAATTCATCGGCCATCTGCGAGGCGTCGCCGCCACCGCCGGCGTAGGCGCCCGCAATGGCCGCGTCGAGGTCTTCGCGCGGCAGCACTTTCAACTGGATCTGGCCGAACCGGCGCGACACTTCGGCAATCGCCGACGGCGCGGTCGACACGGCCACCAGCACTTCCACGGCGGCGCCTTCGTGCGCGCCGGCGCGGGCCAGGATCGCAAAGTCGCGCGCGTAAGCGTAAGGTAAGAGATTACTCATGACGGCCGATCAGTTCTGCGGCTGCTGGACAGGCAGGCGCACATCCGGCGTGGCTGCGTTGGCCGGCGCACCAGGCGGCGGCATCGGCGCCAGTGGCACCGGACGCGTGACCATGCTGCCGCCAACAGGCTGGCCATCCTGCAGCGCAGGCAGTACCGGCGTGCCCAGGTCCTTGAGCATCAGGTTGCCCGAGGCCGGCACGGCAGCCGCTTCGCTGGCGCGCATGTAGTCGTAGCGATCGGTTGCAAGGCTGACGCTTTGCTCCTTGCTGCGCACGATCACCGGGCGCAGGAACACCATCAGATTGGTTTTCTTGCGCTCGCGCGTCTGGTACTTGAACAGGTTGCCCAGCACCGGAATATCGCCCAGGCCGCGCACCTTCTCGGCGTTGTCGCCGGTACTATCCTCGATCAGGCCACCGAGCACAATAATCTGGCCATCGTCGGCCAGCACATTGTTCTCGATCACGCGGTTGTTGATGGTAATGCCGCTGACCGCCGTGGTGGTCGATTTATCCACGCTCGAGGTCTCGTGGTAGATCGCCAGCTTGATGGTGCCGCCTTCGGAAATCTGCGGGCGCACCTTCAGCGTCAGGCCCACGGTCGATGGTCTGGAACGGGTTGGTGTTGGTGCCGGCCGTGCTGGTGTACTGGCCGGTCAGGATCGGCACGTTCTGGCCCACCTGGATGGTGGCCAGTTCGTTGTCGAGCGTAACCAGGTTCGGCGTCGACAGGATATTGGCGTTGCCGTCCGATTCCAGCGCATGCGCTACGGCGCCCAGGCCCAGCGCGCCATTGATCTGCTTGAAAATACCCAGCGTCAGGCCACCGGTCGGCAGCACGGCGCCCTTGCCGGTGGCCAGCGCGGCGATATTGTTGCTGCTGCCTGTGGCAAACGACTGCAGCGCGCCGACGCGGTAGCTGCTGTTGCTGTCGCCGGAGAGGCCAGCCCACTGCACGCCGAATTCGGATGCCTTGGCCGACGTCACTTCAACGATCAGCGCCTCGATATAGACCTGGGCGCGGCGCACGTCGAGCTGATCGATCACGGCGCGCAGATTGCGGTACACCGCTTCGTTGCAGGTCAGGATCAGGGTGTTGGTCGACGCATCGGCCTGGATAAAGCCGGCCGCACCACCAGCGGACAGCTGCTGCGGCGCGTTGTTGAGCGAAGCGCCGCCGCTGCTGCCGTTTTGCGAGCTGTTGCCCAGGCTGTTGCTGTTCAAGCCGCCCGAATTGCTCTGGCCATTCATGCCTTGCGAGCTGACATTGGTGGTGGCATTCTGCTGCGGCGACGCCGCCGTGCCGTCCGACGTCACCACCGCGCGCAGCGTCTGCGCCAGCTTGGTGGCATCGGCGTTTTTCAGGTACACCACATGCACATTGCCCAGCTGTGAAGTGGGCTGGTCAAGCTTGGCGATCAGCGACTTGGCCAGGTTGGCGCGCGCGGCCGACGGCGCGCGCAGCACCAGCGAATTGGTACGCGGGTCGGCCAGCACCGACACCTTGCCGGCGTCGCCACCGGCGCCGGCAGCACCGCCACCGGTTTCCATCAGCTTGTTGATCATCGCCGCCAGGTCGGACGCAATCGCATAGCGCACTGGGATCACGTCCAGGTCGGTCGATGCCGGCACATCCATCGCGGCGATGATCTTGGCCAGGCGCTTGAGGTTGTCGGCGTAGTCGGTAATGACCAGCGAGTTGTTGCCCGGATTGGCGTTGATGGTGTTGTTCGGCGAAATCAACGGACGCAATACCGCCAGCATATTGGCCGACGATTCGTAGTTCAGGTAAAACACCTGGCTGGCGATCTGGTCGCCCTTGACCTGGCTGGCGTGGTTGCCGATCTGGGTCGGCACCGACTGCAGCTTGGCGTCCGCTTCCGGCACCACCTTGGCGTAGCCGTCGCCCGACACCACCGCATAGCCCTGCAGGCGCAGTGCGGAGGCCAGCAGCGCAAATGCCTGGGTCTTGCTGATCGATTTTTCCGACACCAGCGTGATGGTGCCCTTGACGCGCGGGTCGATCACGAAATTGATGTTGGTGTAGTGACCCACCGCCTTGATCACCGATTCGATGTCGGCGCCAACGAAGTTGAGGGCCGCTTCATCGCCGGGCGCAGCCCAGACGGGCGCCGGCATGCCGGCCACGGAACAGCACAGCAGGGCGGCGGCCGACAGGCGGCGCAGCGAAAAGGTGGATTTGTTTTGGCTCACGGATGATTTTTTCATTGTCTAAACTCTAGGGCGATGATGTTTTTCTCGCTATTGCTACGGCGCTGTCCCAGCAAATTCAACAAACTCGCCAAGCTCTCTTCATATCCTGCTGCGGCCTGGGCCTGGCCGGAAAACTGCATGCGGCCCTGGTTCAGGCTACCGCTGCCGTCAAGCAGCAGCGGTCCTTTCAGGGACCGCAGCATCAAGCCTGCCTGCTGTCCCTGCCAATCAAAATCAAGTTCATAGCTGCCCAGCGGGCGCAGCGACGACAGGCGCGAGGCCATATCGGTCAGTTGCAAGGTAGTGCGGCCATTGGCGGAAAACTGCTGCTTTTCAAGCGCCAGTTCCAGCGTGCTCCACGACAGGCGCATGGTGCCGGTAGGCGCCACGGTATTCAAGGGCGCGCCCAGGCCACCGAGGCCATCGGCCGGCAGCAGCAGTGCAGCCGGGCTGACCTGCCAGCGCGACCAGGAGCCGCGCAGGTTGACCGGCTGCGACAGCGCCTGCTGGTTCTGCAGTTCTACGTCGACCGAACCCCACAGCACCGACGGCGAAATACGCCAGACAAAACGGCCCGGCAGCAGCGGCGTGACGGCGCCGTTGGCGCTGGCCGCGCCGCCGACAAAGGCCGAACCGCGCCACAGCGTGCCTTGTGCATCACCTAAAGTCAGGCGCCCGCCGGTCTGCTTTTCCACAATCGACGCCACCCAGCTTGCCGGGAAAAACACCAGCAGGGTCACAGTGATGCTGACCACAACGGCCAGCAGCCAGAGCACAACACGCTTCATTGCGTCACGCCCGGGCTCTGGTGCAGCGTCAGCGTGGCGTCCACCAGGCCGGCCTTGCTTTGCGCCGTGATCTTCGCTTCCTGCACCGCGATGCGCCCTTCCCGGCGCAAGCCGTCGAGCCACAGCATCACGCTGGCAAACGGCGCGCCGTTCAGCTGCACGCGCGCATATTCCCCCGTCATCGACAGCGACTGCGCCGACAGGCCGCGCGCTTTCAGCGAAGCGTCAACGCTGTCGCGGCTCATCGGCGCCACCTGCACCGGCGCCTGGCGCGACAGTTCGCCCGCTTCGCGCGCCAGCGCCTGCAGCTGGGCCGCATTCTGGCGCAGCTCCGGCAGGCTTTTTTCCAGTTCGATGCGGCCATTCCAGGCCGGTTCGAACAATACCGCATACACCAGCGCCAGGCCGGCCACCACGCCGCCGATGGTCAGCAGCTTGCGTTCCTGCGCCGTGCGTTCGGCCCAGAAGGCCTGCACTGCCTGCCGGCGCGCTGCCACCAGCGCGCGTCCCTTGTTCAATGCTGCACTCATGCTTTTGCTCCCGTGGCGGCGCTGATTTTCCACACGCCCGGCTCTGTTTCGTTCAATGTCAGTTTGCGCGCCGCCAGGCCGTCACGCACCTGCGCCTGCGCGCTGGCGTTGACCATATCGGGCTTCAAGCGCACGATCAGGCTGCGGTCGCGGTATTCGAGCGAGGCCACCACGCCGCGCCCGGCCAGGCCGCCCAGCGCTTCGCCGAGCGCCGCGCTCATGCTGGTAAAGTCATCCATGCTGGCCTGGCCGCCCTGCAGGCGGGCGGCGGCGATATTGCGCCGCATCTGTTCGGCTTCCAGGCCATATACCGGCGCCTCGTGCGGGTAAGCAGCCTTGAAGGTCTGCTGCATCGAGGTGCGCACGGTGGCAGCTTCCCGTTTCAGGCGCGACCACTCCAGATTGATGCCCACCAGATTGACCAGCACCACCAGGGCGGCCAGGCGCAGCGGCCAGCGCCAGCGGCGCCAGTCGCGCGCCGCGCCGCTGGCGGCGCCCAGCGCCGGCGCCAGGTCCAGGTTGGCGGTTTTTGCGCCAGCCATCCAATGCGCCCAATGATCAGGCTCAACCGTCACGCCAGCCGTCTGCGCCGCCAGTGCCTGGTACTGCACCAGTTCGTCCTGCGCCACGTACACGCTCAAAGGCAC